>WNGB01012812.1_pt1 | contig 11348 bp, 8 predicted proteins | sample 5400681 | NCBI WGS metagenome assembly WNGB01 (sample SAMN13153367, study PRJNA577476) | soil metagenome | isolation source: 115 cm soil or saprolite under grassland replicate 2 | place: USA:California | collected 2016-06-15 | reverse complement strand
CAGACTTAGTCGGCGACTCGCATGGTGCCGTAGGGGCGGGCCTTGTGCCCGCCCGCCCCTCGTCGGGGCTTCCGACCTTCCAAATCTACGACTCCCCGTTGTCCGAAGCCGGCGTCCTAGGCTTCGAGTACGGCTACAGCGTCGAAAGCCCCGAAGCCCTGGTCATCTGGGAAGCCCAGTTCGGCGACTTCGCCAACGGCGCCCAGGTCATCCTCGACCAGTTCGTAACTTCCGCGGAAGACAAATGGCGCGAGACTTCTCGTTTAACCCTCTTCCTCCCCCACGGCTACGAAGGCCAGGGCCCCGAACACTCCAGCGCCCGAATCGAGCGCTACCTCCAACTCTGCGCCGACGAAAACCTCAGAGTCTGCAACGTGACTACCCCTTCGCAATACTTCCACGTCCTCCGCCGCCAACTCCGCTCCAACTCCGCGAAGCCCCTGATCCTCTTCACCCCCAAGAGCCTCCTCCGCTTCCCGGCATCCTTCTCCCCACTCGACGAGCTCGCAACCGGCAGTTTCCACCCCGTCCTAGACGACCCCGCCACTCAGCAGAAGGCAGAAGTTAGTCGAATCCTCTTCTGCAGCGGCAAGATCTACTACGACCTCCAATCCGAACGGGAAAAGCGCAAGATCACCGACACCGCCATCATCCGCCTGGAGCAGCTCTACCCCTTCCCGACCGACCTCCTGAAATCCCTGCTCTCGACTTATCCCGGCGCGAGGGACGCCGTCTGGGTCCAGGAAGAACCCCAAAACATGGGCCCCTGGACCTTCATCGCCCCCCGCCTGGCCCCTCTCCTCCCGCCATCGGCGCCCCTCCGCTACGCCGGCCGCCCCCCCAGCGCCAGCCCCGCCACCGGCAACGCCACTGTCCACAAGCGAGAACTGGCTGAACTGTTGAATAATGCAGTCAAATGAGCGCGATGGTAGCTAATCCTTCGCCTTTCGAGCTCTGAGGAGAGGGCACGCCATGATCACGAAATACCGTGTCCAAAACTTCAAGGCGTGGAGAGATACCGGTCGGATTCGCTGCGCGCCGATAACGGTGTTCTTTGGCGTCAACAGTTCAGGGAAGACTAGTCTTCATCAACTTCTCTTGATGTTAAAGCAGACGGCTCAATCGCCCGATCGCAAGAGGGTTCTTCACCCGGGGGACGCGAACACGATTATTGACCTTGGCACGGTCCAGGACCTCGTCTTCGCACACGACAGCACTGAAAGCATTGCATTCGAGATCGAATGGGAGCCGTACGAACCCCTACTAATCGTAGATCCTCGCACCGAGCATCAATACTCCGGCTCCCATCTTCAGTTCGATGCGGAAATCGCACAACGCGAGGCGAAGGACGGTGCTCTTTATGTTAAGCGGCTACATTATTTAGTCAAGGGGGACGCGACGGAGATATCCGTCACGATGCAGCCCGGGGGTACTTACCAAAGGTACGATCTGAAAGTCGAGGGCTACGAGCTAATAAGACAGCCAGGGCGGGCATGGCAACTGCCGCGTCCAATAAGATTCTACGGGTTCCCCGACGAAGTGAAGGCGTACTACCAGAACGGCGACTTCTTAGCCGACTTAGCCCTGAAGTTGGAGCAGTTGCTAGGCCAGCTGTACTACGTGGGTCCTCTGCGTGAGTACCCCAGAAGGTCTTATGCTTGGTCTGGCGAGACGCCGGACCACGTCGGCGTTCGCGGCGAGAGGGCAGTGGAGGCATTGCTGGCGGCAAGGACGCGGCGGCTCAATCGCGCGTACAAGACCCGGGGCGAGCCGTTCGAGGTTGTCGTTGCGCGCTGGTTAGAGCAGATGGGTCTCATTCAGCAGTTCGAAACCAGGCAGATCGCGGCCAACCGCAAGGAGTACGAGGTTGTCGTCTGGACAGCAGGAAGTCAGCACAAGGTTAACCTAACGGATGTCGGTTTCGGCGTTTCGCAAGTGCTGCCGGTTCTGGTTGAGTGCTTCTATGTGCCTGCCGCCTCCACGATTGTGTTCGAGCAGCCCGAGATTCACCTTCATCCAAGGGTACAGGGAGCGCTCGCCGATCTCTTCGTCGAAGCTGTCCACACGCGCGAGGGCGGAAGAGATCGCCGAATCCAGTTAATCGTCGAGAGCCATTCGGAGCATTTTCTCCGGCGCCTTCAGCGACGCATAGCGGAGGGGCTCCTGCAGCCGCAGGAGGCAGCTCTCTATTTTTGCCGACCTGGAATTGGAGGCTCTACGATCCAAGAGCTGGAGCTTGACGAGTTAGGAAATATTAAGAACTGGCCTGAGGGCTTTTTTGGCGACGAGCTAGGTGACCTCACGGCCATGGCTGAGGCTGCGGCGGCGAGGCAGGCCTGACGGCGAAGAAGCTTCCGGAGGCATGCCTCGTGGACACAAATGTACCACTCGCGGCGACTGGCCGGGAAGGCGCGCCGCCGGCGTGTGCGACTGAGTGCGCGCGTGCCGTCACGCACGTCATGGAAAAGGCGCGGTTGGTGCTCGACGATGGGTGGCGAATCATGAAGGAGTATGCAGCAAATCTTCGATCGACTGGCCAGCCAGGGATCAGCGACGCCTTTCTAAAGTGGGTCTTGACAAACTACCGCAACACGGAGCGGTGCACTCTAGTTCACCTCGTCTGCGTGGGTGAGCCTCACGACTTTGAATCCTACCCACTGTCTGCCGGCCTAAAGGCATTCGACCGCGACGACAGAAAGTTCGTGGCAGTTGCGTTAGCCCATCCGGATCATCCTCCGATCCTTGAGGCAACGGATGCTGGTTGGTGGCTGGCGCAGGAACAACTCGCGGAAGCTGGAGTCAGAGTTATCTTCCTGTGCCCCGAGATAGTTGCGCAGCGGGCTAGACGGAGGTCAAGGCGTTGATGGAGGAAATTAGTGGGGTCAATCGTATATGTGTGTCCAGGTTAAAGGGGTGAATTGGGGTCAGTGCTGAACTGATGTATTATCTGCGCTGGCGGCCGCGACAACGGGACGCACGTTAGGTATGGCTTGAATAATACATGGATTCAGGACTGACCCCATTCATTCCACGCGAGGGCTCCCCGTGATCAGAGACCCCGAGCACGCAGGGACATCATGTTTGGGAACCGGGAGATCCCGCGACCGTCTGCGAGATAGGTTTCGCAGACCGCGGCACGAAGCCCGAAGGGCATACGGTGCCGATGAACGGGCGTGGGAAGTCGGACAGCTCCGTAGGGAATAGAATGGGGTTAGGCTTGAATATCGGGTGTTCACAGCCTACCACCGATACTCAAGCCTGACCCCCGATCTCTCCCCATTCTCCCCATTCCGGTGTTCGACGCCGAACCGGCTGCACTTGGCTGTCCAGGCGCGGGGGGTGCGTCATCGTTTGGTCATGATCAGCACCGCGGCGCTCAACGCGAGCCCGATCGCCATGAGGGCGTGGCCAAAGAAACTCGCATCGGGTATCTCGACCGCCAATGCGTTGACCGTGATCGTTACCGTAGCCGTATTCGTAGAGGCATCAAGGCCGTCAGACACGACCAGCGAGAACGTGTAGAAGCCGGGCACAGCGGCGAGAAATGACGGGTGTGCGCTCGTGGCACTAGTAAGAGCCACCACAGGTCCTCCGACTTGGCTCCAAACGTAGAAGCCGTCGGTGATTGCGGTCCCGGAGGGCAGCCCGTCCGGATCGAACGATGCGCTCCCATCGAGTGTGACGACGGCGCCGGCAGTTGCGGACTGGTTCGAGCCGGCGACCGCCACGGGAATCAGATTTGCCACCACTTGGATGTTCTGAGAGAACTCTGACGTTCCGTCGCTGGTCGTGGCCGTAGCGGTGATCCAGTCTCCGGGCGCCAGGGGCGCAAGCGGCGCGAAGGAGGGCAGCGCGAACGCAAAGGCTCCAGCCGGAAAGCCGGAGGCATCCCAGATCAAGGCCTTGGCTCCCCCGTGTCCGGGACCATCCGAGCTGAAGAACTGAAGCTGGTTCGCGCCGGTCGCAGGGTTCGAGTCCTGCGCGCCGGAAATGACGATCCGCCCCGTCACGGGAGACTCCAATGCCCGGTTGAGCACGGGGAAGTTCTGAAGCCCGTTCGGCCCGGAATCGAGATCCCCCGGGTCATTTGGTGTCACGAAGTCGAATCCCAGATCGATGCCGAGAATCGCGTTCGCCTCGATGATGTTTGAGAGGATCGCGTTCCCTGGCGCCGGATTCGAAGAACCGGCGCCGACGATTACACCTTGACCGGTATTGAAAACGATTAGATTCCCAGCGCCGGGCGAGCCTCCGATGAGGTTCGGACCAGCGCCCGCCGTAATGATGATTCCGGCTCTGTTCGGTTGCGGTGTTGTGCGATCGGCTCCGGCTCCAATCACGTTACCCTCGACGATGTTTCCCGTCGTGAAGTCGCCGCCGAAGCTAACGCCGTAACCCTGATTCCCTCCGATCACGTTTCCACTGCCGGGTGCTACGCCCCCTATGACGTTTGCCCTCGAGCTGCTGATCTCGATTCCGTTGAAGTTGGGCAAAGGATGCGCACCCGTGGCGTCGAGGCCGATCATGTTCCCCTGCACGACGGTTCCCGTCGAACCCGACTCGAGAAAAAGGCCCCCGCCGGGAAGGTTGCCCGATATGAGGTTCCGATCAGCCGCCGTGGGCCCGCCGACCTGGGTGCCGGCAGACCCGAAGAGCACGATCCCTCCGAACCCGCTTGGCACAGCTACCAGTCCCGTGGGATCGGTTCCGATGAAGTTCCCCCGAATGATGTCGCCGTTTCCAATCACCTCAATCTCATCGACGCTCATGCCGTTTACTGCGAGGCCTTGTATGACGTTGTTATCGGATCCCACGGAGATTCCGGTTATCACGATCTTGCTCGGATCCCGGCTGATCTCGATCAGGATGACCGCGTTATCGCCAGCGGTGGAAGTGTTCATCGAAGCGCCCGGCTGGGAATAGCCGTCAATCGTCGTTCCGGCGGAGTCGGTCAGCGCCGGCAGGCCCGTCGAAATGATAATCTGATGCGCGCCAGAGGTCGGGATGTTGAAAGTAATGGTGTCGTTTCCCGGTGTCGAATTCGCATCGAGAATCGCCTGGCGGAGCGACCCGACCCCGGAATCATTCGTGTTCGTGACAACAAAGGCCGCGGCGAATCCCAATCGGCCGCCCGCCGTAAGTAGGATGCAGGTTGCCAGGATTGCGAGGCTCGCGAACTTCCCGGAACCGTGAACGCCGTGCAACGGTTGCGCTTCTCCTCGGAGCCGAATCGGGATATTTCCGTGGTGGGGTCTGCTCAGTAGTTGGGTGTCTGTCGCTTGTGGCTCCGTTGGGGTCAGTCTACACGAAGATAGGGCAACGAAGCCTTCGCCGATCGGGCATTCCGGAAAGGGTGCGGTCAGTCGTGGCTTAAGGGGAGACGAGCGCGCCGACGGCGTCGGTCCGGCCCGGGCGGCTCGGCTCGGAGACGGAGCCGGGTACCCGTCCTTGGCACGCTCGACTACATGTCGCCCGAGCAAGTGAGGGGTCTGCCGGTCGATCACCGCTCGGACATCATCTCGTTCGGGAGCGTGCTGCACGGGATGCTCACCGGGAAGAAGGAGAAGAATGGGGTCAACCGTGGAGCGCCGGGAAGACCGACATGACGTTGGGGTGAGAGTCCCTGACGAGAAAGGAGTAGCGAACCACTCGTGCCCCGAGTCATGCGGCGAACCGGAAGGGTAAGCCGAAGCGTTGATAGGGGAACCTGCGGGCCGGGAATGGGATCTCGAAAAGACCGCCTTGAGAGCGCCGACGCCGTCCACGATCGGCGGAAGGCCACACCGCGCGAGCCGCGAGGAGCGAGGCTCGTGAGGGCTCTCCGTGATCAGAGATCCCGAGCACGCAGGCAAGCGTCATGTACGGGAACCGGGAGATCCCGCGTCTGTCTGTGGGACAGGGTCCGCAGACCGCGGCACGAAGCCCGAAGGGCATGAGGTGCCGATGAACGGGCGTGGGAAGTCGGACGTGGCGGCGGGGATCGGGGATGTGGGCCAGCAACCGGTGCCACGAAGTCCAGTGCATTCCGCGGACATCGGCCTGCCGGGAGCGGGGCGGCACGTCGCGCGACCGGTCACGCGGCTGGCGCGCGAGATCGCGAATACCCGGATGAAGCTGCGCCTGAACTGCGCGGCGGAGACCGTCGCGGCCGTCGTTGGCCGCGCTTAGGACCGCATCAATCTCCTAGAGCCGCGCCGGTGTCCGAGGCTCCTGTGCCGCGGCGGCTTCCGCGCTGCGCTCCTGCTCCATTCGGCGGATGAGACGTCCGAACTCTCCCTGCTCCGGATGGGCAATCTGGACTTGCACCCGGCAATAGTGGCAACCCACTACGTGCTGCTGGCGCTGCGGGCCGAGGACCTTACGAATCATCTGGCCAACCTCGCTCGGCTGTAAACAATCGGGCGTACGCACATCTGCTGCGGCCAGCGGCTCCAAGTCTTCGGCGAGGACATCCTCGAGTGGGCGTCCAGACCTCTGCGCCTGCTCGATCATTTCGGTCAAATACGGCGTGGCAGGAGAGTTCTCAACTAAAGCGACCACTTGAGGCCAGTAGTCCGGGACAGCAACGTTCTGTGCCTCACCGCCCGTGTGACGGTCGAGAACCTCTCCGACGGTCAATTCATGACTGGAGTCTTGGTCTTTCTTCTTCCCCATGACAATCCCCCTTACGTCAAGCGGATCCCCGCCCTCCGTCACTTAACTAAACACGACCGGAGGCCGGATTTTTACAAGCGGTCGGGCAAATTCTCACCCGCTTCCCCGCAGCTCGCGCAGGAGACGCTTGCGCAGACGGTGAATACGTACGGCGGCCGCTTGGTAGCTAATCTGCAGCGCGCCGGCAATCGCGTCGTCGGAGTGCCCTTGCATAAGCAGATCAGCCAGGCGCCGCTCCCCCCATGTTAGACTTCGCAATACCTCCTCAAGCTGCTCCCGAGCGCGGCGCGCCTGCTCCGAGGTCACCGCCGACGGATCGGAGAAAATTTCCTGCGGCGCCAGGCCCGCGGGAAACTCGCGGCTCAGGCGTAGCTGGTCGCGCGCCGCGTGCCGTGCGACCACCGCCAGGTAAGCCAAAAACTCCTCGGGGGAACGAAACACCGCGAAGTCAGTGTATCTAAATAGGCGCAGGAAACATTCCTGAGTGGCATCCTCAGCCCGCCCACGATCCCCCATGACGTTTCGATATGCGATCGAAGCCACGAACGGCTTCCAGTCATTATAGAGTTCCTCATAGAGTTCCTGCCAGTGCAAGGATGCCTTCGACCCGCGCGCCAGTTGTACGAGCAACTCCTGCAGCCGACCCTTGACGTCATTGCCCTCACCCAAGGATCTCCTCCACGGCGAGTGCGACGGCAACGGTGGGATTCAAACAAAGCGCAGCTGACTCCGCGCCCTTCCGGTCCACCGCCTGCTGCGCGTTGACGATCTTTTGCCAGACCAGAGTGGCGGCGCGGTCCAACTGGGTAGCGTTCGGCGTGACAGCGTGATATGCGAATGCGCTCCGCAGACTGGCGTCCAGCGACCCATCCTTGCCGCCCCATCCAGTGGCATGCAGGCGGGCCTGAGTGGCCATTAGTTCATCGAATTTCTTCTCGAGCATTGAGATATGCGCGCGACGGCTCAGCGCGTGGAATAGACGGTACTGCGCTGGGTCGTATCCCCAGAAGAATGGAAGCCAAAAGATGGCCCCGTGTGCCTTGCCGACGAATGAGCTGCTGTGGCCACCATAGTTGTACCAGACATTGTGAATCGGCCCGTTTGCCTGCTGGCAGGGCGTACACACTTCGGAGGGCTCCTTGACGTCATGAATCGTTGCCGAGATCGGCTGAAACCCGATCGCTCCAGCTCCACCGAACAGCGCATACGGCATCCACCAGCGCGCCTTCTGCGCGAGACGCACGATCCGGTCCATAGGCGCGACCTCATTCCTGACCGCATCTGGACGAGTTCCCTCTGTCCGCTTCAGCACGTCGCCCCAAGGGAAGCCCTCAGGCGCAACGCACCCGACCAAAATCACTCGCCACAATGCAAAATCGGACGACTCCTGGATAGCTCGGCAGGCAAAGTGAGACCCCATGCTGTGAGCAATGACGTAGCCCGGCGCCGAGCGTAAATGGTCGGACAGCTGGCGCCGGACTGAGGTCCACGCGCAAATGTACCGGATTTTCCGCGCCGGCCAGCTAGCCCCCAGGAGCGCGATCGTAAGAAGCGCCACCCATCCCCATGGGAGCCAGAGAATTGCGAACGGACAGGCGGCCGCCAGCGCCAGCACCCACGGCTCGGCCACCAACTTCAGCCCACCCAGCCACCGGTAGTGCCGATACTTCACCGTACGAAACTCAAAGTGCACCCCGAGCGCACCTGAGACATCTTCTTGCCATTTGCCGGCAGAGTTGATGCCGTGGATCGTGACGACGATCGGGTTGCCTGTGACAGCGGTCACGCCGGAGGTTGCCATAGAACTCCTTGGGGAAGGAATTGGATCAACCGTGCGCTTCGTGTATTATTGAGAAGTCGGGGCACCCTGCCGCGGAGTTGGGGCTTGAGATGGCCTTCTCGCATCCGACCTCCTCCGGTTCAGCTAGCCTCTTGATTTAGTCGCCTGAGAGCAGGAGATAGGCTAGTGGAAATAGAAAGAACTTTCCAGCCGGGCGAGGTCGGCCCCGGCTCGTCTGTAGACGGGGTGGTTGCTATCAAGAGGGGGTCGAAACGAGACGTAAGCTACTGAAAAATAAGGCCCGGATCTCTCCATCACCTTGTCCGAGGCGTGGCTTGTGCCGGCAGGGAGAAGGATGGGGTCAGCGGTGTATTTCCTGTATTATTAGAGCTGAAGCAAGTTCTTGCGTGCGCTGCTGGGTGGCGGACACTGTAATACAGGAAGTACACTGTTGACCCCAGTCGACGCCCGGTTTCGCCCGGTTGACCCCAGTCGACGCCACCAGTTGACGCCAGTTGACGCCACAGTCGGCGCCCAAGATCGACCGCAGTCGGCGCCCCTTCCCTCTCCGCCGGGAGAGGGAGGAGGCTTTGGAGATGGTGGCTTACTTGCCTACGGTGTATTCGCCGGCGATCTCGTAGGTTACGGAGCCGTCGGGGTTGCCTTTGCCTTTGTAGGTGCCGCCGCCTTTGATGCCCTTCAATTTGCCGGTGCCTGCGGTGTAGCTCCACTTGCCGGAGTCGGTCTGGGTGGCGCCGTCCTTGGAGGTTCCGTTCCCCTGGAACTTGACGTAGATCTTGTCTCCGTTGTCCATCGTGCTGACGTGGACACCGTGGCTGCTGGACTTGTTGCCGGTCGCGTCGATGGCGGCGACACTGTAGCCGTCCTTCGATTTCAGCCCCTTGGTGTCCATCGGCGTGGTCCAGGTGCATGTGGACTTGCTGACTCCCATGAAGTGGTTGGGCTTGTCGCCAACCTCGATCATCTGTTCCGGGTTTCCCTTGCCGCACTGGGCCGTGCCCGTTTGCTTCGTTTGCGCTGCCGCCGCAGCCGCCACCGCCACCGCCGCCAGGAATGCCAGGGCCGTTCTGACCTTCATGTCCTCCTCCTTCGTTGTTTTCGGGAGGTGAGGATACCACCGCCTCTCACAGGTGGGCCGCCGACGGGCGCGGGTGGGCAAGCGAGTAGGGCAACTTGGCCCCATCCTCATCAAGGATGAGCCCTGGCCGTTATTCGGTGGCGGGGTAGAGGCGCTCGAATTCCGGGTCCCCGCGGAGTAGTTCGAGGTCGGGGTCGCGGCGAGTCCAGCTCGGGTCCTTGAAGCCGGCCTCCCACGCTTTCTTCAGTGCGTTCATCGCCTCCGATTTCCGATTCAGGTGGCAGAACACGCAGGCGGCGTTGTAGAGAACCGTGGCTTCATTCGGCCGCAACGCCATCGCGAGCGCCGCTTCCCGTGTGGCGTCCTCCGACCTGCCGACTTCCGCGTAATCGAGGGCCAGCAGAACTCGCGCGCGGGCGTCCTCCGGCACTTTCTTCAAGTGGGCCTCGAGGAACTGGGTCCGCCGCTGCGTGTAGACCTGTCGCGCTTCACCCTTTCCCAGGGCGCCGAGCGCGTTGATGATCGGGACGTAGATGTTGTAGTCCTCCCCCGAAGCGGCGATGGCGTCTTCGGCCATGTCCACGACTTCCTGGTAGTGGCCGGCGGCGAAGAGAGTCCGGCCCAGGAGGTAGTAAGCCCCCTCGCAGTCCGCCTTCCGGTCGATTGCCTGGCGCACGCACCGGCTGGCCTGGTCGTACTTTCCCTCGGCGTAGAGAATCCAACCCTCGGCGACCAGGACCTCCGGAGTGTTCTTGCTCAAGGCGCTGGCCCGCTGGCTCGCTGCGACCGCGCGGTCGATCCACTTCTTCTCGCGCTCGTAGTGGTAGTGATACTGGGCGCAGGCGTTGGCGATCGCGGCGTGGGCCAGAGCGAACTGCGGATCCACCGAGACGGCGTTCTCGAACATCTGGAGGCCGAACTCCAGGTCCTGGCGTGTCAGCCGGCGCGCATAACTCTTCCCGCGGAGATAGAGGTCGTAGGCCTGGAGATTGTCGGTCGGCTTCGCCGCCAGCGCCTCTTCATCCTGGCGCGTCAGCGTGATCCGCAGGGCCTCGGCGATCTTGCGCGCGATCTCGTCCTGCAGCTCGAAGACGTCCTGCATTTCCCGGTCGTACCGCTCGGACCAGACCGGGAAATCAGTGTGAGTGTCCACCAGCTGGGCGTTGATCCGCAGCCTCGTTCCGGCGCGGCGAAGGCTCCCGCCAAGGACGTAGGCCGCGCCCAGCTGCTGGCCGATCTGGGCCGGCGTCACTGGTTTGTCGCGATACGCCAGGACCGTGGGGCGCGAGAAGATCTTCAGGCTCTTGATCTTCGAGAGCTCGGTGATGATGTCCTCGGTCACGCCGTCGCGGAGGTACTCGTCTTCTTTCACACCGCTCAGGTTCTCGAGATAGAGGACCGCCACCGATTTTCCCGCCGCCTTGGCCGGCTCGCGGGCGGCTTCACTGGCTGCCGGCACCCGGCCGCTGCCGGAATCGATGTCGCGCTTCAACCTCAGCATGTCCGCCTTCATGTCGTTGGCGGTCTGGTAGCGGAGGTTGCGATCTTTCTCCAGGGCGCGGGCGATGATGCGGTTCAGGCCGGCGGGCAGCCGGGGATTGACCTGATTCACGGCCGCGGGCTCGCGGTTCAGGATCGCCTCGAAGATGATCGCGGAGGTCTCTCCCGGAAACGCAGGAGATCCGGTGGCCATCTGGTAGATCACGGCGCCCAGCGAAAAGAGATCGGTCCGCGCGTCGGTCAGCTGTCCGCGCGCCTGCTCGGGCGACATGTAGGACACGGTGCCCATCGTGGTTCCCGCCTTCGTCAGATCGT
>WNGB01025229.1_pt1 | contig 11349 bp, 10 predicted proteins | sample 5400681 | NCBI WGS metagenome assembly WNGB01 (sample SAMN13153367, study PRJNA577476) | soil metagenome | isolation source: 115 cm soil or saprolite under grassland replicate 2 | place: USA:California | collected 2016-06-15 | reverse complement strand
CGACCACTCCGGCCAGCTCGTGGCCGGGGATCGACGGTGTTCGATCACGGTCGCGGCGATCGGTCCAGGTCGAGGGCCACGCCATCTCAGTCGGGACGAATCCCGACGCATGAACCTGAACGACGACGTCGTTTATCGCGGGCTGCGGCTCGGGCCGCTCCACCAGCTTCATCCCGGCAGTTCCCGCAGCCTGGTCCGTCACCACGATCGCCTTCATCGGAATTGTCTCCTCAGGCATTTGTCTCTCTGGGGGAAAAGTACGTGGACGGAAAGCCCCCATGCTCAAGCATCCGCGCTAAACCGCGCATTCGACCCCATTAGCAGTGATCCAACGGCACACTTGCGGCACAACAATTCAGGTCGCGAAAACTCGCGTCCGCGTGGGTAACCATCGGCAGATCGGAACGGCAAGACATTACGGGAACCGACTCGGCTATTATCATGGGTGACGCGGGCCAGGTGTGCCCAGCCACAACTTCACTATCACGAGCACCTTTCTCGATGCCTTACGAGACATCCCACCATTTCGACTCCGTCTGTATCATCGAGTCCCTCGCCCTCCCTGATGACCTCACGGGAACATCGCTGTACAATGACGTTCTGAAGCCTCTGGCTGATCGCGAGGGCTTCATGGTCAGGCACTATGCGGCTGACACGCGCAACCTTTTCTTCGATGCGTTTCAGCACATTAGGCACGATTTTGTTCAGCAGGGACATGGACCGATCAACCACATCGAGGCGCATGGGGACGAGGATCACACGGGAATAGTTCTCGCTTCGGGGGAAATGATAACTTGGGAGGAACTGCGGGTAATCCTCACGGAAATCAACATTGCCGTGCAGTTCAATCTTCTGCTGGTCATGGCACTCTGCAGCGGCTGGTGGTTGAGTAGTATCCTCCTTCCGTCGCAACCCTGGCCTGTCTGGGGCATAGTTGGACCGACCGAGACCGTCGGGGACCGTGACCTCAAGCAGGCCATGGCTGCGTTTTACCGAGAGATGTTTCACTCATACGACGCCCGAAAAGCCATGGATCAGGCGAACGACCAGCGGCCGTATGAGGACTGGACCTACCGACTCGAAACAGCCGATCTGCTGTTTTGCAGAGCCTTCCGACACCACATGGAGATCATGACCGACGCGGAGCTGCAGGAGCGCCTCAATTGGATTGTCGCGGAGAATTTCAGAGTCTATCCTGACCGCAAACGCAGCGCGGCGGTGCGTGAATGGGCTCGTGGCCAACTCCTTCAGCATGAGAAACACTACAATCAGGTCAAGAGGCAATTTCTGATGCTGGATCGCTTCCCTGGCAATGAGAAGCGGTTTCCCTTGCGTTACGAAGATTGCAAAGGCCACGGCGCTCAGCCGAGCGACACCACTTCTCCACAGTAGGTCTTGCTGCCGCGTCATCATAACGGGCGAATCAAAGGGGGCCTTGACGGGGATCGGGTCCCCAGGCATACTGCGACCACACAAGGTGAGGCAGTCTGTCGGGCTGACCCTCACACACAACTTAGCATCCGCGGACCTGTGCGGTCCCGAGAAAGGCATGGTGTCAACATGCTGGACAAACTCGCATCACTGTCCAAGAGCCTCAACGAGGCTTCGGACGAACTCACCGGACAAATCGGGCACATCGAAGCGGTCCTTAGCGACCTGCGGCTCGGCGTTTGGGCGTGGGTGGACCTCATCGAGGAGCCGGTCTACGAGAAGCAGGACGACGGGAAACACATGCAGTTCACCCGCAAGGTGCAGCTCGGCTATGGGAAGAACGGCCGCGCCTGGGGCCTGCTGATCGCCGAGGGCTACGACGAGTTCTGGGAAGAGGACCGCGTCAAAGTCACCTTCTTGCGGGACGCACCTCGCGACGTGCGCGTCGCTGCCGTAGACAAGATGCCGGACCTCCTCGAACAGATAGCCGACAAGACCGCCAAGGCCTTGGAAGAAGTCACGGAAAAGGCCGCCAAGGCGAAGGAGATCGCCACGGCCGTGGGCAAGAAGCGTCATTAGCTCCGTCAAGGTCAGTCGGAGGGTGCCTCACCTTGTGCATCCGACTGTGACAACAACCTGGACCCTTGCAGGAGCTAACGATGACCACGACCAAGAGGATTCCGTGCCCCCTGTGCGGCACGCCCCTCGCCGAGAGGCGCTTCCTTTCAGTCACCGGCCGGTGGGAGCAGCTACAGAAGCTGGAACGGCAGTTTCACGAAAAGCTGAGGGTTGAGGTAGACAAGGCACGGCGCATTGAGCGAGCACGGGTGTCCAAGGACATCATCGTGCTGAACCGCAAGAACACTGTGCTCACTGGCCAGTTGAAGAAGCTCAAGGAGCAGTCCGAGCGGGGCCTCACGCCGCAGCTTGAAGGGCTGCTGTACGAGAAGGAGCTGGCCGCCCAGCTCGCCCAGAAATTTCGGAGCGACCGCATCGTGTCAGCCGGTAAGGGCGGAGATGTGATTCACCACGTGACGATGAACGGGAAGCGCGTCGGCACAATCGTGTACGAGTGCAAAAAGGTGACCAAGCTCCAGCGCGCACACGTGGAACAGGCCCGTCGGGCGATGGTGCAGCGCGAGGCAGAGTACGCCGTCGTTGTCACGAGTGCAAAGGCGGCCAGCAATAGCTTCGGGTTCTGGGTCGAGAAAGAGGTACTGTTGGTTCATCCGGCGGGCGCCCTGATGCTCGCGGCCTGGTTGCGCGATACGATACTGGAGCTGGCCAGGGCGCGCCTACCGAGGTCAGACCGGGAGCGCGCAGCCCGGGAGATTCTGGACTTCATCGCGAGCGCGCCGTTCAAGAACGCCGTTCAGGACACGGTGCGACGGGCTGAAGATCTGGGTCGCGAGCTGAAGGATGAGGCCCGGGCGCATCGCACGCTGTGGCTGCGGCGGCTGGAGCACTATGCGGCCATCTGGTTGGACGCACGCGGGATCGCGCGGGCGGTGGCCGCGGCGCTCAGCGGGCGCAGGGCGCATGGGTTGGTCGTTGGAGGCTCGACGGAGTCGCTGCAGTACCCCGTCGGGAAGAACGCGTTGCTCGCGCGTGCAGGCTGACCGGAGCCGAAACCTGAGGAGGCAGGGCGGGTTCACCCCGCCCCTCGTCTCTGCGCTGCCGGCGCGACCGGCTTCGCTGCGTCTCTGATTTGTGGGCCGCAGCGAGGCCGTTGCCGTGGCTGAGAAACGGGCGTGTGCTGGTTGTTCACCAGAAAATCCTACGCTACAGCGCCGCATCCCCAACCATCGGCGGGACGAGACACGGGTGCCATCAAGTGCGCGCAGACTTTTGGCGTACGAGCCAGCGCAGTATCCGTGCGGCAAGTAGGTCTGCGTTTCGCTTGGTCGAGGAACAGGCGTAAAGCGCCTTCATGAACTCTTCGTAGGCTGCGCGTCGGCCCGCTGGCAATGCCTCCATGAGGTCCGGCGGGCTCGCCGTCGCTAGGGCAGATTTGCCGAGGACCGACTGCCATGCCCGAACGCGCCGTCGAAGGTCGTCGAGAACGGCCTTCTTCGTTGAGCATCTCGGAATAAGGGCTTCCATTGTGGCGAGAGCCTCGCGTGCTTCCGCAAGGGCCGCCTGAGCCCGCCGGCCCGTGACTCGGCGAGTTCGAATCCGCCTTGCGAGCGACATGACCACCTCCTCTCCAAGCTCAAACCGCCGTAGTCGCGAGCGCTCAAGAGAGGTGCTGCGGCACTTACGGGCCACCTCTCGCCCCACCTGTGCCAGGTGATTCAACAGATGCGAGTGCGCCGCAGTTGCTTCGAAGCCATCACGCCTGCCATTGGGTATGATTGCTGGGTCCAAGATATGGAACTCTCCGACGACCCAGCTATTGAATCGGGGCTCGGGGAAGACAGCGTCGAAGATGGTCTCATCACCCACCTGCATGTCACCAACGCGCGCCCGCAGGCCCCGAACATCGGGTCCAGCCTTCAGGGCACCAAGATAGCTGTGGTGCAGAATCCAACCGACCGCCGTGAGACCTCCGTCAATGCCGTTGAACTTGAGTACCTGTAGTTCGCTGAAGCGTAGCTGTGGTGCAGAATCCAACCGACCGCCGTGAGACCTCCGTCAATGCCGTTGAACTTGAGTACCTGTAGTTCGCTGAAGCGGTCCCTCTTGGACCCTGAAACCGGGAACCCCGTGCGGTGCGGCCGTACCAGGGGGTCTGACCCGTTGACACGAAGGTCGATTCGGCGCGTGGAAACGAACTCACGTAGGAAGGTCCCGATGCCGTCGGCAAATCGAAGATCTGGGCTCAGGGGTACGGGCGCGACCTGGGCCAGGTATGAATGAATCGCGTCGGGGTCCAGAAGGCGATCGCCTCGAAGCCTCACGACACCAGATAGTTCGACCTCGAAGAAATGATCCGCTGCTTGCTGCTCGAACGTGCGCCGCACACTGACGATCCGGCGTACGACATCCTGTAAGTCTGATCCTTCCTGGGCATCAAGCAGGATGGCTCGAAGAGCGCGGCAGTCCCAAAGCACTTCAGTGACGTGGGATTCTCCGGCGAAGCGGGTGCGGAACTTGACCTGCTGGGCGAAGCCAAGCCCTCCAAGTCTCCCTACGCCCCGGAATCCTCTGGCGCTAGTGCCTCGCTTTGCGCTCAATCCAAAAGCAACGAGCACATCTTCAACTCTGTCCCTGCTGATACCGACTCCATTGTCTCGGACAACCAGCGTACGAGCTTGTGCATCGGCAACGACATCAATTCGCCCCGGAGTTCTGGATGCGAGCAGGCCGGCGTCGTAGGCCAGGTCGATAGAATCGGCAGCGTTTTGTACATACTCTCGAACGATCGACAGCGGCTCCGCGTACATCGCAGTACTCAGGAGCCCCAGTATGTCCTTGCCGACTCGAACGGAGGCGCGAAGAGGCTCGGCGTGCTCGATGCTCAGGAGCCGCGGACGTGTGACGGCCACTAGGACACCTTGCTCACATCTGCCGTTGCGGAGGCGGAGGGAGAATCGTCAAAAAGGCCTGCGTCCTCCACCCGCTCGTCGTCAGCGACCTGAGGGGCTTCTCTGAGTTGAGCAGCCCGCGCCTTTGCGACCTTCTCCCAAATGGCGTGCTCACGAACGCGCGCGACTGGCACGTAAAACCTTAGGGCCGCCTTGATCCTGGGATCGGTTTGCTGCCGCACCAGGCCACGATACTCGGCCAGGTCATGGTCCGATAGGATACCGAGGAGCTCCTGCCTTTCGGCCGGCGAAAGAGTGCCAATGGTCGCGCTGTACTCGTCGAACTCGGCCTTTCCGCCCAAGCGCTCATACCACTCGCGATTGAAGATGTAATGATGAGGTCGCAACAGGATGCTCTCGAACTCACCGTACGTGTCGCCGAAGGCACGGCGGAAAAAGTCTGGTGAACCACTTACGATACCGTGCGTCGCCTGAAGGATGATCTGGAGAGAGCGGAGGTAGTAGCGATTCCACTTCTCGCCGACATGGCTCCGGTTGGGGAGGTCGGTCGGCTGATACCGCATGGGAAACGAAAAGATCCTAATCCCCAACTCTTCATTCAACCCGACGTTAAGGCGCATTCTCTCGAAAAGGTCCTGCGGAGAGTCGTGGAAATTGTAGAGCATGTAGTTCGACAGTTCGGTCAGGCCGAATTCGCAGGCATACCTTATTGACTGAGTGTACACCTTTGTGAGCCCCAAATGATCAAAGGCGATCCGCAGGGGCTTGATACAAGTCGAACTCAATTCGCGGAGGTAGACCGGGTCCTTGCAGAGTATTCGTGCGTCCACACCTTGGTTGAAATCCACGCGTCGCTGGACGGCGTTCCGCCCTCGACGCAGCACCGCTCCTTTGGTGAAGCCGAGGTCCCGAATCTCGGCAACGATCTCCCTGAAGCGCGCCGATGCGACGACGTTGTTATCCATGAGGATGAGGTCCTTCTTGGCCCCGTAAAGGTCCTCGATCCCCCGCACGACACCGGTCAGGGATTTCGTGTCGCGCTGTGCGCCTTCGAGTTTTGGCACTCCACAAAACGAGCAACTCCTGATGCAGCCACGCGACGCATAGGTGAAGTAGGCGTCGCGAACGGGATACTGATACTCCACTTGATTGAGAATCCCGTAGTCGGGAATCAGATCCTCGATTGGCGTTGAGTCGACGTCGTCGGCGTAGAATTCACCCGCGAAGTCGTCGAGCTGAAGGGCGACGGCGGGCGGCTCCGTCAACAGCCCTCGGATGAACCGCACGCCCCTCCACTGGGGCTGCTCGACGAATCGCTGGTGCATCAGTGAAGCCGCAATCCCACCCACAAAGACGCGCTCTGGCGCCCCACCAGCGCATTCAATCGCGAAGTCGATTGCCGCTGCTATCCGCTTCCACTCGAAGGAAAAAAGTGTGGTGACGTAAACGCGATCCCACGTGCTGCCGAGCGCCGTTTCGTCTTCGCCCTTAATGAAACGCACGTTGTCGCGCTTCCCGCGCGGCCCGTGATACTGCGCGATCTTCATCAGGCCCAGCGGCGGATACTTGTTGCGGTACGCTGGCTCGACGAGAAGAATGTTTCTGTTAGGCATTGGGGGCGACCACGCTGACCCGCGGGATGGGTTTGGTGAGCGACGGGTACGCCATTTCCAGCGCGCCTCCTCCTTTGCCATAAATAGCTATGGCACAACCGCTTAGGGCTGGCCGATCAAGAGGCAGCTAGTTTGGTGCAGTCGCGTTGTAACAATGGGGAGTTTCAACGCTCCCCGCAAGACATCACAAGGAGGACGAGGTGGCGGGACCCGGCGCGCGCACGCGCGAGAGGGTCAGGGCCGAGGGTACGATTCGATGGGCGAGGGTCTCCGGGTCAGGTCTGGAAACTGGTCCCAGGTTCTGCCGTCCAGCAGCCTACCACCGCTCTTGGGAGTTCGGCCGCCCCATTGCTTGTGGAAGAATGAGATTCCCCGTGCAACGCACCGATCGCGCAGATCTCGAACCCACTCGATGTCACACGGCCGGGCGCCATGCCCACTCTCGCCACCCGTGATGACCCAATGGATGCCTTCGAGGGAAAGGCTGGCGAGCGGTCCTAACAGCGGCTCCGCGGAAATGAACCGAGTATCGGCCGGAACTCGACGTAACTGATCGACTCGCCAGGCGTAAGACTCCGATTCCACGGACACCCCAAGCCAAATGTGGGGAGCCCGCGGAAGGTGCGGTGACAGGTGAAGGAGGCGACGGCTTCGCTTCGTGAGCACCTGAAAAACATGCCAGTTCGCCTGGACCATTGTGTCGAAGACGAGTAGGATGTACTCGTCGGGCACGTCTCGATGGAACAGATCGGACATCGAGTTGACGAACACACGGCGCGGGTGACGCCAGCGAAGCGGCGTGTCAAGGCGTTCCGGTCGAAGCGTGAGGTCGAAGCCACGTTCGAAGGGATGACCGCGAACACCTCTGAACCTCTCGGAAAACGTCCGTGCGTAACAGTGATCGCATCCAGGACTGACCTCTGTACACCCAGTCACTGGGTTCCACGTGGCGTCGGTCCACTCGATCGCTGTCCGCTGGCTCATGGCGTGACTGTGAACCTCTCCTCGATAAACGATTGGAGCGACGGTCCGAATCCATTCGGTGCATCGGCAACGGCTCGATGACAGTGCTTCCAATCGAAGTCGGTGTGTTGTTCAAGCTCAGGCTGAATGACGCCGGACTCGAAGCAAAGCAATGGAAGACGCACCAGATCGTCGTCGCTTTGGCTGCTTATCGAATGGAAAGGGTCCAACGTTGGTTCACACCTAAAGACAAAATGCACCATCGTTGCGTTTGCCGTTCCCCCGTATGCGACGGGTGGGTAACATCGAACAACAAACCCCTCATCTTCAGCCATCCGCTGGACAAAGGCGAGGATCGCCGCCTTCAGACGGTACTTGGTCTTGCCAGCGTTGACCGAGACGTACCAATCGATTGCAGACTGCAGGGTCGGGTCAACGCGGGTTCGCCACTGCTTAAGATGCTCGCAAGCGGCCGTGTCGATCGTGTTTCTTACATTGAGCGTGAGCAAGAACACAAACTCGGTTCCGCGCTGACGCCGAAAAAGCTCCTTGATCGCCGTTAGCCGTTTCGGTTGGCCAGTCACGGCTTTGCTCCGATAGCCGGCCCCGCCAAGAAAATCCAGATTCACGATGTCATAACAGAAACGTAGAATGCCGGTCGGATCACGTTCATTGCGGTGCACCGGCTGCTGACCGTCAATGTCGTAGCCGCGGAGAATCACGTCTTCCACAAACCCGCGCAATACTTGATACGCAATACCCTGCTCCATGAGCGAGTGCTTGAGTCGCCGGAGTCGTTCTCGATCGCCTTCTTCGTGGGAGCCGCTGCGGAGGAGGTCGATGGCCGTCACAAAGCCAAGCTCCTTGCTCCAGTCTCGAACGTCCTCAATCGCTGGACCGGGCATCCCGAAGTAGCGCAGTGGACGACCCTTCTTGTTTCGCAGCTCCCGGAGCACAGGCAAGTCCCAATGCTGCCTTATGTAGGCCTTTTGTGGACCTCCCTCGAAATCACCACCTTGGCGGGCGCTCACGTTGTGGTTCTAGTCTTCTGCGCCGAACTCATCTGATAGTCCTGATTCGATCCCCTCCAGGACCGCACTGAATTCGCGCGTCCCCGGCCGCAGCACTGCCGCGAGAACCTCCTCGATCAGTGCGAAGACCTTCGCGATCGGCTCTGATACCTGGATACCTACCTCCTCGACGGCCGACGCAAGGCGCAGCGGCCTCTGCTCTTCGTCAGCTTTTTGATCGGTCGCCCCGCCCCCTCCTGCTCTCCCGCTCGAACCCGTGTCACGGCCTGTTCGCCTCTTTTGACCATCCATAATCGTCTTGTGGACCTGTGCACGAAGGTCGCTCGCAAGCTTTTCTGCAGCCTTGCCCTCATCCTTCAATTCTGCCGGAAGTTTGGTGCGTTGCAGCTTGAGGTCCTTGATGATGTCCTCCAGCGCGCTGAACATGATGGCTGGATCGCCGATCTTGTCTGCGACCTTCTGTTCAATATCTCTGAGTTTGCGCTGACTCTCCTTGAGCTTCTTCGCAGCCCGTCCCTCGGACTGGAATTTCAGGCCTGCGTCGTCCAATTCCTCCATCGCCAGCTTGATCTGACTCTTAAGCACATCGTACGCCGCGTTTGCTTCGAAGTCATCCCGTTCAGTATTGGGAATGACTCGGTCGTCAACGACGTACACTTCCCCAGTGTACCATGCATACAACGTGGAGCCACCGTGCCTGAAGAAGAGCTGCATCCGCCCACTGTCGCCGACGGCGAAACCCTTGGTTCTGTATGTGAACCCGTGGTAGTCCTCGTAAGCGTCAGGGATTCTTGACCGCTTCTTGTGCAGGCACGCCCAGAGGACGGCGATTGTCGCTCCGTCGCCGGGCGCCTTGATTAGTCGGGTCGCTGGAGCGTCCAACTGTGGGATTGTTGGCCGCACCACATGCCTGGTCTCGCCCTCCCTGATTTCAAGGATCATCTTGACGGTCCTATAGCCGGGCACATGCTCCCTGAGATACTTCTTGATCGTGTCCCAGTGCTCGAATTGCTGATCGAAATCAACGGGGAGGTTCCGGAGGATGTACTTGTGAAGAGCGTCTGAATCGCGGAGACTTCGAATGTGGTAGGAGCTAACCTCCTCCAGCTCGACAGTGGTACCCGGTATCTTGGTTAAGGACGGTTCGATCTTAAAGCGCGTGTGCTTCTTCAGGAGGTCGTGCAGCGGCGTTCCCACGCCGTTCCTCTTGTCAGCGTCAAGGCGTTTCTTCATGGCGGCGAAGTTGAATTCCAGCACGCTCTGCATGGTGTCGCCGCGGGAGTATGTGGTGATCACGAGACGATCGCACAGGTCGTACCCACTATAGATCCCGATCCCCCGAAATCCGACGTGCTCCGTGGGGTCTTTCTCTGACACTCCAAAGCGACGAGCCTTCACAAGATCGTCGAACGACATTCCACCGCCGTCATCGCGAATGACGATCGAGTTGCCTGTGAGCTTGATCCGAATAACCGCGGCGCCCGAGTCTACAGAATTTTGAACGTATTCCCGTATGGCGTGGAATGGATCGGTGTATAGCCCTCGGGAGAGAATAGGCAGCAGATCGGCCCCGATGTCTGCGGGATTGACTTCTATGTTCATGAACTCGCCGGGCGCAGCAGGCCGAGCTTGAGCGTCCACAGTCGCCTCCTGAGTCTGCTTCGCAATCCGACGCTTCATGGCACGCTCCTCACCACTGTCCGACGCGAAGGCCGCTGGCGGTTGACAGCATCTGCACCAGCATCAAGGCGTTGGAGGGCTCGGTGTAGAAGGACGTTCGTAAGGTGTTCTCTGCTTCGTATGTGACCCCTGGCGGCGTGGACCGCGAGGGCCGTCCAAGTCCCGGAATCGATGCGCAGACTTACACGGACCTTCCGCTCCAGCGCCAGGGGTCGCCCAGCACGTTTGGGCATTCTCTTCCATGCAAGGCGGGCCGCCGCGCTGTAGTTGGTTATGTCCGAGGCAATGACCACAACGCTTGCCCCATCGGGCAGCCGGACCCTCAGGCGATCGCCTCGCGCCGAGCGAATCACACCTCTGGCACCGGCGTGAGGGCCGTTCTTCATGCGCACCTTGTCGCCCGCTCGTGCTGGTTCCCGGTCGTCCGGGGAATCGTGCTGGGCCGCGTGAGGCTCGGCCGAGGTGGGAAGTAGATGGGGCAAGTGGCGCATTGCTGGACGTTACGTGAACTCCTAAATGATGTCAATACAGTTATTAGAGATGATGCTTCCGGCCAGACTCGATAGGTAGCCGTGTCCCTCGAAGGTACCGGCGGACGGAGTTCAAGAACGAGATCCGATTGCACCGGAACATTCGGGTGCGACGGTTGGAGCAATACACGGCGATCTGGTTGGATGCGCAGGGCTTGGCGCAGTCCATGACGAGCGGAGCAGTAGCATTGAGACCCCGGGGGTATCCTAGCCCGAACGAAGGCCTCCCCCGCCGTTCTCGAAGCGCGGCACGAGACCGACACGCTCCGCGAGAACGGCGCTGAACAAGCGGCCGCGGCTCGACTCGCCCTCCTGAGGAAACTGGTCGCCGCAGCTGCGGCTCACCTGGACGCCGAGATCGACATCCACGAAGCCGCCCGCGAGAAGGGCGTCTGCGAGGAGACGATCCGCCGCGCCGTCCGCGACGGCCGCATCCCCGACCGTCGCGCCAACCCCAAGGGCCGCCACCGCGTCCGCCGCGGCGACCTGGACCGCGTTGCCCCGAGAACCGTTGATCGCCCGGTGAACCCGGCTCGGCACCGTTAGGGCAGACCAGGTGAATTGTGTCCAGTTCACCATATGCATAGATTCACCATATGATGAGGGAGCCCAC
>WNGB01012810.1_pt1 | contig 11349 bp, 10 predicted proteins | sample 5400681 | NCBI WGS metagenome assembly WNGB01 (sample SAMN13153367, study PRJNA577476) | soil metagenome | isolation source: 115 cm soil or saprolite under grassland replicate 2 | place: USA:California | collected 2016-06-15 | reverse complement strand
GGGTCATGGCGGCGCCGATCTACCAGGTCAACCCGCTGATGGGCGCCGATCTCATCATCGTGGTGTTCGCCGTCGTCGTCATCGGCGGCATGGGGTCGATCCTCGGCGCGATCATCACGGGTTTCGGCCTGGCGCTGATCATCCAGGGACTTTTCCGCAACCAGTTCGGGTCGTCCGGGCTGCCCTACCAGATGCCGGAAGCGCTCACGGGTGGGATCAGCCTCGGCTTCATGTTCCTCCCGAAGTATCGTGCATGGGTGATCGTTGCATCGCTCGCGATATGCCTCGCGACGTGGTACGTGATCGAGCGCACCAAGCTGGGGGCGTATCTGCGCGCGGGGACCGAGAACCCGGCGCTGGTGCAGGCATTCGGCATCAATGTTCCGCGGATGATCACGCTGACGTACGGATTCGGGGTCGCGCTCGCGGCGGTTGCGGGTGTCATGGCGGCGCCGATCTACCAGGTCAGCCCGCTGATGGGCGCCGATCTCATCATCGTCGTCTTCGCCGTCGTCGTGATCGGCGGCATGGGGTCGATCCTGGGCTCGATCATCACCGGCTTCGGTCTGGGTGTGATCGAGGGGCTCACGAAGGTGTTTTATCCGGAGGCATCGAACACGGTGATCTTCGTGATCATGGTGATCGTGCTGATCCTTCGACCCGCCGGCCTTTTCGGCCGCGAGCGGTAGGCCATGGCCACGCCAGTTTCGACCACGGCTTTGCCGTCCCGTCTTGCCGCCAACGGCTTCGCGCTTGGCACGGCGGCGATGATCGTGCTGCTCGCCGTTGCGCCGTTCATCGGTTTCTACCCGGTGTTTCTGATGAAGGCGCTTTGCTTCGCGGTGTTCGCCTGCGCGTTCAACCTCCTGCTCGGGTTCGGTGGCCTGCTGTCGTTCGGCCACGCGATGTTCCTCGGCACCGCGGGTTACCTGGCCGCGCATGCGGCCAAGGTCTGGGGGTTCCCGCCCGAACTCGCCATCCTCACCGGAACGGCCGCGTCGGCGGCGCTGGGGGTAATCGTCGGGATGCTCGCCATCCGGCGTCAGGGCATCTATTTCGCGATGATCACGCTGGCGATCGCGCAGATGGTGTACTTCTTCTACCTGCAGGCGCCGTTCACTCATGGCGAGGACGGTATCCAGGCGGTGCCGCGCGGGAAGCTCTTCGGCGTACTCGACCTCGCGAACACGATCACGATGTACTACGTCGTGCTCGCGATCTTCATCGGCGCCTTTCTCCTCATCTACCGCACCGTGCATTCGCCGTTCGGCCAGGTGTTGAAGGCGATCCGCGAGAATGAACCCAGAGCGATTTCGCTCGGTTACGATGCCGACAGGTACAAGCTGCTCGCGTTCATCCTGTCGGCAACGCTCTCCGGGCTCGCCGGCGCGACCAAAGCGATCGTATTCCAGCTCGCCTCGCTCACCGACGTCTACTGGACCATGTCGGGCGAGGTCGTGCTGATGACGCTGCTGGGCGGCATGGGCACGATCTTCGGGCCGGTCGTCGGTGCGTTCGTGATCATCGGCCTCGAGAACTACCTGGCGGGCTTCGGCCAATGGGTGACCGTGATCACCGGAGTGATCTTCGTGGTCTGCGTGCTCGCGTTCCGCCGCGGCATCGTGGGCGAGCTTGCGGCGTGGTGGGCGAAGAAAAAGTAGGGTCAGAGACGACTTTTGCCGAAGCATCGGCTAACCACCGGGCCTGCCAAAAGTCGTCTCTGACCCTACTTTTGGTTTTCCTGTTCGCGCTCGCCGCCGGGCAAGCGCTGGCGCAGCCATATGTCGTCCTCGGTCAATGCCGCTATGGCGTACCCAACGGCGCGTACGAGTTGCGCATGCCCGATGGTCGGCTGCGGGTCGTGGGAGCCTTTTCCCAGGGCCATATGACGGGCACGTTCATCTTCTGGTCGGCCGGGGGTGCACGTGTCGCGGTCATGCCTTTCGACAACGACGCCAAAAGCGGGACTGTCGCGTTGTGGTACACACCTCCCGACGGCCGCGTCGAGACCGGACGCAGGCTCGAGGCGCCGTATGTGGACGACCGGCTGCATGGCATCGTGCGATCGTGGCATCCGGACGGCATGCCGAGGGCGGAGTACCGCTACGAGCACGGAGTGCTTTCCGACGCCCGCGCCTGGTCCGACTCCGGGATGGCACTTGCCGGCACCGAAGCGGAGCATTTGGCGGTGCGCGACGCGGCAAATGATGAGAGGTTCTACGCTTCGCTGCTCGCGGTGATCCGTGAGAACCTGCCGGCGTGCGAAGCCGACCGCCCGAATGGTGCCGCGCTCCCGAGTTGACCCGCGGGGTTTATGCCGCCATCATGACCGGTCCGGCGGCGCTCCGGGGACTAAGACCCCCGTTCCATGACCTGTGCGCGCCGCACCACTTGCCGTCGAAGGGAGCCGCTGATGCGCTCGATCGCCAAGTTTGGAATGGTCGCCGTCGCCGTGACGCTTGCGGGCTGTCAGATCAGCGGCGCTTATCGGGACGCCTCGTTCGCGGCATCGGCGACCCCGTATACCGATGAGATTCCTCCGCGTCCGGTGTACTTCCAGTACGTCATGACATTCCCGGACAACACGATGTATTTCTATCCGATCTTCGACGACCAACCCCGGCATTCCGACCTCAAGCTCAACAGCATGCGCTGCGTCGCAGGTGAGGGCGGATGGGTTATCGTCGCGGCGAACGTGCAGAACCTGGGATCCACCGTCATCCCGAACATTCCGCTCAACGGCGACCTGGGTGCCTTCCGCGTTGGAGCGATCGTCACCACCGCGGGCGGCGCGCGCGACGAGGTCTACGCGACGCAATACGTGCCACTGACGGTCGGTGGCGCTGTGACGCTGGTTCTCGCGCCGACACGTGCGCCGGCCGGCGACATCGTACGCATCGACGTTGTTGCCGACCCCGATCGCATCGTTCCCGACCCTCTCCGGGACAACAACATCCTGTCCTGGACGGGAACGATGCAGGCCACGAGTCCGCAGTGCACGGTAATGCGCTAGCGGGCTGACGCGTTCAGCCCTGCTTCAGCGGTGTTTGTCCTGCGCTCGTTGCGAGTCGGCAATGACGCATTCGGCCCTGCTCGCAACGTTCTGCACTAACCAGCCGGATTAGATTCGGCGGTCCGGCGCGGGCGCGGCGGGCCGGTCTCGTGCCGGTGGTGAGCGGAACCCGTGGCCTGCCCGTTCCAGCTATAATTATCTGGCTTGCGGCTCCGCTTCGGCGCGCCGTGCCATTGCGGAAGCTCCCATGAAGGTTCTCGTTCCCGTCAAGCGCGTGGTCGATTTCAACGTCAAGGTGCGAGTCAGGCCCGACGGTTCCGGCGTCGACACCGCCAACGTCAAGATGTCTATGAACCCCTTCGACGAGATCGCCGTCGAGGAAGCCGTACGGCTAAAGGAAAAAGGCGTCGTGACCGAGATCGTCGCGGTGTCGTGCGGTGTCACCGCTTGCCAGGAAACGTTGCGCACCGCGCTCGCGATCGGCGCCGACCGCGCGATCTTAGTGGAGACGGACGCCGAGTTGCAGCCGCTCGCGGTCGCCAAGCTGCTCCAGGCGATCGCCGTCAAGGAGGCGCCGCAGCTCATCATCCTCGGCAAGCAGGCCATCGATGACGACGCGAACCAGACCGGGCAGATGCTCGCCGCCCTGCTCGATTGGCCGCAGGCTACGTTCGCCTCCAAGATCGATATCGCAGACGGCACGGCAACCGTCAAACGCGAGATCGATGGCGGGCTGGAGACGGTGGCGATGGCATTGCCCGCGGTGATCACGACGGACCTGCGCTTGAACGAGCCGCGCTACGCAACGTTGCCCAATATCATGAAGGCGAAGAAAAAACCGTTGGACATCGTCAAGCCCGAGGCGCTCGGTGTCGACGTCAGCCCGCGCCTGGCTACACTGAAGGTGGTTGAGCCACCCAAGCGCAAGGGCGGCGGCAAAGTCGCCGATGCGAAAGAGCTGGTGGCGAAGCTGCGCAACGAAGCGAAGGTGATTTCGTGACGCTGGCGACGCGGGTGTCGCGAAATTATCCCCGCGAAAGCGGGGATCCAATGGCGTTCGATTCCAATAACCGTGTCCTGACATCCTAGTAACCGATGACCATTCTCGTCATCGCCGAGCACGACGGCGCTGCGCTTAAGAGCGCGACGCTCAACACGATCGCCGCCGCGCAGAAGATCGGCGGCGACATTCATGTCCTGGTCGCGGGCCACAACGCGGGAGGCGCGGCCAGTGCCGCCGCGCAGGTCGCCGGTGTCGCCAAGGCGTTGCACGCCGACGCGCCGCAGTTCGCCACGCCGACGGCGGAGAATGTCGCTGCGCTGGCAGTTAGCCTGGCGCCGTCGTATTCGCACGTGATGCTGCCTGCGACCGGCTTCGGCAAGAACATCGCCCCGCGCATCGCCGCGCTGCTCGACGTGGCACAGGTTTCCGATATCATCGCAGTCGAATCGGCCGACACCTTCGTGCGGCCGATCTATGCCGGTAGTGCCTTCGCCACCGTGCAGGCGAAGGACGCGAAAAAAGTGATCACGGTGCGCACGACCGGTTTCGACGCGGCAGCCGCGACCGGAGGCAGCGGCGCGGTCGAGACCGTCACCGCACCGCCGGACAGCGGCCAGGTAAGGGTGCTCGGACAGGAGCTCACCAAGTCGGAGCGCCCCGAGCTGACCAGCGCGCGCGTCATCATCTCCGGAGGCCGCGGCCTGCAAAACGGCGAGAATTTCAAGATGCTCGAGGTGCTGGCCGACAAGCTGCACGCCGCGATCGGCGCATCGCGCGCTGCGGTCGATGCGGGTTACGTGCCCAACGATTATCAAGTCGGACAGACCGGCAAGATCGTCGCGCCCGATCTCTATATCGCGGTGGGAATTTCCGGCGCGATCCAGCATCTCGCAGGGATGAAGGATAGCAAGGTGATCGTTGCGATCAACAAGGATCCCGATGCGCCGATCTTCCAGATTGCGGACTACGGCCTGGTTGGGGATCTGTTCGAGATCATCCCGGCGCTGACCGCGGAGCTGGGTTGAGGCGATGAGCGCCTATCACGCGCCGTTGAAGGAAATCCGGTTCGTGCTGCACGAGCTGGCGGGCCTCGAGCAGGTCGGCAAGCTGCCGGGTTTTGAGGACGCGACGCCCGATACGGTCGCAGCAATCCTCGAGGAAGCATCGAAGTTCGCCACCGAGGTGCTGGATCCGTTGAACGCCGTTGGCGATCGCGCGGGCGCGCAGTGGCAGGAAGGCGGGAGTGTCAGGACGCCGGCCGGTTTCAAGGCAGCGTATCTCCGCTTCGCCGAAAACGGCTGGAACGGCCTCACCAAGAATCCCGAGCACGGCGGGCAGGGTCTGCCGCAGCTCGTCGCGACCGCGGTCGAGGAGATGTGGCACGGCGCGAACATGGCTTTCGCCTTGTGTCCGCTGTTGACGCAGGGCGCGATCGAGGCGCTCGAGCTCTGCGGATCGGACGCGCTGAAGGCGAAGTTCCTCGACAAGATGGTTGCCGGCGTCTGGACGGGGACGATGAATCTCACCGAGTCGCAGGCCGGCTCCGATCTCGCCGCGGTCCGCACGCGCGCGGTCCCGCAAGGGGACGGCAGCTTCAGGCTGTACGGCCAGAAGATATTCATCACCTACGGCGAGCAGGACTACACCGACAACATCATTCATCTCGTGCTCGCGCGGACGCCGACCGCGCCTGAAGGCGTCAAGGGCATATCGCTATTCGTCGTGCCGAAGTTCCTCGTCAATGACGACGGCAGCGTCGGCGCGCGCAACGACGTGCATTGCGTATCGATCGAGCACAAGCTGGGCATACACGCGAGTCCGACCGCGGTGCTCGCCTACGGCGACCATGGCGGCGCGATCGGCTACTTAGTCGGCGATGAAAACCGCGGCCTCGAGTACATGTTCATCATGATGAATCTCGCGCGCTTTTCGGTCGGCATCGAAGGCATAGGCATCGCCGAGCGCGCGTACCAGCGTGCACGGGCCTATGCACGCGATCGCGTGCAGGGCAGGGCGCCGGGACTCGACAAGGCGACGCCGACGGCGACGATCCTGCAGCATCCGGATGTCCGCCGGATGCTGCTGACGATGAAGGCGCAGACCGAGGCGATGCGCGCGGTCGCGTATGTCACGGGCGCCGCGATCGACAATGCGCGCAGGCACCCGGACGTGGATGCACGCAAGCAGCACCAGGCATTCGTCGATCTGATGATACCGATCGTCAAGGGCTGGAGCACCGAGCTCGCGCAGGAAGTCACGTATCTCGGCGTGCAGGTGCACGGTGGCATGGGATTCATCGAGGAGACCGGCGCAGCGCAGGACTATCGCGATGCGCGCATCACGACGATCTACGAAGGCACGACCGCGATCCAGGCCAACGACCTGATCGGGCGCAAGACCGCGCGCGATGGCGGCGCGGTCGCACGCAGGGTCATCGGCGAGATCGGCAAAGTGGCGGCCGAGCTTGCCGCTTCGAACAACGCCGACCTCAAGGCCATAGGCAGCGAGCTTGCGGCGGCGACCGCGGCGCTCGGACACGCGGTCGACTGGGTCGTCGAAGCGGTTGCCGGCGCGCCGCGCGCCGCGCATGCGGCGTCAGTGCCGTATTTGCGGCTGTGGGGCGTCGTCGCGGGCGGATGGCAACTGGCACGCGGGGCACGCGCGGCCGAGAAACGCCTGGCCGAGGGCAGCGGCGATGCCGATTTTCTTCGCGGCAAGATCGCCACCGCGCGGTTCTACGCCGATTGTCTCCTGCCGCAGGCAAGCGCCTTGTCGCAGGCGATCACGCGCGGCAGCGAGGCCGTGCTCGCTCTTGCCGACGCGCAATTCTGATCGAGGCGGTCCGTAGCGCCGGCTTTCGCTGCGCCACCTTGGCTGCGCACGTAATTCCGTCATCGAGGTGTTGTCGAGGGGAACCAGACGGCGCCGCCAAGGTCGTATCGATTCATCCCGAGCGGATCCCATCCACGCCATGCTTTCAACCCTAGAAATACCGCGCTGTCTGGTCGTGTTCGCCGCGCTTGCCTGCGGTCTGCACGCGGCGCTCGCAAGAGCCGACGCGCTCGCCGTTGTCGATCCGTTGCCGCCCGGGCCGTACGCCGTCGGTTGCAGCAATGTCGCGCAGGACTTCGGCCGCGTGCAGGCGGGCGAGAGCGCGCAGAACTACTGGGAGGGCTATCCTGACGGAAGCCGCGACCGCTACGTGACACAGTTGCTCGTGGACCCTGCCGACGCGCTCGTCGTCGACGTCACCGTTCCCGACGATCGCGAGCTCTACGTCAACCACGCGACGCAAACGGTCGAATACGCGCTCCTCGTCTGCTACCCGACGACCGCCGACAACCCGTATCCCGATTACGCGCTGCCCTCGGGGCAGGCGGTGCCGCACATGCAGCAGGGGGCACAGCCGCCGATCTTCGCCGATCCGAACGTGCGCTGGCCAGTGCTGCTGTTCTCACACGGGCTCGTCGGCAGCCCGATCTCCAGCGACTACATCGACGCGTTGAAGGTGCTGGTGAGTTACGGTTACGTCATCGTCGCGCCGTTCCACGGCGATCCGCGCTTCACCGACGTCAAGATCGACAACTTCTCCGATTTCCTTTACGCCCTCCTGCATTTCGATACCTTCGTCGAGATGCAGTCGCAGCGTCCGCTGTCCTTGTCGCGCTCGCTCGACTATCTGTTCGCGCACCCGCACTACAGCGATCATCTCGATGCGGCGCGCGTCGGCGGCTTCGGCGCGAGCCAGGGCGGTGAGTCGCTGCTGCTGCTGACCGGCGCCAAACTGACGATCACCGTGGGCATGTCATCGAAGCAGGTGCTCGTCGATCCGCGCCTCAAGGCGATCGTCGGCTACGTACCATATCTCGGCCTGCCGTTCTTCCCCGCGTTCGGCCGCAACCAGAGTGGCCTCGACGGCATCGCGACGCCGTTCCTGGCCATTGCCGGCGGCGCCGATACAACCGCGCCGCTGGAGACGACCCTGGACGGCGTCGACCGGCTCGCCGGGTCGCGCGACGTGGTCGTGCTGGCAGGGGTCGACCACGCCTTCGACTACCCGAGTGCGCCCGACATCTTCACCTGGTCGATGACGTTCCTCGCCGCGCACGTCAGCGACGATCGCGCCGCGCGGGTGCGGATCGCGCGGATGACCAGCGTGCGCGGCGGCGGCAATGACTTTCTGGTGCGCGACTACACCGCGCCGGCCGCGCTCGGACCGGGTGAGCTCGACACCATCGAGTACTATGGCGCGGCGCTGGGCGATTATTTCCTGACCGCGGCGCCCGAGGAGGCCGCGTGGCTCGATGCCGGGTTCCTGCCGGGCTGGACGCGCACTGGCTACGCATTCAAGTCGTGGTCGCTGGCCGCGGGCCACGGGGTACCGGCGTGCCGCTTTTTCGGCAAGCCGGGGCCGGGTCCCTACGCGCATTTCTATACGATCGACGCGAACGAATGCGCGGTCGTCGCGGCCAGCCCAGGTTGGATCTTCGAAGGGCTCGCGTTTGCCGAAGACGCGCCGGTCGCCGGCGACTGCAATGCCGATCGCGTTCCCGTAGTGCGGCTGTACAACAACTTCTTCGGCGGGCAGGTCGCGCATCGGTATCTGACCAGCCACAGCGAAGTCGCGGCGATGGTAGCTGGCGGCTGGCTGAACGAGGGCACGGTGTTCTGCGCCGCGCCTTAGGCCGATTCCCTTCAGTAGTCGGCTTAGCTCCGCGCCTTTGTGGGCACAAGCATCGGCTCGCCGGAGGTCTCGAGCCCTTCGCGCTCGCCCCGGTGCAGGTACTCGAAACTGGTGAAGGCATTTCGGATACCGACGACCTCGCAGACAGCGTGCAGCAGGTCGGACGAAAAGGTCACACCCGTGGTGTCCGCGAGAATGTCGACCAGCCGTGCTCGACTCTGTGCATCACATACGTCGGCGAGCGCTTCCAACTTGGCGGCGAGCTTGTCGCGCTCCTTGCCTCGCCGTTTCCGGGGCGCCCCAACTTTGAACCACGGCAGCTGCTTGCCGGCCCGGAAGAACATGCAGTACAGGTCATCTTCGTCCGCCGATAGGAGAAGCACGACGAGGCATGCGAGCTTTGCCGACAGCGCCTTGGCGGTCTGCTCCAGCTCCGGCGTGAAATTGGGAAAAACCCCGATCCACCCGGCGACCGGCTCAGCGACGTAGAACCGAAGGCCCGAAGCGACCTTCGCTACGGCGATCGCTTCCAGAGCGACCACCGCGGCGTCGCGGTCCGTCGTGCGGAGCTGCATCGAGAGATACGTTGCACCCATAATCGAAAACTCCTGGCGTCGACAGGTTCGTGTTGACAGAAGCCGCTTGCCGGCGGGTCCGCCCGAGCGCGGGCTTCGGGCGCATTCTTGAAGCGAAGCTCATAGTGCGCCTCCCCACTGGGTAGCATGCCAACAAGAGACCACCCAGCTTTCTCATAGAACCGCTGCGCGCGGGTGTTTGGCTCCGTGCTCAGCCACAGGCGCGGCAGCCGCTGTTGAAACAACCACTCGACCAAGGCGTCATGCAAGCGGCGACCATGACCGCGGCCTTCGTGATCAGGATGCACAAACAACGCCCAGATATTGCCATTGACTGCGTTGCCAATGGCGAAACCGATAACGATGCCTTGATCCTCGGCGACCCACCCCCGGCCCGTCAATTCGATGGCCGAAACGTAGTGCTCTTCGGTAATGAGTGTCGAGACAAGGCGATTCTCATGGACCGCCATGCGGACGCGGTGCATGCCTGGGATGTCTGTTCGCCCAGCCAGCCGTACGCTATGAACTGCTTGCATGCGACCTAACGAACGAAGCAAACGGGCGCCGAGCGGACGGCTCGCAAGCGCCGCCAGCGACGCATCCGGGATGTAGCGTCCAGTTCCAAGGCGCGTCCACGAACGCGGCGTCGAGGGACGATGCTCACGGTCCGTCAACTCGAGCGTAGAGACGTCTATCCCGCCGTCGCGCTCAATGATCTACACCCGCGGTGCAAGCAACCATCTACTTGCCCAGGTTGAGACGCTTCGCGCCTTCAGTGTAGATCCTGATCCTTTCCTTCATGAATCCGTCCATCTGTTCCAAGCCGATGTTTACGAGTTCGAAACCGCTCTTGGCAGCGAGCTCTTTCATCTCGGGGTCGTTGTTGAGCGAGGCCCACAGGTCCGACAGCCGCTTCTTGGCCTCAGGTGGCGTCGACTTCGGCACGCCGATTCCGCGGTACGCGCCGTCGACCCAATCGACACCGAGCTCCCGAAACGTCGGCGTGTCAGGTAGGAGCGGGTGGCGTTTTTCCATCGCCACGGCAAGCGCACGCACCTTCCCCTTGCTGTTGATGGCAAACGCCGTGTACGACATTGCCCCGTCCACGTGGCCACCAAGTATGGCTGTCGTCATATCGCCTGTGCCCTTGAACGGCACGTAGGTGGTTTTTACGCCGAATGTAGCGTTCAAGCGCTCATGCGCAGCGTGATTGGCTGAGTTCAGGCCGGAGCCACCCAGCGAGAGTTTTCCGGAATCCGCCTTGGCCGCCTTCACGAAGTCCTGGAACGTCTTGAAAGGGCTTGACTCCAGCACCACCAGCGCATCCGGGGTGTAATGGAACCAGAAGACGGGTGTGACGTCCTCTGTCTTGTATTGCACCTGCCCTTCGATGGGCTGAAACACGATGTGCGGAAGATTGATACCGACGATGTTGAGGCCATCGCCGGGGAGCTGATTCATCTGGGCCCACATGAGGCCGCCTCCTGCGCCCGGCTTGTACTGAATGATGGTGTCGATCGCCGGACAGCGCTTCTTCAACACGACCTGCTGGTGACGTCCGGATATATCCGACTCGCCTCCAGCCGGGAACGCCTGCCAATACAAGATATTCCTGTCAGGGCAGGTTTGCGCAAAAACTGCGGGCGCCACTACAATGCTCAGCAGTGCTATCACCTTCTTCATGGATCAACCCGTCCTCGCGCTATGTATGTGGATCTCGACCTGCCGGAGTACCCAATCCGTCGACGGCGGCGAAGATTATATCCGAGGCCTTCGACCATCGCGCTGTCCGACAACGGACCCCAGCCGACGCCGAGATCGATGGAAGCGAGGTCCGCACTGCCGTCGATGCGATAGATCTCCTTGCGAAGCAGCCGCGCCGTAATGTCGAATTTCGCGCGCTTGACGAAGGTATGGCCCTTGGCGTCGAAGCGCGGCGACGGCTCCAGATTCACTTGCACCGGCTCATCCGGCGCTACGATACCGGGCGGCCGATGCACGGTCCGCTCGTTACTCCACCAGTGCCAGCCGCCGTAGGCCGCGAGAACGAGAGCCACGACTGCGAACCGATGCA
>WNGB01025091.1_pt1 | contig 11350 bp, 10 predicted proteins | sample 5400681 | NCBI WGS metagenome assembly WNGB01 (sample SAMN13153367, study PRJNA577476) | soil metagenome | isolation source: 115 cm soil or saprolite under grassland replicate 2 | place: USA:California | collected 2016-06-15 | reverse complement strand
ATGCCCGGCGACACAACGGTGGCGGGTTCAGTCGCTTCGGTGGCAACCGGCCGCGCCGCTCCGGCGGGACGCGCTTTTCGTTCGACGGTCGGCTTGCCGTGCAGATTGCAGCCGGCGAGCGCCGTCGACAGGGCAATCGCCGCGATCGACGGCCAGGTCTTCGCTGGCGAAGTCATAACGTCTCCTGAAGTTGATCGGAAAGCACTCGGCCGTCGGTGACGTGTATCAGTCGGTCCGCGATCGAGAGGACGCGCTCATCGTGCGTGACGATCGCGACGGCGCGCCCGGCGCTTCGCGTCAGATCTTTCAGCATGCCGAGCACGCTGCTGCCGCTCGCGCCGTCCAGCGACGCCGTTGGCTCGTCGCAGAGCAAGACGGGCGCGTCGTTGACCAGCGCCCGGGCGATGGCCACGCGCTGCTGCTGGCCGCCGGACAGGTACCGCGGCCGTGCGGCGCGTTTGTCGGCCATGCCGACGAGCTCGAGCGCGCGCATCGCCCGCGACACGCGGTCGGCACGGCGCGCTCCCGAGAGCAGCAGCGGCACCGCGACGTTCTCGACCGCGCTGAGGCTCGGCAACAGGTTGAACTGCTGAAAGATGAATCCGACGCGGTCGCGGCGCAGGACGGCGAGCTCGTCGGGCGTCGCATTCGACACCGGCGATCCGTCGACGAGCACTTCGCCTTCGGTCGGCGTCAACACGAGCCCGAGGATGCTGAGCAGCGTCGTCTTGCCGCTGCCGGAGGGCCCCATGATGACGAGCACTTCGTTGCGGCGGATCTCGATGTCGGTCGGATGCAGCGCGCGCGCCGCGAGCTCGCCGCGTCCGAACACGCGTCCGATGCCGCGTCCCTCGAGAGCGATCGTGTTGTTCGAGTCGCTGGTGCGCATGGCCGTCAAGCCCTGAAGACGATTGCCGGATCGACGAGGAGCACGCGGCGAATCGCCACGAGCGACGCGAGCGAGCACGAGGCGAACGCCGCGGCGGCGACGCCGAGGACGAGTTTGGGCGGCGCCACCATCGGTAGCTGCGGGAAATGCGCGCGGACGGCGAAGAACTCGATCATGCCAACCGCGTAGCCGACGGCGAAGAAGATCCACGCCTGCACGAACATCAGCTGCAGAATGTCGGTACGCCGCGCGCCGATCGCTTTCAGCGTGCCGTAGTCCCGCGCGCGATCGACCGCCGTCGAGTAGAGCGTGACGGCGACGATCGCCGCGCCGATGAGGGCCGCAAACAGCGACCCCATCCCGAAGACGAGACCAACCGGCGTGCGCACGAGGAAGTAGCGCTCTTCCATCGTGGCGAACTCGTCGCGCGTCCTCACCAGCACTTCCGGAATCCGCGCTTCGAGATTCGCCTTCACGTCGCGCACGCGATAGCCGGGCGAGAGACCGATCGCGATGTACGTGACGCGATCCAGCGGGTACTCCGTCATCGCGCGCGCGTCGTCGATGTTGGCGAACATGTAGTAGTAGGGACTGTGCGGGTCCATGCCCTGGAAGAATCCCGCGATGACGCCGGCGTTGCCGTCAACCTCGACACGATCGCCAGGCTCCGCGGCCGCGAACGTCGGCCGATCGTTCCAGTTCAGGAGGACCCGGCCCGATGCGCGCAGCGACGCGGGCGAGGTGCCGGGCGCCAGTGATCGCGGCAACCCGGCGTAGCGCGGCGGCTCGACGCCGAGTATCTTCACGTACTCGCGGACGCCGTCGGGCCTGGTCACGCGGCCGACGCCCTGCACGACCGGAGAGGCCCACGCCACGCCGGGCGTGCTGGCAGCCGCTCCGACTTTGCTTGCCGGCAGGCTATCGGTCGCGTCCGTGCTCTCGGTGGCGACCGACGTGATCCAAATGTCGACCCCCGACTTGTTCACGAACGACGTGACACGTCCGAGGATGCCGAAGAGCAGCGACGACTGCTGCGCCATCAGGAACACGGAAACGACGACGCCGACCAGCGTGCCAAGGCTCTTGAACGGCGCATCGAAGAGCATACGGAGCGCGAGGCCGACCAGACGCAGCGGTCCGCCCTGCGGCGACGCTGCCTGCAGTTGCGGTGACCGCTGCGCGTCGGCGCGGCGATCCGGGCGCTGCCATGTCGCGCGGACGAGGCGCGCGAGCCAGAACGCCACGAATCCGGCTGCGGCGAGTCCGAGGATGCCGCTGATCTCGAACACGACATCGTCGGGCCGCGCGTAATCGGACGACATGAAAAGCCACTCGAGCGTCTCGTCCGGCGCTCCGGCAAAGAAGGCCATGTTTTTCAGCAGGTGGCTGTACCCGCCATGAAACAGACCGAACACGGCGACGTACATCACACCCGTCACGACCGAGAGCACCGCGGAGAGGATTCGGCCCGGGCGCCAGACGAACACGGCGGTCAGCGCGCCGGTGATCGCGAGCACGGCGAGCGCGGGTCCGACGACGTGGAGCCGGTCCGGGTCTTCGTACAGGTGAGCGCTGTAGACGAAGTGTCCGATCGTGATTGCGGTTTCGACGCCCGCTGCGAGCACGAGGGCTTTTGCAGCGCGCGTCGCTCCACTCCATCCGGCCGTCTCGAGTTCGTCGATCGTCATGGCCTCTCTCTTTCATCCGTGGCGCGTTGGCTCAACGACGCTTTCTGCAGCCGCGGATCGACGTGCTCGGCGACCCGCTCCCACACCTCCGGAGGCGTCGCGCCTAGCGCCGCGATTTCCAGCGCCGTGAGGTCGTAGCCGGATTCCGCGAATCCGGTTAGCGTCGCGACGGCGTCGGCTCGAAACGCGGACCGGAACGCCTCGTCGGTGATGAGCCGACCGATCAGGATTTCGATGCTTCGCTGCGCCACGTCACGACCGCCTTTCACATCGGACAAATGGCAAGCGCGAAGCCATACGTCGGTATCGATGGCGGATGTCGGCCGAAAGACTGGAGCGTCAGCGAATTACGCGGCGGGCAGGCATCGCGGGCACGCGTCGGGGCCGCGCCCGACGTGCGCCGGAATCGCCAACGTTGGCGATCGGCGATCAGCGACTGTCTTTGTCCTGTTTGTCCAGTCCATGTTTACGGAGCCGGACGTACAACTGGGCGCGCGTGAGGCCGAGCGCCTTGGCGGCGACCGATTTGTTGAAGCCGGCGTCCGTCAACGCCCTCGAGATCAGCGCGCGCTCGACGGACTTGAGGTCGTTCGGCGCGGCGATCGATTGGGCGGCCGCCGGCACCTGCGTCGGCGACGCGATTGTCTGCGCTGTACCCGCGGGAGGACGCAGCGCCAGATGCTCGACGGCGATCAGGCCGCCGTCGCAGAGAATCGCCGCTCTCTCGAGGATGTTGCGCAGCTCGCGGACGTTGCCGGGCCAGTGGTAGCCGAGCAGCGCCTGCCGCGCCTCGCGCGAGATGCCCGCCGGCGGCCGGCCGATCGATCGTCCGATCTCCCGGACGAACGCCTCCGTCAGCGGCAGCACGTCGTCGCGCCGCTCGCGCAGCGGCGGCAGGTGAATCGCGAAGACGTGCAGCCGATAGTACAGATCCTCGCGGAACTGCCCGCGCTCGATCGCTTTCAGCAGATCGCGGTTCGTGGCGGCAACGATCCGCGCGTCGGTCTTCAGGACCCGCGTGCCGCCCAGGCGCTGGAATTCGCGCTCCTGCAGCACGCGCAGGAATTTTGCCTGCGCGGAGACGCTCATCTCGGCCACTTCGTCCAGAAACAGCACGCCGCCGGACGCCTGCTCGAGGTGACCCGGTTTGCTTTGCGTCGCGCCCGTGAACGCCCCGCGCTCGTATCCGAAGAGCTCCGCTTCGAGCAGGTGCTCCGGCAGCGCGGCGCAGTTCAGCGCGACGAACGGTCCGTCGCGGCGCGACGAAGCGCGGTGGATGAACCGCGCGACGACTTCCTTCCCCGTACCCGACTCGCCGAGGAGCAGCACGGTCGTTTCTGTGCCCGCGACCTGCGTCGCTTCCGTGAGCGCCCGCCGCCACGACGGCGACTCGCCGACGACGTGTCGATATCCCGATCGCGCGTCGAGCTCTTCGGTCAGCGCGCGCACGCGCATCTCGAGCTGCCGCGCCCGCTCGGTCGCTTCGGCGGCGCGCCTCGCCGCGTCCGCGCCGCGGCCCTGCGTGATGTGCAGCGCCAGCCGATCGCGGATGCGTCGCGCCGCGAGCAGATCGGTCTGTTTATAGAGGGCGGGCGTGAAAGAAAGGAAGACGAGGGATCCGATCAGCTCCCGGTCCAGCCGAATCGCGATGCGCAGCGCCGAGCGATAACCTCGCGCGGCCGATTCCCGGTCCCGCCAAACGGGGTCCTCGGTCACATCGTCGGTGAGGATGTATTCCAGGTCGGAGTCGTTGACCACGACGTCCGGGAGATCGAATACCTCCGCGAACGGCCGGCCATCGACGCCGCTGCTCGCATAGACCTTTCCGTGTCGCTGATCCGGCAGTACGACGTTGAGAAGCAGCGTATCGTGTGGCAGCACCTTGCGCGCGATCGCCGAAATGCGATCGAACACCTCGGGCAGCTCGCCGGTGTCGATGAGCGTCGCCAGCAGGGCGTCGAGGATTTCGAGCGTCGCGGTCCGCGCACGAAGCTCGTCCGCGGACCTGGCGCGCTCCGCGAGCCGCTGGTGCGACAGCGCGAGCGCGACGTACTCGGCGATCCGCCGCGCGACGACGACGTCGGCCGGACGGTAGACCGCGGGCGCCTTTGACACGATCACTAGCAGCGCGGTCAGCCTGCCCTCGAGCCGGATCGGCACGCGGAGCTCCGCGCGGTATCCGAGCGATGCGCTGTAGGGATCCGCGGCAGGCGTGGCCTGCAGGTCGTCGAAGATCTCGAATTCCCATGGCTCGGCCATCAGTCGGCGCAGCACGTCCGGCACCGGGTGGCTGGTCGGGTACTTCCCCGTCGCCGTCGTCGCGTAGGCGATGACGCTCGTCTGATCGTCGGTGATGACGGGAAGGCTGATGGCGTCGTGTGGAAGAACACGACCCGCGATGTCCGAAACGTGCGTGAAGACGTCGCGCACGTCGAGCACGCCGGTAAGAGGCGTCAGCAGCTCCTCGACGACGGCGAGGCGGCGCAGCCGGACAAGCTCGTCGTCCGACGACTCGGCGGTCATCGTGTGGTGTGAGTGTCGCACCGGTTCGGGGGCCTGGGCAACTCTGAACCTCGCTCTCGCACGTCGACGGAAATTCTTGAAGAGAACTTGAAACTTTGCAGGCGAAAGGGCCCGCCTCCAACCGGAGAGCCAGATCTCCTTCTAAAACAACAAATTACACTCGATCAGCGTCCGTCTCGAATCCCTGCCTCTCAAGCCCACGATCTCGTTCTGGGACTTCAACTTCCGCGTGCCGCTCTGTTCAGCCGTCTCCAGTATTTCTCCACGTTTCGATTCGACTGACCGGCTCTTGGCCAATGAAACCGGTCGCAGTCAGGAGATGAAGCGAGAGCGGTATCACTCGGACCATGCCGCGGCTTGATCACGACGACCGTGAAGGACTCTCGCGATCAAGACGTCTCGATCGTGTCGATACGAACACCTTCGCCGAACTCGGGCCGATGGCGACCCATGCGAGATTGTTCGACGAGCAACTCGAATCGATTGAAGATGGCATCAATGAGCCAATCGGCGGTGGCGGCGCTGGCATCCTCGGCGACGTAGGACCAGATCTCCTCGAGGTCCTGCTCGGCCAGGGTTGACAGCCGATACGGCATCTACGACTTCTTGGCGCGAGCTGCACGACCGCGCGACTTGATCCGCTCGGCGAGTTGTCGACCTGAGGTCCTGTCGTACGCACGTCCCTCGCCACGAGCCAACTGGTCGAAGCCGGCCTGCACGTCGGCACGAAGCTGCTCACGCGCATGGTCGCGCTCCTTCAAAAGCCGGAGCGCCTCACGGACCACTTCACTGGCAGTCTGGTACAAACCGCTCTCGACCTTCTCGTTTACGAGTCGTTCGAGCTCTGGCGTCAACGACACGTTCATGCAATACCCCCGTCTGAGGCTAGACGCGATGGCAGATATTGTCAATATTTGATATAAACGGACACAAGGCGGACGGCCGAACTGGTCGCCTGGGATTGTCGTCGCGGGCCCCGAGCCAGAAGCACGGCTCGACCAAGTTCGCGGGTAAGCGCGCCGTGTTCGAGAAGGACGACGTCCTCTCCATTCCGCCTGACGCGTACCGACACATCTTCGCGAAGGCCTCTGACAGGTTCGTCCGTCGTGCGGGATCCTGTTTCCAATGCTCCTGAGGTTCGACGCCACACGGCGTTTGCTGTTTCGCACCATCTCGCAGACGGCGCTGAATTACCGTCGCAGCAGCTTGAGCGACGGCCGCGCGGGAAGCGTTCACGGTGGCGATCGCTTGCCGTGGGTCACGGCGGACTCGAACGACAATTTCGCGCCGCTGACGTCGCTCGATTGGCAGGTGCACGTGTACGGCAGCGCTGCATCTGAGATCCGGGCCGTATGATCAGACCGAGTTTCTCGTCATAACCCGATGGACCTCGCGCGAAGCGGTTCGCGCATTCGCGGGCGCCGATGCTGAACAGCCCGTGATTGAGCCAGAGGCTCGGAAATGAACGTGGGCATTCTCGGCACGGGGGACGTGGGCAAGGCACTGGGCAAGGGCTTCATCACGCTGGGCCATTCTCGCCGGTAAGGTCAGTTCCATCGCAGGACGGCCGGAGAGTATCCACCGCGAACGAGTATCTGCGGGCGCTCAGGTCGATCCGTCCGGAGGCTCCAGACGTTATTTCCGTCTTCTCCGGACTCAAAGTACAGCACGTGGTTGGAGTCGAGCCACTCAACCTGGTCGTCGACGCTCCGCTCCTCCGACTCCAGCACCGTTTCGCGCATGCTGGCAAGATCGAGAATCGCAACCCGCCACTGGACACCAGACCGATCCATTCGTTTCTTGAACGCGAGTTGATGCTGATCGGTCGACAGCGACGGGCATTCGACGCCTGACCGCACCACGCGTGCGGCATGTCGATCGATGTCGCCTTCGATCAGATAATTCGCGCCGCCCGTTCTCAGGGTGGCGTAGAACCGGTTCCCGTCCGCTGCGAACGTGACGCCCCAGAAGTTGAAATCAGCGGCCTTGAAGGGCGCACCATCGCGCGAGACCGCGAAGTCCTCCAGATCCGCGATCGGCGCGCTCGACACGGTGTCAACGATGGTAGTCCGTGTGGAGAATCCGCCTTCCGCGTACGAGTGACCCGACTCGAACACGGTGAATGCCGCACGGCGTCCGTCGGGAGAGAGCCGCGTCCGGCTTGAGACACACGCCACGCTGGCCCTGAAAATACACACGGTCGCACTGGAGCGTCGAGACATACCACGGACCGTCGAGCGCCTCGGACGGCAGGAATACGACGTGGCCGAACGTTTCATCGGAGCGAGTGCTGCGGAACAGGATGCCTCTCTGATCCGGCGTCAATCGATCGAGCGGCACCGTCCGGATCGGCGCATCGAGGTACGACAGTGAGGTTCTCGAATGCGCCCTGCGTGTCATATACGCGACTGGCAGCGCGAGCGCCACAAGACACACACCGACAAACAAGACCAAGTGGCGGCGCGCGGCGATCATGGCGTGCGCCTCGTCGTGAACGCGAAGGCCGCGACCGGTAGCGCCACGACGAGGGCGGCACTGAAGCCGGCGATCGCCGTGCGCGGACCCCACGCCGTCCAGATGCCCCCAAAGGTCACTGACGCGATGAACCGGCACGCGCTGACCGCCGTGCCGAGGACAGCCAGACCGGTGGCACGAACGGCGGGCCCCAGCATTGAGCTCGCCTTGGCCGCTAGGACGCCGTCGGTCAACGCGTAGTACGCCCCCAGCAACAACACGCAGACCAGCGCGACCGAGACGCCGGGCGCCGCGATCCACAGCAGCGCGTACATCGGAAACAGGACGACATGACCGATGAGAAACATTCGGCCCGTTCCTACGCGATCCGCGAGACGACCCGCCGGCGCGGCGAGGAGCATGTAGGTTCCCGCGGTGCCGAATGCCATGAGCGGAAACGCTGCCGCCACGAAGCGCGAGCTGCGCTGAATCTGCAGGTAAACGAACGCGTCGCTCACCGTGGCGAGCGTGAGCGCAGACGCGCCGACCATCAGGTACAGAAAGCGCCGATTCTTCGGCGCGGGCGCTGCGATGAAATCCGGCCGCTCATGTTTCGCTCCATCGATGGGAATCCCGACGTTCTCGACGAAGAGCACGAGCACGCCCAGACCAACCAACGCTGCCGAGAAGCTGATGATGAAGACGTTGTCGAAGGCGTGCGGCGTCATCATCAGAACGGCAAACGCTGCCAGGGGGCCGATCAGCGCTCCAGCGGCATCAAGAGTACGATGCACACCGAAGGCGCTCCCAAGCGCCGATGCCTCGCTGCTCAATGAGACCAGCGCGTCGCGGGGCGCGGTTCGAATCCCTTTCCCCACGCGATCGACGGCGATAACGGTCGCGATTGCAGTCCACCCACTGACCACGAGCAGTCCGATTTTGCAAACCGCCGAGACCAGGTATCCGACGAGGGCAATCTCTTTGTGCCGGCGCCATCGGTCAGCCGCAGCCCCGCTCACCCATCGAACTGCAGCGCCCACGCCTTGATACAACCCGTCGACGGCGCCCAAGGCAAACGGTGTGAAGCCGAGGCCCAGGATCAAGTACGCGGGCAGGACACTGGCGACCATCTCCGAGGAAATGTCAGTAAAGAGACTCGTCGCGCCGAGACACCAGACGTTCGGGCTGACGCGTACGCGTGGACGAAGCAAACCGGGCGTGAGAGCCCGGTTGCCGCACCGTACCACAGGACTCGCGCGGCGGTTGACGGGTGTCGGCACGATTTTAGAACGAGAACTTTCCCGCCAGCTGAATGAATCGCGGTGATGCGGCAGCCACGATGTTGCCGAATGTCGGACTCGCGATGTTCCCGTCGATCGCGCCCGCACCGTAGAACTGCGGATGATTGAAGACGTTGAACATCTCCAGCCGGACGTCGAGGCTTCGCGTCCTGTCGAGCGCCACACGCTTGATCACCGCCAGGTCGACATTCTCGATCCCGGGTCCGTAGAAGAAGCGTCGCGGCGCGGTACCGAGCTGGCCGAGCGCCGGCAGGCTGAAACAGCTCGTGTCGAATGCGGGCCCTTTTGCCGGATCGCGGTTGATCTTCAGATCGCAGCCAGGCGTGTCGTTCGGCGTGTCGACGAGGTTGTTGTTCACCCCGTTCCCGAACGTCCCGAGCAGTGACGTGTCGGTGGGGTTGTAGAGCGTCACCGGAAACCCGCTGCTCAACCGCGTGGTGCCCGACAGCGTCCAGCCGGACGTCAGCGGATTCGCGCGGTCGAACACCCGGGCAAACGGCAGCTCGACGCTGTAGCTGACGACGAAGTTGTGACGCAGGTCGAAAGCAGACGGCGCTTCCGACTTCGTGATATCGAACGGATTCACCTGTTCGCCGAGATTCGAGGCGACGTCAACCGACTTGCTGAACGTGTAGCCGGCCAGAATGCTCGCGGCGCCCTTCGCATGGTGCAGGTTCAGCTCGAGCCCGTTGTAGCGCGAGTACCCCTCGGAGGTCTGCCTGGTCATCGTGCCGTAGTCGGAACCGAGCACGGTTCGGGTGCCGTTGATGACCGTTCCTGACGCGGTCGTGTAGACGCCGTTTTCGCCGAACGGACCGCAGGTCGCGCTTCCTGATGCCACCTGGTTCGGCTCGCTGACGCTCAGGCAGAGCGCCGGATTGCCCGGGTTCGCCTGCTGGATGACGAGCATGTTGTGGCCGCGCGTGCCGACGTAGCTCGCTGTCGCGACCATGTTCGGCGCGAGCTCGCGCTGGACCGACACCATGAAGTTCGCCGAGTACGGCGTCTTGTTGGAGCTGCCGAAGAACGGGTCGGCGTTCACAGGGAGAAACCGCGACCAGTCGATGTCGGCGACGGGCGCGGTCGGCGACGCGCCGAAGGCCGGGAATTGCTGCGGGAAGCGCTGGCGGTTGTTCGCGCCGTCGGCCGCGGTGATGAACGGCGTCTCGAAGATCGGCGGCGCGGGGCTCAGGTAGTTGTACCCGTACGGCGGAACCCCGTACATGATGCCGGCCGAGAGTCCCTGGAACGCCGTGTAGAAGAGGCCGTAGCTCGCACGCACGCTGGTCCGATCGTTCGGCGAATACGCCACGCCGACGCGCGGCGAGACGTTGCCCCACTGCGCCGGCGACAGCCCGCGCGCGATGCCGGCGTCGCCGGGGAAGACGAGACCGCGGGGCGCATCGGGATAGACCTGCGACTGCTGACCGGGAACGACGGTCTGGATCTGATTATCCCGTTCGTACCACGGCGCCATGATGTCCCAGCGCACGCCGTAGTTGACGGTGACGTTCGAGCGCGCGCGCCAGCTGTCCTGCGCGAAGACGCCGCCGTACCGATTCCGCAGATAGAACACGCCGCCCGACGACTGAATGTAGTTGCTCGGGATGCCGAGCAGAAAATCGGCGAAGTCCGAACCGGTTTCCGTACCGGCAAACGTGAACGTGCCGTTGAACGTCGCGTTCGGCTCGAGCCGCACCTGCTGGAACTGATACTGGCCGCCGAATTTCACCGTGTGCGCTCCGAACACCTTCGACAGGCTGTCGCTCACATGCAGCGTGTCGCCAGTCTGATTGACGCCCGTAATCGTCACGCCCATCGTGAACGTGTTGAACACGAGGTTCTCGATCCCCTCGAACTGCGGCGCCAGCACGACGATCCCTGGCGTCCCCGGGCCGGTGACGAACCCCTGCGAGGCCAGGCTCACTCCGCGGCCGCCGTTCGGCACGCCGACGTCGTTGTGGTTGTGCGTGAAGCTGGCGTGAAGGTCGTTGACCGTCGTCTCGCCGAAGGTCTTCGAGCCGCCGAACGACCAGAGCTCTGCGCGGCCAATCGTCAGCGCATCGAAGCCGGGCACATTGGCGCCGCCCTGCTGGCCCGGGTAGGGGTTGTCGAGCGTGTAGTCGTCGACGAAGTAGTAGCCGGTCAGAAGGCCGAACCGCGCGGTCGTGCCGTCGACGCGGAACGATCCTTTGTCGTCGCGCACGGTCTGCTTGAACGCGCCGGTCGACAGCGTGCGAGCGGCGACATTCGGCGACGGCACGTACGGCAGAAGCTTCTGCGCCGGCGTCGACCACGCGCGCAACGGAATCACCGCGTTGGGGAAGACGCATTGCGCGGTCGTCGTACACGCCGGGGTGTAGTACGGCTCGCCCGCGCTCACGGCGTACCCGAGCCGCCGGGCCAGGACGCCGGCCCAAAACGATCCGTTGACGCTACCGGTGAGGTCGTCGGAGACGTCGGAAAAGTTTCCGCCGCGATTAAGCTGCGACGGC
>WNGB01023293.1_pt1 | contig 11353 bp, 8 predicted proteins | sample 5400681 | NCBI WGS metagenome assembly WNGB01 (sample SAMN13153367, study PRJNA577476) | soil metagenome | isolation source: 115 cm soil or saprolite under grassland replicate 2 | place: USA:California | collected 2016-06-15 | reverse complement strand
CCCGGCAAGTCGCACCTTACGGCCATTATGGCGGGCTACATGCCGAAGGAGTACCTCGAAAGCGTCGTCAAGTTCATCAACGCCAACGACCCTAAACAGCGCCCGATCGCGAGACGATGATTTTTGAAGGAAAGACTCGCGTCTAGGAGGTCACATGCATTTCCGCAAAGTACAATTTCTGTCAGGATTTTTGTTACTACTCGTCTGCGCCGGCGCCGGCTTGGCGCAGAACGCGACCGGGTCGATCACCGGCATGGTGACGGACCCGAATAACGAAGCGATAGCGAGCGCCGCCGTCACGGTGACCAGCAAGGCGACCGGCGCCGTCAGGAAAATCGCCACCAAGGGTGAAGGCAAATACACGGTCGAGAATCTTATTCCCGGCGAGTACGAAGTAAGGGTCGAGTCCCAGGGATTCGTCACTCAGGTTCAGGTTCTGCTGGTACAGGTCGGAGCCAGCACGACAGGCAACTTTTCGATGACTGTCGGCGCGACGAGTCAAACTATCGAGGTCTCGGGCGGGGCGTCGGTCATTAACACAACTGATTCCGTGGTTGGCGGGGTCGTCAACCGGCAGGCCATCGAAAATCTGCCTCTGAACGGGCGGAGCTTCCTCTCGGTCGCGCTCTTGGAGCCGGGCGTCACCGTGAACTACAACGCTACCTCCGGCGCCGGCAACGTCAATAACTTCTTCCAGGTCTCGGTTGGCAGCGCCCCACAAAGTATGACTCTGATTTCGGTCGACGGGGCGCGGGTCAACGACCGGGTCACGGGCGGCACCTCGCAGAACTTCTCTGCCGAGAGCGTCCAGGAGTTCCAGATCCAGACTAACAACTTCGACCTCTCCAGTGGGACGGTCGCGACCGGGGCGATCAATATCGTCTCGCGCACCGGCTCCAACCAGCTTCACGGCAGTGGCTTCTTCTTCTTCCGCGACCATAACATGGCCGCCTTTCCGGCCCTCCGACGCCCCACTGAGATTCAATTGGTGAACGGCCAGCCCCAGCCGCTCAGCCCGTTCTGTGTCACCCCGACATCCGCCGCTTGCAATAGCGTCACAGACCCCTTCTTCGTGCGGAGGCAGTATGGCGGCTCCGTTGGCGGGCCAATCAAGAAGGATAAGTTGTTCTTCTTCGTCAACTACGAGCGCGCCGACCAGGTCGGCGCCAACACAATCACCTTTAGTGAACCGGCCTTGTTGGGGTTCAACCATGTCGCAAAGCAACCCTTCAAGCAACATCTGGCCAACGTGCGTCTGGACTATACGCTGAGCCAAAAACACACCGCCTTCCTGCGCAGCAGCGTTGACGCTAACGACAGTATCTCTGGCCAGGGCAGCGGCCTGGAGTCACTTTGGATCAAATCGAGCAATTTCTCCTACCAGGAGAATCTGGGTGTGACCAGCGTGCTCAAGCCGACCCTGGTCAACGACCTCAGGTTCTCCTACGCGTACTTCAGAAACTTCCTGGCCGCGCCGAGCCAGGCAGAGTGTGAACAGATCTCTAGTGGACTTCCCTTCGCCTGCTTTGGGTTAGGCGGCGTCCGCCTTAACGTGGGCACGGCGAATACGTTCCTCTTCGGCAACAGTGTGAATGTTCCGCAGGACCGCCACCAGCGCACCTACCAGCTTACCGACAACGTCAATTGGACGCTTGGGACCCACCGAGTGCGCTTCGGCGGCAGCTATGAATATAGCTATGGCCACGGGACGTGGAATCAGAATTACCAGGGACAGTTCACGGTCTTCTCCCCGACACAGCTTCGGGTCTTAGTCTCCCCGCTCCTCGACACGCTCCCGAACAGTTTGAAAACCGGCGTGGGCGTGACGATTGCGGACATCCTCAAACTGCCGATGGGCGGGACACAAACACCTACCCTGACCATCGGCATCGGGGACCCGACACAACCGGCGCCTTACAATCAAGATCAGGTTCTGGGGAACCACTTCCTGCGCTTCTACGGCCAGGACGCCTGGCAGATCCGACCCGGCTTCACGCTCAATTACGGGCTGGGCTGGTCGTTCGAGAGCAACATCCTCTACCACGACCTGGACCTTCCTGCGTATCTAACGCCGATCGTCGGGGCGGATAAGATCGGCAAGAAGATTCCACAAAGACTTAAGAATTTCGACCCGGCTTTGGGCTTCGCCTGGGCGCTCGGCAAAGAGCAGAAGACTGTCGTCCGTGCGAGCGCCTCGATGCACCACGTCTCGCCGAATGTGGATTTCTACAAGATCAACCAGCGCATCCTGTTTGGTCCGGCGGGTAACGGCCTGGCGTCGTTCAGCGGCTCTGGGCTGCCGAATCCGAAACCCGGATCAACCGGGTTGCTCGACTTCCGCACTCCCACGACCTTCACCGCGCAGGATATGATCACCTTTCTGCCACAAATCAGGAATCAACTGATCGGCTTGTACAATAATTTCAGCGGAAAGGACCTCAGCTTCCGGGGCATTAACTTCACCAAGACGGTGCAAGGCCCGCAGCTTTTGGACGCCATTTACGACATTGATTCGTCGAAGTTTCCCTATACGATCAATGTCAATGTCGGCGTCCAGCGGGAGATCATGCGCAACCTCTCAGTGTCGGCGGATTTCGTCATGCGGCGCGGGGTTGGGTTCGGAACCGGATACTCTGGCTTCGACCAATTCTATCCCGACCGCAACCTCTGGAATAGATTCAAAGGCTACACGGTCGACCCCGCCAGCGGGGCGGCCACTCCGGGCGTGCCGGGAATCTTCTCCCGCTACAGCGCGCTGCAGGTGGAGGTGGACAAGCGATTCTCCCATGGCTTCCAGCTCACCGGGGCCTACTCGTTTGCCAAATACACGACGATTGCCAGCATCTCTAACAATAACAATCTATATGAAGGCTTCGGTCCCTCCACTAACCAGCCAAGGCACCGCATGACGGCGAGCGCGGTCTGGGAGCTGCCGAAATACAAGGGTCAGACGCGGCTGCTGCGCGGCGCCCTCAACGGCTGGCAACTCTCAACGATCATGCAGATGCAGAGTGGGACGCCGACCTCAGTCACCCTGCCAGGCACTCTGGATATTGACGGGGACGGCACGTTCGTTAACCGGCTCCCGGGCACGGGTGTCAGTTCATTCGGCTATAACATGAACGCCGATGACATCCGGAATCTGGTTGCTAAGTACAACGCCTCTATCCCGGCGGCGCCAGCCGTGTTGTTGCCAGGTGTTACGGCGGCGCAACGCGATGCCCTCGGGACGGCGTTACCCTTTATCATTTTGCCCGACGACTTCTCCAATTCTGATAGCTTCTTGACGCATGACCTGCGCGTGGCGCGGAGCATTCCGTTTACTGAAAAGGTCAAGCTCCAGCTCATCGCCGAAGGATTCAACATCTTCAACGTCGCGAACCTTAACGGTTTCAGCGGCACGTTGAATGCCGTAGTTCGGGCCACCAGAGACCCAAGAACTGGGGTTGTGACCCCGCCGACCCGGCCTAACGGCACACCCCTTGAGCAGAATTTTGATTGTAGCGGCCCTCGAGCAGCGTTCGCGTGTGGATTAACCTTCGGCCAGCCCACCGGCCGGGTCAGTCCGATTTTTGGATCGGGTGGCCCGCGCGCTTTCCAATTGGCCGCGCGGCTTAGTTTTTAGGTCGCGATTCCGCCTGAAGGCGGGACTACGAACGTTTTTGACATTGGACTTTGGAGGAGGAGAACAACATGAAACGCATCTACATCTCTAGCCTGGCCCTCGGCCTGACGATTGGAGGGTTGTTCCTGGCCGGGCGGGCGGGCCACGCCGACGGCAAGACCGCCGTCACTTTCACGAAAAACGTCGCGCCCATCCTTTACAAGAATTGCGCCGAGTGCCACCGGCCTACCGGCGTCGGCCCGATGTCGCTGATGAATTACAAAGAGGTCAGACCGTGGGCCAAGTCGGTCAAAGAGAGGGTAGTTGACCGCTCGATGCCGCCGTGGTTCGCCGATCCGAAACACGGCGAGTTCGCCAATAATCCCAGCCTCTCGCTAGACGAGATCAACACGATTGTGAGTTGGGTTGACGCAGGCGCGCCGAATGGGGATGACAATGATTTGCCGCCCGCGCCCAGGTTCACCGAAGGTTGGGAGATCGGCCAGCCCGACCTCGTTCTCAGTATGAAAGAAGAGCAAGCTGTTCCGGCCGACGGCGTGATCCCTTATCTCTACTTCCGGATTCCGACCAACTTCACCGAAGACCGGTGGGTGCAGGCCGTCGAGATCAAGCCGGGCGACCCGCGGGTGGTGCATCACGTGATCGCTATGTTGGAAGACCAGCGGCATAATCGGGTCGGCGGACTCGGCGGCATCACGCCCAACAAGCGGGCCGTCATTTCTCCGCCGGGCAGCGCGCGATTGGTCAGGGCGGGCGCGGTCATCCTGCTACAGATGCATTACACGACCATGGGCGAGGCGGCCAAAGACCGCACCAGCGTCGGGCTGATCTTCGCCAAAGAGCGCCCCAAGATCGCGCTTCAAGGCGGCAACGCGATGAATATGAACTTCGTCATCCCGGCGGGGGCGCCCGACCACGAGGTGCGCGCGTCGAAGACCTTCAACGAAGACTCTTACCTGTATTCGATGATGCCGCATATGCACGTGCGCGGCAAAGATTTCACCTACACGGCGGTCTACCCCGACGGCAGGTCGGAGATCGTCCTGAGCGTGCCGAAATACAACTTCGATTGGCAATTGGATTACGAGTTGAAGAAGCCGCTCTTCCTGCCGAAAGGCTCGCGGCTGGATTGCGTGGCCCATTTCGACAACTCGACCAAAAACAAATTCAACCCCGACCCGACGAAGGACGTGCGGTGGGGCGACCAGACCTGGGAAGAGATGATGATCGGGTGGTATACGACGGTGCGCTATCTCGATCCTGAGGCCAAGCCGAATGTGGCTTCTTCGCGGTAAAGCCGGCTCTGATACAAATTCACCGCCGTAGGCGCCGCAGAACGCCGAGGTCTCGCAGAGAGGAAATGAGGGGACTCTTCTCTTCTCCTCCTCCTCATCTTCTACTTTTATCTCTGCGTTACCTTTGCGTTCTGCGACGCCTGCGGCGGCGCCTGGGATCTCAATTATGAACGTGATCGTAGGGAGGCGACCATGAGGTTTGCAACAAAAGTAGCTCCACAATCCCGCCTAACTGCCGCCATGGCATTCGTGGTTGTCAGTATTCTGTCAACCTTGAGCGCCGACATGTTTTCCCAATCGGCCACAGGACTCGAGATCAGAACGCTGTCGTCTCGCCCTGATATGGTCAGCGGCGGCGGCGCGCTGGTCGAAGTCAAAGCGCCCGCGGGCGCCCAATTGAGCCAGCTCACGCTGACGCTCAACGGCAAGGACGTCACGAGCCGGTTGAAGCTCGACGCGGCGAGCGGCGGCTTTCGCGGATTGATCGGCGGAATGGTCGTCGGAGAGAACACGCTGATCGCGAAGATCAAATCGCCAAAACCGGCGCAGGCGAGTCTCAAAGTCACGAACTATCCGATCACGGGGCCGATCCTTTCGGGGCCTCACCTGACGCCTTACGAATGCCGCACGGTAGAATCGGGCCTGGGCGAGCCGCTCGACGCCAACTGTTCGGCAAAACAGAAGATCGAATACTTCTATCGCGCGTCGGACAACACTTTCAAACCGCTCGCGAATCCGACCGGGCCGCGACCGGCAGACATGGTCAACACGACGACCAACGACGGCAAGACCGTACCCTACATCGTGCGCGTCGATTCTGGCACGATCAATCGCAGCATCTACCGCATCGCGATCCTCGACGATCCGAACCCGGAGACCTCTTCCGTAAACGGGGATCAGGGCGAATGGACGCCGGGGGCGGGCTGGAACCGCAAATTGGCCGTGAGCTTCGGCGGGGGCGCGGGCACGCAATACAACCAGGGCGTCAATCAGGCGAACGCCGCGTTGAATCACCCCTACCTTTCGCGCGGCTTCGCCTTCATGATCTCGACCGAACTTGTCAATCAACAGCATGGCAACGCCGTCTTGCAGGGCGAGGCGCTGATGATGCTCAAGGAGTATTTCATCGAGCGCTACGGACCGCCGAAGTGGACTGTGGGCAATGGCGGGTCGGGCGGCGCTATCCAGCAGTTGGTGATCACGCAAATCTATCCGGGCCTGCTCGACGGATTGCAGCCGTCGCTTTCGTTCCCCGATTCTTCGCTGCACACGGCGGATTGCGGACTGCTGCAGAACTTCTGGCGCAAAGCCGACCCGGCGGTATGGACCGACGCCAAGAAGACGGCGGTCGAGGGCTACACAAAAGGGACCTGCGCGGCGTGGGAACGCTCGTTCGTGCCGGTGTTGAAGGCCACCAACGCGCGCGGCTGCGGGCTGAACGACGCGAGCAAGATTTACGACCCGGTGAAAAACCCGAAGGGCGCGCGCTGCACGATGCAGGAGATGCGCGCCAACATCTACGGGCGCGACCCGAAGACCGGCTTCGCCCGCAAGCCGCAGGACAACATCGGATTGCAGTACGGGCTGGCGGCCTTGAATGACGGCGTGATCAGCGTGGACGAATTCCTGGAATTGAACGAGAAGATCGGCGGCAACGACATCGACGGCGAGTTCGTCCCGCAGCGCTCCGCAGGAGACCCGATCGCGCTGCTGGCGATATACGCAAGCGGATTGATGAATTCGGGCGGCGGCGGATTGGCCAACGTCCCTATCCTTCACTCGCGGCCTTACACCGACGCAATTGGCGACATCCACGACCGCCACCGCGACCTGACGATTCGAGCGCGTCTCGAACGAGCCAACGGGCGCTCGGACAATCAGGTGATCTGGATCGGGCCCGCGCGAGAGCGAGGTCAAACCGGCGGCGTAGACCTGGCGGCGCTCTCGCTCGACACGATGAACAAATGGCTCGACGCCATCGCCGCCGATCCGGCGCCGCTCTCGGCCGACAAGGTCGCGCGCCATAAACCGGCTGAGGCCGTTGACGCATGCTGGGACGCCGAAGGCAATAGGATAGTCGAGAAGGCCAGCTTCGACGGCAAGGGAAAGTGCAACGCGCTCTACCCAGTTCACAGCGAGCCTAGAATGGTGGCCGGAGCGCCGCTTACAAACGACATCATCAAATGCCAGTTGAAGTCGATCAATTTCGCCGATTACAAGGCGACATTCACCGACGCGCAGCAGGCGCGTCTGAAGGCTATCTTCCCGGCGGGCGTCTGCGATTACACCAAGCCCGGCGTGGAACAGGGTCCGATCAAAGGGACCTATCAGCGCTATTAAGAGTAGCGCAAACTAAATCGAACCAGGAGCCATTGGGACACGCGGCGGTACGGTACCGGGAGCGGTAGCGACCGGGCGCCGACCGCTGTAGAGCGCTTCCGATGGAACCCGGTCGCTACCGCTCCCGGTACCGTATCAATTTCAAGGAGAACTATGAAAAGACTACGTAAACACATCATCACCGCTATAACGATTATTACCGCAGCTTTTCTGCTCGCCGCCGCGCTGACAGTCGGCGCGCAATCCACGAACGTCTCAGGCAATTGGAAATTGGCCTTTGAAACGCCGAACGGCGCCGCCAATCCCTCTCTCGTTTTGAAGCAGGAGGGCGAGAAACTGACCGGCACATACAAAGGGCGGTTCGGCGAATCGCCGCTCGAAGGCGCGGTCAAGGGCAAGGAGATCAAGTTCACCGTCAAGGTGAACGCGCAGGGACAGGAAATTCAACTCGAATACGCCGGCACGGTCGAAGGCGACACGATGAAGGGCAAAGTCAAATTCGGGGATATGGGCGAGGCGGACTTCTCAGGAAAGAAGGAGTAAGCGGATGTCATCGCATCAGCGGTTACGTCGCGTCAGCATACTCGCCGCAACGGCGTTCGCGTTGGGTCTGGCCGGCGTCACGGCGCCGGCTCAGATCCGGACCGAAATCGTCGAGAAGTATCGCGCGGAGTTGCAGAAGCAGGCCGCCGACCCCGAAATGAAGCGCGAGCGCGGCACGCAGCCGCAGGACTGGCTCTTCGCGCTGCCCGCGGGCGTCAGGTCGCGGCAGATCACGTTTTACAGCGACGGGACGCCCTGCTACGGCAGAATCTTCTTCCCGAAAGGGTTCAACGCGCGCGGCAAGTGGCCGGCGGTCGTGGTCGGGCACGGCATCAACGCCCAGGCGGTCGGCATCGAGAAATACGCCGCCCGCTTCGCCGAGCGTGGGCTCGTGGCGATGGCGATCGACTATCGCACCTACGGCTACAGCGGCGGCGACGTCTCGCTGCTCGAACCGGACACGACCACCGACGAACGCGCGGTGTGGGAGAAAGAAGCGCGCATCCAGATCAAGCGGACGAACCTGAACAATTTCCGCGAGACCGAAGATTTTCGCGCGGCCATCTCTTACATTCAGACCGAGCCCGGCGTTGATCCTGAGCGGATCGGCGTATGGGGATCGTCGAACGGCGCGAGCGTGGTTCTGATGGTTGCGGCTCTGGACGCGAGAGCGAAGGCCGTCGTGGCCCAGGTGGGCGGCGCGGGCGGCATTGGCGCGAGCGGCCCCGTGGCAATCTCTCCGCAAATAATCGAAGACGGCGTCAAGCGCGCCCGCACAGGTCAAGGCGCCGAAGTGGACGGCGGATTCTCGTTCCGCAGCAAGATCGATATGTGGAGCGGCCAGGTCAACCGCGAGTTTCGCCCTGGAGCCTTGCTGGACCGCATTCCCGAAACGACGAAGATTCTCTGGATTCCCGCGGAGAAGGACGAACTGATCCCGCCTCGCGGGGTAATTGCCGCGTCAAAGGCGTTCAAGGGAACGTCGCAGGTCGTTGAGGTTCCGTATCTGACACACTTTCAGATTTATTCTTTCGCCGGATTCGAGGTGAGTTCAAATCTGGCGGCTGATTGGTTCCTGAAGTATCTTGGAGCGCGCGCCACTGAGTAGTTTTCAGTTTCGAGCCTTCTACCTTTCAGGAGCTAAAATATGAGATCTCCAAAATCCAAGTCCAGGTTCACTCGCTTAGCAAAATGGACGTCGCGAGTGACAGGAAGACCAGCCACTTTTATGTTAGCGGTTGCGGTTATTCTGGTATGGGCGATCACAGGGCCTTTATTCGGATTCAGCGACACCTGGCAATTGGTGATAAACACAGGCGCCACGATTGTCACTTTCCTGATGGTCTTCCTTATTCAGAACACGCAGAACAGGGACTCTGAAGCAATACAGATCAAACTGGATGAATTGATCCGCGCGGCCAAAGGAGCCCAGAACACGCTGCTGGATTTAGAAGAGTTGGAAGATGAAGAACTCGACCGCATCCGTCATCAGTACGAACTGATGGCGGAACACGCGCGGGCGGCTTTGCGGAGGAAGCGTCGTGGCGCAGGCGCGCTGGCGGCGCCCGAAGTGGAATAAAAAGAAAGATCATGAACTTCATTGGGAAGAAGATCATCATTCGCTACGAATCCGGCCTTGAGGTCAAGGCGCATTACAAAAGCGCTACCGAACTCACGTGGGAGTCGCTGAGCGGCCCGTCCAAAGGGACGAGTGGCGATGAGACGATTTATTCATCGGAGGTTGCGCCAAACGTCTTCTTCATCAGTTGGCTGGAGAATGACGGGATCAGCGTGAGCAATGTTCTCGATCTGAACAACTACCGGATGACGGCGTTTTTGACGTTCGATATGGGTAAAGGTCGCCAATGTTTTTTCGACAAAGGCGTCGTTGAGGAGATCGTCGAGGCATGAGGCGCATTTTGATCGCACTTCTCACCGTGTTTGTTCTGACAGGCTTATTGCCTTCGCGCAGCGACTCGCAAACTCGCGGGATACGGCGCGGGGATACGGCGCTTCCGGACGGCGTCGCCGCGAAAGACGTCAGCTTCTACAGCGAAGGCATCGAGTGCCACGGAAAGATATTCACGCCGAAGGGATTCTCGGCTGAGGGCAGCGCGCCGGCGGTCGCGCTCGCGCCCGACCGGGGCGCGACGGCCGCGTCAATCGAGAGATACGCCGCGCATTTCGCCTCGCGCGGATTGGTGGCGATGGTCATCGATTATCGCGGCTGGGGGAAGAGCGGCGGGTTCCCGCAAACGGTGGACGAGGTCAAGACTGACGACCGGCTTCGCTTCTCGCAGATGACCGCGCGAGTGCGCATCCGGCGCAAGCGGCTCATCCCGCGGGAGCAGATTCTGGACATTCGCAACGCGCTCTATTACCTGCAGGGCGAGCCGGGCGTCGATCGCGCTCGCGTCGGCGTGTGGGGCGCAGGCATGGCCGGCGGGCATGTGATCGTCATCGCCGCGACCGACGCCCGCGTCAAAGCCGTGGTCGCCCAGACGCCGATCATCGAAGGCAGAGACACGCCGCGCAAGGCTTACGCGCCGACGGGCGATCTGTTGCTCGCCGAACAGAAGCGCGCTCGCGCAGGTTATCTGCCCGGCGCCCGCGCTTCAATTGACGTAGAGACCAGGCTCGCGCTGGCCGAATATCATCCGTTCTGGTATGTCGAACAGATTCCGCAGAAGACGGCGGCGCTCTTCGTCATCGCCGAGAAAGACGCCAGAGTGAACAACGAGATCAACGCGATGGCCGCGTCGAAGCTCCTCAAAGGGCCGACCGAGGTGACGCGCGTTCCCGGCGTGACTCACGCGCAGATTGATAGCGGCGTCGCATTTGAGACGGCGGCCAACGCGGCGGCCGAATGGTTTTTGAAGTATCTGTGACCGGACTGCATTACACACAGTATTAATAATCAGTACCGCGAGCGGTTGCGAGCGTGTCTCTATCAATAAACCGGCTTGAGACGCCTCGCTCGCTACCGCTCGCGGTACTGATCCGGATTTTTCACCATTTTCCATTTCCAGGAGGTTAGTTATGAAAGGCGCCTTCAGATTGATCCTGATCGCCGCCGCGCTAGCGCTGGCGTTCTTCTTGGCGTTGCGCTTCAGCCGCGGCGCCGAAAAGATGGCCGGAGTGACATTCGCTAAAGACGTCGCGCCGATCATTCAGAAAAACTGCGTGGTTTGTCATCGGCCCGGCGAGGTCGCGCCGATGTCATTTATGAACTACAAGGAGGTCCGGCCCTGGGCCAAGGCCATCCGCGAAAAAGTGGTGACGCGCGCGATGCCGCCCTGGTTCGCCGATCCTTCTCACGGCGAGTTCTCCAACGACCCGCGCCTATCGCAGAAAGATATCGACACCGTCGCCGCCTGGGTCGAAGGCGGCGCGAAGGAGGGCGACCCAAATGATTTGCCGCCGAGTCCGAAATACACCGAAGGCTGGCAGATCGGCAAACCTGACGTCGTGCTCTCGATGCCCGGCGAATACGGCGTGCCCGCCGAGGGCGTGATCCCGTACAAATTTTTCGCCGTCCCGACCAATTTCA
>WNGB01017901.1_pt1 | contig 11354 bp, 11 predicted proteins | sample 5400681 | NCBI WGS metagenome assembly WNGB01 (sample SAMN13153367, study PRJNA577476) | soil metagenome | isolation source: 115 cm soil or saprolite under grassland replicate 2 | place: USA:California | collected 2016-06-15 | reverse complement strand
AAGCCCTTGCCGGACTTTCTGCCGTGCATGCCCGCGAGCACCATGCGCTTGAGCAACGGCGGGGGCGCGTACCGGCCCTCGCGGTACTCCTTGAACATGATTTCGGCGATGTGGTGCGTCGTGTCGAGGCCGACGAGATCGAGCAGCGTGAGCGGACCCATCGGATAGCCGCAGCCGAGCTGCATCGCCTTATCGATGTCGGGCACGCTCCCTACGCCCCGCTCCACGGCCCGGATCGCATCCAGCAAATAGGGGACGAGCAGCAGGTTTACGATGAAGCCGGAGTTGTCTTTCGCGGCGACGGGCTCTTTGCGGAGCGAGGCGGCGAACGCGAAGACGCGTTTGAACGTCTGCTCCGACGTCGTCACCGTGCGCACGACCTCGACCAGCGCCATCAGTGGCACGGGGTTGAAGAAGTGCAGGCCGACGAACCGGTCCGCGCGCTTGGTGGCCGCCGCCATCTCCGCGATCGTGAGGCTCGAGGTGTTCGAGGCGAAGATGGTGCCGGGACCGCACAGCCCGTCCAGCTCCTTGAACAGCGCGTTCTTCAGCGCCAGGTCCTCGGTGATCGCTTCGATCACGATATCCGCCGGCTTCAGGTCAGCGACCGTCGTCGTGAAGGTCAGGCGTTTGAGCGTCGCATCCCGATCCGCGGCCTGGAGCTTTCCTTTTTCCACGAATTTCGCGAGCGATTTCTCGATGCCGGCTCGGCCGCGATCGAGCACCTCCTTGGACACGTCACGGACGATCGTGTCGTAGCCGACGCTCGCGGCGACCTGGGCGATCCCGCTGCCCATCAAGCCGCAGCCGAGCACTCCGACGCGCTGGATGTCCGCCAATTCCTCAGCTCCTGGTTTTGGGCTTCGCGGGAGTCTCGAACACTTTGCGCACTTCTTCGGCGATCTTGACGAAGGTCTGGGTGCCGGGCAACACGCCCGGGCTAGAGGACCGGACGTCCCCGCGCTCGAGCCGATCGAGGATCTGCTCCAGCGCCACCTGCATGCGCTCGTTCGCGCCCCGGTAGGTGCGGGCGACCGCGGCCCCTCCGAGCGTCAGGCCGACGCCCGGCAGGAGCTGCGCGAGCGCGAGCGGCGGGACGATGAGGGCGGCTGCGGCTGTCATGCCCCAGCCCAGTACAAAGAGGACGGAGGCTCCCGAAATCCGCTTCGTGCGCTCCGGCCGGATGTCCGCCTCGAGTCGCACCAGACAGAATCCGGGCTCGAGCTGGACGACCTGCCCGGTGATCTCCGCGGCGCGCGCCAGCGAGTAGCGTCGCTTCCCCGCGAACGCGCGCTGAATCGAGGCGAACGCGCCCGCCTTGGGCTCCCAGGACGTCCGGTCGGCAAAATGCCGTTTGGGTTGCAGCAGCTCTTCTTCCGTCATCCAGCGGCTCAAGGCGCGCTCGACCGCGGCACGATCTCCGGGGACGACACGGTGCGCCACGATCGACCGCGGACCCGTCAGCCACGCCCAGGTCCCGGTCGCGACGTCAGGGGCGATGCGCGTCTGCTCCTCGAGCATCGCTTGCCGCAGGTAGCGGTCGGGGATGCCGACGTCCTTCCCGAGCGCCAGGACCTCGCTGTTCGTGAGACCGTCGCCGACGTCGTGTTCTCCAGCCTGGAGCTCGGCGGCGCGCTTGATGATACGCTCCAGCGCCTCACGGCTGACGAGATCCTTCCCCATCAGACCTTGGCCTTCCCCTTGCTGCGGACGGCGGGCAAACGTTCCCCTGCGGTGTGCTCGGGGAGTGCCCGGCTGCCCGAATCACCGGCCTGCTCGGGCGCGAGCCGCTCCATGAATCCCCTGAACAGGTCGATCGGAATGGGAAAGATCGTGGTGGAGTTGTTCTCGGACGCGATCTCGTTGACCGTCTGCAGATAGCGGAGTTGAATCGCGGCCGGCTCTTTGCCGATGATGTGCGCGGCCTGCGCCAGCTTCTCCGCCGCCTGTAACTCGCCCTCGGCGTTGATGACCTTGGCCCGCCGCTCGCGCTCGGCCTCGGCCTGACGAGCCATCGCCCGCTTCATCTCCGGCGGCAGGTCGACGTCTTTTACTTCGACGGCCGACACCTCGATGCCCCAGTCTTCCGTGCGCGTGTCGATCGTCTGGCGCAGGATCGCGTTGATCTTGTCACGGTTCGCGAGCAGCTCGTCCATCTCCGTCTCACCCAGGACCGATCGCAGCGTGGTCTGCGCGAGCTGGCTCGTGGCGTAGAGGTAGTTCTCCACTGCGACGACGGCTTTGTCGGGCGTCTTCACGCGCATGTACAGGACGGCATTGACCTTGATGGAGATGTTGTCGCGCGTGATCACGTCCTGGGGCGGGACGTCGATCGCCATCACGCGCAGCGACACCTTCTGCATCCGTGCCAGTACGGGAGGGAGAAAGATCAGCCCCGGTCCCTTGGTGGGCCGCAGACGGCCAAGCAGGAAGTACACGCCGCGCTCGTATTCGCGCAGTACGCGCAGGCCTGAAAAGAGATAGAGCGCGATCAAACCGATCGCCCCGACGAGTATGTCGCTCACAAAACTTCGACGATCACCGCCGCCCCCTGACCTCCCCCAATGCACGCCGAGCCGAGGCCAAACCGTTTCTTCTCGCGCCGCAGAGCGTGCAGCAGGTGAATGGTGATGCGCGTGCCGGTAGCCGCGAGCGGGTGCCCGATCGCAATCGCGCCGCCGCACACATTGGTGCGCGTGCGGTCCAGGCCCAGCTCGCGCTCGACCGCGAGGTACTGCGGTGCGAATGCTTCGTTCACTTCGACGAGATCCATCTGCTCCAGTTTCATGTTCGCCTTCGCGAGCGCCTTGCGGGCCGCGGGCGCGGGCCCGATACCCATGTGCTTCGGTTCGACCCCGGCGACGGCCCATGCGACCAGGCGGCCAAGCGACTTCAGTCCGTGCGCCTTGGCGTACTCCTCACTGGCGAGCACCGTCGCGGCACCGCCGTCCGAAATGCCGGAGGCGTTTCCCGCCGTGACGAGTCCATCTTTCTTGAAATACGGCTTGAGCCCGCTGAGGATCTCGAGCGTGGTCTCGGGCCGCATGTGCTCATCGGCGCGAAACTCGACTTCCTTCCCCTTCAGCTTGACCGTCACGGGGATGACTTCGTCCTGGAACGCGCAGGCGTCCCACGCCTGCTTGGCGCGCCGCTGCGAGGCGACCGCGACTTCATCGACTTCCTTGCGAGTGAGCTTGTACTTCTCGGCGAGGCTCTCGGCGGTCTCGGCCATGGAGAGGCCGCATTGCGGGTCCTTCAGTGCCTCCCACAGAAGGTCCTCGAGCGGCGCCGGTCCGAGACGCAGTCCCCAGCGCGCACCGCGCACGACGTGGGGCGCCTGGCTCATCGACTCGGCGCCGCCGGCGAGCACGGCATCCGCCTCGCCCAGCAGAATCAGTTGCGCGCCCTGCGTGATCGCTTCGAAGCCCGAACCGCACAGGCGATTCACGGTGACCGCGGGTGCTTCGATCGGCAGACCGGCCTTGAGACCGACGTGCCGGGCCATGTAGATGGCGTCGGCCGACGTCTGGAGGGCGTTTCCAAAGACAGTATGTCCAAAATCGCTCGCGGGAACGCCGGAGCGCTGGATAGCGTAGCGGGCCGCGGCCGCGCCTAAGTCGATGGCTGACAGGTCCTTCAAAGAGCCGCCGAACGCGCCGAACCCCGTCCGGACCCCGGACAGGAACACGACGTCTTTTGTGGCGCCCTGAGTCTTCATGCGTGCAGCTCCATCATGAGTGGGCGGAATATGGGTCTGCAGCGGATGTGACGGTAGGTCATCACGCGAAAACACGAGCGGCGGACAGGGTTGTTCCCCATCCGCCGCTCGCCTGCGATCGCCGAACCCAGCCGCTCGTCAGGGCACGAAGTTCACCCATCCCGATTCGTTGGCGACGACCGCCTGCGAACCGGCGGGAGAGAACCCGATGTAGCGGACGCTACCGCCCGTCACGATCTCTCCGAGCGCCGCACGCGTCGCACGGTCAAAGACAAACACCTTCCCATCTGACAGCGTGCCCACCCACAGCTGCGCGTTGTCTGGTGTGACGGCGACGTCGAACACGTTGCGATCCATCGGAGTCCCGACACCCGTCTCTGTGAAGCTCGAGCTCGCCGACGGCAGGTCCCAGGAGATCAGCTTGCTGCGACCGATGTCGGCCCCATAGAGCGAGCCGCCATCGCGTGACACTGCGACCGTCTGGATCCGGCCGCCGGTTACCCGGCGCTCCGCGACGACGGCGTTGAGGGTCAAGTCGACGGTCCGGACCACGCCCTCGTCTCGGGCCGAGATGTACATGCACGAGGCGAAGGGATGGAACGCCACGCCCGTGAGCAACGACCCCGTGCTGCTCGCAGGAATCTGGGCGATCACCGAGCGCGACGACACGTCGATCACATACACGCCGTAATAGTCCGTCAGCGCGTACAGCCGGTCTCCCTCCGGCGACAACCCCAGCTGTAGAACGCTGCCGTCGGGTATCGACGCCGTGCCGATGATCGCGTTCGTCGCAACGTCGATATAGGTAATCGTCTCCGAATCCTGATTCTCGACGTACGCCGTGGAGCCGTCGGGGCTCATGCGCACCTGGGACGGGATGTCGCCCACGGCGAACGAGGCCGAGAGCGCCGAGCTGGGCAGATCGGCACGAACCGCGGTCGCGTTGAGCAGCTGGGTGATGTACGCGACGTTGTGCCGCGACACCGCCACCGCGAACGGCAGTGCACCGAGCGGCGACGTTTCCATCGTCCCCAGCTCGGGATGCGTCAGTCCACTCGGCGCCGGGCCTGTCGGCGGCGTCGTGCAGGCCGACGGCGGCGGCGGGGGAGGCGGAGGAGCACCACCCTCGTGCACGAACGTCACCCAATCGCCTTCATTCGGAATGACCGCGAAGGTCCCCGTTTCGTCGAAGGCGATGTAGCGTGGGCTGCCGCCGACCGTGATCGTCGTGACGAGGCTCAGGGTGGCGCGATCGAACACGTACACATTCCCATCAGCCAACGCCGACACGTACACCTGCACCTGGTCGGGTGTGAGCGCGACATCGAACGCATTACGCACCACGCCGGAGCCGACCGGGATCTCGTGCGGCGCCGCATCGAGGTGAGTCGTGCTCCACACCAAGAGGCGGCTGCGCTCGATGTCTGTTGCGAACAACTGTGTGCCGTCGTCTGTCACCGCCAGATTCTGGATCCGGGCTCCGGGCACCGTGATTGCGTCGACGACGGTATTGGTATCCGTATTGATGACGTTGATCCGTCCATCATCCCGCGCTGCCGCATACATGAGCGGCCGTGTCGGATGAAACGCGACCCCCGCGAGAATGGCGCCGGTGCTGGACTGCGGAATCGTGGCGGTGATACTCCGGCTCTCGAGGTCGATCACATCGATGCCGTGAAAATCCGACAGGGCGTACAGCGTCTTGCCATCGCGCGAGATCCCGGTGGTCAGGATGCTCGGCACGCCGAAGATCGTCCCGGTGACGGCGTTCGAGGCGACATCGATGACTTGGATCGTCCCCTCATCCTGATTGCTCGCGTAGGCCGTCCGTCCATCGGGGCTCATGCGTACCTGAGAGGTGATCGAGCCGACGTGAATGGGTACGCCCATGTCCTGACTCGGTAGGGTCCCGCGGGCCACGCCACCGGCGATCAACTGTGAGACGTAGTAGGCGTTCTCGTCGTTGATCGCGACCGCAAAGGGAACTCCGTCGAGCGGTGCGTTGTCCACTCCGAATCCGGGGTGACCCGGATGAACCCGCGTATCGTTGCCGGCCGGACTGATCTCAGCAGGTGCAGTCGGATCGTGTTTACAGCCGATGAACAGCAGACCGACAAGAATCGCTGCGCGCGCTCTGGTCTGAACATGGACGGCCATCGACATCCTCCTGCTCGACGTAATGCGCGAATCCTGGCGTTCGGGATAATCCGGAGGATGTAGGCGGGACGTGGAACAAGGAAAGGGAAACCGCGCCAAACGACACAATTACCACACGAGGTCAACCCACCCGGCTTCATTGGCCACGATCGCAACACTGCCGGCTCGATCGAATGCAATGTGCCGGGGCAGGCCTCCCGGTTCGAGCGTCCCGACGCATGCGAGGGTGTGCGCGTCGACCATGGCGATCCGGCCGGCGGTGCGCAGGCTCGCGTACACGACGCTCTGGTCGGGCGTCAGGGCCACCTCGTCCACCGGAGTGTCGAATGTTCGTCTCACGATCTTTCCGGTGGGCAGATGCACCAAATCGAGCCATCCGTGCTCGTTGCCGCAGTAGAGGCGCAGGCCATCGGCCGAGAGCGCGACGCCCAACGGTTGCCCGCCCACGTCGTAGCGGTGCGTGATGGAGAGACTCCGCGCATCGAGCTCGAGGAGGTGGCCGGCTTTCCATGTGGGGACATAGAGGCGGTTACCCGCGGGATGGATCGCCAGCTCGGTGCACGCCAACGGCAAGGCGGTGGAACGCACGATCCGCCCGCCGTTGTCGGTGAGCGCGCAGACGCACAGGCGATCGAGATTGGTCGTGACGTAGAGTGTCCGCGCGTCCGGCGACAACACCGCCCCGAGCGGATCCCCTTCCATTGCTATGGAGCCGGTGCGACGCCGCCAGGCGAGGTCGACCACGGCGACGTCTTTCGTAAACTGGTTGGTCACCCACGCGCGCTCGCCCGAAGGCGCGACGATTACCCGGGTCGGGGCGATCCCTACGCGGATGACACCGGTGGACGCGAGCGGTTGCAGTTGCAGGCGCTCGAGCATCGCAGCATGGACCCTTGTGAGCCATGCGGATCCATCCGGTGCGATGGAGACGTCGAATGGATAGCCGGTGATTCCCAGTCGCGAGGCGAGCACGCCGCGAGGCCGGCCAACTGGATCGGCCACCGGGCGAGCAAGTCGGCGGACGGCACGGATGCTGGCATCGCGCATGAAGTCGCCTGCGCCGACGGCGAGCGCCGCGCCCGTTCCGTCGTTCTGCCGCGTCGCGGCCTGCAAATAGGGTTGCAGCACGAGCTGCTGCATGCCGCTGTCTTTCCAGACCGTCTGAAAGCGCAGGATTGCGCCGGCGGTACCGCCGCGCCGTACGCGCGACCACGGTTGTCCCATCAAGCGGCGCACGAGCCGGTAGCAGGTCGCGGGTTCGAGATGTGACTGGCGCGCCAGCGCGAGCAGCGATGCTCCGGTTTGCTCCCACTGCAGGACCCAGTAGAACAGCCGCGTCCACGCGGCGAGCTCTTCGAGCGGCGGCAGGCTCGCCCGACGCAGCGTCCGGGCTACTTGATGTCGTGTACGGAGTCCGAGGAACGTGGCGACGTCGCCGGCCGGCGGCAACAAGCCGTTCTTACATGCCAGGACATCGACGACCGCACGGGCTTCACCCGCGAGGGAAGGCAGCGCGACATTGAGGACCTTGGCCAGCGGCAGTAGCGGCATTACCCCAGCTTCTCGCCCTTGCGAATTAATTCCTACCCAGACTCAACCAATCAGTGCCAACCCTGTCAACTAGGATTCAAACTAGGTTCCCCAAGGCAGATACCACGGCCGCGGTGGTCGAGTCACCGCCGAGATCAGGGGTGCGGGCGGTGCTCGCCAGCAGGGTGCGGACCGCTTGCTTGAGATCGGCCGCGGCGGCCGGGTGGCCCAAGTGCTCGAACATCAAGCCACCGGTCAACACCGCGGCAATAGGGTTGGCCACCCCTTTGCCTACCAGTCCCGGCGCGGAGCCATGTACAGGCTCAAACAGCGCGTGCCGCTTCCCGGGGTGGAGGTTGGCGCTGGCGGCGACACCCAGTCCCCCGACGAGCCCCGCACCCAGATCGGAGAGGATGTCCCCGTACAGGTTGTTGGTCACGATGACTTGAAAGCGCTCCGGCTCGCGCACAAACTCGAGCGCCAGCGCGTCCACGTAGCGGTGCTCAGCGGTTATCCCGCTGTAGTCCTTGGCGATTGCCTTGAACCGCTCCTGCCAGATCCGGTGCGTCGGGATGGCGTTCGACTTGTCGCTCATCGTGACGCGGGTCTTGCCGTGCTTCGTTGCCCAGTCGAAGGCTGCCCGAATGATCCGCTCGACGCCTCTGCCGGTATTGACCTCCTCGGCGACATGCTCATCGCCGGACGAGCGGCCGCGGCCTAAATACTGGCCTTCTGTATTCTCCCGAAAGATCACGAAGTCGATGGGCCGATGGGCCGATGGGCCGATGGGCGGTAACCGAAGAGGGGTTAGGTCGGGATGCAGGAGCTCAACTGGTCGGAAATTCACGTACAGGTCGAGTTTGAAGCGCAGCCCAAGGAGGATATCGCGCGCGTGCTCATTTCCCGGAACGCGGGGGTCGCCGAGTGCGCCAAGAAAGATGGCGTCGACGTCGTCGCGCAAATGCCGGAGTGCTGCGTCGGGCAGGGTCTCTCTGGTCCTGAGGTAATGTTCTGCGGAGTAAGGCAGGCGTTCCCACGCGAGTGAAAACCCGTGCTTCGCCGCCACACGTTCGAGTATCGGGATCGCCGCTTCGATGACCTCGGGTCCAATGCCGTCCCCTGCGATCACCGCGACGGGATGTGTCTTCACCGGCCCATCCGCCCATCAGCCCATCGGCCCGTCACTCAAACCCCGTGGGACGGCCGCACGACAGGCAGTAGGCCCACCCCACATCCAGCGCGTTGCCGCAGCCCTGACACCGCAGATCCCCTTCGCGTGGTTGTCCGCAATGGGGGCAGAAGCGAGCCTCGCGGTTCGTGGGTAACACGCCGCCACAGTACTCGCACTGATCCGGAGCGAGCGGATCCTTGGGCTTCGGTGAGGCCGCCCGGAATGGGGTCGGCGGGACGAAGTGCAACGGGACGGGATTCTCGCCCGTCGCATCCACCAGCTCCTCGTCTTCTTCCTCCGGGGCCCCGGACGGGGCGGGGGGGGCGGGGGGGGCGTACGCGCGATCGGCGAGCAGCACGCGCTCCGCCGCGCGGCCGTTCACCATCACCTGGGCCTCCGGGAAGCTGCGGAAGTACGCGGGATCGGGATTGATGGTCGCGATCTCGCGCTGCATCGCTTCGCGCACGTTCTCCGGCTCGAGCGTAGTTGCGCTCTCCAGCGAGGAGCCTCAGCACCGCCATCTCGTAGTCCTGATGGGTCGCGACATTCAGCCGCGAGCGGTTGGAGCGATACGGGACGAGCCGTTCGTAGACATCGGCGGCGGGAAAGGGAACGGCGACGCGCGTTTCGCGGGCGAGCGCCGCCACCAGGAGTCCGAACAGGCGGTCGAGCTCGTCCATCAGCTAGGAACCATTTCTCCACGCGTTCATCCACCGGTCGTACAGGACCGGCACGACGCCGCCTTGTTGCAGCACTTCGACCCCCGACGGATCCCGATACGCCTTGCGATAAAACACGTGGGTGACGCCGGAGTTGATGATCAACTTCGCGCACATGACGCACGGCGACGCGCTGACGAACACGACCTTGTCGCGCACGTTGCCCGGTGCCTTCACGAGCGCGTTCATCTCCGAATGAATGCAGCCGCAGTTGCCCGGCACCGCCGAGTCGCACTTGTTGGGGAGACCGCGCGCGTTGCCGTTGTATCCGATCGCGAGGACGTTCTCGAGCCGCTGGTCGGTGACGACGGTTCCCACCTGCAGGCGCACGCACGTCGAACGCTTGGCCAGCTCCTCCGCCATGCGCATGTACACCTCGTAGAGCGGTATCCGATCGACGGGGACGGACGGATCGGCGGCCAGCAGGTGGTCCTTACTTGCTCCGCTCATGCAGCTCCTTGTCGGGATCGAAGTCCACGTATTTGCCGCGCGCCCGCTGCTGCGCGAGCCAGGTATCGAAGCCGGAGGGAATCAAGCCGTTGGACCGCTCTTGCTGGTCGGCGGCGCGGATCGCGAGGGCGTTCGCATACTCGTTCTTGACGTGCTCGTTGTGGCCGCGGACCCAGCGCCACTCCACCGTGTGCGCGGCATCGACCTGATCGAGCTTCTGCCACAGCTCGGCGTTCTCGAGTGCGCCCGTTTTACGCCGCCAGCCCCGAGTCTTCCAGTCTTTGCGCCACTCGCTCATCCCCTTCACCAGATACTCGGAGTCGGAGACGAAATGGACCAGCGCGTGGCGCCATTGGCGGCGGATCCATTCCAGCGCGGCGATCGCGCCCGCGAGCGCCATCTTGTTATTCGTCGTTTGCGGCGAGCATTCGTAGAAATCCCACCGCGCCACACTGTCTCCCGCCGGCGCCTCGATCAACGCCGCGTTGCCTCCCCGGCTCGGCTTGGTGGAATCGTTGCCGAGGCAGCTTTCATCGGCATGTACGAGCACGAACGGCGTGGTCACGGCTGGATGACAACCGGAATGTCGGTATGCAGCAGGATGTCCTCGGCGTGCGAGACTTTCACATCGCTGTGGCGTCCCGACCCGACATGGGCGCCCGCGAACAGGGCATCGCATTGGGTTCGCTCGATCACGCGCGCCACGGCCGCACCGGGCGTGCCGGGCTCGAGGTGCGTGACGAACGCGACGCCCTGCAGCGACAGCATCGCTTCGGCCTCGCCGATGACCATTGTGCCGATCGAGGGATCGACCGTCGCGTGAATCACGTGGACCGTGCTGTGCGTGACGCTCGCGAAGCGCGCGACGAGCTCCAGCGCGCGTTGCGACGTGTCCCGGCCATCGTAGGCGATGGCGCAGGATTTCATGGGCGACGGCTTGCTGGCGCACACGATGACCGACCGCTCCGCAATGCGAATCAACGACCTGACCGTCCCGCCGAGGACGTCGGCCGGCGATGAGCGGCCGCGGCGACCCACGAGCACCGTATCGACGTCGCGCGCGAGCGCCGCCAGCTCGGTATCGGGGTCGCCATGCTTGAGGATCGTCTCTACTTGCAGCCCGGCGTCCTTGACCCGCTCCTCCGCCCGCTGCAGCAGCGCGCCGGAGTCGGACGCGCGCTTGCCCAGGCGGTGCGTCTCTTTCACATGCACGACCACCAGCTTGGCCTTGAACCGCAGGCCGAGATGGACCGCCTGCTCCAGTGCCTCGTCGGCGTTGGGACTGCCGTCCAGACCCACCAGCAGGCGTGTAAACACGATTGGTAGCGGCGCTCAGGGGAGCACCGCGAAGCTCTCCAGGTCGCGAAGCCGAAACGTGATCAGCTCGCCGGTCATTGGAAGCCGTCCCGCCAGAACATCATCTCGTCCACTCGTTTCCAGGCGCTCCGCCACCACGACATATTCGGTGCCGCGGCGCTTCAGCGCTACCCGCCGCCGCTCGCGCACGGCCCGCTCGAGCGCATCGAGCGCGTCGGGCGTCAGGGAGCGGTATTCGGGGATCGCCGGGGGGCGTCCGGGCATTTCACGTCACCGTAATCGCGCCGGCCAC
>WNGB01020958.1_pt1 | contig 11355 bp, 11 predicted proteins | sample 5400681 | NCBI WGS metagenome assembly WNGB01 (sample SAMN13153367, study PRJNA577476) | soil metagenome | isolation source: 115 cm soil or saprolite under grassland replicate 2 | place: USA:California | collected 2016-06-15 | reverse complement strand
CCTTGGCCCGCTCGGCGCCGCCGACCCGCTCGATGCCGCGGGCGGTGGTCTGGGTGAACTCGTCGATGTTCTGCCTGGTGCCCGGGCCGGCGCTGCGGCTGGCGATGGTGGCGACGATCTCGGCGTAGCGAACCGGCGCCACCCGGTTGATGGCGTGCACCATCGGGATCGTGGCCTGGGCACCGCAGGAGATCAGGTTGAGGTTGGGCCCGGCCATGACCGTCTCGGGGCTGACCCCGGGGACCACGTAGGGGCCGACCGCCGCGGGGGTCAGGTCCACCGCGATCCGCCCGGCCTCGGCGAGCCGTGGCGCGTGCGCCTTGTGCGCTTTCGCCGAGGTGGCCTCGAAGACGATCTCGCCAGCGCCCGGGTCGGCCAGCAGACCGTCGATGCCGTCGGTGGTGGTCGCCAGGCCCGCCTTGCGCGCCCTGGCCAGGCCCTCGGAGCCCGGGTCGACGCCGGCCACCATGGTCAGCTCCAGGACCTCGCTGCGCAGCAGCTTGATCATGAGATCCGTGCCGATATTCCCGGAGCCGAGGATCGCGGCCCGCACCCGATCGCCCATCACCCCTCCTTGGTCAGCTCGTCAGGTTGAAGCCCACGCTGCCGAGGCGCTGGACCTCGAGCCGGACGCGAGCGCCCGGCGCGAGCGCGACCGCCTCGGTGGCGCCGCCGGCCATCACCAGGTCGCCAGCCTCCAGCCGCTCCCCCGCCGTGGCGACCAGCCGTGCGGCCGCGACCAGCGAGCGCACCGGGTCGCCGAGGACCGCCGCGGTCGAGCCGACCTGCACGGGCGCCCCGTCGATCTCCATCACCAGGCCGAGGTTGGCGACGTCGGTGGTGGCGGGATCGGTCCAGCGCCCGACCACGATCGCCGCGGCCGAGCAGTTGTCGGCGACCACGTCGGCCAGCGAGAACTTGAAGTCGCGGTAGCGGCTGTCGATGACCTCCAGCGCCGGCGCCACCCCGGCCACCGCGCGCATGGCGGCCAGCGGCGTCACGGTGCCGGCGAGCGGCTCGCCGAGCAGGAAGCAGACCTCCGGCTCGACCCGGGGGTGGATGAAGCGCCCGCGGTCGGCCTGACCGCCGTCGGCGACCACCATCGCGTCGGTGAGCCGGCCCCAGATCACCTCGTCGAGGCCCATCTGGGTCATCTTGGCGCGGCTGGTGAAGCCGAGCTTGTAGCCGATACGCCGCTCGCCGCGCGCGTGGCGCAGCGCGATCGAGCGCGCCTGCACCTCGTAGGCGTCGGCGAGGGTCAGGCCGGCGCCGAGCTGCTCGGTGGGCCGCGCGTCGCGCGCCGCCTGGTCCAGGGTCGCGGCGATCGCGTCGCGGTCCGCCCGCTCGCGCACGCTCACGCGAACCCCACCCGCACGCCGCCGAGCCCGGAGATGCGCGCCTCGAAGCGATCGCCCGGCGCCGCCGGCACCATCGGGCCGAGCGCGCCGGACAGGACCACGTCACCGGCGCCGAGCGGGCGCCCCGCCCGGGTCATGGTCGCCGCCAGCCAGCGCAGCGCGTTGAGCGGGTTGCCGAGGCACGCGGCGCCGGCGCCGAAGGCCACCGGCTCGCCGTGGCGCTCCATGACCATGCCGGCCAGGCGCAGGTCGAGGTCGGGATCGCGCAGCGAGCGGGGGACGGTGCCGAGCACGAACATGCCGGACGAGGCGTTGTCGGCGACGGTGTCCACGATGCCGATCCGCCAGTCGGCGATGCGGCTGTCGACGATCTCGATGGCCGCCACCGCGTACTCGACCGCGCCGATCACGTCCACGACGGTCGGCTCCGGCACGGCCAGGTCCCGGCCCAGCACGAAGGCGATCTCCGCCTCGACCCGGGGCTGGAGCAGGCGCCCGGGCGCGACCGTCGCGCCGTCGTCGACCGCCATGTCGGCGAAGAGCATGCCGAAGTCGGGCTGGTCGACGCCGAGCTGGCGCTGGATCGCCGCGGAGGTGATGCCGATCTTGCGGCCGACCAGGCGCCGCCCCGAGGTCAGCCAGTGCTCGGTGTTGACCTCCTGGACCCGGTAGGCGACGGCGACATCGCCCTCGGGCAGCTCGTCGCGGATGGGTGGGATCGGCTCGCCACCGGCGTAGCAGGCGCGCAGGCGCTCCGCCAGCTTGGTGACGGCCTCCTGAGGGACAGGCTGGGCCGGCGGGACCGGGTCGCTCATGTGAAGGCACCCTTCGTCGAGGCAGCTGCACCCGTAGGGTAGCGGGCCGGGCGCGGCGCTACACGACCGCCACGCCCAGCTCGCGGCGGTAGAAGGCGAGCGTGCGCTCCCAGGAGCCCGCGGCGTCGGCGTGGCCGGCGTGACCTGCCTCGGGCAGCGCCTGCTTGAGGAAGCCGTGGCCGAGCCCCGGGTAGACGGTGTGCTCGAACTGGACCCCGCGCGCGCTCAGGCCGCCGGCCAGCTTGGCGACGTTGTCCATGCCCACGCCGTCGTCCTGATCGCCCCAGAAGCCGACGATGGGGCCGTGGATCTCGTCGAGCTGGTCCAGCGGCGGCGGGGCCGGGTTGGGGCTGAGCCGGGGCGCTCGCGGGAAGCCGTAGTAGCAGACCGTGGCCAGGTCGTCCCGCGCGGCCGCCAGGTTCAGCACGAAGGTCCCGCCCATGCAGAAGCCGATCGTGCCGACGCGCGCGCCGACCACGCCCGGCTGGCCGCGCAGCCAGTCGATCGCGGTGCGGTAGTCAGCGAGCGCCCGCAGGTCGTCGAGCTGGCCGCGGCGGGCGAACGCGGCCTCCCTGGTCTGCTCGGCCAGCGGTCCCTGGCGGAAGAACTGGTCCGGCAGGAGCGCGTGGAACCCGGCCACCGCCAGCCGCGCGGTGAGGTCCTCGTAGAACGGGGCGCGACCGTAGATGTCGGCCACGACCAGCACGCCCGGGCCGTCGTGGTCGGGGTGGGCGTACAGCGCCGGCAGCTCCTCGCCGGTGGCGAGCGGGACGCGCACCTCGCGCAGGGCGGAGGGCGCCGGGCTGGCGGTCGACGGCGCGTCTGGATGGCACATGTCAGGACCTCTCCGGCTCGTGGCTGGACGCGGCGAACCCAGGCATCACGTGCCTGGCGAACAGCTCGGTCGTGCGGACTGCCTCCGCCACGGGCATGTTGCCGAAGTTGACCAGCAGGCTCCGCTCGACGTCACCGTAGTGGTCGCGGATCACCTCGAGCTGCCTGGTCACCTCGTCGGGGTCGCCGACCAGGAGCTTCTGCTCGGCGACGCCTGCCTCGAAGGCGCTCTGCTCCAGGGCGAGCACCAGGTGCTCGTAGCCCGGGTACTGGTCGGAGGTGTACTTGCTCCAGGCCGAGACCGCCTGCAGCTGCCTGGTCTTGTAGTCCTCGAAGTGGACCTTGCCGCGGCGGCGGGCCTCGGCGGAGTCCTCGGCCACGTAGCAGTGGCAGGTCAGGTGGACCTGCTCGGCGCCGGGCGGGTGGCCGGCGTCCACCCACGCCTTGCGGTACAGGTCGACCATGCCGGCCACCCGGACGTGGGTGGACATGTACGGCACGATCATCAGGTGGTAGCCCATCCGGCCACTCCACTCGAATGACACCGGGTTGAAGGTCGCGGCCACGAAGATCGGCGGGTGCGGCCGCTGGTAGGGCCGCGGCAGCAGCGCCGGGTGCGGGCCGAACTGGTGGAAGCTGCCGTTGAAGCGGAACTCCTCCTCGGTCCACAGCCGCCTGACCGCCTCGATGCCCTCCTCGAAGCGCGCGCGGCTCTCCCCCATCGAGGTCTGGAAGGCCTCGAACTCGTCCGGCAGGAAGGCGCGGGCGAAGCCGACGTCCAGGCGCCCGTGCGAGAGGTTGTCGAGCATGGCCAGCTTGCCCGCCAGCTTGATGGGGTGGTTGAAGGCAGGGATGACCGCGCCGGTGACCAGGCGCACGCGCCTGGTGCGCTGCGCCGCCGCCGACAGGAAGGTGACCGGGTCCGGGCTGTAGCCGCCCAGGGGAAGAAATAGTGCTCGACCGTCTTGACGTGGTGGTAGCCGAGCTCGTCCACGCGCTCGCACAGCTCCAGGCACTCGTCGTAGTAGGCGGCACCGGACTTCTCATTCGGGGCCACTGTGGGGAAGAAGTTGATCCCGAACCTCATGTGCGCTCTCCGGCGTGGATCGGGGACGGCGGTCGGCTCAGTGGAAATCCCAGGGGAAGGCCCAGTCGGCGGCGTCCAGCGAGGCGGCGCCGACCGCGACCAGGGGAAGCGCCGGCTTGGGCCAGGAGGCGTAGGCGCGGCGGTAGTACATCAGCGGCGCGCCCTCGCGGACCGCGCCGGCTTCGATGACGCCGATGAAGATCCAGTGGTCGCCGGCGTCGATCTCGTGCGCGACCACGCATTCGGCGACCGCCACCACATCCTCGACCAGCACGGGCGCGCCCCCGGCGATGCGCGAGGGCTCCCAGGTGATGCCGGCGAGCTTGTCGGGATGCTTGGAGGCGAACCGGTTGGACAGCTCCTCGCGGCCGGCCGCCAGGAAGTTGACGACGAACGAGCCCGCCGTGCGGATCGACGGCAGCGTCTGGGAGCGCTTGTCCACGCAGACCAGCAGCTGTGGAGGGCTGGCCGAGACCGAGCAGATGGCATTGCTGGTCAGGCCGCGGGGCTCTCCGTCGACGCCGCGGGCGGTGACCACCGCCACACCAGCTGGAAACGACCCGACCACCCCCTTGAACAGCTCGAGGTCTATCGGCACCGCGCCACCTCCGACGTTTGGACGTGCCTGGATCTGATGTCAAATTACGCCACCACGGACTCGGCGGCGGTCGCGCTCCGGGTCTACCGGTCCAGCCCGGAAAGACGGGCCAGCGCATAGTAGATGGTGGCGAAGTCCTCCTTCTCCATGCCCAGCCCGCGGCAGGCCGACAACAGCTCATTCACCGTGGAGGTGGTCGGCATCGGCACGCCCTCGGCACGCCCTGTCTCCAGGGCGAGCTGCAGGTCCTTCTGCATCATCCTGACGTCGAACCAGGCCTGCTCGGGAAGCTCGTTCACGAACGGCGCGCGGTAGGCGAGCGAGGGTGAGGCGATCACGCTGGCGAGCATCGCCTGGACCGCGACGTCGCGCGAGATGCCGCCCTTCTCGGCGATGAGCAGGCCCTCGCTGAAGGCAGTGATCTGCACGGCGAGGTTGAGGTTGATGGCCGTCTTCATCAGCATGGCCTGGCCGTGGCCGCCGACGTGGATCACCTTGGGGCCGATCGCCTGCAGCACCGGCTGGACCCGCTCGAGCACGGCGGCGTCGCCGCCCACCATGATGGACAGCTGCCCTTTCTCGAGGGTGGTGACGCTGCCGGAGACGGGCGCGTCCAGCATGGCGGCGTCCCGGTCGGCCACCCTGGCCGCCAGCTCCCTGGTGGCGCGCGGGCTGACCGTGCTCATGTCCACGTACACCGTGCCCGGCACCAGGCCGGCGAGGATGCCCTCCGGACCCTCGACCACGGCCTGCAGCGCGGCGGTGTCGCTGACCATCGTGAAGGTGATCTCCGACGCCCGGGCCACCGCGCACGGCGTGTCCGCCAGGACCAGGCCGGCGTCGACCAGCCATGCCGCCCTGGACTTGGTGCGGTTGTAGCCGGTGACCGAGTACCCGGCGTCCAGCAGCCGTTTGGCGATGCGGCCGCCCATCACGCCGAGTCCGACGAATCCGAGGTTGGGCATGTCGCCTCCTCCGCCCGCCTGTGGCTGCACGACCCCCTGTCTGTGCAATCGATTGCAGCAAGCTATATTCCCGAACCGGTCGCTGTCAATCGCCTGCCCATGATGGGCGGCCCGCGCCTGCGGGCGGTGGGCCGACGGTCAGTCCTCGCGGCGCACGCACACGCAGGCGGCGAAGGTCCGCGACGGCGAGTGCTCCCGCTCGACGATGTCGAAGCCGACCCGCTCCAGCATCGGCTCCAGCAACCACGTGTAGGTGCTGTATTCGTCGCGGATGTGAGTGGCAAGCTCCTCCGCGGTCCATCCGCGCGCCGCATCGTCGGGCGCTCTGGCCAGCCACGCGTCCAGCCAACCGGCCGCCTCGGCCGGCTCGAAGCACCACACCAGGTCCCGCAGGCGAAGCACCCCACCGGGCCGCAGCACCGCGGCGATGCGCTGGAGCGCCATGCCCTTCCAGAAATCCGGCAGCTGGTGCAGCGCGTTGCGCGAGTAGACCGCGTCCGCCGGGGCGCCCCGGTGCCGGTAGCTGAGGAACCCGGCGCGGACCAGCTCGACATTGGCCGCGCCGGCGCGCTGCGCCTTGTCGCGCGCCAGCGCCAGCATGGCCGGGGACACCTCGACCGCGACCACGCGGCGGCAATGGCGGGCGGCGGCGATCGCCACCTCGCCGGTGCCCGCGCCGAAGTCCACCAAGGTCCATTCCCGCCGCAGCCCGTGGCGGCGCAACGCCCTGACCTCCTCAGCGGGGTCGACAGCGGCCTTGGCGTCGTAGCGCTCGACATAGGCGGGGTCCAGGTGCTCCGGCCCGGCATGCGCCAGCTCGTCGAGCATCCATCGAGGGTCCACACCACGATCATGCCAGACGCGCCCCACGAACCCGCCGGCGGGTGACCCCGCGCGTCTGGCTCGGCGCCGCCCTGGGCGAGGTGATCGACAACTGTGCTCGATAACCTGGTTCTACCAGGGTGTCAAGGGCATCATGTCGCTCCTCAACGTTCGCCTGGTCACCACCACGAATCCGTAGTGACACGGGGTAGCTTCGGCCGCTGCGCTCCCCTCAAACAGAGGGGAGCGCAGCGTGTGCTCCGGTCCCCGAGCCGGGCGCGGGCGTGGTAGCCCTCGACCGGACGGCGCCGCTCATGCCCGCGAGCTGCGGCTGATCGTTCCTCCGAGATACAGGTCGGCGATCTCGGGGTTGTCGAGGATCTCCCGCGGCGGCCCGGAGAGGCGGACGCGCCCGCTCTCCATCACCACCGCCCAGGTGGCGGCGCCCAGCCCCGCGCGCACGTTCTGCTCGACCAGCAGGATCGTGACGCCCTGCTCGTTCAGCAGCCGCACCAGCCCGTAGACCTGCTGCAGGCTCGACGGGTCGAGGCCCAGCGACGGCTCGTCGAGCAGCACCACCGCCGGCTCGACCATCAGCGAGCGGGCGAACTCCACCAGCCGCCGCTGGCCGCCCGAGAGGTTGCCGGCCTTGCGGTCGGCCCACTCCACAAGGATCGGCAGGGTGTCCACCACGTGCTGGTAGCGACGCCGGACCAGGCCGCGGTCGCGGCGCAGCACCCAGGCCCCCATCATGACGTTCTCGCGCACGGTCAGGGCCGGGAACAGACCGCCGTGCTGCGGCACCTGCACCACCCCGGCCTCCAGGACCTCGGCGGAGTCCAGGCCGCTGATCCGCCTGCCGTCCAGCGTGACCGTGCCCCTGCTCGGCGCCAGCAGCCCGCTGACCGTTCGCAGCACCGTCGACTTGCCCGCCCCGTTCGGGCCGACGATGCAGGTGATCGAGCCGGGCTCGACCTCGAGGTCGACGCCCTGGAGCACGTCGCCGCCGCCGTAGCCGGCCACCACGCCTTCCAGCTCGAGCCGCCCGCCCATCACACCTCCAGGCGCTCGCTCTGCTGCCCGTCGCCGCCGAGGTAGGCGCCGAGCACCTCGGGGTTGCGCTGGATGTCCCGCGGCGGGCCGTGGGCGATGCAGCGCCCGGAGGCCAGCACCACGACCGGGTCGCACAGCTCCAGCACCAGCGGCATGTTGTGCTCCACCACCAGGAAGGTGATGCCCGAGCGGTTGAGCTCGCGGATCACCTCGGCAATACGCTCGATGAGGCTGGGGTTGACGCCACCGGCGGGCTCGTCGAGCAGCAGCAGCCGCGGCTCCAGCATCAGCACCTGGGCCAGCTCCACCAGCTTCTGCTGGCCGAAGGACAGGGTGCCGGCGGCCTGGCCCGTGAAGGCGCCCAGACCGACCAGGTAGAGCAGCTCCTGGGCGCGCTCGGCCTCCGCGCCGCTGGTGCCGCCGGCGGCGAGGTTGCGCCAGGAGAAGTGCCCGAGCGGGGCGACCACGTTCTCCAGCACGGTGAGCTGCTTGAACAGGCGGGTGATCTGGAAGGTCCTGCCGATCCCGAGCGCTGGGCCGGAGCCGTTGGGGCCGATCAGGCCGGTGATGCTGCCCTCGCGCACCGCGAAGGAGCAGTCGTCGAGCGCGGTCAGCCCGCCGAAGCGCTTGCCGAGCCCGTCCAGCTCGAGCAGCGGGGCCTGCTCCCCCGCCGTGGCCTGCTCGGGGGGCGGGTCCAGCCGGGCGCCGACCACGGCGGCGAGCTGGCGGGGCCGAGCGCCCCGCGCGCCCCGCGCCTCCTGCGATTCCTGCGCGCGCTCGGCGTCGGCGGCCTCGCCCGCCGTGGTCGCGGCCGCCGCCGGGGCGTCGCCCGTCTCGGCCCGCGGGCCAGACGGCTGCGCGGGTGCCGCGGTGGTGGTCGTCGCGATCGGTGCCGGCTGCTCGATGAACGCGACCACCTTGCCCCGCTGGCGCCGGTGCCGCACCGCCTCCTGCACCGTGGGGATGATCCCCTTGGGCAGCGCCACCACCACGGCGCCGAGCAGCACGCCGAACACCAGCAGCCGCAGCCCCGGCTGGGTGCCGAAGTAGGTGTTCACGACCTCGCTCAGCGGCTGGATGATCACCGCCCCCAGCACCGGGCCCCATACGGTCCCGCGGCCGCCGAGCAGCGCCGCCAGCACGATCAGCACGCTGAGCAGGATGTCGAACATGCCGCGCGGGTCGATGAAGGTCAGGAAGTAGCCGTAGACTCCGCCGGCGACGCCGATCAGCACCGCGCTCGCGATGAAGCCGAGCAGCTTGTACGCGGGCGTGCGGATGCCGATCGAGGCGGCCTTCCCCTCGTCCTCGCGGATGGCGAGCAGGCCCGCGCCGAGCTTGCTGCGCCGCACCCACGCCGCCAGCGCCACGGCCAGCACGGCCAGCACCAGCATCGCGTAGAAGAACGGCAGCTCCCCGAGGTCCCGGCTCCAGGTCGGCAGCGGCAGGGTCAGGCCCGCGGAGCCGCCGGTGATCCTCTGCAGGTTGAGCGCGAGCGCCTGCATCAGGAACAGCAGCGCGATGGTGATGATCACGAACGCGTGGCCTCTGGTGCGCATCGCCACCACGCCCAGCAGGACCGCCACGACAATGGCGCCAAGGCCGCCGAGCGGCACCAGCACGAACGGCGAGATGTCCACGTGCAGGGCGATCAGGCCGACGGTGTAGGCGCCCACGCCGAGGAACGCGCTCTGCCCGAGCGAGACGTAGCCGGCGAAGCCGGAGATGATGTTCCAGCCGCTGGACGTGACCACCAGGAGCAGCGTCAGGATCGCCACGGTCTGCAGGTAGGTGTCACCCGGCGAGGCGAGCGGCAGCACCGCCACAACGACTACCCCGAGCGCGATCGCGGCCGGGCGCAGCCACCGCCACCGGGTCGTCGCAGCGCCGGGGCGGGCGCGATCAGCGCCCGCCCGCAACGCTCCACTCACTCCGCGATCCCTACCCCTGCTGCCAGTTCGGCTTGGGGTTGATGATGCTGGGGGCGTTGGCCTGGTCCTGCGGCAGCACGATCTTGGAGGCGCCGCCCTGCCACTGCGCCAGGATGAACGCCTGCTGCGGCGCGCCCCGCTGGTCCCACGACAGCGGGCCGAGGATGGTCTCGACCTTGTTGCTGTGCAGCCACTCCGACAGCTTGGTCTGGTCGTCCAGCGAGCCCACGCTCTCCACGGCCTTCTGCAGCACCTGGGCGGCGGCGAAGGCGTCGGCCGCGTCCTCCTCGGGCACGCCGCCGTACTTCTTCTGGTAGGCCTGGACGAAGTCCTGGTTCATCGGGGTCTTCGCGTCAGGGCTCCAGCTCACCGCGTAGAAGATGCCCTCGGTGTTGGCAGCGCCGATGCCCTTGGAGTACTGGTCGCCGTTGGACGGGGCGGAGGTCTGGAAGAACTGCTTTGGGCTGTAGCCGGCCTTGATGAAGGAGCGGACCAGGCCGACGCCGTCCTCGAAGACCGCGCCGTGGGCAACCAGGTCGGCCTTGCTCGCCTTCACGGCGCTGGCGATGGCGTCGAAGTTGGTGGTGTCAGGGGGGTAGACCTTGTTGTAGACGGTCTTGATGCCGGCGGCCTCGAGCTTCTCCCGCACGCCTTCCACCACCGGTGCGGCGAAGGGGTCGTCCTGGGCCGGGTACGCGGCGGTCTTGGGACGCTGGTCGGCCGGCATCGAGGTCACCCACTGGGCGAACAGGTCGGCCTGATGGGGCGCGGTGGCCTGCTGGGAGAAGAAGATGTTCTTGAAGCCCCGGTTGAACATGTTCGGCGAGCCGCACGAGGGACAGACGTAGACCCGCTGGTTGCGCTCGGCCACGGCCGAGGCGGGGATGTTCAGCAGCGACGAGAAGCTGCCGAGCAGCAGGTCCACCTTGTCCTGGCTGATCAGCCGGTTGTAGTCGGAGACGACCGTGTTCTGGTCGCTGGCGTCGTCGACGATTTTGAGCTGGACCTTGCGGTCCAGCAGGCCGCCCTTGGCGTTCACCATCTCCTGCCAGATGACGTAGCCCTTCTGGGATGCCGTCCCCGGCTGGGAGAACTCGCCCGTGAGCGGCAGCGAAGCGCCGATCACGATCGGCTCGGAGCTGCCACCGCCCCCGCCGCCGGAACCCCCAGAGGAGCACCCTGCGGCCAGCAGCACGAGCAGAATCACTGGAACGGCTGTCCAGCGACGTAACGCAGCCATTACCTTCCCACCTCCCGTAACCCCTGCAGCCAGGGGTGACCCGGATATGGAGGCGCCCACTGATCTCTGGGCGGGGCGTATGTGCATGTGCTGGTGCAAACGATTGCAGTAACCTAACACCAAACGAGCCCCTGTCAATAGCCGGCCCGCGCCGGGCGGTGAGCGGCCGGTGGCGCGGTGCTGCCCCGAACGATCAGCTCCGGGGTGATCACCACCGTCTCGGCCGGACGCTCGGGATGCTCGATGTGGGCCAATAACAGCCGGGCGGCCTGGTGGCCAAGATCATACTCGGCCACGCGAATCGTGGTGAGCGGTGGCTGCAGGCGGTCGGCCATGGGCATGTCGTTGATGCCGATGATCGACACGTCGGCCGGGCAGCGCAGGCCCGCGGCGGCCGCGGCGTCGAGCACGCCCAGGGCGAGCAGGTCGTTGGCGGCCACGATCGCGGTCACCCTCGGGCGCCGGGCGAGCAGCACGGTCGCGGCGCGCCTGCCCTCCTCCTCGTTGAAGCGCTTGGCCCGGACGATATGGCCGGCGGGCAGGCCGAGCGCGCGCATCGCGTGGTTGAAGCCCTTGGCGCGGCGCGTCCCGGTCGAGGTGTCCGAGGGGCCGGCGACGTGGCCAAAGCGGCTGTGGCCGAGCTGGTGCAGGT
>WNGB01012794.1_pt1 | contig 11355 bp, 8 predicted proteins | sample 5400681 | NCBI WGS metagenome assembly WNGB01 (sample SAMN13153367, study PRJNA577476) | soil metagenome | isolation source: 115 cm soil or saprolite under grassland replicate 2 | place: USA:California | collected 2016-06-15 | reverse complement strand
CCGCCCAATGGCGAGCTCGTCCAGACCGCGCGCGACGTGGACATTTCCTTCGGCGACTGAGAATCGTCATCTCCCGCCAGGTGCGGCATCAAGCCGAGTAGGATAGTATACAGCTGGTCAATGACGCAAAGTGCTGCGCACGCCCAAAGCACCGATTCGGTGCTGATGATCCGCCCCGGCCGGTTTTATCCCAATCCCGAAACGGCGGCAGATAATGCGTTCCAACGCGATGCCAATCGCGACTTAGATGCGTTGGCGCTAGTCGCGAGAAACGAATTCGACGCAACCGTGCAAACGCTGCGCACGGCCGGGGTAAACGTGCATGTCTTTGAAGACACAGCTGAGGCGGAAAAACCAGACGCGGTTTTCCCCAACAACTGGATGTCGACGCATCACGATGGGCGCATTGCCCTTTTCCCGATGTATTCAAACCTGCGGCGACGCGAGCGTCGGCAGGATATTGTCGACGAACTACGTAAGCACTATCGAGTCACAGAGGTGATCGATTACTCGGCCTTCGAGGATGAAGGTTGCTACCTGGAAGGCACAGGCAGTCTTGTGTTCGATCACCTGAACAAATTTGCGTACGTCTCGCTCTCAAATCGTTCCAATCCCAAGGTGATCCAACGCTTTGCCGATGATTTCAGCTACGAGCCGGTCATCTTCACCAGCATCGGCTCCAATGGTCAGTCGATCTATCACACGAATGTCATGATGTGCATCGGAACGGCCTTCGCGATGGTTGGTCTGGACGTGATACCGAACAAAGCCGAGCGGCAAGAGCTGCGAGCGCGGTTGGAGAAAACCGGAAAGGAGATCGTTGAGTTATCGGCAGATCAGATCGCGAACTTCGCCGGCAATGCCATTGAACTACAGAACAGGCGTGGCGAGAAACTGCTCGTGCTTTCCGGCCGCGCAGCTGAAGCATTGACCGGGGAACAACGCGAAAGATTGACCTGCTATGCGGAGCTCATGCAGCTTGAAATACCTACGATTGAACTTGGTGGCGGGAGCGCCCGTTGCATGTTGGCGACGATTCACCTGCCGCCGTTGTAGCGGCGCTGTGTGAATGCAGTCGAGCGACGCCTTCCTTCCGAAATACAGCCAGCTCGTTTTCAACGGCTTTTGGTTTTCGCCCGAACGCGAAGCGCTCCAGATGCTCGTCACCGAAACGCAACGTGACGTGACTGGTATCGTTAGGCTGAAAGCTGTAAAAGGGCAACATTATCGTCGCCGGCCGCAAAAGTCCCAAGAGCCTTTACGATCCGGGCATTGCCACCATGGAAACCGACGCTTCGGCTTACGAACAGAGTGATGCGACAGGATTTATTCGACTGAATGCGCTGCGATTGAAACTGCAGGCGACGAGCACATCGGTTTCGGACACATATTTGCCTGCGAACCCGCAGCACGGGGCTATGGTCATGATGGACCATATATATTATGAGCGGCTTCTTCCAAGAGTTGCAGCGACGAAAGGTTTACCGCGTCGCTGCTGCTTACATCGTCGCCGCGGGATTCTTGATTCAAATCGCCTCGGCAGCGTTTCCAGCATGGGAATTGCTGAATTGGAGTTTACGGCTCGTGATCGCGCTTTTGTTAATCGGGTTTCCGATCGCGCTTCTCCTCGCCTGGGCCTACGACGTTACGCCGCAAGGAATTCAGGCGACAGCAAGAGTTCCGGCAGCGCATCGGCGCCGCAATCTTATCCTTCTCTTCGCCGCCGGCGCGATAATTTCTACCGCTGCGGGATTTTTCTTGTTGCCGCGCGCCTCGGCGCGCAAGATCGACAAATCGGTCGCAGTGCTGCCCTTTCAAAATCTGAGCGATGAAAAGGCAAACGCGTATTTCGCCGAAGGCATCCAGAATGAGATTTTGACGAAATTGGCGGCGATTCGTGATCTCAAGGTCATTTCGCGCACCTCGACGGCGAAGTATCAAAGCAAGCCGGACGATCTAAAGACAGGCGCGCAAGAGCTCGGCGTTTCCACCATACTTGAGGGAGCGGTGCAAAGGGCCGGCGACAAAGTTCGGGTAAATGTGCAGTTGATCGATGCACGCGCCGATACGCATCTCTGGGCCAAGAGTTATGACCGTGACTTTAAGGATGTCTTAGCAGTTGAGAGTGAGGTTTCTCAGGAAATTGCGGACGCGTTGCGAGCGAACCTTTCACCAAGCGAATCCCATGTTCTGTCCTCAGTCCGAACGCATGACACGGAAGCTTACGATCTTTTTTTGCGAGGCGAGTATGAGTTTCACCAAGCCGAAAGCAGTCTGGCCGCAGACACCTACGATCGTGCCGACGCGTTTTACCGACAGTCGCTCGCACGCGATCCAAGCTTTGCCGAGGCCGCCGCGGAGCTCGCACGCAGTCGACTATCGCGACACTGGTTCATCTCTCCTTTGGCGCCAGCGGAATTAGAGGAGGTGAAGTCGCTCATTGACCGCGCTCTGGCGCTGGCAGAGTTCAACCGCACGCTGGAATTGCAACCTAACAACGCCGACGCGCGGGCATATTGCGCTTGGGTTTATCGCCGGCGTGGTGAATGGGAGCGCTCGCTGACCGATTCTAAACGAGCGGAGGAACTTGACCCGCGCGACGCCAGAATCCCGACCAATATTGGAGTGACCTACAATGTATTGCGTCTGTGGAAGGATGCGGAGCGAGCCGAATTGCGAGCTCTCGCCATCGATCCGCACAACACGCTGGCAGCGCTATTTTTGCTCGGCACTCGCCTCAACGCGACGGGCGATGTCGACTCGGCCCGGCGACCTCTCGATGGTTTTCCGGAGGTGATCAAAGGCATCCCTGGCGGCGCCGGCGGCCCACGTGGCGCTACCGGAGCCGGCGATGTTAGTGCGGTCATTGGCTGGCCGGTTTATCTCGATGTGATCGAAAGACGGTTTACCGATGCTCTTCAAGCTGTCGAGAAGGAGGTGGTTAACGGCGATCGTGCGCATCTCCAGCAGCTTGCCGGACGCGTTGCCGTCCGCGTGCTGGCAGGAGAGCCTGAGGCAGGCAAATCCGCGGGAGAAGACGCGCTGCCGTTACTCGAGGCCAGACTCAGAGAGCGGCCGGATGACACCTTGGCAATGACGGAGCTATCTTGGGTTTACCTCGCCCTCGGACGCAATGGCGATGCGCTGCGCCTTTCCAGACAAGCGGCGGATTCAATCTCCATCGAAAAGGATGCTCTGGCCGGTCCAAATTTCCAAGACGGGCTCGCGCAAATCGAGGCGCGTGCGGGCGCGCCCGAGGAAGCCATTAGAAGGCTTCGACGTTTGCTCTCCATCCCGGCGGGGGGGTAGCTTCCATAGCTCGTTTGAAAGTTGATCCGGTCTGGGATCCGATCCGTAACCGTCCGGATTTCCAGCAGCTGATCTCAGGTCCGGAGCAGATCGGACCTAGTAAGTAATAGGAGTGGATCTTCGGAACTTCTTCTTTGCCGAACTCAAACGGCGTTCGTGTAGGTCTCGGAGTCGGCGTCGGCGTTGGGTAAGGTGTCTGCGTTGCCTGCACTTCAAATGAGCTCACATCGATGGTGGCGCAAAATGGGGACCGCCTGCATCAATGGCCGGGCTGCCGGGTAACAACGCGTGTGTGAATGTGGGGCCACCGTTGTCCTGCAACGAGGCAATCATCGGATCGGTGTTGATCTGATCGCCAGGGCCATTCAAATAACCGACGTCGTCGTCATTGCTGAAATTATATCTGATACAATGGGGCCGTCACTGTTAAGGATGCTGTGTCCTCCAGGACTGGCGATTTGTAGCGTGCGATTCGGTTCCGGCCATCAAAAGATGCAGGCCGGCATGTTAAAACGTGGAGGAACATGGATTTAACCCCGAAAGTCCTGTCTGCGCTAATCAGCCGCGTTTATCTCACCACGCTGTGTACTGGGTGTAGGAGTGGCTTGCTACGCAATAAGCTACCGACACAAGGCGAGTTAGCGAACGCCGAGTCGTCAGACGATTGACTTCAACAACTTCTGGAAGCGCGGCTGATCATGCAAACCAGCGAAGTCGGAGTCGTGCTTGATCCACATTCTTATTTCCTCGCCAACATTTGGGAGCATACGTTCGAGAAGATCAAGAGCCTGTTCTCTCTCACCTAGTTTCGTATATCCGCACGCAACATTGTACTGGGTGAGTGGGTCCTCAGACCCAATAACCAGCGCTCGCTCGATCCACTCTCGTGCACGGTCGTTTTCGCCCATCTCAATGAGTGCAGCGATACCCAAATATGCCGGCCGTGGATCTTCCGGGTGAAGAATCACCTCACGCTCGGCGCGTTCGACGCCACGTCGTGCCGCACTGTCCTTCTCCTCATCTCGACCAAGAGACCGGTACGTTTGAATCAGCAGTATTAAGGATTGATAATCGTCCGGGTTAATCTCGGCCGCGCGCTCGAATAGCGTGGCGGCGCGTTCGAAATTGCCGTGAGCAAAACTCGCACGCGCATAAAGGTAGTGTGCTTCGAACGAATTGCAGTCGAGCGCTGTTGCTTGCTCGAATTCCGTTACCGATTCTTCAAATCGCTTTTGAATGGAGAGCGCCAATCCGCGCGACGCGTGCGCCTCTGCCAGCCGATTATCCAAAGCGAGGGCTTTGTCGGTGTTCGCCAGAATCCTGCCAATCGGAACATCGACATGATAGTGCAGGAGTAGAAATGAGTCGCAGTCGGCAATGCCGGCATACGCACGCGCATAACGCGGGTCCAGCTCTATTGCCTTGGCGAACATGCGTCGCGCGAGATGATAGTAAGACTTCGAGTGGCGATGCAGAAACTGGCGTCCTCTCAGATAGTAGGTATACGCCTCTACGTTGTCGGTCGGCGTCTGCTCAATCGAATTTCTCTCCTGCGGCAACAGCTTCACCTTTAGTTGTTCGACTATTGCGTGGGTGATTTCGTCCTGGATGGCGAAGATGTCGGTAAGATCGCGATCGAACCGCTCTGCCCAGATGTAGTCGCCCTCCTCGGTGCTCACCAGCTGTCCCGTAACTCGCACCCGCGACCCCGCTTTTCTCACGCTTCCTTCAAGAAGAAACTGCACACCGAGCTCCTGACCAACCTGCTGCACCGTCCGTGGCTTGTCTTTGTAGGTGAACGCCGTGTTGCGAGCGACAACGAATAGGCCTGAAATCTTAGACAGGTCAGTGATGATGTCCTCCGTTATGCCGTCGCTGAAATACTCCTGCTCCGGATCGCCGCTCATATTCGTGAACGGCAATACGGCAACGGATGGTCTCCTCTCCTGCGGTCGCTCTTCGCGTTTCATCGCGGCGCCGGTCGTCGTTCCTGCAAGCGTCGTGCCAAGTGAGATGCTGTAAACGCGGACGGGCTTTTCGATGTTCTTCAGTTTTTGTTCGCCGCAATCTTCGAACGCGAGGTCGAGCCGATTACCGACATGGTCGCGCACAGTTTGCGAAATCGCGATTCCGCCTGGCTTGGAAAACCTTTCCAAACGCACCGCGATATTAACGCCGTCTCCGTAAATGTCGTCGCCTTCAACCATCACATCACCCAAACTAACGCCGATCCTGAATTCGATGCGCCGAACCCGAGGCACCGCCGCATTACGATCACGCATCGCGCGCTGGACCTCAGCCGCGCACGCCACAGCGTTCACTACGCTCGGAAATTCCACCAGCATGCCGTCGCCCGTTAGCTTGACGAGTCGGCCCTGATGCGTCGCGATCCTGCTATCGACAATCTCAGCTCGCGCCGCTTTGAGCGCTTCCAGCGTGCCCGCCTCATTTGCACCCATCATCCGGCTGTAACCGACCACGTCCGCGGCTACAATTGCACTCAAACGCCGTTCCATCTCAGCAAATTATACAGCGTCGGAAAGACATGCGAAATCTGGGATCGCGGAAAACAATCATGCACGGCCGGTCAAAAATGAACTTACGCCAACGCTCCCTTCATCGAAGCGATATTGGCAAACTGGGGAGCCGTTGGCTGAGGGAATGTGGTTTTGTGGACTCGACGCGAGGCGTGAAGCATTTCACACGGCCAGTTCCGAGTGAGGTCGTATCGCCATGCCCGAAGTGCAAAAGTGATGCATTCCAAAAGATGTTAGTCTCTCGAATGTCAGGCCGTCTCTTCGCAGTCATGCAACTCTTGCGCAAAGAGAGCGAACCTTCGAATCTGTCTGCGTCATTTACTTCTCTGCGGGTTGAAAAGGAAGACAAGAAGGCTTCAGAAGGAACAAACGTTTCATCATAACGTTTACGTGATTCTGCTGCACGACACCGTCGCAAAACATGTTCCTATTTTGCGCCTGAATCCCAAGCGTGACCCACTGAAGCCCTGCGTCTATGTCGGGATGACAGGAATCCCGGTCGATCATCGATTCGAAAATCACAAATACGGCTATAAATCGGCTTGGGTTGTCAGGAAATATGGCGTGCGCCTGATGCCAGAGCTTTACGAACATTTGAACCCGATGCCGTTTGAAGCAGCGGTCCAGATGGAAGTGGAATTGGCTGAAGATTTGAGAGCTGCCGGATATACTGTGACAGGCGGACACTGATAGTGAGGCGACAAACGTAACGATGTGAGCATCGTGGTTTGGAAAGCAGCGTGCTGCGTAGGCCCTGGTAAACGCTCCAGCCCTAACGGTTCGGTCCCGATTTCGATTATTGTCATGATTTGTTTCCCCCTTTCACGCCCCTCTTATAACACATATTTGTCTGCGAACCTGCAGCGCCGGGCTATGGTCACGATGAACCCACATATATTATGAGCGGCTTCTTCCAAGAGTTGCAGCGACGAAAGGTTTACCGCGTCGCTGCTGCTTACATCGTCGCCGCGGGATTCTTGATTCAAATCGCCTCGGCAGCGTTTCCAGCATGGGAATTGCCGAATTGGAGTTTGCGACTCGTGATCGCGCTTTTGTTAATCGGGTTTCCGATCGCGCTTCTCCTCGCCTGGGCATACGACATCACGCCGCAAGGGATTCAGAGCACGCCAAAAACGCCAGGAGCCCATCGGCGACGAAATCTCATTTTGCTCATCGTCACCGCTGTCATCGCGTCCGCTTCGGCTGGATTTTTTCTTTTGCCACGGGCCGTCTGGCATAAGATCGACAAATCAGTTGCGGTCCTGCCTTTTCAAAATTTGAGCAGCGATCCAGAGAACGCTTATTTCGCCGATGGCATCCAAGACGAAGTCCTGACGCGCCTGGCTAAGATCGCGGACTTAAAGGTTATTTCGCGCACCTCGACGCAGCAGTATCAGAGCGAACCGGGAAATCTGTCTGAGATCGCGAAGCAGCTTGGCGTAACAAACATTCTTGAGGGTAGCGTGCAGAAAGCGGCCGATCAGGTGCGGGTCAATGTTCGCTTGGTTAACGTGCAAACCGGTTCGCAGCTCTGGGCCGAGACGTATGATCGAAAGTTGAGTGATATCTTTGTCGTCGAGAGCGAGATCGCTAAAGGAATAGCGGAATCGTTGCAAGCAAAGCTGACTGGCCGTGAGGAGCAAGCGTTGGCTGCTAAGCCCACAAACAATCCGCAAGCTTACGATGCCTACTTACGCGGATTGGCTTTTGAGGCACGTAGCAATTACTCGAGCGATGCCCTGTTCAAAGCCATCGATTTTTATGATCTGGCGGTGCGGCTTGACCCGAATTTTGCGCTCGCCTGGGCGCGACTTTCTGGTGCGCACGCGCTTCTTTACTCTAACCGCGTCGACACAACTACCGCTCGCCGCGATGCGGCAAAGGAAGCTTTAGAAAATGCGCAGAAACTGCAACCGAACGCGCCCGAAACCCTGCTCTTCACCGGTTATTATCAATATTGGGTGTTGCACGATTACGGGCTGGCTAAAGCCACATTTGGACGCGTCAGTAAAATGTTGCCAGGTAACAGCGAGGTCTTATACGCGCTTGGGGCAATCGCGCGAAGCGAAGGACATTGGGATGAAAGTGTTGCCTATTGGGAGCGGGGCCTCGCCCTCAATCCGCGGAATACAGCGTTACTGACGGAAGTGGCATTCACATATGCCGCGCTTCGACAATTCCCGAAAGCGGAAAAGCTCTACGATCGGGCACTGGATATCCTCCCTAATGAGTTGTCTCTAATGGCGCTAAAAGCCAGCATCTACCAGGCCGAAGGTAATCTGCAAGAAGCCGCTAAATCGCTCGTGCAAGTAAACGCACAAACGAATTCGGACGCGGCCGTTCGGATCAAACTGACCCAATTGAGACTTGAACGAAATCCTGAGGGCATCCGGTGGGTACAAGCCCGACAAGCCCAATTGCGCTTTGCTTCTGGGATTGAGAAGGGAAGCAAGCAGGTGGGTCTAGCGTTGGCCCAACGCGTAGCTGGTGACACCGCTCATGCAAAAGCTGACGCTGAACAAGCGCGCAACACGCTTGAGTCGCTCAAGAAGGATCAACCAGACAACGCCTTCATTGCAGCAGCACTGGCGGTCGCCTACGCCATGCTCGACGAGAAGGACTCAGCTCTCAACGAAGCGCAGCGTGCAACCATGCTTTTGCCGAGTAACAAAGATCGGCTGTCCGGACCCGCTTTCGAAGAGAACCTAGCGCTAGTTGAGATGATAATTGGCGAGAATACTCGTGCGATCGCAACTCTCACGCGATTGTTACAAACGCCGTATGGTGGCTGGCTTTATAGCCCAACGCCCATCACGCCGGCACTTCTAAAGCTCGATCCAATCTGGGACCCTTTGCGGACCGATCCCGCTTTCCAAAAACTCGTCGCGGCTGGGGCGTCGAGATGATCAAGATCTGGTTAGGATTACACCGTCATTACCCAAGTGCAATGTTACTCAAGTAAGGTAGGTTTCGAAACGGAGTTCCTTGCGATGGCGTCCCTTCTCGTGCTGACCTTCTTATGCGCAAAGGGATTACGTGAAACGGCCTGATCGCGTTTGGTTAATTCCGCTTTGGTGCTTCTCGTAATCGGGCACGAATCCGCCTGGTTGATATCCTCTTGTTGAGTTCAATCACCAGTGGCGGCCGCTCAGCGTAACAAATCCGTTCAGGCCAATACCTCCCTTTCCACACACCGAATGTCATCCGGATCGAAGAATTTGTTTACCCAAGCGCCGGTGTCGTCGAGCTTCTTCGGCTCTTGGTTTGGCGGACCGATGTCGGGTTCGCGGACCGACCGGTAATTGTAATGGTCGGTCAGACGCATCGCTTCGATGGCGAACGCGGTGGCGACGTCCTGATCCTTTATGCAAATAAGGTTGTCGCCGTTCTGCTCTTCGCCGCCGAGGGCGAGGTTTGAGGAACCGCACCAAACACGGGCCGTCGAGCGATTGAAATTCGTGATGACGAATTTGTGATGGATAGCGTGACCGGGCAGTGAGGCCTCAGTCTTGAAGGGCGGCGGAAGCTCGCGTTTGGCCTGCTTGGCGTCGATGAGCAGGCCGTTTTTGCGGCCGGGTTTATAGAGGGAAATGTCACCGCTCGAATTGTCCGTGACGCCGTATGTATAGATCGAATCGTTCTTGTGCAGGTCGCGGAGCGCCCGGATGAGCGTTCCGGTGCTCGTATCGCCCATTTCCATCACGGCAAAAAGCACACTCTTTGTCGAAGGATTCTGTATCTGCGCGGTGACCTGGTCGAGGATCTCGGCCGCCCGCGCGTCGTCGTGTGGCGAGAAGCTGATCTCAGTATGGGGCAACCCAGGGTCGGCGAATTTTTTTGTCTTAGTTGAGAAATCTGTGGTCCGGAACGGGGTGGCTTTACCCACCTGCCAGACATTATTGAAGACATCGGAGTAATACGTGGCGACGCTTGGGCGATTGAAGAGAAGGACATGGTTTGCGTTCACGCAGATGCCGGTAGTAGCAAAATTGGTCGAGCCGGTCAGGACACGAAACGCGGCTCCGTTCTTTTTCAGGATGATGATCTTGCAGTGCGAATAGCGTTCGAAGCGGCAGCGGAAGAGCTCGGCACCCGGGACAGCAGCGGCGTTGAACCTGGCTTGGAAATCATCCTCTTCGGTCGTGGGCTTTCCGGCCTGCGTGCGGTGGAGCGTCGCATTATCGAGAATTATTCTGATGCGGCCGGCGGCAGCCAGATTCAGACATCGCTGAGCAACGCCTGGATCGTTGAGATCGTAGGCGAACATCTCGACCTCAACGGTGTTGTCATTCAATGCCTCGTCGAGTATTTCATAAACCTGACGTCGAGCTGTGTAGCCGAGCCAGACGTACATATCTTCGTAAGTGAAATCGTGTCCTTTCTTTGTCCCCGCCTTCTTCGTCATGTCGAAAAGCCAGTCGCCGGTGGGCTTGAGCTTGGTCTTAGCGCCATAATGGTCGGCGTAAGCCTGGGATTTTAGGAACGCTCGAGTAAAACCAATCTCGAGCCCGCCTTTGGAAAAATCGCCCACGGGAATCGTGACGGTGACCGTCTTGCCGGCGTCGAGAGGAAGGAGCTTTTTATTCGCATCGAAAAAACGCGGCGTGGCATGGTAATCCCAATTACCGAAAGGTGGGGGATTCTGCGAATAGCTGCCCGGAAAGTGAACCCATTTAAACGCCTGAAATGGCGAATCGACCGACGACGTAACGCCTTCGGTGCCGGCGAAATTAAGTAGATTTTTTATCGGCTTGCGGGGCGTGGCAGGGCCGGTGTATTCGAGCGTGAAGCCCGCAAAGGTCCCTGTCGTCGGCTGCTGGGCAAGGTCCATCGTTAGCAGAGTCATCTGCGCCCCCTGGTAAACCTTGAACGAGAAACCGTCTTTCGAAGATTCTTGAAACATTTTCAACTCCTTGTGTATGAACGCTTCCTATTCTTGCTGAAATCGCATCGCCCGGATGGCTCGCGAAAAAGCACGTCGTAATCGGCGTTCGAGTTAAACGGCGGATCGAGATAGTCGAGATCGACGCTCGCGTCGGGAAATTCTTTCCGATCCGAAAGCCATTTTAAATTGTCGCCGAAATAGAGGCGGTTCATGAACGGTGAAAAATTGCTCTACTCAGCGCCAAATGACAACTGACGCGATCAGCCCGCTACGGCGAACTGCATCTCCCCCGCGTGCTCAACGACCTTCGAGGCTTGAAGAATCTCGAAACCGACTACGCCACCGTCATAGCCGAAATCAGCAATGACGCCGGGGCGAATCTCGTCACTTTCCTTCACGCGCGCGTCGCGAAGCGTGATGGTAAGCGTGTCCGTTTCCGTGTCGTATTCAGCCTTCATGCGCCGGGTTCATATTTCCTGAACTTCGATGTCTTGTAAAGCGTGACTACGACCATTTCCGCGTCGGTCTCCTCGACTATCACGCGCAACAGCATCTCCGTCTGGAGAACTTCCTCCAGGTAACGCCGCATAAAAATCTGGCGTGGCGGCTGGCTCCGCATGGTGG
>WNGB01036063.1_pt1 | contig 11357 bp, 10 predicted proteins | sample 5400681 | NCBI WGS metagenome assembly WNGB01 (sample SAMN13153367, study PRJNA577476) | soil metagenome | isolation source: 115 cm soil or saprolite under grassland replicate 2 | place: USA:California | collected 2016-06-15 | reverse complement strand
TGAGCAAGGCCAGGGTCGCCACCAGGGCCGCAGGACACTGCTGCGCCAGCGTTGCCCGATCCACGACCACTCCTTCACCTTGGGCGGCCAGAAAGCGCAGCAGCGCCAGCCCGGCAGCGTCGACCTGGTTGTGCGTAATGTCGGCAAAAAACAGCATACCATGACTTAACGCCTCTGGTACTGCAGCTTCGACATCGGCCAGCCGTGCCAGCCGCCGCACCCTAGGGGGCTGCTCGTTTTTGAGCGCTACGATCTCGGCGCAAAGCAGTTGCACGAGGGCCGGATGTCCCCGTGTCAGCGCCAGCACACGCTGACTGGCCGCTGCCTCGTGATGCAGGGCAAAGTCTTTGACCGGACGCTCGATGAGCTGGCGCGCTTCGTCTTCGCGCAGGTAACTCAGGTGCACGACCTGCACAAATCAGGTAACTGGCCCAACGCTGCACTTCGTCCAGGGTATGGGAGCCTGCTAGTAGCACTTTGAAACGCGGGCGGTGTTGGATCAGGTGGCGGAGCATGCCGAGCACCATGGTGCCGCTGAAGCGTTTTTCAGTCAGGGCACGGTCAAGCACCTCGAATTCGTCCAGTGCCAGCAATATGGTGTCAGAACCGACTACGTGTTCGAGCTCGTCGAGCCATTCGTCGAAGCGCGTTAAGGGGTCGTGTTCGAGCATATCTCGCGTTAAGGGCGGCAACAGCAGGTTACGCTGCTGCAGGACGGAGTTCGCCATGTTACGCGCGAGGTTGTAAAGCAAACCAGTGTGGTCACTGGCCTGTGAGGTCGGACCTTGCAGATCGACAAAGAGGGGGACGATGGTGCTCGGGAGCAGGCGTCCCAGATTGTTGAGCAGTGAGGTCTTGCCCATGCGCCGCGGCCCGTAGAGCAGCACAGGCGGACGACGCTGGTCCAGCAACAGGTGCTCGATGCGGGCACTGATGTCAGTGCGCCCGATGAAGATGGCTTGTTGTGCGGTGAGAGGCACACCGACAATATACGGGTTCTCGATCTCCTGACGCCGCTCGACCTCTCTGCGCAGGTGCTGGATATAGTCTGCAACAATCTGGCGCCACCGCGTGGCCACGGGGCGTAAATGCACGGCGTAGCGCTCACTGCTACGGGTCAATTCGCGTAGTAGACCGTCCAAGCGGTCTTCGACCGCACTGAGAGCCAGACGTTGGTTGTACGAGCTTTCCTGTCGTAAGGCCGCATCAATATCCTGGCTAATGCGGCTGAAACTCCGCAGCAGAGCACTGGCGGGCCCTTCGAGTTCACCGGCGCTTAATCTGTGGTGGGAGGTACTGAGAGCCGTGACATCATCACAGCGTTCGAGCTGACGCACATCCAATTCGAGTTGTGCTGCTTGGGCAACCCAGTGTTGATGGGAGGCGCTCAGGTAGTCGAGCGCCGCTTGGGCTTCCTGGGGGCAACGCTCGGCAACCAATACCACATGCTCATCAAGTCCGAACCAGGGCAGGCGCTGGTATTCGTCCCAGAAGGCAGCGTGCCAGCGTAGCAGGCTGGGGCGGTCACCAGTGCGCCGTTCGTCGGCGCGATAGAGCAGGGCATGCCAGGCCATGAGGAACGGGTAGAACACAATAGGACGCCATAGAGTATGGGTCAAGCCACAAAGGGTACCGACCGTTATAAGAGGCAATGCTAGCCAGACCGAGGGAAAGGGTATCAGCAAGGTACTTAATGTACTCATAAGCCCTACATACCCCAACACACCAGCTACAGCGCCTGACCAAGGCCCAGCAATACGCTCGCCCAGAGCATAAGGCAAGATTACTACCATACTAACAAACCCACCGAACAACATATAGTCCGCAATGGCTTCCACGCCACACGTCACGCCTCCCACTACGCCTCCCACTACACCGACAGCTATACTACGCCTCCATCTGCGTGTACGCCATCCGAGTGCCGCACCGACTGCCACGCTTCCTGCCACACTGAGTGCCACACCGAGCGCCACACTTCCTATCATGCCGGACGTCATATAACCTGCCACACTCACTGCTATACCAACTGCTGTACCGACTACCACGCCTCCCATCAAGATACCTATTATGACACCACCTATTTGTCTCGCCATTGAATAAATTATTTGCTGGCTTGTTGAGCCGGCTACCACGCTGAGCACCGCGCCAACCGCCACGCCGTCCGCAACACCCTCTACAACGCGGTCTACCTTACCCACGCCATGCTCTACGCCAGCCGTCACGCCTCCTACCACGCTGACCACTACGCCTCCGGTCACCCCGCTTGCCAGGCCATATGCCATGCCTCCCACCATACCTCCCACCACGCTGACCGCTACTCCTCTCGCAACCCTTTCACCTGAGACTCCGTAACCACATAATATCAAGGCAGTTAGCATGCCAGAAAAGACTGATAGGACAACATATCCTTGCACCAGCAACCTCCTCATCGCTGGATGGCGCCACTGCGTCCTCTGTAACTCCCCCAGGCAAAAATCCGGCCGTAAGGATGGATCAATGCGGGCAACGTGATGCCGCCAGGCTGCGGGACGAAAGAAGAGCCAGAACAGCAGCTGTAGGCTGCCGAGGAACAGCTTGGGATGCGGTGCCGGTGCATCGGTGTACGCGTGGCGTGGCACACTCTGGGTCATCATTCACCCCTCCAGCAAATGCCGAAACGGCGTGGTCTGCCGCAGTCCCTCCTTCTGCCAGGCAGCGTCAGTTGCGCCTTCTTCCAGAGCCACGAGCCGTTCCCGACAGAGGATATGCAGCAGGAGTGGCCAACGGTCACTGTGGGCCAGGAGCCACTCTGCATCAGCGGCAGAGAAGGGCTGAGGAGCACTGGCCACCAGCGCCTGCGCCTCGGGTACCGTCAGGGGTCCCAGGGTCGCAGTATAGCCGAAGCTATTGAAGAACGGCGAACTCAGATAACTGTGATGCGCCAGGTGCGCGGGCGAGGAGCCAGCGGCCAGCACAAACGCCAAGTTACCGGTGACGGCGTGCGAGGCCAGAGACCGTAACCCCTCCCAGAAGGGATCATCCAACTCAGGATACCGTTGCAGCGCCACTTCTATCTCATCAAGCAGGATCACGGTCGGGGTGCGCAGTCCCCGGCTCATCACCTCCATGAAGCGATCTAAGTCGCACGGGATGGGCACTGGCAAGCTCAGACTACGCAACAGGTGGCGCAGGAGACCTGCACGGCTGCCCAGGCGGGTATCCTGAAAATCGACGAACACCCAGCGATAGCGCGTTGGCTCTGGCAGCCAGTCGTGCCGCTGGCCGGAACGAAGGTGCGCTGGCGGCGTGGTGGTGATGCATTGCAGATAGAGCAGCAACGACGTTTTACCGCTTCGGCGCGGCCCAACGATAGCAGCGTTTTGCAGCGGTGGGGCTTGCCACAGCCCAAATAACCGTCGGAGTTCGCGCTCACGTCCAAAAAAGTGGCGCGGTTGAGTGATAGGTGGACCAGCGACGAACGGCGCGAGAGTGGTCAGAGATGAGGGCGGAGGAGTGGTGTCCCTACGGAGCTGCACCAGCAGGCGGGGGAACGGCACCACCTGTGACACACGAGATCCCACACCTGGATACAATCATCGCACGGTTGGAGAAGATAGAGCGACAGAATCACCGTCTCAAACTGGCCGGAGCTTGCCTGCTGATTCTTGGCAGTAGCCTGCTGCTCATGGGCCAGTTCTCGTCCGCCCCCCGTACAGTCGAGTCAGAACACTTCGCACTCCTCGATCGACACGGGAAGATCCGCGCTAGGCTGGGTACGCTCGGGGAAAGTACTATACTGTCCTTGAACGACCAGCAAGGATTGATTCGTACGAGTCTCACTATAGGAGAAGATGGCTTTCCTGGCTTAGTGTTCCACGATAGGCATGGTGAAGTGCGTGTGTTTTTAGACGTTATCGATGGTGAACCTATCCTGGGGTTCCGTGATAGTCACGGCACACAACGTGCTATGTTGAAGCTGTGCAAAGCGGACGGCACACCGTTCATGTTTATGACGGATGCAGACGGGGAGGGACTCTGGCATGCGCCGTAGCGAGTCCTTGCAGAGAGTATGCGCTACCACGTACCGCATCGGATGGAAAAGGTCGGGGACGGTGCGGCCCGGCTCCTGATTGCGCTCGCCCCGGTGGCCTTTCTGGGACACGCTGGGGAGAGAAGAATGCAGAGTGGTGAGGCATCTACAGGGGACACGCCAAGGCACCCCAGGGGAGAGCCACACGCCGAGTAGCACCACCCCAGGCGGGGGAACTGCGCAAGGACGTGTTATGGTATAGAGGGCGGCTGGGGACAATCATCGACGACAAAGCTGAACTGTCCAAGGCGCAGGAGCGTGAAGAAGGTATGCCAGGTAGTATGCTGTGCAGGAGCGGTGTTCTATGAAGAAGCGTCGCAGCGATCAGACGGCTCTCACCCGCAGTCTTGGCGCGCAGGTGCGCGACTATCGGGGCGCAGCATGCACCTCTCTGGGGGTGGCTCCTGCCTACCCTTGTCGGCGCACTCGGCGCCGGGTTCGCGGTCCTCCTGGTGCACCGCGTCGCACCCGAAGCGGCCGGGAGCGGGATCCCCCATCTCAAAGCCGTCCTCTATTGGCTCCGTTCTATGCGCTGGCAGGCCATTGTGCCGGTGGAGTTCGTGGGTGGGGTGGTGGGCATTGGCAGTGGGCTGACGCTCGGCCGGGAAGGCCCGACGGTCCAGATGGGGGGCGCGATTGGGGCAGCCGTGGCGCACTGGCTCCGGGTGTCTCCCCGTGAGCGACAGACAGTGATCGCCGCGGGCGCAGGGGCGGGCTTGGCCGCCGCCTTCAATGCGCCACTGACGGGCTTGACCTTTGTGCTGGAGGAACTCCAGCGGCACTTTGCCCCTACAGTCTTTGGCGCCACCTTTGTGGCCGCGCTGACGGCAGATGTGGTGACCCGCTCGCTGACGGGTCAGCTACCCATCTTTCACGTCGCCTCCCCACCGCCACAGCCTTTGCTCGCCTTACCCGTGTTTCTGGTGTTAGGTTTGCTGACCGGGGTGCTTGGCGTCGCATTTAATTGCGGCCTGCCAAGAGGGGGCGCGCTTCGAGGGCAAGCAAGTCCACGAGCTCGGATTACCGGACGGGTGCGTCCTGGTCACCCTCCGCCGTGGTCTCATAGAGCTCGTCCCGACCCTCCACACCCAACTCGATGCTGGCGACCGCCTCACCGCGGTGATTGCCTCGCAGGCCCCCGAAGCGCTGGCCATGCTCCGGGAAGGCTGTGAGAGTCCATGAGCACGGGACGAGTAGACCATCACGGTAGCAAAATACGCCTGAGCCCTGACGTTCTATGACCACTGTGAACGACATTCTAGCGCAGCGCTTGGAAAAAGTGCGGTCGCCTTTGCGTTTTGCCATCTGCTGCATTTTGATTGTGACAACACAACCGCCAGAGAGCGTCCACCGTTTTCCCTCCACTTGTACCGCACAGCTCGGCAACCACTTGCTCTCTGTATCTAAGATATGCCCATGAAAGGAAACATTTATATCTCCAAGCCATTTCTCTATACTACGTCTGCCATATTGATTTATATTCCAAGCACATTTATATGGAATTTGTAAACTTTAAAAAATATTCGGTAGACATTAAAGATATTGATTCTATACTATGATGAAATGAACATCTATGGCATTGGAAACTGCACTGACACGATTTAATCGACAGAGTCAAGTAATTCTGAAAGTTTCAACTACATCGACACAAATAAAAAATGGCGACGGAACCGGCGAATGACTAGACATGAACCGTCTCATACTTTATCATAACACTCATCGTGCAATATAGCCTGGTGCAGAGGCTCATGTTATCCCTCAGGTAAGAGTTTGTCTCAGGATTTCCAGTTACGCCATGTGTATATTCCGGGACTAAAAGTTCTATCATGTGGCAATGATGGATCTCTGTTGTGGTCCAGGACTATCCCCTATGTCAATGCTCTGTTTGGAGTTACTGGGAACACCACACCTCTATTTAGGTGGGAAACCGCTCACGGGCTTTATCACAAAGAAAGCCCAAGCCCTGCTCATTTATCTGGCCGTGACCCAACGTACGCACTCGCGCGACGTATTGGCCAGTCTCTTCTGGCGGGACATGCCCGAATGGCAGGCCAAGAAAAATCTGCGCAACATCTTGCCCAACCTGCGTGCCCTGGCCGGTTCACACGTCCTCATTACGCGCCATGCGGTGGCGTTCAATCGGGACAGCCCCTACCGCATAGACGTCGAGGTGTTTCAGTCGACCCTGGCATCGCAGCAGGCGACGACTGACCTGGAGACCCTCCGCGCGGCCACCTCGTTGTATCGCGACAGCTTCCTCGCGGGGTTCTATGTGCGCGACGCACCAGCGTTTGAAGATTGGGTCCTACTGGAGCGCGAGCATCTGCAGGCGATGGCGATCGATGGGCTCCTCATGTTGGCTAGGCAGTGTATTGACCAAGGCGATGTTGCCCTGGGGCTGGCGACTACCAGACGGCTGCTGGCACTGGATTCGTGGCGCGAAACGGCCCATCAATACCAGATGATTCTGCTGGCGCATAGTAGGCAGCGCGCAGCAGCACTCGCCCAATATGACGCCTGCAGTACTATCCTGGCTGATGAACTGGGCGTGGAACCGATGGAGGAGACGACTGCCTTGTATGAGCAGATCAAGGCCGGTACATTGGCAGGGCCGCCTGCCAGGGAGGCGAGCAGCCACCATGCCGATAGCCAATCACTCCCCACGAATGGTCGCCTGGCACCGAGTCAGCCTGGCACCCTCGCTGTCCCGCAGGTAGTCCCGCAAGTGGACTGGACTCAGTTCCCCAAGCAACCCGCGTGCTCTGGACGTGACACGGAGCTCACCCAACTGTACCAGTGGCTTGTGACGGATGAGGCGTGTCTGGTGGGGCTCTTTGGTCTTGGCGGTCAGGGCAAGACCACCCTGGCGGCACAACTCGCCTGGTCACTGGCCGAAAACGGGCCGTTTGCGCGCATCCTCTGGCGCTCTCTGGGGAATGCCCCACCTTTCTCCACGGTGCTGCAAGGGTGGCTGGCGTTTTTGTCCGACGCGTCGGGCGCGCCATTGCCACAGCATGTAGACGAGCAATTGGCCTTATTGTTTGCCTGTTTGCAGCAGCAGCGGTGTCTGCTCATTCTGGATAGCGTGGAGTGCATCTGGCGCGATGACCTTCCAGCGGAAACGTCTCGTGCTGGCTACGAAGCGTATGGACAGTTGATGCACCAGATGGTCCACACCGTCCACCAGAGCTGTCTGATGCTCATCAGTCGGATACGCCCGCACGGATTTGATACCCTGGCCATGGCGACTCCCGCGGTGCAGTCCCTCCATGTACGAGGCTTGACAGATGACACCAGTGCGCACCTCTTACACACGTGGGGACTGACTGGCAGCCATGACACCATGGCGACTTTGCTGGAGCGGTGTTCGGGGCATCCTCTGACCCTCAAGCTGGTAGCCATGACGGTGCACGGGCTCTTAGCAGGGGACCTGGAAGCATTCTGCAGCGATGCGCTGCCGATCTTTGACGACATACGCACCGTGTTTGACCAGCAGTTTATCAAGCTGTCGGCCTTGGAAAAGGAGATCATGCTCAGGCTGGCGGAAGCCCGGCAGCCCATACCCTTGCAGACCTTGCGGGACACACTGAGCCAGCCGCCGTCGCAGCCCATCCTGCTGGAAGCCTTGCGCACCCTGCAACGCCGGTCGCTGCTTGAAACCGGTGCTGCAGGATTACGCGTACCCCATCTGATGACTGAGTATATAACCCATTATGGGCGCGGCATGGTGCCTTAGCACAGTGGGACGTTACTCTGACCCCGTCCCATCTCCGCTATGCATGACGGCACGCCCGGAAGCCAACAGTTATGGCGATTCGGGGACAAAATTGCTGCCTTTGATGCGCTTGCCGAATCTCCGGAGCGCGTTGGACCGCCGAGCCTGGTCTTGGCCGCAACATGGCCAGCTCGACGAGGACCTGTCGCCACCAGCGCTTGCCTTGCCGGGTTTTGCCGCGCAGGCGTTTCACTCACCGCCAATCGTCTCTACACGAAAACGTGCGACAGAGCTGTCATGCTCCATGGGGGCACCACGATCCAGGTAAATTAAATTTACCTGGCAGTCTTTCTGCACGCAGCAGGTACACGAGCACTGGCTCAATGTCGGTTATGATGATCCTTTGGGCAATTTTGGGGCGTTTCACAGGCGATTATTGGACGATGGGTTTATTACAATACGCAATTATTGTCACCCTCCCCAATCACGCAAAGCTGAAGATAAGGTTGATCGGCCTTCAAACCCAGGATGCGGTAGTCGGGATCACGCTGACGCATGTCAGCCCAGAGACGGTGCGCCACATGCATCATGAACAATGGGGTACATCTCAGTGCTGCACAGGAAGAGTTGGGCTATCGGCTTTGGTACACTGCTGGTGTTAAGCTTGATTGTATGGATAGGTCTGCCGCATTGGCGCCCACATGTTTTGCACGGTTTTGCCATGCAGCCGCCAAAACCAGCCACTGATTTTACCCTCACCGCTCACACTGGCGAACGTGTCAGTCTGCACGATTTTCGTGGCAAGCTGGTCTTGCTGTATTTCGGGTATACTTTTTGCCCCGGCATTTGTCCCGCCACCCTAGCCAACGTGGCACAGGTATTACACCAGTTCGGCGCTAGGGCGAACCAGGTACAACTCCTCATGATCTCCGTGGATCCAGAACGCGATACTGCAGACAAACTCGCGGCATACGTCACGCACTTTCACCCCTCCTTCATAGGGCTGACTGGCTCTGTTACAGACGTCGCGGCGGTCGCCCCTCTCTTTGGTATCTACTACGAAAAGCAGGAGAGCACCGATGCCACCAGCTACTGGGTAGACCACAGCGCCACGCTGATGGTGATTGATCAGCAAGGCATCATGCGGTTTATCATACCCTTCGGCACGGCAGTGCCGGATATGGCTGCTGATTTGGCTTCCCTGTTACGGGAAGGCTCTCCAAAGTAGAAACACTCTCGGCCGTTTGCCTCATGCCAAACGTGGCGCGACGGGAACCGTGTTCTCGGATCATAAGGAAGGGTGTTCATGCATCGGCCATGGTTTGTCGACCTAGGGTTGGTGTTGCTCTTGGTGGCAGTCCTCTGCGATGGGGGGTTGGCTTCGGCTGAACCCAAGGTGACCGTCCATGAGGCGTGGGGTCTGTCCATGCCGCCGGTCGCTCCCATGGGAGCATTCTACATGATCATCCGCAATGCAGGTAACGCAGGTGAGAGACTGCGCGGGGCGCACTCCCCGGCCTGCAACATTATTGAACTCCATGAATCGTATCAGAAGCCGGGGGGTGCTATGGGTATGGACGCTATGGGCATGCGGCCAGTGCCAGGCGGTGTCATCGACATTCCGGCGCAGAGCCAGGTGGAACTCAAGGCGAGCGGTTTCCACCTCATGTGCCTTGGCAAGCGCCTAACGTTTGAAAAAGACGCCCAGTTTCCCCTGACGCTGCACTTCGAGACGTCTGGGGAAGTCACCGTGCCGGTGAAAATTCGTGAGCCGTAAGCAACGCGGTACGGCAATGACCTTGTGAAGGAGCGTCGCATGGGTTCTGGCAGGTATGTCATCTCGCAGTGGTGGCAAGACCACCACAAGAAGGTGATGGCGGTAGGGGTAGTGGCGTGGGTGGTCTTTATTACACTGGCCTATCAAAAGGTCAGCGCTCGGAGAGATGACGGAGTTGTTGCCACGATCTTGCCGGTTGGTGGGCTGCCAGTGACGTGAAACCTCACCCTACCCATTGCCTGTCAGGCAATGCATCAAAGTGCGAAGAAAGGGCCGAACCTGGATGGTCCCATTGCTGGAGGGCTCGCCGAGTACAAAAAGTTTAGCGGCTGGCCTGAATTGAAGGAAGCGCTCATGGCCGGGAAGATCCAAGCGGCCTATATGCTCGCCCCCATGGTCATGGACCTGGCTGACAAGGGCGTGCCGGTGAAGATCGTCGGGCTGGGGCATCGCTCGGGGGCCGTCATTATGGTCAAAACGGACTCCCCGTATCAAACGTTTGCGGACCTTAAGGGGAAACGGATCGCTATCCCTAGCCGGTTTGCCGTCGATCATATATTTGTCAGAAAAATTATGAAGCAGCATGGTATGACCACCCGTGACCTGGAGATGATCGAAATGCCCCCTCCTGACATGCCTGCAGCGCTCTATGCTGGGGCGGTGGATGCGTATGCCACCGGCGAGCCCTTTGGCGCGGTGTCGCAGAAGGCGGGCTATGGGCGACCCCTGTACATGACGCGCGATCACTGGCCAAACTATCTCTGCTGTGTGCTGACCGTACGTGATGAGCTGGTGCAGAAAGATCGTCCAATGGTGCAGAAGCTGGTCAATCACATCATGGCTGCAGGGCTCTGGCTCGACTCCTCCCCTGACCACCGCACGCATGCCGTGGAAATAGCTGCCGGACCGAATTTTTTCAATCAAGACCCAGAAGTGCTGAAGTTTGTCATGCGCAACCCCCCAGATCGCGTCACCTATGGAGACCTGCGGATGATTCGTCAGGAGTTTGACGAACTGGTGCAGTTCTCTCTCGATGCTGGGATTCTCAGTCGTCCTGTGCCCTATGAAAAGTTTGTGGACGAGAGCTTTGTGCGCAACCTCAGGTCAGTGGAGATTGCCCTCGATGCACGATAGAATCCGGTCGTTTTTTGCCATAGCCGTCATCGTTTTTTTTGTGGCTCTGTGGTGGGTCACCGTCCGTTTCAGTGGGAGTCTCATCTTCCCAACGCCCTGGCAGGTCGTCCTCGGGATGGTGCAATTGATCCAACAAGGTGTCTTGTTGAAGCACGTGGCGGCCTCACTCTTCCGCGTGACCTATGGCTATCTAGTGGCCGCGACGCTGGCTATTATGCTCGGTTTGCTCATGGGGCGCTTCCGGGGGGCCTATGTGGCCTGCAATTCCCTCGTGCAGATCCTCCGGCCGATCTCCCCCATCGCCTGGATTCCCCTGGCCATCTTGTGGTTTGGGGTCAGCGACTTGTCGCCGATCTTTCTGATCTTTCTGTCGTCCTTTTTCCCCATGGTGATCGGGACGGTGGCCGGGGTCCTGACCATTGACCGGCAATATATCTGGGCTGCCGAGAATTTTGGCATCTCTGGCTTCAGGCTGCTGTGTTTCGTGATCTTTCCGGGGGCCTTGCCGCAGATTATCACGGGGATGCGGATTGGTCTTGGCGTGGCCTGGCTGGTGGTGGTGGCGGCGGAAATGATCGCGATCAATTCTGGCCTCGGCTATCTCATTATTGATTCGCGTAACGCTGGCAACCGGTACGATCTGGTGGTGGCAGGCATGGTCA
>WNGB01017993.1_pt1 | contig 11357 bp, 12 predicted proteins | sample 5400681 | NCBI WGS metagenome assembly WNGB01 (sample SAMN13153367, study PRJNA577476) | soil metagenome | isolation source: 115 cm soil or saprolite under grassland replicate 2 | place: USA:California | collected 2016-06-15 | reverse complement strand
TTCGTCCCCTGATCGTCGTTCACCCTGACCCCTGGGGTCCAGGTCGCCCCGTTGTCATCGGAGTACTGGAACATGATGTCCATGTCGTCGCTCTCGTTCTTTACCTCCTGGGTCCAGATGACGTAGACCCTCCCGGAGTAAGGACCACCGCTTCTGTCCCAGGCCAGGTTCGCCTCGGCATCCACCGAACGGTGCGGCTGAACCGGGAGATAGTCGAATCCGCCCACCCTGGTGCGAGCCAGGAGCACGGGAACGGTGAATCCTGCCGGGCCGAAACCGTCGGGGTCCACCGCGGTGTAGATGTGTGCTCCTCCTTGCCCGATGGTCTGGTCTTGGTAAACGACCATCACCTGGCCGTCAGCGCCTACCGCCGTGTCGCCGTAGTTCCCTCTCCCATTGGCCGTCGGGACGCTCTCGGGAGCCGTGAACGACCCGAACTGTCCCAGCCCACTGACGGGGGCACCGGAGGCCTGCACCACGGTCGATGGATAGCTCGTGTAGCTCACCCATACGCTGTTCGGCCCCACCGAGATAGACGGCTGATCGGCGCTCGCGGTACCCCTGTTCCCGCCCCGGAGGCGCTTGGGCTTGGCTCCTTTCGGGGACCTGCTGCCTGTCGGGGTCGTCGGGACGATCTCCGTGACCTTGGTGAACGAGAGACCACCGTCGGTGGAGACGGCGATGGGGACGTTCCCGTTCGTGTTCAGGAGGTAGACCATCCACAGGTTCCCGTAGCGGTCCCAGGCCAGCTGCTGGTCGCAGCAGACCTCACCGAGAGCGTCCCCCGCGCCGATGATCTGCCTGGTCCAGGTGTTCCCTCCGTCGAACGACACTCCCTCGAATGTTCCGCTGACCACGTCGGGCAGCACGGACATGGCAACAATGTTCATGGGATCGGTGGGATTGATGGCGATCGCGTTCTCAGCCTCGTTTCCACGCATCACGCTGACATCGACGTTCGGCGGGATGGGCTGGGCGGCCGCGCTGACAACTAGCGCCATCGTTGCGAGGCCAGTGACTGCAAGGGTGACCACCCACGACCTGGCCAAGCACCGGAGCATCACACGCATGTCCCCCTCCTCCTGCCGACCAGCCTGATTCCGACCACTCGAGACCATATCGCAGAGAGAGCAGTCTGGGAACGGGGGAACTACCGTCCCGCCTGGCAACGGGGACCTTACCGCCCGGTGGCAGAGAAGTGCTGGTAGTCCTGGAACGAGCGCCAGTCGCCGCCCCATCCCCAGCCGATGGATCGGAAGGCTCGCCACACCACGTCACCGTGGTGAATGATGCCTCTGGCCCTGCTCGACCGATCGGCATACTTCCGGCCGGCGGGTGGGAGGACCTTCCCGCTCGAAGAGATGTAGGGGTTCTCCACCGGGTTGATGTCGATGGCCCAGCCGTAGGCGTGCTCCGACCACGCGTGCCCGCCGGTAACCTTCCGGCAGTTGAACGCCGAGGTGTTGTCCGCCGCCATGGAACGGTCGTCGTCGCCGCGGTAGTCATCGACGAGCCTCATCCGACGGATCGGATACCTGGCCGTGAACATGGCGTGGAATGCCTTCACCACGTCCTCGGCGACGGACCTGTGCACGACCATCTCCCCCAGGTGGACCTCGCGGTCGAACCCGAGGTACGACATGCGAATCAGTCGAAGGTTCTTGATCGGAACCGGACACTCCTTGTGCCAGGAATATCTCATCCGAGACCTTGTGGCAGGATCGACGATGGTCACCCGGACATACCAGCCGATGGGATGAACGTCCTCAGACGATGGAGCGGGAGAAGGAGACGCGCTCGGTGATCGCTGCGGCAATGAGGGGTGAGGGCTCTCAGGGAGATGCCTCTGGACGGCTTCGGAGCCAGGGGTGGCGGATCTGACCACGGGCTCGTACGGAGCCGCGCCGCCGTAACCGCACGCCGTCGCCAGGATGGCGGTAACGACAACTCCCAGCGCCGAGCGTTTCATCGGATCCCTCTTCCTCGATCGTCCATACGGCGGGATCCTGGAGGAGCGCGGCAACGCGACCCTCACCCAAGCGTAACGATCGGGTTACCCCGATGGAAGGCATCGGCCGCGGACCGATTTCTCATGAGCGAAGAGGTCGGGGACCCCATCTGATCTTGCCCGCGGCTCAGGCGGCCTCTGCTCGCTTCTTCCGCCCGCGGGCGATGTAGTAGTGCAGCTCGATCTGTTGTAGATGGAGAGCTTCGTGATGCATCCCCTCTCGGCGCACACGCGACCCTCACCCCACACCCGGTTCCTCCGCGGGAGCGACCGGACGGGGGATCCCTTGAAGGACAGCGATTCATCTCTCATGCAGCATCCCTTTCGAGGACACGGAGCCCCGAGCGCCCATCGATCCGCGTCACCTCTGGGTTGCTCTCAGCCTGGGCCAGGGCCTGGTGGAAATCGATCAGGTCGTCCCAGCCGATCGGAAGGCCCGAACGCTCCTCGAGCAACTCGAAGGACGCTCGCCCGCTGACTGGGCGCACCCCGGCGAGCGCCAGCGCCTCCAGGTCGGAGATGCTGAGGGATCGGAGGTTGAAGCGTTCGCACGCCGGACACAGGAACTCGAACAGGCCCGCACCCCGAGAACTCACGAGCACGCGCAGGCGCTCGTACTTCACCATGACAGGCCCGCACCAAATGCACCGGGCCTGGAACCGTAACTGCCGTCCCGCACCCCGAGTCCTTCCTGGCCTCGCCATATCACACCCTTCGCAGGGCTTGCAGGTGATACGAACGCGGAGCGCGAACGGATGATTCCCAGGGAGGCAGAAATCAACTCTTGGCGTTCTGTAAGGATCTGGCAGCTAGCTCCCGGCTCTGCGTCGAGCGGCCCGATCAAGCCTCTGGATCCGGTCGACAGGAGCTGTCAGCTGTACCATTCGGGGTTCGAACCCCATCCGCCGCCATGCGACCAGCGCCTCTTCGTTCTGGGCGAACGTCTTCAAGGTGATGCGTTGCACCCCCCGTTCGCGGGCGAACTGAGCCACCTCAGCCGTGAGAGCGGCGGCTACACCCTGCTCCCGGTATTCCGGCATCACGTACACGCTCCCCAGCTCCACGGCCAGCTCCTCCGACATCGAAGAGGGCTTGTGCAGGTGGCCCGAGGCCATCCCGACGATCCGACCGTCCCGCTCCGCCACAACCAGCAACGCATCGGGGTCGGCCATGTCCGCCTGGTAGCGGCGCCGCATCTCCTCCGTCAGGTTGGGGCGGGGAGAAAACACGCGCCAGGGCCCCTGTAGGGCGGCGAGCTCGTCGAACAGACCCATCACCGCTGGGAGATCACGCTCCGAGGCGGGCCGGATCCTGAGCTTGCCCACGGATCGAGCGGCGCTCACTTCCCGGAGAACTCCGCCTTGCCGGGCCCCTGCTCCAGGAATGAGCGCATCCCGATCTTCTGATCCTCGGTTGAGAAGAGGTCGGCGAACAGCTCGCGCTCCAGGACCACCCCGGTGCGGAAATCGCCTCGGGCCCCCCAGTTGACGGCCATCTTGGCCGCCCGGAGGGCCTGCAGCGGCCCTCGGGCGAACCGGCGGGCCGCCTCGACCGCCTTCGGATAGACCTCTTCCGCAGGAAAGACCGCGTCGACCAACCCGATCTGCATCGCCTCGTCGGCCTTCACGTGACGTCCCGAGTAGATCAGGTCCTTCGCCCGGGCGGGTCCGATGAGCCTGGGAAGGCGCTGGGTGCCGCCGGCGCCCGGGATGATCCCGAGGAGGATCTCCGGCTGGCCGATGCGCGAGTCCTCGGCGGCGAATCGCAGGTCCGTAGACATGGCCAGCTCGCAACCTCCCCCGAGCGCGTAGCCGTTGATGGCGGCGATCGTCACTTTCGGGATCTCCTCCACCAGGTTGAAGACCTCCTGGAGCGTCGTGATCATGGGCTTCGCCTCACGAGGACTCATGGTGAGCATCATCTTCACGTCGGCCCCCGCGGCGAAGATCTTCTCTCCACCCCACACCACGACCGCTCCCACCTCCTCGCGCTGGGCGGTCTCCGTCGCTGCCTCTTGCAGATCTCTGGTCAGGTCATCGTTGATGGCGTTCATGGGGGGGCGGTCGAGCCGTATCGTGGCCACCCCGTCCTCCACCTCGACGCGGACGAACTCTCCCATGGGAAACCTCCTTTGGGCCCTACCGCTCCGCTAGTTGAGGGACCCCTTGGGCCCTACCGCTCCGCTACTTGAGGGCCCCTTTGGGCCCTACCGCTCCGCTACTTGAGGGCCCCCCTGGGGCCCTACCGCTCCGCTACTTGAGGGCCCCTTTCGCGACCGGCCGGTCGCCGTGGGATGGAGCGCGGTAAGTCTATTCGGGCACTCCCTGGAGCGACCGATCGAGTCCCTCTCGAGAGGGGTACGGCGCACGTTGAACTCCTTGGCTGCGTCCGGGGCATCCGCCAAGCTGTCTTTGGCAAGCACCTCCAGCGCGGCGAGGGTCAGGCGCACCCCTGTGAGCCGAGCCGCTCGGATCCCGACCCTCGGGGACAGGTGGAGCTTCCGCCTCCGCTGGCCCGCCAAGAGATCGGTCAGGTCGTCGGCAGGCACGCGATCGGGGCCTTCCAGGCCCCACGTTCCCGACTCGACTCGTTCGCGATCGTCGGCGCCAGCCAGAACCGCAGCCACGTCGTCGACGTGGATGGGGGCGACAATCTGGCGCCCGGTGCCGACGACCAGCGCCGGGCGCATGCGAGATAGCCTGGTCACCGAACGCAGCCACTCGCTCTCCGCGCCGTAGACGTGCGTGCACCGAACGATCACCTGGTCCAGACCCGAGCCTCGGACCAGCTCCTCCGCCCGGCCCTTCGCGCCCAGGTACGGGTTTGTGGCCTGGGACGAAGCCCCTGGGTAGGAGACATACAGGAGGCGCTTCACGCCGGCTCGGGCAGCCGCGGCGATCACGCATCGCAGGGACCCGACGATCGACCGCTCATAGTCATCGGGGGACCGCGGATACAGGCTCCCTGCCAGGTGACAGACGGTGTGGGCCCCCGCTATGACCACCTCGAGGTTCTCCACGTCATCGATCGGGCCGGCCGCCACCTTAGCGCCTGCCTCCCGCAGCCGATCGGCCGCCTCAGGACGCCTCACATACGCCCTGACCTGCGGCGATACGAAGGCGAAGGCTCGTATCGCTGGGCGTCCGATCAGACCCGAGGCTCCGGTCACGACCACAGGCATAGCGGCAATCTACGTTTGTTGGCTGCGCCCCGGACGAGAGAGATTTTTTCGCGTTTCCGTGTTTGAAGCGTTCCGCGGAGGGGCAGCTTAATGCACACGGGCGGGCGCCGGACCTCCGAACCCCCCCTCGCAACGACGACCGTCCGCTTTGGGAGCCGCCTCTTTTCGAAGGAGGCGGCTCCTTCGTTCACCGAACAGGCCCGGCGTTCGCCATCCCAAGATGCTTACCGGGGCGCCGCTGAGGTATGGGAGGATTCGCTCATGGAGCTCGGGATCGTCGGCAGGAAGGCGATCGTGACCGGGGCCTCCAAGGGCCTGGGGCGGGCCATCGCGGACGAGCTCGTTCGTGAGGGCGTCCACGTGGCCATCTGCTCCCGTGATCAGGAGGAGATCGCCACTGCGGCAAAGAAGCTTACCGAGGCCGGCGGGACCGTCTACCAACAGGTCGCCGACGTCACCCAACCCAAGCAGGTCCAGGATTTCGTTACTCGCTCCGCCGAGGCCCTGGGAGGCATCGATTTCCTGGTGAACAACGCAGGGCGGGCCCACCCCGGCAACTTCGAGACGCTGACCGACGAAGACTGGTATGCGGACCTCGACGTCAAGCTGCTGTCGATGATCCGATGCATCCGCGAGGTGCTGCCGCACATGCGAGCCCGTGGCGGCGGGCGGGTCGTGAACATCAACTCGGTGCTGGGTCGATCCCCCGACCCAAACCTTTTCGCCACAAGCGTCAATCGAGCCGCCTGCATCTCGCTCGGCAAAACGCTCGCCCTGCAACTGGCGGGGGAGAACATCCTCGTGAACAGCGTCAACGTCGGGTCGGTCATCACCCCCCAGTGGGACAACATCCACCAGCGGCGGGCCCCCGACCTCCCGGCCAAGGAATTCTTCCGCCGGGCGGCGGAGGGGATCCCAATCGCGAGGTTCGGCCGGCCGGAGGAAGTCGCCGGGATCGTGGCGTTCCTTCTCTCGGAGCGGGCCTCCTACATCACGGGCGCATCGATCGACGTTGCCGGAGGGGCTGGCGGACACATCTGATGACGGCAGAGGTGGCCGCACCCGTCGGGTCGATCTCCGGGGCCATGAGGCACGCCCTCACCCTTGGATTCGGCATGTTCTGGGAGATCCTGTGGGCTCTGGTCCTGGGGTTCGCGCTGTCGGCTGCCGTTCAGGCGGTTGTGTCGAAGTCGGAGATGACCCGGCTCCTTCCGGACGACTCCCCGCGATCCCTGGGGATCGCTTGCGGGCTGGGAGCGGCGTCGTCCTCGTGTTCGTACGCGGCGGTGGCCCTGGCTCGATCGATCTTCCGCAAGGGGGCGGACTTCACCGCGGCCATGGCCTTCGAGTTCGCCTCGACCAACCTCGTCATAGAGCTGGGGATCATCCTGGCCCTGCTGATCGGTTGGCAGTTCACCCTCGCCGAGTTCGTCGGCGGCCCTCTCATGATCGTGCTGCTGGCCCTGCTGTTCCGGGCTTTTCTCACTCCCCGGTTGGTCACGGCGGCACGCCATCAGGCCGAGCGAAGCCTGATGGGCTCGATGGAGGGTCACGCGGAGATGGACATGTCGGTGACCCAGGGCCGGCTGGTCCAACGGATCAGATCACCCCAGGGGTTCACCGCGATCAGTCACTACTTCGTCATGGACTGGGCTGCCATCTGGAAGGACATCGCCGGAGGCCTGCTCATCGCGGGGGCCCTGGCAGCCTGGGTACCGGAGCGATTCTGGGAGCAGTTCTTCCTGGTGCACCATCCTCTGTTGGCGAAGTTCTGGGGGCCGCTGATAGGGCCCATGGTTGCCATCGTGTCCTTCGTGTGCTCCATCGGGAACGTGCCGCTGGCCGCAGTGCTCTGGAACGGGGGTATCAGCTTCGGAGGCGTGATCGCCTTCATCTTCGCCGATCTGATCATTCTCCCCATCCTGAACATCTACAGGAAGTACTACGGGGCCCGGGTCAGTCTGTTCCTGCTGGGGACGTTCTACGCGACCATGGTGGGGGCTGGCCTGATGGTTCAGTTCCTGTTCGACGCGGCGGGACTCATCCCGAAGGCGCGCAGCGCGAAGGTGATCGAGGCGTCCGTTCACCTCGACTACACGACCGTTCTCAACATCCTGTTCCTGCTTCTGGCTGCCGTCCTCGTGGCCCGGTTCCTGCGCACAGGCGGGCCCGAGATGCTGCGGATGATGGATCAGCCGATGAATGACGGCGATCATGGGACCGCCGGCCGCGAGGGAGTGGAAGCGTGACAGCGGACCCGAAGGCCTTGTCGCAACCCAATGCAAGTGCAATCGGACGCTAGAATTGCAGGTGCATGGTGAGCCAGGCCGACACCGTCCTTGATCTGCTCCGGTCCAGGGGGCTCAGGATGACCCCGCAGAGACGGGCGATCGTGTCGGAGATCATGTCGTCCGAGGGGCATATCAACCCGGCGGCAGTTGCCCGGCGCGTTCGAGAGCGGGTGCCCGGGGTCAATCCCTCCACCGTGTACCGGACACTTGATCTGCTCGAGGAAGTCGGCGTCCTGTCTCACGCCCACCTCGAGGCCGGACCCGAGTATCACCGTTGGTCCGACCGCCAGCACGTCCACCTCACCTGCTCCAGGTGCGGGTCCGAGGAGTCACTCTCGATCGTGGAGGCCGAACGGTTGAAGAAGCTGATCTCTCGCCATCACGGCTTCCGCCCGGACCTCACCCACTTCGCCATCTCGGGTGTTTGCTCCGAATGCCAGAAGGAGTTGCCGGACCGCCCGGAGTAGCCGAGGGAGCTCGTCACTCGTCGCTTGTTGCATGACCGGTCTTTTGCAACTCGTTGCGATACGTGCTTGAATCGAACACTCAACGAGAGCGAAGGGGGCAACGACGCCACAGTGATCGCCGTCCTCGCCGACGTCGCCGAGAAGGGATTCCGGTTCGGGGTCCTGATCTCCGCGGCCCTCTTCGGATTTCGCCATGGGATCGACTGGGACCACATCGCGGCAATCACCGACATCACGAGCTCGCAGGAGGAACGTCGCCAGGCGCTTGTGTTCGGGACGCTGTACGCACTTGGGCATGCCCTGGTCGTTTTCATGCTGGGAATGATCGCCATCGTGGTCGGCAAGAAACTTCCGGAGGGGGTGGACGTGGTCATGACCCGGGTGGTTGGAGTGACCTTGCTCCTTCTCGGGGTCTACGTGTTCATCTCGTTGATCAGACATGGACGGGACTTCCGGCTCCGCAGCCGCTGGATGCTCATCTTCGCGGGGGTTCGCAAGGGCGCACGGTGGATTCGGGCCAGGGGGACATCCGGCGGACAGCGAGGGGCTGCGTCCCGACCGACAGCAGGGCACGAAGGTCCGGACGACCGTCTCTCTCCTGTTCTCGTCGGGGCGGACGAAGGCGTCGACGACGAGGACGCCTCGATGTGGCACCACGGGCATCACGGGCGTCGCGGACACCATCACCACGCCCGTCCGGAGCCCGACGAGGCATTCATGAACTATGGGAAGGTCACGTCGTTCAGCGTGGGCATGATCCACGGGATCGGTGCCGAGACCCCCACGCAGGTCCTCATCTTTCTGGCCGTGGCTGGGGCAGGCGGTGTCTTCTCCGGCATTCTCGTCCTGGTGGTGTTCATCGCTGGGCTGTTGACCTCGAACTCGCTGATCACGCTGGGTTCGGCCTTCGGGTTCCTCAAGGCCTCCAAGAACTTCGCCATCTACGCCTCGGTGGCCGTGCTCACGGGAGTGTTCAGCCTGGTGATCGGGACGATCTTCGTACTCGGAAAGACAACGGTCCTCCCCGCCATCTTCGGCGGCTGAGACATCGACTACCCGGCGTATCCTGCGGTTCGTGTTCCATGGCCGCTCGACATTGGCCGATGCCGGGCTGTATGCCGCCTCGGCCGTCGTGGCGGGGATCATCGCGCTCGCCGCTGGCATCCCGATGTTCCGGGAATGGGGGCGGCTGGCTGCTCCTGCGTATTCGGCCGGGGCAATCGTCGCTCTATGGCTGGCGGTTCGAAGACCTGCGGGTGCGCGATCGGGCCACCCTTTGGGCTGGCTCGCCCTGGCCGTGCTGGTCGGAGCGGCCATCCTGCCTCTGGGCTTTGAGACCGTGTGGCGGGCCAGAACCGGTCCCGGGTTTCATGCCCAGTCCGAAGCGATCGTCACCGAAGAGGCGGCCCGAGTCCTGAGGAAGAGGGTCGATCCGTACGCTGCCGACTATCTCCATGGGCCGCTCGAGACCCGTCCCCTCGGCACGAAGACTCACTTCCCCTACCTGCCCGCGATGCTCGCGTTCGGCTTGCCCCGAGCCTTCGACGGCTCGAGCGCCTTGGCCGACTCGCGGATCGCCTTTGCCGCATTCACCCTAGCCGTGGCCGCCCTCGCGTTCGGCCGTCCGACTTTCAGGCGTGCCTCCCCGCGCGACCGACGGATGAGCTTTCTCGTACTGGCTGTCATTCCAACGGGCGCCCTCCTCATGGCCACGGGTGGGGACGACCTCCCGGTGCTCGCTCTCATGCTCCTGGCCCTCGTCCTGGCCGACGAAGGTAGACCGGGGGCGGCGGGTGCGGCCGCAGGGTTGGCGGCGGTCACGAAGCAGACCGCGTGGATCCTGCTCCCCCTCCTTGCCCTGGCCGCTCGGGACAGAGAAGGTCAGCCTGCCCCCGGGCGCTTCTCCATCACCGCCACGGCAGTCGTCGCGGCGGGAGTCGTCCCCTTCCTGGCCTGGGGCCCCGCTGACTTCGTGGAAGACGTGATCCGTTTTCCCCTGGGCCTGGGACGGCAACGAAGCGCGGCCGGGACACCGACCCTGGGGGCCGCCCTGATCCGCCTTCTACCCTCCTGGCGCGTGCCCCTCACGCTCGCACTTGTTGGTCTGGTGCTCGCCCTGTTCGTGTTCATCGTGGTGAGGCGCCCTCCTGCCACGGCCTGGGCAGCCGCGAAGGACGCGGGCATCCTGTTCCTCGTAGCCATCCTGGTGGCGCCGGCGGCGCGCCTCGGATATGTCGCCTACCCGATCGATCTCCTGGTGTGGGCCTGGGCGCTCCGCGCCGCCACGGTTTCGGCTTCCACGTGCGTCCCTCCAACCGGTGTGCGAGAGGCCGGCGGCACCTTCGGGATAGGCGATACCCTCCCCCAATGAGCGACGTCGATGACCGGCTTCGAGCGTTCTGGGACCACGACGCGCAGAGGTGCGACCGGACCCGTTCGGGTCGAGCGCCTTCGGGACGTGGAGCGGGCTCGCCGCAAGGCCGCGGGTCGGCTCCTCGGTCGGCTCGGCGGCATGGCCACATTCGCCGTTGTCGCCGACGCCTGATCGATTCGGCGGCCCGACTGGCCGAGGCCGAGCACTTCTATCAGGCCGAGGTGGCCAGCCCCAGGACCCGTCCGGCTGGCATGTGCAGTGAGGCCTCGGTCGTGTCCAGCGCGACGCAGATCGTTCCGATGCACTCGCCCCGCCCGTCGTGGAGCGGGCCGACCCGGGCCTGGAAGATCCGATCCCCCCACACCATCTCAAACGTGACGGTCTCCCCCTCCAGCGCCCGCTGGTGCGCAGCGAGAGGTTTAGGGTCGGGCGCATCGTCGTTCACCAACTCGAGGAGCGACACGCCGACGAGCTGATTCGGCCCGATCCCGAGGGCGCCGAGCCCTCCTCCGAGGGAGGAGGTGAAGACCAGGGACGAATCGGTCGTCCAGATGAGCGCAGGGCACTGATCGACGAGGACACGAAATCTGTCCGGGGGGCGCGCCGCACCCTCGATGACCCGGCCCCGCCCCGAGACGTCGATGGTGACGCCCGCCAGCTCCCATTGCTTCATACGATGCCTACCTTTCGGTACGGGCCAACAGTAGAGGCGTGATGCGTCGACGCAAGTCGGCCGGTCAGGCGATCGCACGGGACGCGTTCGGGGGAGGTCGAAGGATGGATCAGGAGGGCCTGAAGAATTCGCTCATCGGCAGCGTGCAGGGGCAGCCTGAACTCCCGAGGAGGTCGAGGCCCCAACTCGCCTCGATCGTCCGAAGAAGCGAGTAATGCGAGTACCCCACCGTCGACCGGAACCTCTTCCGCACCTTCGGCCCGGCCACGATCGTGGCGACCCGCCCGCCGTCCTTCTCCGCGTAGGAGGAGCTCTCGTCCCACGTGAGGAACAGCACGCCGTTCGGCCCGAGTGTGGGAAGCA
>WNGB01014960.1_pt1 | contig 11358 bp, 12 predicted proteins | sample 5400681 | NCBI WGS metagenome assembly WNGB01 (sample SAMN13153367, study PRJNA577476) | soil metagenome | isolation source: 115 cm soil or saprolite under grassland replicate 2 | place: USA:California | collected 2016-06-15 | reverse complement strand
GGCTCATGGTCTGCTCCTCCTTCGTCGCTATTCTACCCGACCGGGACAACAAGTTGTCACTCCTGCCGCTCGCGGACGTTGAACTGCAGCTTCCAGCGCTGGTCGCCCTCGCGGTTGATGCACGACAATTCCAGAGTGCCAATCTCCGTCACCTGAGACCTCATTCCCAAACTCTGTTTGGGAACGAGAAGCCTCTCCTGCACAGACGTTAAGCGCAACTTCAAAGAGCGCTTCTCAGGGTTTCTTCTTGCGCGGCGAATGCTTCTTCTTGGGGACGGCGGGGAGGCGCGCGAACAACTCGGCCAGCGGCAGTGTGAAGCCGGGCAGCACGTCGCCACCATCGAGCGCCTGCGCTTCGTCGAGCGTCGCGGCGGGAAGGTCGGGCGCGGTGTAAACATCGGCCTGCCGCTTAGCCGGGTCGATCATCCAGACGAGGCGGACACCAGCGAGGAAGTATTCGCGCAACTTGCGTTTCATCTCTGCGGGCGTATTGCCCTCGCTGAGAACCTCGACCGCCAGGTCGGGCGCGAGGTCGGGGATCGGCTTCGACGGCAGCACGCGGCCGGGCAGTTTGTCCCAGCTGAAGAACGCCACATCAGGGATCCGCACCAGCCCCTTCAATAGCCGCACCGTCCCGTCCGCGCCGGCGGCGACGCCCAGGTCATGCTGCCGGGCAAAGACGCCGATCTCGGTCAAGACCTGGCCAGCGATTATCGATTCGCTGAATCCCATGGCTTTCTCCACCAGGGTGCCATCGACCAGCTCGTAGAGGTGGTTGGAGCGGCGCAGGGCGGCGCGCAGGTCGCGCATGGTGGCCGTGCCCGGCGGCGGCGTGAAGCAGATGCGGTCCAGCGGGATGTTGCCCAACCGCTTTACCAACTCGGCGGCGGTCTCGAATGTCACGGCCATCGGCATGGCTCCTCGGAGGAATGGGGACGCTTGCTTCGTGGATTAGAACAAAGTCCCGGCGAAGTGTCGAGGCACGTGGGGCGACAGAGTGTGCGTAACTTCGCCGCCCGCGACGGTTCAACGGAATCACGATCACTCCTGGCGCTCGCGGACGTTGAACTCCAGCTTCCAGCGCTGGTCGCCCTCCCGGTTGATGCACGACAATTCCAGAGTGCCAATCTCCGTCACCTTGCTGTGCAGGTGGACCGGCACCATGCGCCCTTCCTTGCCGGGCGCCTCCAGGGTCATCGCCAGCGGACTCAACTCCTCGATCTGTCCTTCCCATTCCTCGACAATCGTGCCGACCGTGTCGTTGCGGCGGACGTTCGAGCCGAGAAAGCGGAACTCCGCCGGTTCACCGACGACCAGGCCGATCTCCTGTCCGGGGACATCCGTTTCGGAACCTTCCTCCATGCCGAACGGCACCACGCACAGGGCTTTGATTGGCGGCGGCATCCCGGGGACCGCCGGCAGCAAAGACTCGATGCCGACATAGTACGCCTGGGCTGTGCCGCCGCGGATGCGCACGCCGCGGCCGCGCCGCACCAGCCCGTAATAAGCCGCTCCGTGCGACACCGCCAGATCCAGGTCACCGCCGGGCAATTCCTTTACGGGCGTGCCAGACCCTTTGACCCACTGATTGAGGACGTCGAGCAATCGCTGCCGCAGCGGCGCCGCCTTGAAGACGCCGCCGTTGAACAGCACTGCCGTTGCCTGCGACGCCTTCGCCGCGGCGGCCCCACGCCGGCCGCGCTTCGCCGGCGCCTTCTGGGCCAGCACATCGGCGTTTCGCGAGAGGAAATAGGCGAGATGCTTGGTGATGGCGGGATCGGCGGCGTAGGGCAGCCCCAGCTCTTGCAAACCGACCGCACGCTGACGGCGCGGCTCGGCGTCGGCGCTGCACTCGGGAAAGAAGCCATCAACCAGCACCTTCTCCGCCTCGGTCCGCGTCAGTTCTCCCTTGAGCGTCCCACCAATGACGCTTCTGCCGCGGCCCAGCACCGTCACCGGAGTGCCAGTCGCATTCGGGTCGGCGAACAGCCGTTCCTTGCCCAGGCGGCAGCTGTGCCAGAGCATGTGCATCTGGCCGGCGTCGAGCTTGGTGCCCTTCGCCGCGAACACCTGGGCCATGCTGTGAGCCAGCGCCAGGTCCATGTTGTCGCCGCCGAGGAGGATGTGATCGCCGACCGCCACACGGGTCAGCATGAGTTCGCCGCCCTCCTCACCGACGGCGATGAGGCTCAGGTCGGTGGTGCCGCCGCCGACGTCGCAGACGAGGATCACGTCGCCAACCTCGATCTGCTTGCGCCACGCCTCGCTGCCGTCGATCCAGGCGTAGAAAGCGGCCTGCGGTTCTTCCAGCAAGGTGATGTGTTCCAGCCCGGCGGCGCGGGCGGCTTCGACGGTCAGTTCGCGAGCGACGGCGTCGAAGGAGGCCGGCACTGTCAGGATGATGTCCTGCTGTTCCAGGCGATTCTCGGCGATGTCCTTGGCGAGGAGGTAATTCCAGACTTCGCAGAGGTGTTTAAGGTAGAGCGTGCTGGCCTCCAGCGGCGAGACGCGGCGCCCGTTCTCGGGGGCCTTCCACGGCAGGAGGGGCTGACGACGATCGACGCCGCTGTGGCACAGCCACGACTTGGCCGAGGCGACCAGGCGTGTCGGCACCTGGCTGCCGAAGATGCGGGCGAACTCGCCGGCGGCGTAATCGCGCTCCGGCGCCCAGGGCAGTTTGAGCGCCCCGGCCGGCTGCTCGTTCGGCCCCGGCAAATACAGGAACGACGGCAACAATTGCCGTTCCTCGACAGTGCCGGGCTGCACGACCTGGGGGATGGGTAAATGGACCACGACGGGATCCTGACCCTCGGCGACAGCGGTGTCCACGTAGGCCAGGGCGCTGTTCGTGGTCCCCAGGTCGATGCCGACGACGTAACGGGACGCTTTCACGGCTATCTCTCCACCTCGTTGTCTTCGCGTCCACGGATCGCGGACGTCTCTGCGACCATTTTACGCAACCCGCGGGATATTGGGGGATACCTCTTGCTCCCCCTCGCCCCTTGGGGGAGACGGGCGTAAAGTGCGCGGAGAAGCCCACGGGCCGCGGCCCGTGGGCTTGGAGCATCTTCCCCTGGAAGGAGAATTCCCCAATGAAGCGCTGTCCCCTGATCGTCCTGTGCGGCTTGTTCTGGCTCGTCCCCGCTCGCGGCCAGACGCCGGAGGCGCGCAAGGCCACCATTGGCTATGTCCAATCTCTTCAATCGAAGAACGGCGGATTTCGGTCCGCGGACACCGCCAAATCGTATCCGGATTTGCGGGCCACCTCCGCGGCGGTGCGAGCGCTGAAGTACCTCGGCGGCACCATCCGCGACAAGGAAGCCTGCGCCCGCTTCGTTGCCGACTGCTTCGACAAGAAAAGCGGCGGCTTCAGCGATATTCCGGGTGGGGAAAAGACAAGTGTCTTCGACACCGCCGTCGGCATCATGGCCGTCGCCGAACTGGGCATGCCCGCCGAACCGTATCACGACGCGGTCGTCAAGTACCTGGCAGAGCACGCGAAAACCTTCGAGGACATTCGCATCGCCGTGGCCGGACTGGAGCGGATCAAGCGTACCTCCCCGAAGGCGAAGGCTTGGCTCGAACAGGTCGAAAAGTTGTGGAACGCCGACGGCACCGCGGGGAAGGAGGATGGCGTCGCCCGCGAGACGGCGAGCCTGGCCGTCACCGTGCTGCGCCTGGGCGGAACGATCAAGGACCAGGCGGCCGCGCTCAAGGCGATGAAGAAGGGCCAGCGCGAGAACGGTGCCTACGGCAAGTTGGGCGCGCCGGTGTCCGACCTGGAGACGACCTATCGCGTGATGCGCGGCTTCATGATGCTCAAGGATCACCCGGAGGACGTTGAGGCGCTGCGCTCGTTCGTGACGAGGTGTCGCAACGAGGACGGCGGTTACGCGATCTTGCCGGGCGAGCCATCGACGGTCGGTGCGACCTACTTCGCGACCATCATCTTGCACTGGATGGATCGGAAATGACCGTGGAGGAGGAGCGACAAACCCACGGGTCGCGCCCCGTGGGTTTGGGTTATTCTGTCAGACGCCACCCGTCCCCGACCACTTGCACACGGCCTTCCCGCTGCAGTTTATACAGCCCCGCGAGGAGCTGGAGCCGCGCAAACCGCATCAGTTCCGCCGGCAGTCCCTTGTACGACTCCGGCGCCAGTTCATCGAGCGTCCGCGGTCCCGCCGCCAGCGCTTCCAGCAGTTGGCCCTCGCGGCGAGCGCGATGCTCCAGGCACTCGCGCAGCGTCTCCGCGGGGCGAGCGCTGACGTTGCCGTGGCTCGGCAGCAGCAGCCGGCAGTCGTACTTCTGCAAGCGGCGCAACGATTCCAGGTACACGGCCAGGTCGCCCTCCGACGGCACGATCACGATCGAGGATAGCGTCGAGACCATGTCGCCGGCGAACAGCAAGCGATAATGCGGCTCGTAAAAGGCGAGATGACCGCGCGCGTGGCCTGGGGTGTGGATCGCCTCCAGATACCAGGAGCCGCTGCCGTCCGGACAGGCGCCGAGGTCGAGACGTTCGCCGTCCTGGAGGCAGCGCGTCACCTCGATACGGCCGCGCAGCACCTCGGCGGTCAGCGGGTGAGCCCAGACCGGCAGGCGATAGCGCTCGGCGCAGGCGGCGGCGGCGCCGATGTGGTCGGAATGGTGGTGCGTCAGCACGACCGCCGCGAGGCGATAGCCGGTCCGCTGCCGCGCGTCGAGCAGATCGAAGAGTCGCTGTTGCTCTGCGGGATCGCTCGGCCCGGGGTCGAACAGGTAGGCGGGATCGCGCCCGACGAGATAGGCGTTCGTGTGCGTGCTCGGCGGCAGGGCGAGGGTGTGCAGGGGGATCAGCTGCACCTCCGGGGCGAAATAGATCGGGTGCAAGGCGCCATCCGCGAAGGATCGCAGCAGCGGCGCCAGACGCACAGGGGCCTCATCGACACTCCGACCGCGGATCGCCTCCAGGATCATCACGCTGGGCGGCGATACCAGGCATTCGCCGCGCGTCCAGCAGGCGAGCATGTCAGAGCCGCTCAGCCAACGGCCCTGATCGAGTTCGCCCGGCCAGACGGCGGCCTCCTGACCTGGCGGCAAGTGGGCGAGGAAGAAGGCAGTGTCGAAGCGCATCGGGGCGAAGGGGGGCGTCGTCACGCTGCCCAGCACGCGAAAGTCGGCCGCGTGCAACGTCAGCCCAAGGTGGACGAGCAACTCGGCGAAGGACAGGCGATCCTCCAGGATCTCGCTGCGCCAGTGGTCGATATTAGAGATCGAGGATGGAAAGCCGCCGCCGGCAGTGCGGGCGACCAGGACGCCGGTTTCCTCAAAAAGCTCGCGCGCGGCCGCGGTGCGGCGCACGGACAGCCCGTCATCGGCTGGGGTGGGTTGGAGCGGAATGGCAGCGTCGCGCCGATCGACCTTGCCGCCGGGAAAGGCCCAGAAGCCGCCGAAGAAGCGCAGCGCCTCGCTGCGGCGGATCAGGAACACCTCGGACGAACCGGGGCCGCGCGTGAGCAGGACGCTGGCCGCCTCGGTGGGTTGCTGTGGTGGCAACGGCGATCCTCTCGAACTTGGGAGTGTGGCGCTCACTTGCTTTGTAGGAAACCCCTCCCCCCAACCCCCTCCCCGCAACGGAGAGGGGGAGAAGAAGAGATAGCGTGTTGCTTGCTCCCCCTCTCCGTTGCGGGGAGGGGGTTGGGGGGAGGGGTTTCCGCAGAGCGGCGGTCATTCTTTTTCGTCGGCGGGCTTCGTCCGGGCAGCGGGTTTCTTCGGCGGCGCTTCCTCAGCGGGCCCTTCGCCGGACAGACCGCGCTGGACGGCCTCCAGGAGCCGCTCCATCGCGAACGGCTTGCGGATGTAATCGACCACGCCGAGATACTCCGCGTACGCCTTGTGACGGCTGCCTTCGTTCGCCGTGATCATGATGATCGGCGGCGCGTCGCTCTTGTCGCGGAAGTGCTCAAGCACGGGATAACCGCCCATGCGCGGCATCATCATATCGAGGATCACCAGGTCCGGCCGCTGCTGGTAGATCGCCTGCTTGCCTTGCTGGCCGTCCCGGGCCTGGATGATGCGATGTCCCTGCTTCTCCAGCACGGCGCGCAACCCGTCGCTGAGTTCCAGGTCGTCATCCACAATGAGAATGGTTTTCTGGTCCGCCATGTCGGTCACCCTCGCGTTGGAATCGAAGCCCTACCCTCTCAGAGTAGCAGCCGACCGCCGCGCCTACAAGTTGTTGCTGCCGAGTGGTCCGGCACACTTCTTGCAATGAATAGACTGGCGAATGTCCGACTTCCCGAAGGAACAACCATGCCGACGCAAGAATTCACCTCTGGCTCCGCTGAGCTGCTCAGCATGCCGATTCACGAACTCGGCCTGAAGATCGAAGGCAGTCGCCTGGAGCCTATCCTCGCGGAGTTTGACCAGGAGTTGAAGCGCGCCGGCATCCGCCGGCTGCGACCGCACTATTACCTGTCCACCGAATGGGGCGTGCCGTGGAACAGCGTGAGCATCGCCATTCCGTTCTACCTCGCCCGTGATGACCTGACCGTGCTGCACGCCAGGCACAACGGCCATGTCGAGGGCACCAGTCGCCGCGACGTGCTGCGTTATCTGCGTCACGAAATGGGCCATGTCGTCAACTACGCCTACAGCCTGTACGAGCGGCAAGAATGGGTCCACCACTTCGGCTCGATTACCCAGCCCTACGAGGAAGAGTACCGGCCCGATCCGTTCAGCCGCCGCTTCGTTCGCCACCTGCCCGGCTGGTACGCCCAAAAACATCCCGACGAAGACTGGGCCGAAACCTTCGCCGTCTGGATGACCCCCGGCCTCGACTGGCGCGCCGAGCACGCCGACCGTCCCGAGGCGCTCGCCAAACTGCGCTACTGCGACCGCACCATGACCGCCCTGGCCGATCGTGACCCGCTCATCACCACCGAGGATCGAGATGAAGATGTAAGCAATCTCAAATATACCCTCGGGGAATTGTACAGCCACACCGCCACCGCGACCGAAATGCCGGGCGGTCTCGATGGATCGCTCCGCACCATCTTCGAGGAGCTGGGCACCTGGGAGGACACGACGACCACAGCCCCACGGCGGCCGGCGGCCGGACTGCTCCAGCGCCTCGAGCAAGATCTGCCGGCGAACGTCTACCGCTGGACCGGTCACTTTCCGGAACACACGCGCGCTCTGCTGCGTCACCTGGCGCGGCGCGCGGAGGAACTGCAGCAGGTCTACCCGGCGGATCGCGAACTGCAGGCGAGCCTCGCCGTGACCACGCTGGTGACCGCGCTGGCGATGAACCACGTCCGCCACGGAAGTTATTTGCCGTGAGCGCCTGGGGTTCTTCCCGCTTGCGGGTTAGCGTTTCTCAGAGCGCTAACCCGCAAGCGGGAAACCGTCACTTTACGCCTTTTTGACGCGCCTGCCGTTTCGCGTGGACCGTGCCGGCCAGCGCACCGGCGGTGCCTGATACCGGTCGTTGGCGACCTCGGCGATGCGGTTGATGAGCGTCGGGTAATCAACCCCCGCGGCCGCCGTGGCGGTGGCGAACTCGCTGGTCGGTTCCAGGTAACAACTCGCGTTCACCTCAATCACGTAAATCTCCCCCGTCTCGGTCAAGCGCAGATCGACCCGCCCATAGTCGCGCACGCGCAGCGCCCGATACGCGTCCAGTGCGACCTTCTGCAGACGTGCCCGCAATTCGTCGGGCACCTCCGCCAGCACCGCTTTCGTCCCGCGATACTCGACACTTTTTTCATCCCATTTGGCCTTGGCGTCGAGGATGCGCGGCCGATCCGGCGGCAGCCCGGAGAAATCCATCTCGATCGGCGGGAATGCGATGGGATTCTGATTGCCCAGGATACCGATGTAGAACTCGCGGCCCTCGATGTACTCCTCCACCAGCGCCGCGTCCTTGACCTGCTCGTGAATCTCAATGACGCGCTTCATCATGTCCACCGAGGTGCGGACGATCGACTTGCCGCCGATGCCAATGGAGGCGTCCATGCGTAATGGTTTGACGATCAGCGGCAGGCGCAGATTGCCGCCTGTCTCCAGGTCGGCGTCCTGCGAGAAAACGGCAAAATCGGGATAGGCAATGTGATCGAAGGCGAGCAATTTCTTGGTCAGCGCCTTGTCTTCTTGCAAATACACCTCGCCGGGACCGCCGCCGGTGTAGCGGATGCCGAGCAGATCGAGCAGGCCGACTACCCCGACGGCACCCAGCTGCGTCTCGCCGAACGTCTCCATCAAGTTGAAGACCAGGTCCGGTTTGCGTCGCGCCAGCCCCGTGAGCAACTTTTTCACGTCACTGTGGATGCCCAGGATGGAAGGCTTGTGGCCCGCCTGACGCAGCGCGTCGGCGACCGGCTGGATCACGGCGTCGTAGTCGGTGCTCCCTTCGCGTTCGAGATGGGTGAGAATGGTAATCTTCATGGCGCTTTCGTTTTGCTCCCGAGGTTGTGGGCATTGGGAAAGGAGCAAACGCAGTGCCAGGAATCGCCTCCAGGTTCCGTTTCTCTTCGTTAGCCCGGCAACGGCCGCGCTCGGAGGGGCCGTCGGAACCTCGCCGCCAGGGCGGACAACGCCAGCCCGGCCAGCAGCAGACTCGCGGGCTCAGGTACGTCGTTGGCAAGCAGCACGTCCCCAGGGCCGTTCACAGTGACGTTCGCTCCGATCCGCCCTGGGACGCCCGGCGCGGGCGGGACGAACAAACCGATGGCCACGGTGTACAGGTTCCCGCCGAGGGGGAGTGGCTTGACCACGTCGCCCAGGAAGTTGTTCGTGAAACCGCTCGCGAGCGTACCGCTCAGCGCTCCGGCGAAGGTGAGGTCGCCCGACGTGTGTGAGGCCTCGTCGGTCAGGTGGAGCGTCAAGTTGTAGCCCCGGTTGGTGAAGGTGCCCGTGCCGGAGGCATCCAGGCCCACCGCCATAATGCCATCGCCGGAGTCCTTCGAGCCGTTGATGGGACCACCCACGCTGGGCAGCATGGTGATTTTCCCGAGGCTGCCGTCGTCCGAGGTCACCACGGAGGGGTCGCTCGACCACGAGTACGACCAGGTGATCGGTTCGGCGCGGGCCTGGGTTCCAAGGGTCAGCAGGACGGGCACGGCGGCGAGGACGGCGAAGCGGTGCATGGGAGGCACTCCTTTCAAAGCCTGGTCGCCCGAGAGAGCAACCGGTGAGCCAGAATATGGGTGATGTGGGGTGTACGGGGTAACGGCCTCGTCCGGGAGCGGCCCCAACGGTGCGCTGGCAATGAGGTCGCGCCGCTCAAGGGTCCGCCTGGTCCGGGGACGAGGTGTGCGGACCTGAAGAGTCTAGCGGCCCGCTGGTACGCCGCCGCCGTTGGTGACAAAGAGCGTCAGGTAAATCTCATGCTCCGAAGTCGGATTGACGTTGACGATCTGGGACATGGATAATTCCCTTGGTTCCCTGGCGAGGGGAGGCGACGGGGAAGATAATTATCCAGAGGGCGGCAGAAAAACAAGACCGAAGCGACAACCCGCACCTGTTGGAGATAACCTCGGAGCGCGGGCGTCCCGCCCGCATCTTGACCCTGGTGAAAGCGGGCGGGACGCCCGCGCTCCGAGGTTTGCGACAGGGCACGATCTGTCGGGTTCAGCGCTGGCCCGGTGACCGTCCACCCGGCCGCAACGGAGGTTTGCATGCATCATCTGGACGTTCCCAATTTCCTCGGCCTGCTCGTTGTGCTGCTGGCAGCCGCCAAGCTGCTCGGCGCGCTGGCCCAGCGTATCGGCCAGCCGGCCGTACTGGGCGAGCTAGTCGCCGGGGTCATCGTCGGCGCGTCGGTCCTGGGGCTGGTGAACCCGCAGAATCAGGCTGACCCGCGCAGTGAGGCGCTCCACCTACTTGCCGAGATCGGGGTGGTGATCCTGCTATTCGAGATCGGCCTGGAGACGGATCTACGCCAGCTGCTGCGGGTCGGCGGAGCGTCAGCCGTGGTCGCTGTTGCGGGAGTAGCCCTGCCGTTTGCCTTCGGGTATGCCGCCTGCCTACTGCTGGGCCTAAGCCAACTCGTGGCAGTGGTCGCCGGGGCGGCGCTGACGGCCACGAGTGTCGGCATCACCGCCCGGGTGCTGTCCGACCTGGGCCGCCTCCAGGAACCGGAGGGCCAGGTCATCCTCGGCGCCGCGGTGATCGATGACGTCATTGGCCTGATCATCCTGACCGTGGTGGCCTGTTCCGCTTGCTTGCGGCCCGCCTCCAGCTCCCCGGCACGCCGACCATGCTGGCGGTGATGCTGGCGTTTGGCGTGGCCTGGCTGGCTCACGCGGCCGGCTCGGCAATGATCATCGGCGCGTTCGCCGCCGGCCTGCTGCTGGCGGGCACGCCGCAGGCTCATGAGGTGGAGCGCGGCGTCGCTCACCTGGGGCATTTCTTCGTGCCGCTGTTCTTCGTCGCGGTGGGGGCGGCGGTGGACGTGCGCGTCTTCAACCCGTTCGATCCGGCGAACTGGGGAACGCTCCAGGTCGGCGGCCTGCTGATCGTGGCGGCGGTGGTGGGAAAGGTGCTGGCCGGCTACGCCCCGTTCTGGTTCCGCGGGCGCAAGGTGGTCATCGGCGTGGGCATGATACCGCGCGGGGAGGTTGGCCTGATCTTCGCGCAGATGGGCCTGGCCAGCCGCGTCTTCGACGCGGCCCTGTTCAGCGCCGTGACCCTCACGGTGATGGTGACGACCTTCCTGGCGCCGCCGCTGCTGAAGGTGCTTTTTCCTCGCAAGGAGGACGGACAGAAGCCCCCGCAGCCGGAGGGGATTGAGGAGCTGGTCACCGAGGCGTGAGGTCAAGCAGCTGGCGAGCCGGTCGCTCACGGCGCCCATCACTTTAGTCGGCGTTCAGCAGTCGGTGGAGCTCCGGGAAGACGTCGGCGGGGAGGCCCGCGTCGCGGATGTGCTCGGTCAGCTTCTTGACGGCGGCGAAACGATAGTTGGCGACCTGCTGCTCGCTGATGCCCAGCAGGGCGGCCACCTCACGGTTCGGCATGCCCTTGACGAGCAGGAGTTCCAGCACCTTGATGCGCACATAGTCGCCGCGTTCCTGCCACTGGCGCAAGAGCTGGCTCAGACCGCGGGCGACGGCTTCGCTCTCCAACTCCTGGCGCTCCTGGCTGCGCGCGATGCTGGAGGCGGCAGGCTGGGCGTCGAGTTGCTGGTGCAGGACGTCCGCCGGGCTGTCCGAGACGCGCAGCAGCGGATGCCGCCCGATGCGGCGCAGGTGGTCCGTCAGCTTGTACGAGGCGATGGTAAATAGATACGTTTGCAGCTCGCGATTCTCGTCGAAGTTCGGCAGGCTGTTGAGGAAGCCGACGAAGGTTTCCTGAATGATGTCCTCGCTCGCGGCGCGA
>WNGB01012786.1_pt1 | contig 11361 bp, 14 predicted proteins | sample 5400681 | NCBI WGS metagenome assembly WNGB01 (sample SAMN13153367, study PRJNA577476) | soil metagenome | isolation source: 115 cm soil or saprolite under grassland replicate 2 | place: USA:California | collected 2016-06-15 | reverse complement strand
CTCTCAGAACGTCATCGACTTAATGACGGAGCGGAGGGACCACGCCAGGCAGTCTTCCGGGGCCCGGGAGGAAACGGTGCGAGCTTGTCTGTCGGTCGTCGTAGCAGTGGCGATCGTGTGTGTGTCCAGGTCGGCCCTGGCCCAGGTTCAGCCGTCGCCGGCGGTCGCCACGTTGGTGCTGGCGGACGGCATCGTCTACGTGGACGAGAAGTCCGTTGGACCAATTACGGGACCGTTTCATCTCCCGGACGTTATCGTATTGCGCACGATGCAGGGCCGTGCGGCGGTCGCGCTCAAGCGAGGGGGCTGGCTCTTTCTGGACGCAGAATCCTCAGTGCACGTGCGCGGCAACGGCGTCTACAACTTAAATCGACTCGAAGTACTTTCGGGTTCGGTGATCGTGGCGTCCGAGACCAGCGAACCACTCGTCGACTGCGAAAGCGAGGTCAGGCTTTCGAGCGCAGGACTGTTCCGGTTCGATGCTCAATCCCGAGATGCGAGCGGCGAGCGCCCGTGTCGGCTGCGCGTTTACGAAGGGGGAGCGGCCGTACCGCTCCTGACAGTCACCAATGCCCTCCGCCCGGGCCAGTCGATGATGTGCGACCGCCGCTGCGGCGACATGATTCCGACGAGGGAGTTCTCGCCGACTCAGCTCGACGAATTTGATCAATGGGCGCGACGAGCGCAACAGCAACTCAAGAAGTAATAGCCTCGGCTGATTGTCCGCGGGCGGTCGTCGGTGTTGCTCCATGCCGCCTAACATCCAAATCGAGCCGACGCGCCCATCGTTCCTGCCATGATGTCGCCGAGGCGCGCGGCTCATTTGGCGCGTTAGACGGACGTATACCCGTGAGGCTTCGGAATGTTGAAGAAGCGACAAAATTCCGGAAAACCGGGCGGCCCGAACACCGGTCCCAGGGGACCACTCGAAGCAATCTGGGATTGGGTAAAGAAGCTCCCGCGCCCGCTGCGCTTCGCACGCCGGTGAGCGGCCGCCGCGGGTGAGCCACGAGGCGTTAGGCGCACTCCAACTGCCTAGCCATCGCCGGCGGCTACTTTCATTGAGGTAATGATGTGCAGCTCCGACAACATCGTCCCCGAGCTTTGCGTTCACGATGGCCGCGGCGCGCTCGCGTTCTACAAGCAGGCGTTTGGTGCTGTTGAGCAGGAGCGCATGATGAGCCCAGATGGCGCAAAGCTCCTGCATGGCGCACTTACAATCGGCGGGCATCGTCTCGTCGTGTTCGACGAGTTCAGCGCGAGCGAAGGTGGCACATGTCGGTGCCCGCAAACACTCGGTGGCACCGGCGTGCGCCTGATCAACGAACAGTTGGAGGAGCTCTCGGCCGCCGACGAAGCCAAGGCAGCGGAGCAGCACTTCCGTAAGACATAGTCGCGGGTCCTGCTGCCGCCGCGCCGATGGCGCCTAACGAACTTGCAGCCGACGGCGGCCGATGGAATCACGAACCGCCGCGGCTGAAGCCGCGCGTCAGCCGGAAAGGGCCTCATCCTTCCGATCGTCGCAACGAGGTGATGACGTGCGCACGCTGCTCCTTGTGTTCACAATCGCTGCCCTGCCGTGTGCCGAAGCCGAGGCGCAGAGACTGTTCGAAAACGAGCGCGTCATCGCTTGGACGCTCGCATCGGGCGAACGGGCGGAGCCGCTCGTTGGCGATCGACGCCTTCCCGGAGTCATCGTTACGTTGGCGGACGGAGCAGTGCGCATCGTCGACGATGTCAACACGGTCACGACACGTGACGCGGCGCCGACGTCGGGCGTCATTCTCATTGCGATCCAGGACGATCCCCGCGACAGACTCGAGATTCCGCTTGGTATGAAACCGGCCTTCCCGCGCGAGGGAGTGAGACGCGTCGTCGAGAACGACAGCGTGGTGGTCTGGGGCGTGACCTGGACGAAGGGGTTGAAGACTCCGCCGCACTTTCACGACAAGGATGTCGTGGCTGTCTACCTGGACGCCGGGACGGTGCGGTCCATCGCTCTGAGCGGCGAGACAACGGCGACGCCGAGGTCGGCTGGTGACACGGTGTTCATTCCGCGCGGCCGAGCCCACATCGAAGAATGTATTGATGGCCCGCGCCGGGACATCATCATCGAGCTGAAGTGAGCGCTTCCTTGCTGCGGCGAGGTTCGGTGTTGGCGGGCCATCGCGGCCGTAGTACGTACAATCAGAAAACGCTCCTAGCCGGATCAACACAATAACGAAAACAAATCTCGGACCGACTCGGGGTTGGCCGCGTCGTGCGCCATGGCTCGGCCCCGGCCGAGTAACGGCTGGTCCGGTTATACTATTGGTATGAAAACGGCTGTATCGCTGCCAGACCGCGTGTACCGCGAGGCCGAAGGCTACGCCAGGCGTACGCGGAAGTCTCGGAGCCAGTTGTATGCCGAAGCCCTGGCTGAGTACCTCGCCCGCCACGCTCCGGACGAAGTGACCGAGGCGATGAACGCCGTGGTCGACCAACTCGGCGACGCCGCAACGGATTCCTTCGTGCAGCGGGCCGCCCAACGGATGCTCCGGAGCGTAGAGTGGTAGACGTCGCGCAAGGAGATGTCTGGTGGGCGGACTTGCCCGAACCGGCGGGTTCCGGTCCGGGCTTCCGACGGCCCGTCGTTGTGGTCCAGGGGAATTCGTTGAATCGAAGTCGCACCGCCACGGTCGTCTGCGTGCCGCTGACGAGCAACACGGTCTGGGCTGGCGCACCGGGCAACGTGCTTCTCTCGAGCAAGACGACCGGGTTGCCCAAGGATTCGGTCGCCAATGTGTCGCAGATCGTTGCGCTCGATCGGTCACTGCTCACCGAGCGCGTCGGGCACTTGGGGTCGAAGCCTCGCGCACAGATCCTTCACGGCATCGATGTCATGCTGGGCCGATGAACCGGCTGACATCGGCTTGCAGCCGACGGCGGCTGGCGCGATCCTGAGCTGCCGCGGCTGAAGCCGCACGCAGAATTGCTCGAGAACTGGCAGTTGGCGAAGCAGCGCCAACCGCTGAAGCGCATCGCGCCGTTGGAGTAGCCATCATGAACTATCACATCGTTGATGCGCGCTACATCGTTTGCGTGGATTGAGGGCGGGGCGTTTCTGATCATGCATTTTCAGATCGACGAGCCAGAAATCCCCAGCGGGATCGCCGTCTTCGGCAGCGACGACGCGACCGGGGAGTGCTCGATGTTGTATTTTGACGAGCGTGGCGTGTCGAGAAGGTACGAGGTCAGCCTTCGGGAGAATGTGTGGAAGTGGTGGCGCAACGCTCCGGGATTCTCACAGCGGTTCGCCGCAGCCATCGCTGCCGACGGCCGCACGATCGTCGGTCGAGGGGAATTGTCGCGGGACGGCGCGAGTTGGGAACCGGATCTCCAGCTGACGTACACGCGAGTGGACTGAGCGGATGGGTTCCCGGACCTCGACGCCTTCGATCGGCGGATGGTCGACGGGAACGTCCAATGCACTCAGGAGCCGAAAGTGGTCTTTGGTGCGCGCGTTGCCCAGTATGTCGATCCCGACGGGCTGTCGATATCTGTCGGTGAGGAGAGGCGCGGCAGGTAATACCGGCCTGTGCAGGGGTCGGCGCTATGCGCCGCCGCTAATGCCGGCCGTTATGCGGAGTAGATCCGTTGTCGGCGTACCGAAACGGATCAGGTGTAGGACAGCGGAAGGATCCGCTGGTTACCTCAAACCAACACGTAAGAAGGCCGGCGATGCCGGCACTGCCCACCTCTAATCCCGCGCAATTCTTTCAAGGCGCGCCGGTATTGCATGTGCCTGATGTGAAGACTGCGGCAGCGTTCTATCGAGACGTCTTGGGGTTCACATGGGATTTCGGAGACGACACCTATGCAGTTGTCTGGCGCGACAACTCCGCGATTCACTTCGTCAGAGATGAAGGAACACCAAGCGGTGTTCACCTATTCCAATGGGTGCGCGATGTCGATGCTTACCACAAGGAGATCCTTGGCCGTGGTGCGGTAGTCGCGTCAGAGCCCGCGGATCAGTCCTACGGAATTCGGGAATTTGGTGTCCAAGATCTTAATGTCGGAATCGTTTTTGGCCAAGACATCGAGCACGGTTGATGACGAACCGAACGTCCGCATAACATTGGCGATGGAGCTGTCGGCGCGTGAGCTAATGCCGAACGCGCCGCGGTTCATCGCTCACGTTGGGCCATCAATACTGACACCACACAAAAGAAACCATGGATGTCCTGACACCGATCCACACGGTGGAGCTGTTTCCGGCAATTCATGCGGAACTGATCGCTCTCCTTCGCGCGCTCGACGAACGCGATTGGGCACGGCCGACACTTGCGAAATCGTGGCGGGTTTGTGATGTCGCGGCACATCTTCTCGACGGCGATTTACGCAAGTTGGCGAGCGGTCGGGACGGGCAACAAATAGCAAGCCGGACCGTCTCCTCCTACGCTGACATCGTTGGTCTCGTCAACGACATGAATGCCACCGGCGTGAGCTATGTCGCGCGGCTCAGTCCGCGGGTCATCACCGACCTGCTGGAAATCACCGGTCAATGGGTATCTGAGTACGTCGCGACTCTTTCGCCGCACGCCACCTCCCGCATCGCGGTCGCGTGGGCGGGTGAAGATCGTTCCGAGAACTGGATGGACACCGGCCGGGAATACACGGAACGGTGGCATCACCAAATGCAAATCCGCGATGCCGTCGGCGCTGACGGATTGCTGCAACGACGTTGGTTCTACCCGGTGCTGGATTTGTCGGTGCGCGCGTTCCCTCGAGTGTACGCACACGTGGGCGCCGACGTTGGCACCTGCGTGGTGTTCGAGGTCGACGCTGAAGGGGACAATGTATGGTCTGTCATTCGGGAGGCGTCTGGCTGGCGTGTGGCCCGCGGAAGGGCTTCCACAGCGGCAGCATCCGTGCGTGCCGATGCAGACACGGCTTGGAAGCTGCTCTACAATGCGCTCTCCGAAGAGGAGGCGCGCGCACGCGTCACCATTGCCGGCAACAGCATCCTCGCGGAGCCGATGCTCCGTGCTCGGTCGGTGATGGTGTAGCAGAGGGAACGGCGGCCCAACACGGCTTGCAGCCGACGGCTGGTGTCCGCAACCGTGAGCCGCCGCGGCTGAAGCCTGACGTTGGGCCGATCTACGAATCACGGGAGAGTTGAGCAATGACGGTCCAAACTAAGACCGCAACGAACGTCAAGCAGGCCGTGCCGCTTTTCGCGGTGTCGAACATCGAAGAGTCGGTTCGCTACTACGAGGGCCTCGGCTTTGAGATGACGAAGAAATGGATCGATGAGGGCAAGCTCCGGTGGTGTTGGCTGGAACACGGGAACGCGGCCCTCATGCTTCAGGAATTCCGAAGAGAAGGGAAGGACGCTTGGATGCCCCAAGGGAGAGTGGGCGTCGGCGTGACGGTGTACTTCATCTGCGAGGACGCACTGGCGCTTTATCAGGCATTCAAATCACGTGGGATTCAGGCGTCGAAGCCGTTCGTCGGCAATGGAATGTGGGTGACCTCCCTCTCCGACCCGGATGGCTATCGGATCGAGTTCGAGAGCCAGACGGATGTTCCTGAGGAGACGGAGTTCTCAGAGCAGGATGCGTGAGGTCTCACCTCGTTCTGGCGAGATCCAGATTGGCACTGGCGTAGGTCGGCGTGAGCATCGTGTTGCTCAGGTCACACGTGGTGACCCGAACGGCCGGCATAACATGCCGCTGCACCCGACGCCACCGGTCGCGCTCGCGCGTGCCCCTCGCGCTCGAGGGTATCGTGACTCGCGCGTGCCGTGGGTAAGCGGCGACGTTAGCCGGACAACTGAAGACGGCGATGAGGGTCTCAACGTAGTTGGACGGCCGTCGCGCGAATCATCAGGACGCCGACCGTCAGAGCACCGGACGAGAGTTCATTCATGGCTGAGAACCTGATCCACCAGCTAATTCCGCACCAGGGCTGCGTCATCTCGCGAACCGTTGACGGCATCGACATCGCGGGTTCGGCGATGAACTGGGTAATGTCCGCCGGTGTGGCGCCATTCGCCTGCCGTGCGCCATTCGTGTTCCGTGTGGTCGGCAGGACGGACTCGACTAATCTTCGGATGCATTGGCATCGCGGCGAACTGATCTTCAACTGGGAATGCTCGGTGCGAGAGCTGCGCGTGCATGATCCGGCAACGGCAGAGCAGCATGGTATCAAGGACAAGGGTTTTATCTCCGCCACGGACTGGCACGAGGTCGTTTGGGAGATCCGGCTCGACCGCATGCGCGTGATCGTCGACGGCGAGGTCCGCTTTGACGCACAAGGCAACTATTCCGGTATCGAGTCCGCGCCATCTGTCGGGCCCTGCTTCGGTAGCACCATCTCGATACGGGAATTCTCGATAACCTCGATGGCGTGATCTGTACTGCGACGGGCAGCGACAACGCGTTTCTTTTGGCTCGACTTGAAGGCCGGCTAACATCGGCTTGCACCAGACGGCAGATCTTCCCTCGATAAAGTAGACACTTCCGCCTAAGGCCAGGAGGTGTCCATGCCCCGTCGTGTGGGTACGAAGAAGGTCCAGCGGTACAGCCTCGAGTTCAAACTCAAGGCGGTCAAACTCAGTGAGTTGAAGCGTGTCGAGGTCCAGGTGGTGGCCGCGGCGCTGGAGATTCACCCGTTCATGCTGTCGCGGCGGCGGAAAGAAGCCCGTGACGGTGTGTTCGTGGCCGCGTCTCGGTGGCGAAGGCGGTGAAGACGCCCGCGCGCGAGATGAAGCGATTCCAGGCGCTGCAGCGGGCGCATGCCGTGCTGCAAGAGGAGCAACTGATGTGGACCGACGGCGTGCGGGGCCGGGTGGTGCGTGTGTATCGCCCGAAAGCGGGGACGCATCGGTGGTGGTATCTCGCGGTCGTCCTGGATCAGTGCTCGCGCGGGTTTTGGCGTGGCGGCTCGGCGGGATCCGCGACTCGCGACAAACCCGCGCCGTGCTCGAGGTGGTCCTCTGTCGGCGACGACCACTGGCCGGGGTGATCTTTCGCCCGGCAATGACATCGCATCCGACGACGCTCGCCGGCGAGGCCTTTCTGTCACTGACGTGTCTGACGTGGTGGTCGTCGTGCGCGAGAAGCATGCGGCGCACGTCGTCGAGGTTCGTGCTATCAACCGGCTCTTGACGCGATCGCAATACGGATTGACAATTCTGCTCGCTCGCTGTTAGGCAGCCGTGTTGCTGTCTGAGTCCGATGAAACGTGTCATCCGACCGCGAATAGTCCTGCTGTCGGCCTGCGGTGTCGCCGCCGCCATCACCGTGGCCGGCACGTCCGCGCGCGTGTCGAGCCAGGCGCGGAACGCGCGTCGAGACGCGTTCGTCAAGCGCGTCGTGACGACGGGATTGGCGAATCCATTCCAGATCGTCTGGGGTCCGGACGATTATTTGTGGGTCACGGAACGGACCGCCGGACGCATCACGCGCGTGCGGCCGTCGGACGGATCCACGACGCCGGCGATCACGATCGGCGGCGACCTTCTGAGCGACGGTCCTGGAGGGCTGCTCGGGCTCGCGCTCGATCCCGGACTGCTGAAGGAGACCGGCCACGACTTCGTCTACGCCGCCTACACGTACGACGCCGATCGGGATCCCAATGCGCTCGCCCGACGGACGAAAATCGTGCGACTCGCGTACGATCGAATAGCGCGCACGCTCGCGAATTCGACGGATATTCTGACGAAGCTGCCGGCCGGCACGGATCACCAGGGCGGGCGCCTGGTGTTCGGTCCGGATCGGACGCTGTACTTCTCGATTGGGGATCTAGGCGCCAACCAGCTCGCCAATTTCTGCAATCCCAATCGCGCGCAGGATCTGCCGACGCCCGCGCAGGTCCGGGCGGGCGACTGGTCGCTGTACGAAGGGAAGATCCTGCGGCTGAACCTGGACGGATCGATTCCGTCGACCAACCCGACGATCGCCGGGGTGAAGAGCCACATCTACTCGTACGGTCATCGCAATCCGCAGGGGCTCGTCTTTGCGCCCGACGGCAAGCTGTACGAGTCGGAGCATGGGCCCAATACCGACGATGAGGTGAACCTGATTCGGGCCGGCAGAAACTACGGGTGGCCGCACGTCGCAGGCTATCAGGACGACCAGTCGTACGCGTACGCGAACTGGTCCGCGTCGACAGGCGTGCCGTGCAGGTCCCTGACATTCACGGCCTACCCGGAAGTGCCGCCCTCGGTCCCACAGCAAAAAGAGAGCGCCTGGCGTCATCCGGACTTCACGCCGCCGATCCAGACCTTTCGCACGGTACCGACCGGATACGATTTCAAGAACCCGAAATGCGCGGAACGCGAGCTGTACTACCAATGCTGGCCGACGGTTGCGCCGTCGAGTCTCGCGGTGTACGCGGCGACACACGGCATCCCCGGATGGGACCATTCGCTGCTGATGCCGAGCCTGAAGCACGGCACCGTGTACCGCATGCAGCTCGCGGGCGACGGCACGGCGATCGTGGGCGAGCCCGACGAGAACGAGCCGCTTAAGACGGTGAATCGCTACCGGGATGTCGCGATTCGGCCGGACGGTCTGGCGCTGTTGGTCGCCACCGACGTCGGAGGCAACACGCAAGATCAATCGGGCAGGCCGGCTGCCGGCGTCGAGAACTCCGGAGCGATCCTCGAGTTTCTCTACACGGGACGCGTGGGCGCCGTGCGCTGAACGTCGCCCGAGCCCGCTGCCCGGTAGCCCGTCTTTTCTAACTCGGGAGAAACGGCGGCGCCATCAGCTCGTCGTTCGGGTAGACGTGGTTCACGTTCTCCGGCGTCACGAGCTGGTGCTTGACGAACACGGCCGGCGGCACCGGCCGGCGACGCAGAATGTCGAGCGCGACGCTCATCACCTCGGCCCCATACTTCTCGGGGAAATACGCCACCGACCCGACGAGCCGCGTCCCTTTCTGCCGCATCTCGCTGCGCCCCTCGGGCGACGCATTCTGGCCCATGATCGCGCAGCGGTCGGCGTGGCCGGCCTCCTGGAACGCGCGCAGCGCCCCGAGCGCGCTCGGATCGTTGATGGCGCCGACAATGAAGCGCCGTGCACGCGTCGACCGCAGGTGCCGGCGCATCGCCTCGAACGTGTCTCCGAGCCTGCCGTCGCCGTCGATGAAGATCACGGGCCGGTGCTCGATCGCGGGACACGCGTCCTTCATCCCGACGAGCATGCCCGTGAGGCGCATCTTCGGCAGGCTGCCCGCGCGGTTCAGTGAGATGAGCACGACCTCGTCGACCTCGCCGTGCCACTGCTGTTTCACCCACCGGCCGAGATACCGGCCGCCGATCAGGCCCGCCTCGTAGTTGTTGGCCCCGAAGTACGTCGCGCCCGGGTGCGGCACCTCGAGGGCGATGAGCGGGATGTTCGCCTCGCGGTATTTCGCCGCGACGATCGGCGCGACGTCCTCGTTGGTCTGGAACTCGATCACGAGATCGACCTTTTCCCGCACGAGGACATCGGCGTTGCGCTGGGCGATCCTGGGGTTGTAGCGGTTGTCGACCGAGATCAGCTCCACGCCTTCGGCGGCAGCCGCGCGCTCGACACCCACCGAGACTTCTCTCGAGAATGCGTAGTCGGTGCCCTGCGCCGCGTAGCCGATCCGATACAGCTTCTGCTTGAACGGCCGCAGCGTCGCGCGATACAGGTTCTCGCCCACCTTCTCGACCATGCCGCAGCGCTCGAGCGTGTAGAGCAGACGAAACGTCATGCTCTTGGGCAACCCGCTCCGATTCGAGATCTCGCGGAGGGGGAGCGCCTCGCCGGAGACCCGAAAGGCCGTCAGCGCACGGGATGCGTGCACGATCGACTTGACGAGGTAAGGATCCCGAGTTGGCGTTTCGCTACTCATAATGCAACCCTGAATCTGTTTCGAGGCTGAAATCGACTATTCTCGTTGTTTTGACGAGATTCTGCCTGGAGTCTGGCGGTTTATCAAGAGCGGACCGTTTCGCACCTTAAAACCAGTCGCGCCGCAAGGAAAGGCTTTGACGCGCAGTTCTACGGGTCCTACAACGAGCGAGTTGAGGAGGACTTCCAGAATGCGTCGAAGGACTTTTGGACTCGCTGTCGTCGCGGTCTTGTCACTCAGCGTCGGGACGCGGGCGCAGGAATCGGCCTCCGCCGGTCTCGCCGGCCAGGTGCTCGACTCCACGCACGCCGGCATCCCAGGCGCCACCGTGACGGTGACCAACACCGGAACCAACGCGAAGCGTGTCGCGACGACGGACGAGGACGGCCGATTCTCGGTACCGAACCTTCCGCCGGCCACCTACCAGATCCGCGTGGAGCTGGCCGGCTTCCAGACCGCGGACGTCAAGGCGTTCACGCTACGAAACGGTGAAATCGCGCGTCCGCTGATCACGCTCGCCCTCGCGAACGTCGCGGAGAACGTGACCGTGATCGGTGAATCGCCGCTCCTGCAGACGTCGAGCGCGTCGGTCAGCCAGACCATCTCACGCAAGCAGATTGAAGACGTCCCGATCAACGGGCGCACGCTGCTGTCGCTCGCGGCCCTGTCGGCCGGCGTCACCCCGCAGGCGTTCACTCGTGGAACCCAATTTGGCGCGGCCGGCAGCAGCCGGAACCAGTACGTGACCGTCGAAGGCGGACGGGACAGTTCGACGAATTACACGGTCGACGGCGTGTACGTGCGGTCGCTCCGGTTCAACAACCTCTCGCTGGCGCCGCCGATCGATGCCGTCCAGGAAGTGACCGTCCTGCGCAACTCCTTTTCGACGGAATACGGGCAAGGACAAGCCGTGGTGTCCATCGTGACCAAATCGGGCACCAATCATCCGGTGGGATCACTGTCTGAGTTCTACCGGAGCGACAAGTTCGACAGGAAGAACTTTTTTGCGACAACCAAGCCGCTGCTCGAGCGCAATCAGTTCGGCGGCACGCTCGGGGGGCCGATCAAGCAGAACACGGTGTTTGCCTTCGGCTCGTACGAAAGGCTCCGAACGACGAAAGGTCTGCCATTTCTCGCCGCCGTTCCCAGTCCGATCTTCCTGGCGGGCGATTTCTCGAGCGTGTCGACGCCGGTTGTCGATCCGCTGACGCGACTGCCGTTCCCGGGCAACATCATTCCGACAAGTCGTTTCTCGAAGTTCGCGAAGACGCTCGCGCCCACCATCCCGACGCCGAACGCCAGCGGCGCCAACAATTACAACATCAACAAGAATTTCACCGACGATGCCGATACGGCCACCGTCCGCGGCGACCAGGTGCTCAGCAGCCGGCACAATCTGTTCGAGCGCGTCATGTGGTACAACGGCTCGCAGCTCAACCCGTCGGTGTTCTCGTACACGAATCTTCCCCAGAAGGGCCGGAATCTCGCGGT
>WNGB01012785.1_pt1 | contig 11361 bp, 12 predicted proteins | sample 5400681 | NCBI WGS metagenome assembly WNGB01 (sample SAMN13153367, study PRJNA577476) | soil metagenome | isolation source: 115 cm soil or saprolite under grassland replicate 2 | place: USA:California | collected 2016-06-15 | reverse complement strand
CAGGGCTCAGAGCTCAGACCGTGTCAATCCGTGCTCTGGGCCAGCCACGCGCGCAGACGCGCCGAGATCTCATCGCGGATCCTCCGGAAGACCTGGAGCCTCTCCTCGTCGCTGCCGGTGGCGCGGGAGGGATCCTCGAAGCTCCAGTGCAGGCGCCGGGCGCCGCGCGGGAAGACCGGGCAGCGCTCGTGGGCGCTGTCACACACCGTGACGACGTAATCCCACGGCTCATCGAGAAATCGGTCGAGCGTCTTCGATCGATGGCCGCTCAGGTCGATCCCGACCTCGGCCATCGCGCGGACGGCGAGCGGGTTGACGCGAGTCTCCTCGGTGCCCGCGCTCTCGACCTCGAAGCGATCACCGGCCAGGGCGCGCAGGACGCCCTCGGCCATCTGGCTGCGCGCCGAGTTGTGCGTGCAGAGAAACAGCACCCGCCGCTTCATCCGCGCGCCACCTCGGGCGGCGCCGGCGCGGCCGCGCCGAGCGCATCCGGGAACCACTGGCGGGTCCGGTTACAGAAGGCGCACACCGACAGCATGACCGGCACCTCGACGAGCACGCCGACCACGGTCGCCAGCGTCGCGCCGGAGGTGAGGCCGAAGAGCGAGACGGCCGTGGCCACCGCCAGCTCGAAGAAGTTGCTGGCGCCGATCAGCGCTCCCGGCGCGGCCACCCGATGGGGCACCTCGAGCCAGCGCGCCAGGGCATAGGCCAGCCCGGCGTTGAAGTAGACCTGGATCAGGAGCGGGATCGCGATCAGCGCGATGTGCGCGGGCTTGCCGAGGATCACCTCGCCCTGGAAGGCGAAGATCAGCACGAGCGTCGCCAGGAGCGCCATGACCGACACCGGCTTGAGCCGCGCCAGGAAGACGCCTTCGAACCATTCCGGGCCTCGCGCCCGGAGGAGGATGGCCCGGGAGCCGGCCCCCGCCGCCAGCGGGATCACGATGTAGAGCAGCACCGAGTACAGCAAGACGTCGTACGGCACGGTGATGTTCGACACGCCGAGCAGGAGAATGACGATCGGGGCGAAGGCGACGAGCATGATGAGATCGTTGAGCGCCACCTGGACCAGCGTGTACGCCGGGTCGCCGTCGGTCAGGTAGCTCCAGACGAAGACCATGGCCGTGCAGGGGGCGGCGGCGAGAATGATGGCCCCGGCCAGGTACTGGTCGGCGAGCTCCGGCCCGATCATCCCCGCAAAGACGTGCTTGAAGAACAGCCAGCCGAGAAACGCCATGCTGAACGGCTTGACCAGCCAGTTGACGAAGAGCACGACGACGATACCCCGGGGCTGGGCCCCGACGCCCCGGAGCGCGGCGAAATCGATCCGCAGCATCATGGGGTAGATCATCAGCCAGATCAGCACCGCGATCGGGAGGTTGACGTGGCTCACCTCGAGCCCGCTCAACTCCTTCACCAACCCGGGGGTGAGCCGGCCAATCGCGATGCCCGCCACGATGCAGAGCGCCACCCAGACCGACAGGTAGCGCTCGAAGATGCTCAAGCGTTTGACTCCCTCGGCAGGACTCACCGGATGAGCGCTCCTGAGGCCGACCGGGTGCTGCGTTGTCTGCCTAACCGGCCGCAGGCTTGCGGGCACGGACGAAGGCGCTCATGAACTTGCCATCCACCTGGGGGGCGACGGCCTCGGCGTCGATCCCCGCTCCGGCCAGGAGCTCGCGCGCGTCCTCCACGCGGTAGATCCGGGTCGGCTCGAGGTCGATGGCCTCGAAGCCCGCCTTCGCGAGCTTGGCGCGGTACTCCTCTTCCTCGAGCGCCCCCGCGACACAGCCGATCCAGAGCTCGATACTGCGGCGGATCTGCGAGGGGACCTCACCGCGGACCACGACATCGGACACCGCGAGACGCCCGCCCGGGCGGAGCACCCGCAGCGCCTCGGCAAACACCCGGTCCTTGTCCGCGGAGAGGTTGATCACGCAGTTGGAGATGATGACGTCCACGGAGTCGTCCGGCAGCGGGATCGCCTCGATCTCGCCCTTGAGGAACTCCACGTTGTGGACGCCGGCCTTCCGCTGGTTCTCGCGCGCCAGGGCCAGCATCTCGTCGGTCATGTCGAGGCCGTACGCCTTCCCGGTCGGCCCCACCCGCCTGGCCGAGAGCAGCACGTCGATGCCGCCGCCCGAGCCCAGGTCGAGCACCGTCTCGCCGAGCTCGAGCGCGGCCAGCGCCGTGGGGTTGCCGCAGCCGAGGGACGCGGCCACGGCCTCGGCCGGGAGCGCCGCCGTCTCGCCGCTTTCGTAGAGGTTCGAGGTGATGGGATCACACGCCCCACGCGAGGACGAGGCGCCGCAGCACGAGCTTTCCCCGCTCGACACGCGGAGCGCCGCCTTGCCGTACTTGTCCTTCACGATCTGCTTGATGTCCTGGTCGGCCATGACCTGTCCTCCTCGTCTTGTTCGGCGCGCGCGATGTTCAGGAGGCGCAGCAGGAGCCGCCCTTGGCCATCGGGAGATTCTTGAGGCCGGCCGCGGGCGCCTCGTCCTCGAGGTCGTAGTTCAGGTGGTAGACCTCCCACTCGACCCCATCCGGGTCCTGGACCCAGAACTTGTCCTGGTTGGCGTGACAGCAGTTCACGCCCATCTCCTCGCGCACCGGCAACCCCGCCCCCTTCACGCGGGCCAGGTGCGCCGTCACGCTCTCCGGCGAGTCGACCTGGACGCCGACGTGGTCCACGACGCCCTCGCCCGCCGGACGGCCGCTCGACAGGGCCAGGTTGACCGGCGCCCACTCGGGAAGGAACTTCACGTAGCCCGGCTTCTCCTTCACCGGGGCGCCGCCGAAGAACGTCTGGTAGAACTGCTGGCTCTTGGCCAGGTCCGACACGTGCATGTGCAGATGGACCTTCGCGCTCATTCCGGATCCTCCTCTAGGGAACTCGGAGGGGGGCTTCGCCCCCCTTCCGAACCTCCCCCCAGGAACAGGTTGCGCCGGCGAAGCCGGCGCTCGAAGCAGAACGCCCATCGGTTGCGGTATTTCTCGTGGGCATGTGACGATTTACTCCGACAGGCTCCTAGCAGCAGGCGGTCAGCACGCGCACCAGCGCCGTGACCGTATCCCGCCGCACGGAATAGTAGATGTACCGCTCTTCTTTCCGGCTCTCGATCAGCCCCGCCCGCCGCAGCTGGTCGAGGTGGTGGGACAACGTGGGCCCGGGCACCCCCACCGCCTCCTGGATCTCTCCCGCCGGGACCTCGCCCTTGGCGCGCACCAAGAAGAAGAACACCTGGAGTCGCGTGAGATGGGCGAGGGCCTTGAACGCCTCCACGTGCGCGACGGTGGCCTCGAGCTGGGCACGCGGGAGGCGCGCTATCGTTTTCATGTTTCGAAGTATATAAATCTATGGAACAGGTGTCAAGAGCAATCATGGCCTCGGATTCCGGATGGCGAGCAAGACCCGTGTTTCGGTCCGGGGCGGAGTCGGCCCGTGGCGAAGCAAGGCACGGGGTGCTGACGGATGAGAGGGATGGCCCGGCGCCACCTGGTCCGCCCGCCCGCGGTTCGCCGACGCAACGTCCTGAACGGCCTTCCCCGTGGTCGAGCTGAGCTACGGCTTGTGGTACGGGCGGAACGACCGATGGATGGCCATGTTGACGTCGGTCGTCGGGAGTGGATAATAATAGGGCGAGTCGAGGGCGATGGTGTCCGCCCGAGATGCCTCCAATGCTCGAGAGACCGATGACCCCTACCGGTGGGCAAGCTGGTAGGGGCCTCTTTTTTGGGCTCTTCCGGGAATCGTGTGGGTCGGAGTCGGGGCGCCGGTGACTCGGATTTCGTGGCGGTGTTTGGACCAGAAGGTCCTGGCCCGCGAGCCCAGGGGCCAGGACCCGTCCACGGTGGTTCGCCAAAGGCCTCTTGCGATCCTCGAACGTGATTGAAATTGAAATTCGGCTCTTCCGGCTTTCGTGTGGACAGCATTTTCTCACGCAGGAGGCGTATGCTTCTGCTCACGGCGATCGTGGTCTTCTTCCTGCCGTCCGGCTCCCCGTTCGCCAACGTCCAGGGTGGCGTCAGTCCCAGGATGGCCTGGTAGAGTTCGATGTCGCGCAGGGCTCCGATCCTCCTCGTTGGGATGGGACCGGAGCATAGCTCAGGGGCTCAAAAACCGCGGCCGAGAAGGACCCAGCCGGTCGCTGGCGGAGAAGAGGATGCGACCGGCGGCCCGGTGATCGGGTAGGAGCGATGGCATGTTCAAGCGTATTCTCGTCGCCTACGACGGATCCGAAGGCGCCCAGGCCGCACTCAGGATGGGGATCGGGCTCGCCAAGAGCCCGGGGACGGAGCTCTACAGCATCTCGGTCGAGGAGCATCTGCCCCGCTACGCCGCGACGATCGGCGAGGTCGAGGACGCCCGGGAGCGGATCGACGAGCACTTCCGGGCGTTGACGAAACAGGCGCAGGACTCGGCCGCGCTGCAGGGCGTGGACCTCGAAACCGTCGTCCGTCAGGGCCACGAGCTGCAGGCCATCCTCGACTTCGCCCGGCAGCGGCGTTGCGACCTGCTGCTGCTGGGCTCCCACGGGCACCGCCGCGTCTTCGAGCGGGTCATCGGCAGCACCTCCCTGAGCCTCGTCCGCCTCGCCTCGTGCTCGGTGCTGATCACGCGCTCCCGGATGGAAGCGGACGGCCTCGGCGGCATCAAGCGGATCCTGGTCGGGCTGGACGGCTCCCCTCTCGGACGCCTCGCGTTTCGCGCCGCGGTGGATCTCGCGATCCTGTGCGCCGCGACCGTCGTCGGCGTCACGATCCGCGAGGTCTCGCCGCTCGCGCGCGCCGAGGAGGCCGAGTGGCCATACGTCGCGCAGCTCGGGGCGGCCGCCCAGGAGCACGCGCGAGCGGCGGGGGTCACCTTCGAGCACGTGACGCGAAACGGACACGCCGCGCACGCGATCCGGGAGGTGGCGCGGGACGCGGGGGCCGACCTGATGGTGCTCGGGGCCACCGGCCTCGAGCACCCGTGGAGCACCACCATCGGCGGGACCGCGGGCAGCGTGGCCAGCGAGGCGCCCTGCTCGCTCCTGCTGGTCCGCTCGCCGCACGCCCTCCTCCACGTGGACGACATCATGGCGCGGGCCGTCTCGTCGGTGACGATGGACGCGCCGCTCGCCGAGGTGGTCGAGCTGCTGCTCCGGCGGAACGTGAAGGCCTTGCCCGTCCTCGACGCGCGGCGGCACGTGGTGGGCATCATCACGGGCGGGGACCTGCTCGAGCGCGCCGACATGGGCCTACGCCTCTCCATCAAGCAGGAGCTGGACGCGGACGCCCTGGGGGACCGGCTTCGCGCCCTGGCGCGGAGCCCGAAGTCCGCCCGCGACGTGATGACGCGTCACGTGCACACGGTGGAGGGCTCGGCCGATCTCGCGACGGTGATCCGGTTGATGGCGGCGCGGCGCGTGAAGCGCGTGCCCGTGGTGGACCAGCACAAGGAGCTGGCCGGCATCGTGAGCCGGGCCGACGTGCTTCGCGCCATCGCCGCCCTGCCCGAGCCGAGTGAGGCCGCCGAGCACGAGCTGTCGACGGCCGGGCGCACGGTGGCGGATGCGGCAACCACGGAGGTGCCGGTCCTGCCCGCCGAGGCTCCCGCGGAGGAAGTCCTCGAGCGCGTGCTGGGAAGCCCGCTGAGACGCGTCGTGGTGACGACCTCGACCGGGACCGTACTCGGGCTGATCACCGACCGCGACGTCCTCGCGCGCTCGACTCCCGAGACGCGCGCCTGGATCCTGCGGATGCTCATGGGCAAGGGGCCGCGCCAGGGGGAGGGGCATGCTGCGGACCGCACCGGGACCTTGACGGCCGCGGACCTGATGGCGCCCTCGCTGGTCGCGGTACGGCCCGAGGATTCGCTGGCTCACGCCATCCGCCTGATGATGCAGCACCAGGTCAAGCGGCTCGTCGTCGTGGACGAGGACGGCCGCTTCCGCGGGCTGGTGGACCGGCGCGAGATCCTCCGCTTGCTCGCCGGCGAGTGATGGCGGCAAGACGACGAGGATTGCCCATGCCACGCAGGCGGCGGAGGTGACCGGTTCCCGCTGACCGCGCGGCCTGGAGCTCGGCCGGCAATCGCTCGAGCGAGACCCATACTGGGTCGAGAACCCGCCCGCACAGGAGGAGACCATGTGGAGAGTGCTTGCGATCACGCTGGGCGTCGCGCTGGGAGCGGCGCTCGTCACGCACACCGTCCTTGCCCAGGATCCGCCCCTGCCCCATCCGCCGATGCACGGTGGCGAGATGCCCATGCCCCATGGCGCGATGCACGGGATGCAGCCCATGCAGCATCGGCCGGCTACGACCGGGGCGCCCGCCATGCCGGGGCAGGACGCCTTCGGGGCCATCGCAGAAGTCGTCCAGATGCTGGACGCGGATCCCACGACTGATTGGAGCAAGGTCGATCTGGAGCGCCTCCGGCAGCATCTGATCGACATGAACGAGGTGGTGCTGCGGGCGCAGGTCAAGCAGACCCCGGTATCCGGCGGGCTCGTGATGGACGTCACCGGCAGCGGGCGCACGGAACAGGCCATCCGCGCGATGCTCATCCCCCACGCCGCCGAACTCGATCGGATGCCCTCGTTCGCCGCCAGGACCGAGCTGATCCCCGGCGGCGTGCGACTGACCGTGACGGCAAGGACGGCCGAGGATGCCAAGGCGGTCACGCGGCTCCGCGGCCTCGGGTTCGTCGGGCTGCTCACGGTCGGGGCGCATCACGGGCCGCATCACGTCGCCATGGCCCGGGGCGAACCCCTCACCCACGGCCATTGACGAGGTTCAGTCGACGTCGGGGCGGCGCGCGGCCCAGGGGGCCGCGGCCTCGAACGCGGCGGACGCCGCGAGCACCGCGCGCTCGGCGTGACGGCGCCCGACGATCTGCAGTCCGACGGGGAGCCCCGAGGGCGTGAAGCCGACGGGCACCGTCGCCGCCGGCTGGCCGGTCAGGTTGAAGGGGAAGGCGAACGGGATCCAGCCGAGCGGTGAGACCGGGTGGCCGTCGATCTCCTTGAGTCCCGGCTTCCCGACGGGGAAGGGCGGCACGGCCACGGTGGGCGTGATCAGGAGGTCGAAGCGCGCGAGGAAGCGCTGCACCTCGGTCCAGAAGTCCTCGCGACGCTGCGCCGCGCGGAGGTACGACTCGATGCTGATCGTCCGGCCGAAGCGGAGCAGCGCGACGAGGCTCCGGTCGAGCCGGTCATCGCCGTCGGCCATGGCATGGCCCCAGGCGGCGTAGGTCTCCGCCGCCGACATCACGCGGAACATCTCCTCGGGATTCTCCCAGGAGGGCGTGACGACCTCGACGTGACACCCGAGCGATTCGAACCGCTCCGCCGCCTGGCGACAGAGATCCTCCACCTGAGGATCCACCCGCGCGTGGCCGAGATCCGGAGACCAGGCGACGCTGAGCCCCGCGATCCCGGCGTCGCACGCCGCCAGGTACGAGCCGCCGTCCTCCGCGGGCAACGAGTGCCGGTCGCGGTCGTCGGGTCCGGCCATCACGTCCAGCATGAGCGCCGCATCACGCACCGTCCGCGTCATGGGTCCGGTGACGCTCACGCCGTGCCAGCCGCGGAAGGTCGGATGCTGGGGCACGCGGCCATGGGACGGCTTGAGCCCGTAGATCCCGCAGAACGAGGCCGGGATGCGGATGGAGCCGCCGCCGTCGGTGCCCACCGCGAGCGGCCCGAGCCCCGCCCCCACCGCGGCGCCGGCGCCGCCGCTCGAGCCGCCCGGCGTCAGCTCCGGGTTCCACGGATTGCGCGTGACGCCGAAGAGCGGGTTGTCAGTCACGCCCTTGTGGCCGAACTCGGGCGTGTTGGTCTTGCCGACGAGGATGGCGCCCGCCCCCTTCAGCCGCTCGACGGCGACGGCATCCTCCTCCGGCATGTGATCGGCGAAGAGCCGGGAGCCGCCGGTCGTCAGCACGCGCCGGGTGAACACCAGATCCTTGACCGAGAACGGCACGCCGTGCAGCGGCCCCAGCGGCTCGCCCGTCATGACGGCCACCTCGGCGGCCAGGGCCGCCTCGCGGGCCTCCTCGGCGGTGACGGCGCAGAAGGCGTTGAGCCGCGGGTTCAGCCGCTCGATCCGCGCCAGGACCGCGTCGACGACCTCGACCGGGGAGACCGCCTTCTTCCGGATCAGCCCGGTCAGGTCGAGCGCGGAGAGCCAGCCGAGATTGTCCACGGCCGTCAGTTGGGGTGGTTCACCCGCGCCACCGTGTAGTCCACGTGGGTGGCGTGGGAGCCCTCGATCACGGTCACGCGGCAGATGTCGTCGCCCTTGGCGAAGTCCGCCCACACGCCCGGGAATTTCTCGGGGTTCACGAAGCGCTCGCTCTTGGTCTCGGTCCAGCCCGTCTGCGTCAGAAGCTGGCGGGCCTGCTCGAGCGTCGCGTCCACCGTGGTCTCGGCGAAGTAGATGAGCTTGGGAGCCGTGGCCCTGGGAGTCTGGATGATCACCGACTCGCGCGAGTACGCCACCCACTCCTTCGGCACCCGGATGTCGTCGAAGGGCTGGCGCGGCATGGGGACGGCGGTGACGCATGCCGAGACGACCAGCGCCGACACGATCAGGAGAGTTCTCACGCGGCGGATTGTATCATCAGCCGCATGGACCGCGCCCTTCTCCCGCGCCTCGCGTCGTGGCTCGAGCGGTCCGAGATCCGGGCTCTCGACCCCGAGGGCGTGGCCGCCCTCGCCCGCGCGCTCGATGGGGCCGATCCACCCGTCACGGCCGGGCGCTGGGGCACGCTGATCGGCTACGCGCCGGGGGCCGGGCGGCGCCGGCTCGTCCAGTTCGACCGGCGCGGCAACCTGATCGCGGCGTTGCGCTGGCGGGCGGACGGCGCGCTCGGGTGGGCCCGATGTCTCACGGCCGGAGGGCACTGGGTCGGGATCGAACCCCGGACGGCGACACATCCCGGCTGGGGCGCCTCCGATCGGGTGTGGCTCGTCGACGCCGCGGGCCCGTGGACGCCGCGGGAAGCGCTGACGGTCTTCCAGTCCCTCGACTATGCACGGCTCGATTTCATCCCGCCGCTCGCCGAGCCTCGCCGTCTCCCTCCCGGCGCGGGCACGGCGCTCCTCGATCTCGTGGCCGGGCTCATGAAGGACCAGGGCGTGAGCCGCGCGCGCTACCGCGGCCCGTACCCGACCGAGCAGCTCTTCACCGCGCTGCTCGAATCCTTCCGCTACGACCCCGCGGTGGCCGACCCGCTGGAGCGCTTCATGGACGGCGGCCGGCTCGACTGGCTCCCCGCCCCTCACGAGCGCCATCACGTGACGCCGGGCGTCTCGGTGCAGCTCCGCCAGGAGCTCGACAAGGTGGTGCTGGGGGGAGCGGCGTTCTACCGCCTGGACTGGCAGGGCGTGATCCGCCGCGAGCCGCGGGTCGTGCGGCGCGAGGGCGAGCGCGCCATCTGCTCGCTCTGGGCGCTCGGGCGATCGATCGAGGACCGGCTGGTCCTGGATTGCTCGGGCGAGGTGCTGGAGGTCCCGGCCACCGAGCCCGACCGCGCGCCGGCGGCGCCGCTGCCGCCGGTCTGGGGCCCCGCCCTCGCCGAGCTGATCGCGCGCGAGAGCGCGCCGGCGCTGGCCGCCTCCATCCGCGAGGTGATGGACGGTCTCGCGCTCGAGTGGGGCGCGGTCGCCGGAGACCTCACGCGCGCGGACGGCGCGAGGATCAGGGTGAGCCGGCGGCTTCGCGACTCCGCGATCGCGTGGCTCGCGGAGACGCCGCCGGGGGTCGGGCGCGCCGAGCGCGCCGTCCAGTTCGCCCTCGAGGTGGCCCGGCTCCTCGGGCCGACCGTGCGGCTCGTCGCGCAGATGCGCCTGGAAGCGCGCAGCGAGGAGGAGCAACGGCGCGCGCTCCTCGAGAGCGAGGGCGAGGGGCTGCCGCTCTCGGACGCGGTCGGTCGACTCCTGGCGCTGATTGCCTCCGGCACCGCCTGAGCAGCGCCGACCACTCCGCTTGGGGGGCCCCCTCCGAGTCAAGAGTGGCGGCTGGCGTGCATCAGCACCCACGCGTTGAGGGCGACGAAGCCGGCGATGGAAGCCACGGAGAGCACGAAGTAGGCGACGCAGGCGACCTCCTGGCGGTTCAGCAAGGTCCGGCGCCGGAGCTTGGACCAGAGCGTCTCGCGCATGAAGCGCACCGAGTCGTGTTTGAGGGTCGGCACACCGAGCAAGTCCACCAGGATGTGGTAGCCGTCCATCTCGAGGAAACAGAAGGGATAGAGGCTCACGAAGAAGGACTGGAGCTGCAGGATGGCCGAGGCGGCGAGAAAGCCCTTCACGAGCCCGGGGCCGGAGAGGCTCGCCGTCCAGAGGCAGACCGAGGCCAGGAACAGGTGCACGAGCGGCCCCGCCAGGGCATTGACGATCCGCGCGCGCCGGCTGGCCATGAAGATGTCCGTCACGTCCACGTAGAACGTCGGGATGAAGCCGTGCAGCATGGTGAAGCCGAACTCCCGCACCCGGCGCTTGTAGTGCACGCAGGCCAGCGCGTGCATGAGCTGATGGCTCACCACGGTCAGCCAGAAGCAGAGCTTGACGAGCAGGATGGCGACCACCGGGTTGCGCGCGAGCCCCGCCGCGACCTCGCCGCTGCCGCGCCAGAGGTCGACGGCGCCCCGGGCCCCGAGGGCGACGAGCCCCGCCAGCGCGATCGCGGCGACGGGCGTGAAGAGCAGGAAGGCGCCGTACCGGTAGATCCGCTCGAAGACGTCGTGGGACGTCCGGCTGGTGACGGTCAGCCGCTCCATCGCATGCAGCACGGCCTCGGCGGCGCGGGCGGCGGGGTTCTTCTGGTTCCGGGCCAGCACCTCCCGCAGCCGGGAGGCGGGACGCATGGTCAGGAGGTGGGTGCGCCGGAGCTTGGCGATCAGCGCCGGGATGATCTCGAAGTCGAAGGCGCCGTAGCGCAGCACGTACGCGGTGCCGATCTCTTGCAGCGACGCGCGGCCGTCCATCCGCTCCCACAGAAACTTCTCCTGCTCCGTGAGGAGGAGGTAATCCTCGGTGCGGCGGTTCTTGAGGACGTAGGTGGTGCTGCCGCGGAGGCCGGGCGGCAGGCGCGCCAGCTCGCACCCGTCGGCGGGGATCCGCTGGGGCCGGCTCTCGAGGTAGGCGAACGCGCTCGGGACCTCGCGTGTCTCGAAGCCGGCGCCATCCTCGCCGCGGACGAGCAACTCGATCCGCGCCCGCTTGGCCCGGTCCTCGGCCTGGTCGCTCGGGTTGCTGGGCCCGCCCATCGCCCGCTAGGACACTCGGAGGGGGGCTCCGCCCCCCTTCCGAACCTCCCCCCAGAAACAGGTTGCGCCGGCGGAGCCGGCGCTCGAAGCGGAACGCCCAT
>WNGB01012784.1_pt1 | contig 11362 bp, 9 predicted proteins | sample 5400681 | NCBI WGS metagenome assembly WNGB01 (sample SAMN13153367, study PRJNA577476) | soil metagenome | isolation source: 115 cm soil or saprolite under grassland replicate 2 | place: USA:California | collected 2016-06-15 | reverse complement strand
TCGTCCGCGTTCTCGTCCCGCGGCACGGAAGGGCCGCCCGGGTCGAAGGCCTTTACGTTGCGGGCAAGCCCGTCGCGGCTCGTGTCAACCGGCTGATTCCGCTCGGCGGCACCGACTACCTCATCACGTCGCAGGCTGCAGTCACGCACGGCGGGTCGCTCGGCCTGGTCGGCCTGAGAGTGTCGCTCGGAGCGCCCGCCTATTCCCTTCCCGCGGGTTCCCAGATACTCGTCGGGCTGCCCGTGGCTCCGCGTGCACCCGTCAAGCACAACCGGGTGTCCCGAGTCGCCCGGACTATTGCCTCGCCGCTCGCCGTGCTCGGCTTCGCGGACACGGCTTCCACCGCCGTCGTGGCATCCCCGGTCCCCTTCTTCACGAGCGGGCCGACCGGCCGCCGCGCCGTCGCCATCGCGGGAAGGTTCCTCGGTGTCCCCTACCTCTGGGCGGGAGCGAGCCCGGTGACGGGCTTCGACTGTTCGGGGCTCACGATGTACGTCTACGCCCAGCTCGGGATCCAGCTGACGCACTACACGGGCTCACAGATCCACGAGGGCATGCCCGTGGCCCGCGACCAGCTGCAGCCGGGAGACCTCGTGTTCTTCTTCGCCAGCCGCGGCGTTCCCGGGCACGAGGGGATGTACATCGGCGACAACCAGTTCATCCACGCGCCGCACACCGGCGACGTCGTCAAGATCTCGAGCCTTTCCGACCCGCACTACGCGCTCGGCTACGTCGGCGCCGTACGGCCCTATCGGAACTAGGGCTGGCTCGTGAGCACGACGCCCGAGGCGTCGAACGAGCGGCGGCCGAGCTGAGCTTCGAGCGTCCGCTTCGCGGGCTCCGTGGAGATCACCAGCGGCTGGTCCGCGGAGGCTTCGATAAGCGTCTCGAGCGTCACCAGCTGGAGGGAAGGGCCCGTGCGCAGCTGGATCGTGGCGGTATCGGAGACGTCGACCCTCAGCGTCCGCTCGACGTTCGGCACCCGGAACCCGCCCGGCCATGCCCGCAGCTTGTCGACCCTCACCTTCACGATCGCCAGGGTCGAGTCGTAGGAGGTCGCCGAGACGAGCGTTCCGGTCAGCCTCAGCGTGTACTGACCGGGCAGGGCCGAAAACAGAAGCCGCTGGCCCCGCTTCAGATACGGGTACGGATTGACGGCGTTGCCCCTGCGCGGGTGAACCTCGAAGTAGAGGCGCGGACGAGCGCCGTCTGCGTCTCCTGAGTCCCCGACGAAACCGATCGTCTGACCCGCGACGACACGCGCTCCGGAAGTCAGCCCCGGCGCGTACGCCTCCCCGGTGCAGCTTCCGCTGTTGTCGTTTCGGCTCGTCACGTCGTTGTTGAGATGCGCATAGAGATACGTCGTACGGCTGAACCCGTACAGGGTCAGCATGCAGCCTCCGAACTTGCTCTTCGAGAAGACGACGTTGCCGTCCTCGGCCGCGACGGCGACCGCCTTGCGAGGAGCTGTGATCTCGTTGCCGAGTGACCCCTCGATGCCGTAGCCATTCTTGAACTGGGCGGAGCCGATCACCGGAAAGACGATGGGCGGGCCGAAGCCGTACGGCCTGACGGCGCCGACGTAGGAGCGCGCGTAGCCGGGATCGGCCAGGCTGGAGATCTTGACGACGTCGCCCGTGTGCGGAGCGTGGATGAACTTGCCGTCCCCGACGTACATCCCTTCGTGCTGCGGTCCCGCCTTGCTCTTGTGGAAGAAGACGAGATCTCCCTTGCGCAGCTGCGTCGGGGTCAGGCGGTACCCCTCCTTCCACTGCGCGCCGGTGTAGTGGGTGAGCTGGATCCCGAGCTGCGCGTACACGAACATCGTCAGTCCCGAGCAGTCGAAGCCGGTGCTCGGCCTGCCTCCTCCCCACGTGTAGCGGACACCCAGGTACCGCTTCGCGATGGCGACGGCCTGGCGTCCCAGCGAGGGCTGGGCCGCCGGGGGCGGTGAGGGCCCTGTTCCGGCCGTCCCCGCCGGAGGACCGAGCAGGAGCAGCCCAAGGGCTGCCGTCGCGATTGTCAGAGTCGTACGCATGGGAACGTCGGGTTCGTGCCGGAACGGCTGAACCCTACAGAGGACGCAGATTTACGCCAAGTGTTAGTGACAAGAGTGTCACTAACTCGGGCGGAGGAGCCCTGCGAGGCTCGTGAGCACGAACGAGCCGGCCGCCACGAGCACAATGGCGCCGCCCGGTGCCAGGTCGCCGTAGTAGGAGACCGTCAGCCCCACGAGCACCGAGCCGAGGCCGATCCCGCAGGCGAGCACGATCGTCGAGCGGACGCTCCAGGCGATCCGCGCCGCAGCGATCACAGGCAGCACCATCAGCGCGGCGATCAGGAGGATGCCGACGATCCGCATCGAGGCGCCGATCGTGACCCCCGTCAAGGCGGAGAGCGTCACGTTGAGAAGCCCGACCGGCACGCCGCTGACGCGGGCGCCCTCCTCGTCGATCGAGACGGCGACGAGCGCCTGGTAGAGCGCGGCGATCAGACCCAGCCCGGCCGCGCCGAGCGCCAAAACAAGGATCAGGTCCCCTCGCGTGACGGTCAGGATCGAGCCGAAGAGGAAAGCGAACAGGTTCGCGTTCAGCGCGCCGGCGGCCGAGACGAGCACGACTCCGGCCGCGATGCCCGTATAGAAGAGAAGCGCGAGCGCCTGGTCACCGGCCGTGCGCCGCCGCGAGCGCAGCCATTCGACCCCCACCGCTCCCAGCACGGACGCGACGAGCGCCGTGGCGACGGGCGAGATGCCGAGCAGATAGCCAAGCGCGACGCCGGCGAAGGCGACGTGTCCGATCCCGTCGCCGATCAGGCTCATCCTGCGTTGGACGAGGAAGAAGCCGACTGCGGGAGCCAGCACGCCCACGACCGCTCCCGTCGCGAAGGCGAGCCGCATGAAGTCGGCGTCAAAGATGGACATGGGAAGGGTCGTGCCAGGGATCGGGGAGCGAGGACGGAGGGCCGTCGAAGACGATCCCCCCGCGCACGAGCACGAGCCGCTCGACGAAGCGCTCGACCGCTCCGAACTCGTGCGAGACGAACAGGATCGTGACCCCGAGCTCGCGATGGAGCCGGTCGAGCAGGACGGCAAACGCCTCCTGGGCGTCGACGTCCACTCCGGCGGTGGGCTCGTCGAGCACGAGCAGGTCCGGCCGCGCGGCAAGCGCCTTGGCGATGAACGCGCGCTGCTGCTGGCCTCCCGAAAGAGTCGCGAGCCGCGCCGCCGCCCTCTCGACGAGGCCGACACGGCTTATCGCCTCGTCGACCGCCTCCCGGTCGTCGCGCCCAAGCGGCCCGAAGATGCCGCGCCGGGCAGCTCTCCCGGCCGAGACCACCTCGCGCACGTTGACCGGTGCATCGATCTCGAGCCCCGCCCGCTGTGCGAGGTAGCCGATCCGCTCCCGGTGCCGGAAGCGCTGAGCCGCCTCTCCGAAGAGCGCGGCTTCGCCGCGGGTCGGCTTCTCGAGCCCGAGCGCGATCCGCAACAGCGTGGTCTTCCCCCCGCCGTTCGGCCCCGCGATCGCGACAAACTCGCCTTCCTCGACCGCCAGGTCGACATCGCGCAAGACCTCGGGGCCTCCCGGATACGAGAACGAGACGCCGCGGAGCTCGACCGCTAGCGGCATCCGAGCGCCTGCCGTAGCGCCGCCAGGTTCGACCGCATGACCGAGAAGTAGTCCTCACCGCGGTCCTGCGCGGCCGGCGTCAGGCCCTCGATCGGATCGAGGACGGCCGTCTTCCTGCCCGTGTCTCGCGCGACCGTCTCGGCGATCCGGGGCGAGACGAGCGTCTCGAAGAAGACCGTGGTCGCGTGCGTCTTGCGAACGAGCGCGATCGCGGAGGCGAGCTTCTGCGGCGTTGGCTCAGCCTCGGGGCTCAATCCCTCCACGGCAATCTGCCGGAGGCCGTAGCGCTGGCCCAGATAGGCGAACGCCTCATGGCTCGTCACGATCTCGTGCCGGGCGCAGTGGGCCAGGCCTCTCCGGTACTCGCGGTCGAGCGCCTGCAGCCGGGCCAAGAGGCGGGCGGCGGCCTCCGAGGCGTGCAAGGCGTTGCCGATCCGCCGGACGATGAGGGCGTACCGGAGCGGGTCGAGCCAGACGTGGGGATCGTTGTTCGCGAAGCGGTTCAGCCCCGGCGTGTCGAGCAGCAGCACGACGCGCTCACCCGATCCGGCGGCCCGTTCGATCTGAGGCTGGAACCCGTGCCCGAGCAGAAGCACGAGGTCGGCCGAGCGAAAAGCCTCGAGGTTCGACGGCGTGACTTCGAGGTCATGCGGCTCGGCTCCTGCCGGCGTGAGATTCCGGACCTCCACACGGCTGCCGCCGATCTGCTCCGCCGCAAAAGCGATCGGATAGAAGGCCGCGACTACCCGCTCCTTCCCTGAGGACCCGTTGGACGACGAGCCGCAACCGGAGACGGCCAGCGCGACCGAGGCCGCAGCTACCATTATGAGAATGGTTCTCAATCTCATATGGACTATCCTACAGGCGTGATGGACGAGCGCCCAGCCGAGCTTTTGACAGAGCAAGGCCTCCGCCCCACGCGCCAGCGCCTGGCGGTGCTCTCCGCCCTCGCCGAGGAGCGGGAGGACGCAACGGCGCAGGAAATCCACGAGGCGCTTCGGAAGAGCGACCGCCGGGTCGGGCTTGCAACCGTGTACAGAACGCTCGCCGCGCTCAGCGAATGCGGCGTCGTCGACGAGCTCAACCATCATCCGCGCGAGGCCTGCTACCGGCTCTGCAGCGACGGCCACCACCATCATCTCGTCTGCTCCGAATGTCATCGCGTCGTCGAGCTCGATTGCGACCTGGACGAATGGCTCGCCGGCCAGGCGGCCGCCCACGGATTCGCCGTCTCCGGCCACCAGGTCGAGGTGACGGGCACGTGCGCCGACTGCCGCCCGTCAGGGCAGACTTAGCGGCGCCTACGTTGACTTTTCGCCGTCGAGGTGCGAACGTTGAGAGGCCAACTCTCCTCGGAAACCAGCTCTACGCCCTCGTCGCCGTGAGGATCGTCAGCACGGGCAAGGCCAGCACGCTCGCCCTGCAGTTCATCAACACCAACGGCTGGTTCGCGATGTGGAAGGACGGGAAGGGTGCTGCCGGCGGTGCCGAAGAGCCAGCGCCAGAATGTCGTGAAGATCGTCAACAAGCTGCGCGCGAAGTGCGCGTAGCGACCTAGGAAGGGCGGTTCGCGAGGGTCAACGCGACAGTTCGCGTCTGCCCGCTTCGCACATAGGTGAGCTGAATCCGGTCGCCGGGTTCCTTGCCGTTGATGATGCTCTGCACGTCCATCGCCGACGCGACCTTTCGTCCGTCGATCGCGGTGATGACGTCGCCGCCGGTCGAGTACTCCTGGCCGTCGACGAACTTCGTCGAGCCGTTCGAACCGTGGAGCCCTGCGCTCGCGGCCGGCGTCCCGACCTTGACGGCCGCGACCTCGACTCCGGAGGCGAGCCCGAGGCGCCCGGCGGCCGAGACCGGAATCGTCTGGAGGCTGACGCCGAGGTAAGCGTGCTTCGCCTCGCCGGTCGCGATCAGCTGGGAGACGACCGACCGGATGGTGTTGGACGGAACCGCGAAACCGACGCCTTCGTTGCCGCCCGAGTCGCCTGCGATCTGCGAGTTGATCCCGACCACGCGCGCATCGAGGCCGAGCAGCGGGCCCCCTGAGTTGCCGTGGTTGATCGCGGCATCGGTCTGGATCGAGTCGTTGATCGCGTAGTTGTTGGGCGAGGTCATCTGTCGGTGGAGGGCGCTCACGATTCCGGTCGTGACGGTTTCCTCGAGCCCAAACGGGCTACCGATGGCGACCACTCCGTCGCCCACCTGGAGCGCCGACGAGTCACCGAGCTGCAGAGGAGCCAGCAGCGAGGACGGCGCATCGACCTGGACGACGGCGACATCCGTCGAGCGATCGGTTCCGATGAGCCGCGCCTTGTACTCCGCGCCGTTCCAGAACCTGAGGCGAATCGAGCTCGCACCGTCCACCACGTGCTGGTTCGTGATGATGTGCCCCTGCTTGTCGTAGACGAAGCCGGAGCCCTGGGCGCTCTCCTGCGGCCCGCCGGGGACGGGGCTCGACCGGCCGACGTCAACCGTGAGCTCGACGACGCCCCGGTGGACACGCCGGTAGATCTGGTTGACCGACAGCCCACTCTGCGAAGAAGCCGGTGACGGCGTCTCGACCGGAACCTGTCGGACGACCGTGGTCGTGGTCCCGGACGACGAGAGCACCGAATAGATCCCTGCTCCACCGCCCGCGCCCACGACTGCAGCCGCGAGGATCGCGGCGAGGAGTGTCTTCTTCGAGCTCAGGCGTGGCATGCGTTCTCCTATAGAAGCGAATCCGGCTAAGAAGCCGCTGAGTCTCGGCTAAGAGCTTTCTAAGAATGCCCGGCGCCGGAGAGTCGGAGGAGGGGATCTCAAAGGGGAACCATCCGGGTTCCCCTTTGTGGGAGGAGGCGGCGGCTTTGCCGGTGCCTCCGGTCTCCGCAGAAGATTCACGAAGTTCTTACTGCTCTCTTAGAGGGCTCTTAGGAACAGGTGCGAGCCTAGCGGAGTGAACACCAAAGCCGCAGGCCCCAACCTGCGGTTCTGGATATCGACCACCGGGGCTCCCCGCCCCATGCACTCCCTTCCCTGATCGTTGCAGCCGCCGCCCCCGCGGCGGCTGCTGCGTACACACAGATGAGCGCGCAGAATATGGACATGAAGATTCTCGTCGTCGACGACGAAGAGGCCGTACGCGAATCGCTTCGGCGCGCGCTTCAGCTGGAGGGCTACGACGTCGAGCTCGCCTCCGACGGCGCGGAGGCGCTCGACCTGCTCGCGGCCGAGCCTGCACAGCCCGACGCCATCGTGCTCGACGTCCTCATGCCCCGCCTCGACGGCCTCGAGGTGGCGCGGGAGCTCCGCCGCGAGGGGAACTCCGTTCCGATCCTGATGCTGACCGCGCGGGCGGCCGTGGACGACCGCGTCGCCGGCCTCGACGCGGGCGCGGACGACTACCTGGTCAAGCCCTTCGCGCTGGAGGAGCTCCGCGCCAGGCTCCGCGCGCTACTGCGCCGGTCGGGAGAGGGAGGCCGCGAGGTGCTTCGGTTTGCGGACCTCGAGATGGATACGACGACGCGTGAGGTAAAGCGTGCGGGCGAGCCGATCGAGCTGACCCGGACCGAGTTTTCCCTGCTCGAGCTGTTCCTGCTCAATCCCCGCCAGGTCCTGACACGGTCGATCATCTTCGAGCGCGTGTGGGGCTACGACTTCGGCTACGGCTCGAACTCTCTGGACGTCTACATCGGCTACCTGCGCCGCAAGACCGAGGCCGCGGGCAAGCCGCGGTTGATCCACACCGTGCGCGGCGTCGGCTACGCCCTGCGCGAGCCATGAGCTTTCGCACGCGGATTGCCCTTGTCGCCGCTGCTGCCGTGGCGGTCGCGGTCTTCGTCGCCTCGCTCGTCGTCTACTTCGTCGTCCGCGGGGAACTCCTCGGGCAGGTTGACACCGCCCTACACCGCACTGCCGAGGCCACGCTCACCGGTCCCGGCGTGCGAATCGAGGGCCGCCACTTGGAGGGCGGTCCCCCGTTCGGCGAAGTCTTCGACTACGTCCAGGCGGTTTCCGCCACGGGCGCCCCGGTGACGAGGTTCGGCGTCAGGGCCCTCCCGGTCTCCGACAGGGTCAGGGAGGCCGCGAAGACGGGCGGCCGGCCGTTCTTCACCGACGTTACTGTCGATGGCGTCGAGTTTCGGGTGCTCACCGTGCCGGTCCGACCGTTCGCGCTCCAGATCGCCCGGCCGCTCACCGAGGTGAACCACACGCTGCACCGCCTCGCGATCTTCCTGCTCCTGATCGCCGCCGGCGGGATCGCCGTCGCGGCCGGCCTCGGCCTGGCCGTGTCCCGGACGGCGCTCGGGCCCGTCCGCCGCCTAACGAGCGCGACCGAGAACGTCACGGCGACAGGCGACCTCTCTCAGCGGATCGACACGGAGGGGCGCGACGAGCTGAGCCAACTGGCCGAGAGCTTCAACACGATGCTCGGGGCGCTCGAGGAATCGACGAGCTCCCAGCGCCGGCTCGTGGCGGACGCATCTCACGAGCTGCGCACGCCACTCACCAGTCTGCGCACGAACATCGAGGTGCTGGCAAGCGAGCGGTCGCTTCCCGACCAGGAGCGGAAGCGGCTGCTCCAGGACGTCGTCGAGCAGCTCGGCGAGATGACGACGCTGATCGGAGGGCTGATCGAGCTCGCCCGCGACCAGCACCAGCCGGAGGAGGCCGAGGACGTGCGCCTGGACCTCCTTACCGCGTCAGCGGTCGAGCGGGCGCGCCGGAACCAATCCGGCGTGACCTTCAACACCGATCTCGAAGAATCGCTCATTCATGGAGCCCCCGCCTCGATCGAGCGGGCCGTCGTCAACCTCCTCGACAACGCAGCCAAGTGGAGCCCTCCCGGTGGAGCGGTCGACGTCAGCGTGCGCGATGGGGCCGTAACGGTTCGCGACCACGGGCCGGGAATCGACGAGGAGGATCTCCCGTTCGTCTTCGACCGCTTCTACCGTGCGCCCTCGGCGCGCCGGCTGCCCGGCTCCGGCCTTGGGCTGGCGATCGTCAAGCAGGTTGCGGACACCCATGGCGGCACGGTCGTCGCCGAGCGCGCCGAGGGCGGCGGCACCCGCATGGTCTTGCGCCTGAACGGACCCGTCGACTCTTAGGCAGTTCTTAGCCGGGACTTAGGCCCATCTCACGGAGCCTTGATTTCCTCGAGAGGCAAGCGAGAGACAGGAGGCAGAGATGGGCAACAGCATGAAACGCAAGGTCGTCGCCGGAGCCGTTGCGGGGCTCGCGGTGGCAGGAGGCGGCGCCGCGCTCGCCGCGACGCAGCTTGGATCTCCTAAGCAGGAGAGCCAGGCGATCGTCAATGACGCCGCACAGCAGCTCGGTGTCCAGCCGAAAGCCTTGAGCGACGCGCTCAAGAAGGCCTTCGAGAACCGGATCGACGCGGCAGTCCAGGCCGGCCGCCTGACCAAGGCCCAAGGGGACGCGCTCAAGCAGCGGATCGAATCCGATGGAGCTCCCCTGTTCGCCGGACCGCCGCCCGGAGGTGGTTTCCACCGTCACTTCGGCGCCGGTCCCTTCGGCGAGCAGCTCCGCGCGGCTGCCTCATTTCTCGGCGTGACCGAGTCCGGGCTCCAAACCGAGCTGCGCGACGGGAAGTCGCTCGCCCAGGTGGCGAAGGATCACGACAAGTCGGTCGACGGGCTGGTTCAGGCGCTCGTGGACAACGCGAAGACGAAGCTCGACGCAGCCGTCAAGGCCGGGCACCTCACCCAGGACGAGGCCGACACGATGCTGGGAGATCTGAAAGAGCGCATTTCCGATCTCGTCAACGGCCGCTTCCCGCCGCTGCCCCCGCCCGAGCTCCGCGAGTTTCACCGCGCACCGGGGAGCTGGAACTAGGGCAAAGCAACCCTCGCGCCGTACTCCCGGTCGGCTGGCTCCTCCTTGACCTCGGCGCCGGCCGACCTCGCCAGCATGCGGCACGAGGACAGTACTTCGAGGTACGGCCTCGCGTCCGCGGGCGACGCATCCTGCCGCCAGCGTCGTCAGGCGGCATTGCGGGCGGCTTCGCCGGCCGGGGGCCGCCGTCCAGGAGCGCGAGGGACCAAAAAAATTCGCCGAGCCAGTTTCGCTTTCGTCCACCTCTCCGGCCGACTTTCCGCTTGCGCGTACAGCCGCCCGGTGAAGCTTCGTCCTACTCGCGCTCCGTGCTCGGCGCAAGGACGATCTAAACGGGTCGGCGCAGACAAGTCAAGGGGGTCGAAAGACGAATCGCCCGCAATTTGCGGACAACTAAAAGTAGGATCCGCCCGGCATGGCGAGACGTCCTCCCAGTCCCACGCCGCCCCCGGCGCCCTCCGAGCTCGAGGCCTTGAAGCACGAGCTCGATGCCTACAGGCGCACGAGGGCCCAGCTCGCCGAGCTGATCGAACAGGACCAGCAGCTACGCGAGCAGGCTCGCGCGATCGCGTCCCGCGACTGGGAGCTGTCGGCCGAGCGACAGGAAGTTCGTCAGCACGAGCGCGGCCTCGCCGACGCGCTCCAGTCGCTCGTCGCCGAACAGCTTGCGCTGGCCGATCAACAGGAGAGCCATGCCGAAACAGTCATCACGACCCTCGCCGAACGGATGTCACAACTCACGGAGCACGAGCAGACGCTGCTGGATCGGGCCGACGCGCTCCTTGCCCAGCTCGCCGAAGTGGAACGAAGGGAGGCAGCGGTTGAGGAGGAGGCCGAGCAGCAGGCTGAAGCCGTCGCTCAGCTCGGACGGCGAGCGGCCGACCTGACTGAGCGAGAGAAGGCTCTCTCCTCGCAAGAGTCGGGGCTCGAAACGGCGCGCCAGGCGGTTCAAGAGAGGCTGGACAAGCTCGACGAGGCGCTTCGCGTCCGCGAGGAGGACCTTGATGCCCGCGAAGAAACGGTCGGGCGGAAAGAGCAGCACACCGCGGGGGAGCAGACCGAGATCGCAACACGGCGTAAGACCCTGGACATCGCAGAAAAGGCCCTCAAGGAGAAAGCCACCGACCTCGACGAGCGGGAGCACATCCTCGCCACAGCATCGAAGGAGCAAGCCGCCCGCAAAAACGATGTCCTCGAGCTCGAGGCCGCGGTTGCCAAAGAGCAGGAGTCGGCGGCGGAGCTCGCCGAGCAGACGCGGAGCCAGGTTGAGATCGCGCAGCAGCGCGGCCAAGAGCTGGACGAACGCGAGAAGGCCCTTGCCCAACGGGAGGTTGAGCTAGAGGAGGCGCGTGCGAAGCTCGATCAGGAGGCAAAGTCCCTTGCCGGCCAGGTTGAGCAGCATTCGGCCGAGCGCAAGGGATTTGACGAGCGCGAACAGGAGCTTGAGCAGCGCGCCGCAGCGGTGGACGTCAAGACCAACGAGCTCGCCCAGGCCGAATCCCGCCGGGAAGAGATGCTGGCCCGCATCGAGGCCGCCGGCCGAGCTCTCCAGGACCGAGAAGACGAGCTGAGCGCCCGCAAGTCGGAGCTCGAGGCGAGAGCGGCCGAGCTCTCGGACGCCGAACAGCTCGTTCGGGAAGCCTCCCGTCTGGCGGAAGGCGCGAAGAAGGACCTGGACGCGCGGCAGGAGGTCATTGTCCGGCGAGAGGCGCACCTCGAAGAACGGCAAACGACGGTCGATAGGGAAGCAAGATCCCTCGCCGGCCAGGCCGAGCAGCACCTGAGCGAGCGCAAGGAGCTGGACGAGCGCGAGCGCAAGCTCTGGGCTCGCAACATGGAGCTCGAGGCGAGGGCGACCGAGCTATCCGCTGCCGAGGAGAGCGTCCGGGAAGCCTCCC
>WNGB01033991.1_pt1 | contig 11363 bp, 12 predicted proteins | sample 5400681 | NCBI WGS metagenome assembly WNGB01 (sample SAMN13153367, study PRJNA577476) | soil metagenome | isolation source: 115 cm soil or saprolite under grassland replicate 2 | place: USA:California | collected 2016-06-15 | reverse complement strand
TCCGTGCGCAGCCGACCAAGGTCGGAGGTGGCGGCGTGCAGGTCCGGCACGACCCGCCGCAGGCTGGTGGCGAGCTGCCGTCGCTGCTCGTCCTGGCCGGCGATCAGCCGGCCGAGCAGCCAGCGGCGCTGCTCGTCAAGCCGGACCAGGCGCTCGTGCGCGCGGTTCCGCTCGGTGACATCGCGGAGCACCACCACCTGGCCGGTCTTCCTGCCGTCCCGGTCGCGCAGCGGCGCCGTGGTCACCTCGTGTTGCCGGTCGCCGAGGACGACCTGGGCGGGCGGGGCCGGATCGCCGTCGCGGTCGAGCGTGAGGGGACCGACCGCCAGCAGCGCCTCGACCGGCCGGCCGACCGCCTCGGCCGCCGACACCCGCAGGGCCCGCTCGCCGGCGGCGTTGAGCTTGACCACCCGCCGGTACGGGTCGAGCACCAGCACCCCGTCCTGGATGGTGTCGAACACCGAGCTGCGCGCGATCCGGGCCAGGTCGAGCAGGCGGAAGCGGAAGATGCCCCACACCAGCACCGCGCCGGTCAGGACGAACAGGAACGGGGTCAGCTCGACCCGCCCGAACGGCCCGACGTTGAGGTTGTGCAGGATGTTGGCGAGGATCGGCAGCAGCACGGTGACGATCAGCAGCAGGCTCTGCCGCCAGTACAGGCGCGACACGCGGGTGAGGGTCCACACGAACAGCGCGGTGCAGCCCCACACGACCACGTCGGCGTACACCAGGAACGGCCAGAACAGCGGGCCGACCTGCGCGATGGCGTTGGCCGGGTCGGCGGCCGCCGACGGCGGATAGTAGCGCACCAGGTCGTGGGTGGCCTGGCCGGCGAGCAACACGATCACCACCGCGGGCGGCACCGCCAGGGCGGCCATCGTGGAGCGGTTCACCCACCGGTCCCTGCCGGTGTACTGCATGATGAACGCGAACCAGGCCGGCGGGAGCAGGCAGATGCCGAGCCATTTGGCGTCGCCCCACATCAGCCTGGTGGACAGGTTGGTGGCGCCCAGCTCGAGGGCGTAGGCGAGGCTCCACCAGCCGGCGGCGGCCAGCACGACGGTAAGGCTGGCCCCGGCCGAGGCTCGCCGGCGACGCCAGACGTAGAAGGCGTAGGCGGCAAGGCAGATGCCACCGGCGAGCGCGAGCGCGCTGAAGTACCAGTGCCAGCCCACGCGCCCGCCCCTTCAGGCCAGATGTCCCGATTCGACTAGTGGCGCATCATACGACGCTGGCGAAAAGGAGAAGCGCCATCGCCCCGCGGGGGGGCCGGCGGGGCGACGGCGTCCGCATGGTCTGTACCCATCTGCTCGGCTTGATAAACCTCTCCCGAAAGGGCCGCGACGTGAGCCGGAACCGGTCGGCTTCATCGGGCTCGGCAGGATGGGCCGGCCGATGGCTCGCCACCTCGTGCGGGCCGGCCGCCGGGTGGTGGTCTGGAACCGCAGCGCCGGCCCGGCGGCGGAGCTGGCCGCCGCCGGAGCGGAGGTCGCGCGAACGCCGGCCGGGGTGGCGGAGGCGGCGGTGGTCGTGATCACCATGCTGCCCGACCTCCCCCAGGTCGAGGAGGTCCTTTCCGGCGAGGACGGCCTGCTGCGCGCGATGCGCCAGGGAAGCGTCCTGGTGGTGATGGGGACGGTCTCCCCGGTCGGCGTCCGCGAGCTGGGGGGTCGGCTGGAGGCGGTCGGCAGCTGGGTGGTCGACGCCCCGGTCAGCGGTGGCGACGTCGGGGCGGAGGAGGCCACCCTGAGCATCATGGTCGGCGGCCGGGTGGAGGATGTCGACCGGGTGCGGCCGTTGTTCGCCGCGATGGGCACCACCGTCGACCACCTCGGGCCGCTCGGCGCCGGCCAGCTCGCCAAGGCGTGCAACCAGCTGGTGGTGGCCGCCACCCTCACCGCCCTCGCCGAGGCGCTGGTGCTGGCGCGCAAGGGCGGGCTGGACCCGCGGCGGGTGTTCGCGCTGCTCGCCGGCGGGCTGGCGGGCAGCCGGGTCCTCGAGCTGAAAGGGGAGAAGCTGCTGCGCCACGACTTCCGGCCCGGAGGGGCCGCCGCGTTCCAGCACAAGGACCTCGGCTTCGCACTGGCCGCTGCCAGGGACGAGGGCGTCGCACTGCCGCTGACCGCCCTGGTCGACCAGCTCTACGGGGCGGTGCGCTGGAGCGGCCTTGGCGAGGACGACCACGCCGTGGTCCTGCGCGTCCTTGAGCGGCTGGCGGGCGAGCCGGACGCAGACTGAGCAGAATCGGGCACCGCGTCGGCGGCCAGCGTCGCGGCGGGCACGCCGGCCGCCTGGACGGCGCGTTCCAGCGCACGCGGCAGGTTGGCGAGCAGCAGGCACCTGCCCGGCCGAGCCAGGCGCTCCGCCGAGACCCGCAGGGCGTCGGCGAAGGCGACCACGTCGGGGATGCGCGCGGCGTCCAGGTCGACGACCACCATGTCGGCGGTCGCCGACAGGGCGCGCAGCGAGCGGCCGAACGCGGCCGCGGCGGCGCCGTCCAGCGTCCCGGCCGGCCGCAGCACCGCGGTCAGCCAGCCGCCGGCGGGCGGGCAGGGTTCCGGGCTGCGGTAGGCGGGTGCCTCCAGCTGGTAGGTCATCGCGGGTCTCCTCTCCCTCGGCGGCTACCGCGATGCTGGCGCCGTCACCTGGCAGGGGCTTCGGCGCCGGCTGTGAAGGTCCTGGAGCCTGTTGCCCTCACTCGTGGCGGAGGGCGGTCGCCGGGTCGAGGGCGGCCGCCTGGTTGGCGGGGCCGAGCCCGGCGAGGATGCCGACCAGGGCGGAGATCCCCAGCGCCAGCAGGGCCGCCGGATAGGAGACGATGGTCCGCTGGTCGGTGAGGTTGGGCAGCGCGACCGCCATGGCCAGCCCGGCGGCCACCCCGAGCAGGCCGCCGATGACGCTCAACACGGTCGCCTCGGTGAGGAACTGCGCGACGATGTCGCGCCGCCGCGCGCCGACCGCCCGCCGGATGCCGATCTCCCTGATGCGCTCCCGCACCGCGACCAGCATCACGTTGGCGACGCCGATGCCGCCGACGATCAGGCTGATGGCGGCGATCGCGGTGATCAGCCGGGTGAAGTTCGTCGACGACGCCTGGCTGGCCTCGATCAGCGTGGTGGGGTCGAGGGTGATGAAGTCGTTGTCGTCGTCGGCGCCGAGCTCGTGGCTGGCCCGCAGGGCGGTGGTGACGTCGTTGCGGTAGCGGTCGGCGGCGCCCGGCGCGGCGGCGACCCGGAGCTGGCTGACGCTCGGGTCGGCCGAGACCAGCCGGCCCTTGATCGCGTTCAGCGGCACCAGCAGGCTGTCGTCCTGGCTCTGGGCGCCCTGCCCGGACGCCTTCAGCACGCCGATGACCAGGTAGCGCTCGGTGCCGACGTCGAGGGTGACGCCGACCGCCTGGCGGGCGTCGAGCCCGAGGTCCGCCGCCAGGCTGGCCCCGAGCACGGCGAGCTTGAGGCCATGGCCTTCGGCGAAGCCGGAGAAGAACGCGCCACCCGCCGGCTGGAGGTTGTCGACCTCCTGGATCGCGGTGGTGGTGCCCTTGACGGTGGCCTGCACGCTGGTTGCGCCGTTGGTGATCGTCTGCTGGGTCTGCACCACCGGGGCGACGGCCCTGACCGAGTCCAGCTGCTCGACCGCGCGCACGTCCGAAAGGGTGAGGGTCTCGTTGGACCCTGCCGTGCCGCTGACCCCGCCGCCGAAGCCGCGGCCGCCCATCACCGTCAGGGTATTGGTGCCGAGCCGGCTGAACTGGTCGCTGACGTCGGCGGCCGAGCCGTTGCCGACCGCGACCAGGGTGACCACTGAGCCGACCCCGATGACCAGCCCGATCACCGTGAGCATGGAGCGCAGGGCGTTGGCCCGCAGCCGGCCGCCCGCCAGCCGGATCGCCTCCCCGATCAAGGGTTGCCTCCTCGTACGCCGCCGGGGGGGCCGGGCCCGAAGAGCCCACCGCCGCCCTGCTGGTTCTGGTTGGCGGCGCCGGTGTCGCTGGCGGTCACCCCGGTGACGACCTGCTCGCCGGCCTCCAGACCGGTGAGGATCTCGCTGCCCTGGGTGGTGACCAGGCCGACCACGACCGGGCGGGTGACCGTGGTGCCGTCCTGGACGACCTGCACGGTCGGGTTGGCGCTGCTGCCGCCGATCGCCGAGGAGGGCACGACCACGACGTTGCGGCGGCTGGCCGTGACCACGCCCGCCTGGCCGGTCATGCCGACCCGGGCGCCGGTGGGCAGCTTGCCGATCCGCACGGTGACCGCGTACTGGACGACCGTGGACGTCCCCGCCGAGGACTCCGACGACTCGGAGGTGTCGGCGATCTCGTCCACGGTGCCGCTGGTGTCCGCGCCGTCGAGGGCGTCGAAGGTGAGGGTGACCCGCTGGCCGACCTCGAGCTTGGCCACGTCGAGCTGGCTCACCTCGGCGCTGGCGACCAGGCTGCGGGTGGGGGCCAGGGTGGCGAGCTCGCCGCCCGCCTGGACCCGGTCGCCGACCGCGGCGGTGACCTCGTCGACCACCGCGCCGGGCTTGTAGGACACGAACGAGGCCAGGCTGAGTTGGCCCGTCTCGTCGAGGTCATGGTCGGCCTGCCAGTCGGCGAGGGCGTCGGCGGTGCCGCTGCCGAAGTCGCCGTCGGCCTCGCCGGGGTCGTAGCCGGCGGCCGCCAGCGCCTGCTGCAGTGCGGTCACGTCGGCTCCCTCGTCGCCCTCGGCCAGGTCGCGGTACAGCGGGTAGTTCGAGGGGATGCCGTAGACCGCCTTGCCGTCGATGCCGGCCAGCCTGGTCAGGGCCTTGACGGCCTTGCCCTCGGTGATGGCGACGCTGGTCACCGTGCCACCGGCCGGGACGGCGAGCTTGCTGGTGCCGTCCTTGACCAGGGCGAAGGAGGCGTCCACGGTCTGGGTCAGGGTGGCCTTCCTCGCGGTGGTCGTGGCCGGCGGCTGCGCGGCCGAGGTGTCGTCCCCGCCGGCGACGGTCCAGGCCGCCGCTCCCGCGGCGACGACCAGCAGCACCGCGCCCGCGGCCAGCCAGCGGCGCCGCCCGGGTCGTCGCCGACGCACCGGAGAATCTCCTCGGCCCCCGGCCGCCGCCGGGCTCACTGGGCCGGCTCCTCGGTGACGCTGCTGGCGGTGACCGTGCCGTCGCCGCTGTTGGGGGCGCTCGGGTCGAGGCGGACCGAGACGGTGTCGCCGACGGCCAGGTCGCTCGCCTTGCCGGCGACCGCCTTGCGGATCTCGGTCGAACCGGTGAGCTGGATCTTCAGCTCGCCGGCCTGGGTCGAGACGGTGAGCACGTCGCCGCTGACGGTGATGATGTCGCCCTGGACGGACGGGCCACCGCCCTGGCCCGGCTGGCCGCCCTGGCCCCCTCCGCCCTGGTTCTGGCCGCCGCCCGGGAGCCCCTGACCGCCGAAGCGCCCCTGAAGCTCACCCTGGGGGAGCTTGCCCTCCTGGGCGAGCTGGATCGCCTCGGCCAGCGTCGAGGGCCCTGACGCGGTGGTCCGGCCGAGCGCGAAGCCGCCGGCGGCGCCGACGACCAGGCAGAGCACGCCGGCCACCAGCCGGTCGCGCCAGGGGGACCGGTCGGTCCCGCGGTCGTAGACCGGCACCTCGGTGTCGGTGGTGTCGGCTGGGTCCAAGGGGTTCCGTTGCAACGCTGGCTCCTTTCCGTCGAGGGTTGGGTCAGGCGGCGGCCGTCAGCCGGCCGGCGTCCAGCACCAGCCGCCGCTGGGCACGGCCGGCCACGTTGGGGTCGTGGGTGATCATCAGGACGGTGCTGCCGGCCTGGTGCAGGGCGGCGAACAGGTCGAGCACCTCGGCGCCGGAGCGGCTGTCGAGGTTGCCGGTCGGCTCGTCGGCCAGCAGCAGTGCCGGCTCGCCGACCAGGGCCCTTGCGATCGCCACCCGCTGGAGCTGGCCGCCGGACAGCTCGCTCGGGTCGTAGTCGACCCGGTCGGCCAGCCCCACCCGCTCGAGGGTGTCGCGGGCCCGGGCCAGCCTGGCCGCCCGGCGGACCCCCCGGTACAGCAGCGGCGCGGCCACGTTCTCCAGCGCGCTGGTCCTTGGCAGCAGGTTGAAGCTCTGGAACACGAAGCCGATCCGGCGGTTGCGGAGCTCGGCCCGCCTGGTGTCGCCGACGTCGGAGACGTCCTCCCCGGCCAGCTCGTAGATGCCGGCGTCGGGCCGGTCCAGCAGGCCGAGGATGTTCAGCAGGGTCGACTTGCCCGACCCCGAAGGGCCAAGGACGGCAACCCACTCGCCCTCGGCCAGTTCCAGGTCGACCGCCTCCAGCACGGGGACGGCGATGGCGCCACGCCGGTAGGTTCGGGCGACGGCGTGGGTGCGTACCACTTGGTTGGGCAAGGGCGTGGCTCCTCCATGAGCGGCTGCCGCTGGCTGGATCGGCAGTCTGCGCGCCGAATCTTGGGATGCCCTTGAGGGCTCCTGGGAGATCCCTGGGAACTCCACTCAGCCCGTGGTGGAGCTGGAGGCGACGGTCAGGGCGCCGCCGGTCAGCAGGCTGGCGACCTGCTCGACCTGGTTGCTGGGGATGGCGAAGCCCACTCCGATGCTGCCGGCGTCCTGGCTGACGCTGGCGTTGGCGGTCAGGATCCCGACGACCTCGCCGGCGGAGTTGACCAGCGGCCCGCCCGAGTTGCCAGGGTTGATGGGCGCGTCGGTCTGGATCGCGTCGTTGATGGTGGTGCCGGCCTGGCCGTCGGCGTCGACGTCGAAGGTGCGGTGCAGGGCGCTGACGATGCCGGCGGTGACCGACCCTTCCAGCCCGAGCGGGCTGCCGATCGCCAGCACGGTGTCCCCGACCTGCAACGCGTCGCTGTCGCCGAAGGTGGCGGCCTGGAGCCCGGAGACGCCCTCGGCCTGGATCACCGCCAGGTCGGTGCTCGGGTCGGTCCCGGCGACGGTGGCGGTGGCGGTGCTGCCGTCGCTGAACTCGACGGTGATGCGGCCGCCCTGGGCGGCGTCCTCCACCACGTGGTTGTTGGTCAGGATGAGGCCGTCGGACCCGAGGATCACCCCCGAGCCCTCGACCTGAGCCCGTGGTGGAGCTGGAGGCGACGGTCAGGGCGCCGCCGGTCAGCTGGCGGCCGTCACGGGTGTGCTGGCGGCGACGGCGGTGTCGTCGTCCAGGCTGGTCGCCGCGTACGCGCCGGCCGCGCCGGAGGCCAGCGCGAGTCCCAGCGCCAGGAACCCGGCCACCAGCTTTCGCGGCCAGCCCCAGCGGCCGCCGTCGCCGGCAACGCGGCCGGGTGGGGGAGGCGGCGGTGACCCTCGGAGAGGCTGCCATGCCGGCGGCGGGTCGATCAAGGGGGTGGCACCGGGGGGAGGTTGGAGCAGTTGGGCTGGCATGGTGACCTCCAGTCGAGGCTGGTTGCGACTCGCTGCCTCGACGGTGGACCGCGGAGCTTCGTCAGCCCTGCATGCCGGCTGGAGGTCTCCTGGGAATGAAGGCCGCCTCGTCGCCGGTGGGGGTCGGGGCGTCGGGGGCGAGGGGGACCGCGACCCGGAACCTCGCGCCGTGCCCGGGGACGCTGTCCGCCTCGACCGTCCCTCCGTGGGCGGCCACCAGCGCCGCGACGATCGAGAGGCCGAGCCCGGTGCCGCCGGCGGCGTGCGATCGCGCCGGGTCGGCCCGGTAGAAGCGCTCGAAGACGCGCTCGGCCTGCTGCCGGGTGAGGCCGGGTCCGTGGTCCACGACCTCGAGGGCGGCGGCGGGGACGCCGTCCTGGAGGTGGGTGCCCGCCCGGACCTCGATCGGGCTGCCCGCCGGGGTGTGGGTGAGCGCGTTGCTCATGAGGTTGGCGAGGACCTGGCGCAGCCGCTGCTCGTCGCCGAGCACCACCAGCGGGCCGCCTGGCGTGCCCGCACCGCCGCCGAACACCAGCTCGATGCGGCGGTCGGGTGCGACGGCGCGGGCGTCGTTGACGGCCTCGGCGGCGACGGCGAGCAGGTCCACCGGGCTCCGCTCCAGCGGGCGCTGCTGGTCCAGGCGCGCCAGCAGCAGCAGGTCCTCCACCAGCACGCCCATCCCGGCCGCCTGGTCCTCGATGCGGCGCATCAGGCGGTCGAGCTCGCGCTGGTCGCGGGAAGCGCTCTGCCGGTAGAGCTCGGCGAAGCCTCTGATGGTGGTCAGCGGGGTCCGCAGCTCGTGGCTGGCGTCGGCGACGAAGCGCCGCATCCGCTCCTCCGACCGCCTGGCGGTGGCCTCGGAGGCGGCGCGGGCGCGGAACGCCGCCTCGATCTGGGCGAGCATGCTGTTGAACGCCCGGCCCAGCCGCCCGACCTCGGTGCGGGGATCGCGGTCGGGCACGCGCCGTGCCAGGTCGCCGGCGGCGATGGCGCCGGCGGTCTGCTCGATCTCGGCAAGGGGGCGCAGGCTCGCGCGCACGATCGCCGCGCCGAGACCGGCGAGCGCGAGCAGCACGAGCGCGCTGGCGATCAGGTCGATGCGGAGCAGCCGGCCGATGGTCCCGTCGATCTCGTCGAGGCTGGCGGCCACCACGACCCAGCCGGCACCGTCGCGGAGCGGCTCGACCAGGACGCGCCAGCGTACCCCGCCGGAGGTGGCCGGGACCGTGAAGGCCGCGCCCGCGCGCGCTTCGAGCTCGGCGGCGTCGGTGGGAAGCCGGGGCGACTGCTGTCCCTCCTGGAACGGGGCGCTGTCTTCGTTCTCGAGGCTGCCGGAGGCGGTACGAACCTGGATCAGGAAGGCGCTGGGCGGTCGGATGCCGTTGTCCTGGTTCTCCCCACGGGGCGGGCCGAGCGGCCGGCCCTGGGCGACCCCGCGCACGGCGCCGGCCGCCACGCCCTTGAGCTGGTCGTCCAGCCGGCCGACCAGGGAACCGCGCAGCGCGGCGATGCCGGCCAGGCTGATCAGCGCCAGCGTGACGGTGACCAGCGCCAGCACGGCGGCGATCAGCTTGACCCGCAGCGGCGTGCGCGCCAGCAGCCGCCTGGCCGCCGACCACGGCCGAGCGGCCGCCGCGGCCACCGGATTCGATCCCACGCGGGCCATCTCCGGCCGTCTCCTAGCTGTCGGGGAGCCGCAGCACGTAGCCGACGCTGCGGATGGTGTGGATCAGCCGCGGTTCGACCGTGTCGACCTTGCGGCGCAGGTACGACACGTACGACTCGACGATGCTGCCGTCGCCCTGGAAGTCGTAGTTCCACACGTGGTCGAGGATCTGTCCCTTCGACAGCACCCGCCCGACGTTGTGCATCAGGTAGCGCAGCAGCTTGAACTCGGTCGGCGACAGCTGGATGCGGCTGCCGGCGCGCCACACCTCGTGGCTCTCTTCGTCCAGCTCCAGGTCGGCGACCCGCAACCTGACCGTGGCCGGCGGCGGCACCCCGGCGCGGGAGCGGCGGAGCACCGCCCGGATGCGGGCGAGCACCTCCTCGAGGCTGAACGGCTTGGTGACGTAGTCGTCGCCGCCGATCGTCAGCCCGGTCACCTTGTCCTCGGTGGCGTCCCGCGCCGTCAGGAACAGCACCGGGGTTCGCGTGCCGCCCGACCGGAGCCGGCGGGCCACGTCGAAGCCGTCCAGGTCGGGCAGCATCACGTCGAGGACGACCAGGTCCGGGCGGTGTCGCTGGGCGGCCTGCAGGGCCTGGAAGCCGCCCGTGGCGGTTGCGACCTCGAAGCCGGCGAGCCGCAGGCTGGCCGACAGCAGCTCCAGGATGTTGGGCTCGTCCTCGACCACCAGCAGCCGGGCCTCCGGCTGCTCACTCATGGGCGCCTCCCCCGGGACCGTGCGTCCAGTGTCGTGACCATCGTTCCATGCTGGCATGCTCCCCGCGCTCCTCGTCCGGCGACCCGTCGACCGAGATGGTCGGCCGCCCTCCTTGGGGGAGCCTGTGCCTTCCCTGGGAGTTCCCTGGGCACCGCCCATTCCCAGGGAACTCCCAGCCGCCTTCCAGCCCCGCGTCAGCGGCGCGCGCCACCCTCGACCTCGTCGACATCGGCAACGACGAGGAGGTCCATGATGGCTGGCAGGCGACGCCACGCCGCCGCGAGGTCCCGGGCGGTCGCGGGCGCGCTGAGCGTCTCGGTGTTCCTTGGTCTCGGGGCGGGCATGGCCGTGACCTCGGCGGACGGCTCCGACTCGAGCGCCGGCTCGACCACCGCCGAGCAGTCCTGGGCGGCGACGCCGGCCACGACCTCCTCCGACCAGCCGGCCGCCACCAGCAGCCAGGGGAGCTGAGATGCCGGCCGCCGAGACCCGCTTCCGCGCGATGGGCTCCGACGTCCACCTGCTGGTGGTCGGCGGACCGCCGTCCCTGCCGGCGGTGGCCCGCGAGCTGGTCGATGAGCTCGAGCGGCGCTGGAGCCGCTTCCGGCCGACCAGCGAGATCAGCCGCCTCAACCAGCTCGCCGGCCACCCGGTCCGCGTCTCCACCGAGACGCTGGCGCTGGTGCGGCTGGCCCTCGCCGGCGCCCGCGTCACCGGCGGGCGCTACGACCCGACCGTGCTCGGCGCCCTGCTGCGGGCGGGCTACGACCGCAGCTTCGAGCTGCTGGCCGCCGGGAGGCCCGCGGATGGTTCCTCGACGCTCGGCCTCGGCCACCAGCGGGTCGCCGTCGACCTGGCCGGTTCCTCGGTGACGCTGCCGCCGGGGGTCGGCTTCGACCCCGGCGGGATCGGCAAGGGCTACGCGGCCGACCTGCTGGTCGGCGAGCTGCTGGCCAGGGGAGCGGCGGGCGCCTGCGCCAACCTGGGCGGCGACCTGCGGGTCGAGGGCGAGGCTCCGGGCGGCGGCGCCTGGGTGGTCGCCATCGGCCACCCGCTGCGGGAGTCCCCGGCGGCGACCATCTGGCTGCGGTCCGGCGCTGTGGCCACCAGCAGCCGCGTCCGGCGTGCGTGGGGGCAGGGCGAGGACCGCCGCCATCACCTGATCGATCCTGCCACCGGCGTCCCGGCCCGCAGCGGCCTGGCCGCCGTCACCGTGGTCGCCGCCGCGGGCTGGCAGGCGGAGGTGATGGCGAAGGCCGCGTTCGTCGCCGGGCTCGGCGAGGGCGTCCGGCTGGCGGAGGCGACCGGGACGGCGGCGCTGCTGGTCGACGACGACGGCGCCGTCCACCAGAGCGCCGGCTTCCACCGCTTCAGCGCCCGTCCCCGCCCGGCCGGCGCCGGCGTCCCCCTGGAGTTCTGCCGATGACCTCGCAGGTGTTCTGGCACGTGGCACGGGCCAGCGGGCTGGTCGCCTGGGCGCTGGCCGCCGGCGCGGTCGTCTGGGGTCTGGCGCTGTCGACCCACGCGCTCGGCCGCCGGCCGCGGCCCGCGTGGCTGTTCGACCTGCACCGGTTCCTCGGCGGCCTCGCCCTGGTGTTCACCGGCGTCCACG
>WNGB01012781.1_pt1 | contig 11363 bp, 8 predicted proteins | sample 5400681 | NCBI WGS metagenome assembly WNGB01 (sample SAMN13153367, study PRJNA577476) | soil metagenome | isolation source: 115 cm soil or saprolite under grassland replicate 2 | place: USA:California | collected 2016-06-15 | reverse complement strand
GATCCACCTCCAGGAGGATCGGTTCAATCACATCATGACGAATCAGTTCGAAGCGGTGGTCGTCCAACAGCTTCACAATATTCATGCGACGCCCGGTGAAGAGGTTGTCCAAACACAGAACATCGTGACCGTCCGCCAGCAGACGCTCACACAGATGTGAGCCAATAAAACCAGCACCGCCGGTTACTAGTATGCGCATCGCTTAGACCGTTTTCCTCGGAATTTGTGAACTGCCAGGACACCAGGAAAGCACCGATTTGAATCCGCAGATTTCGCAGATTACACAGATGCCAACAAGATCTGGAAGAGATGGACACTGTGTTGCCCATTCACTCTTACGCTCAAACACTTTCTTGTTCTTATTCAATCTGTGAAATCGGCGTAATCTGCGGATAGTTCCTTGGACTCCTGGCAATCAATTACGTCGCACGACATAGTTTCCCAAATACAAAACATCCATCCGCGTCTTCATGAAACAATCAATAGCATGTCGCGGCGTACACACAATCGGCTCGTTTTCGTTGAACGATGTATTCAGCACTACAGGCACGCCGGTCAATTCATTGAAGTCAGAAATTAGCTGGTAATAGCGCGGATTGACTTTGCGCGAAACTGTCTGCAAACGTCCCGAGCCGTCAACGTGGGTGACTGCCGGAATTTCAGCGCGGCGTTCTGCCCTGACCTGGTAAACCATCAACATCGTCGGCGCCGGATGACTTTGCTCAAAATAATCTGTGGTGCGTTCTTCGAGTATCGATGGGGCAAACGGACGAAACGGCTCGCGCTTCTTGATTCGGTCGTTGAGGATCTCTTTCATCTCTTCCCGGCGTGGATCCACGACGATGGAGCGATTACCCAGCGCTCGTGGCCCAAACTCCATTCTTCCCTGAAACCATCCGACGACCAATCCGTCAGCTATATCCTGCGCCGCCCGTCTCGTTACTTCCTCATCGCTTAGTGTCTCAAAGACTAGTTTGCTGTTCTCAAGCTCGCCGCGAATTTCATCATTCGTAAACTCCGGACCCGTGTAAGCTCCCAGCATCACGTAACGCGAGCGGTCAGTTTGCGCGTCCTCGTTGTAACGCAAACTGTTAGTTTGCCCGTCTTTCGTAGCAGCTCTCTTTCGCGAACTAACAGGTCGGTTCACACGGTTGTGAATCTCGTAGCAAACACCCAAGGCTGTGCCGCTATCGCCGGCGGCAGGCTGCACATACACGCGTCGAAATGGCGTGTTGAGCAGAATCTTTCCGTTCATCACCGAGTTGTAGGCCACACCGCCAGAGAGACCGAGGTCGGTTAGACCCGTCTGCCCGTGAAGGTGATTCAACACGTGAAACCCAACCTCCTCCAAACGCAGTTGCAGGCTTGCAGCAATGTCCTGTTCGCGATCGGTTAAAGACTCGCCAGGCTCGCGTGCCGCGCCAAACGTTCGCACAAACTCTTCCGAAAAAATGCGGCCAATAACCGGCGAACCCTGATCCCAGGTCATGTCCACGCCTTCCGCGTGATGACGAAAGTAATCAAGGTTCAAACGAAACTGCCCGCGCGCTACTGTGCGGATGATGTCGCGAAACTCTTCGATGTAACGCGGCTTGCCGTAAGAGGCCAGACCCATCACTTTGCCTTCGTCGCCGTAATTTGGGAAGCCGATGAACTGCGTTGTGGCCGTGTAAACAATTCCGGTCGAGTGGGGATATTCGACCTGATCCAATACCTTGATCGAATTCCCTTCTCCGACGGCCCACATAGTCGAGACGAAGTCGCCGAAACCATCGATTGAAAGCAAGGCGGCGTTATCGAAGGGCGAAACATAAAATGAGCTGGCAAGATGGGCGCGATGGTGTTCGATGTTATGAAACTGAGCGCGCAAACTATCTTTCGAAACGTCCAACGCCTGGGCCAGGTCGTCCTTGAGGTCGCGAACTTTCACAGCATTGTTTAGCCGGTCCTTAACCTGAGCGAATATTCCCAAGCCACGCTTCTGTCCATTACTTCCGTTCCCTTCTCCGTCACTTCCATTTCCTTGTTGTCCTTTATTCGAGAGCCCACTCTCAATCGTGTTGACCGCCTCCTGCTGTCTGCCCCTGCCTCCTGCCGTCTGTCGGCCACCTGCCACCTGCCGACTGCTCCTGCCTCCTATCTGTTTCGCTGCGCGCGATGCGGCAAACACGATCTTCTTATGCAGGTGGGCGGATGGATCGCGTGATACGCCGATATGCTCCACTTCTTCAACGCTAATGCCGGCGGCCCGCAAACAGAAGCGGACTGATTCCGCCGGAAAGCCGGCACAATGCTTCACGCGATTAAACCGCTCCTCTTCGACGGCAGCGATCAGTTTCCCATCTCGAATGATCGCCGCCGCGGCGTCACCGTGATAGGCATTGATGCCAAGAATGTACATTGGTTTGCAGTTTCGGGTTCCAAGTTCCGAGTCTCGAGTTCGGGCCAAATTGGCCGCGGATTTACGCGGATTTACGCCGATAGGGTAAAACTGCAAACGGCAACTTGGTTTGAGGTCATCGCTTTTTCAGATTCGCGTGATCCGCGTTTATCTGCGGCTAATTATGGAGATGGTTTTTCGTCCATTCATTCAACACGTAAAGGCTCCACGGTCGTGACCACGTTGTCTTCCCTTCCAGATAACTTCGCCAGACATTTCCTGCGGCTTCAACGTGTAGGGCTTGTTCCAGAGCCCGCGACAATTCAGAAAGTCCACGCTCAACCTTTGTCTTCAGCGGACCGCGCAACCAGGTGGCCCAGGGAAAGGTAAAGCCGCGCTTCTTTTGATTGATCACTTCTGACGGCAAAAGATCGCTTAGGGCGGTAATGAGAAGAGCTTTCGGTATCCTTTTCCCGGCTTTCACTTCCTGCGGGAGCTGTGTGACAAACTCGACCAGCGGATGATCCAGAAACGGAACCCGCACCTCCAGCGAGTGGGCCATGCTCATTGAATCGGTATCTCGCAGCAGCGTGCTTACGAGATACGATTGCAGCTCCATGCATGATACCGCTGCGAAAGAATCCAAGTTCCCCGCCTGCGACGCGCTCTCCGAAAGCCATTTCCACCAGAGTGGCCTGTCCTGGTCGGCCGCTGTACCATTCATCAACTCTGAAACCTGGGCGGGAGTGAAAAGCGCTCGCCCGAAGTAGAAGGGATCCGGCAGCGAGTTTGGGCTCCTCCATAACGCCGCAATCTTCCGGACGCCATCTCCTGAGATAAAGCGTCCAGCTGCAACTTCGGCTACCGACGACGCCGGTAATCTTGCAGCGCCGGGAATGCGATTACTAAAAGTCGCCAGGCGCTGATACTGCGGTGTTCGCCAAAACGTGCTGTACCCACCGAAAATCTCATCGCCACCCAATCCCGAAAGAGCCACCTTGAGGCCTGCTTGCCTGGCGCTCCAGGAAACAAAATAAGTATTGATGCCGTCGATGCTCGGCTGATCCAGCGCGGTGACCGCTTCGCCCAATCTTCCGAGCAAGTCACTGCCACTCAAGATCATTTCCTGATGCGTCGTACCCAACTTTCCGGCTGTCCGGCGCGCCAATGCGGCTTCGCTGAACTCCTCTTCCGGAAAGGCAACGGTGAAGGTATGAACTCCCGAGATTTCCCGGCTAGCGAGGGCGGCAAGTGAAGTTGAATCAATACCGCTGCTCAAGAAAACGCCAACGGGCACGTCAGCGATAAGGTGTTTCCGGACGCTCTCTTCCAGCAAACTGCGCACGCGCACTGCCGCTGTCGTGAGGTCGGGATTCTTCGCGTTGCCGTTACTCGATCCCTTGATGTTACTCGTTATTTGGGACGCAACACTCCAGTAGGATTCATGCTCAAGGGATGCTGGCGAAGAACCGATCTTTATGGTCATCCGCTGACCAGGCGGCAGCGAAAAAACTCCTTCAACCAAGGTCATCGGCTCACTTACCGATCCAAAAAGCAAATAACTCTCAAGCGCGTCTCGAGAAAGGCGGCGCGGCACAACGCCGCTCGCTAACAACGTCCTCACCTCGGAAGCGAACAAGAAATAATTGCTGTCTACTGTTTGCTGTTCACTGTTTACTGCGAAATACAGCGGCTTAATTCCCAGCCGATCGCGCGCCAGAAACAAGGTGCCGCAGTCGCCGCTCGTGCTCAACTCAAAACTCGGAACTTGAAACTCGAAACTCCGCCCTGCGGTTCCCCGGCGGTCGTAGACGGCGAGCGCAAACATTCCCTGAAACCGCTCGACGCATTCCACTCCCCATTCTTCATAAGCATGGGCCACTACTTCAGAATCGGCGCGAGTGCGAAAAGTGTGACTTCGATCCTCAAGCTGTTGGCGCAGCTCTCGAAAGTTATAAATCTCGCCATTGAGTACAGCGCCCACTGTTCCATCTTCATTGAAGATGGGTTGATGTCCGCCAGCCACATCGATGATGCTCAAACGCCGCATTCCCAGGGCGAGCCGACGATTATCAAGATAGCCCTCATCATCCGGCCCGCGATGCGTCATTGTCGGCGTCATACGCCGCACGAGCGCCGCCGGGTTGGGAGAATCAGACCAGTCAATTACTCCACAGATGCCACACATGATTTAAGAATTTCGGATTTCGGATTTCGGATTGCGAATTTCAAACTGCGAACTTCTTTGCGTTACCTCTGGGGCGTTGGTGCCAGTGCGGCCAGGGGAAAGCTCTTCAATTTCCGAAATCCGAAATCCGAAATCCGAAATTCGCAAGTCGTGTTCGAGCAGATGCAGCGACAACATTAGTTCTGCCAAAGCACGTTGAAACGCGTAATAAAACCCGGCCCAACCGTCTAGAATTCCGCCGCGAATTATCAAACAGTAAAGCAGCATGGCTGGCGGAGCCACTATGCGCCATCGCCTGACGCGATCAGTCCAACTCAAATTCTCAGAGTCTGTCATAAGGAGTTTATCGGCTTCCAGCCTGGTGTAACGCGATTGCGCCTGAAGCCAACGAGTCAGCGATTTGCGGTCGTCGTGCAGAATCGGAGCATTGAGATTCTCTATTCTGCCTTCAACGACGATAGTTTGCGTGTGCCCGTCCTGACGGTAAGAAGCATCTCTGCGCCGATAGAGCACAGACACCGGCGGATAGACTCCACTGATAAGGTGCTTACCGTTTACGCAGTATATAAACCCTGCTCGGAAACATTTAGTATCGGGGCCCGGGGAGAGGGCTCCTACTTCAGCTAGAAACTCGTCGGTCAAAACGTAATCAGCGTCCAGTGCCAGAACCCATTCCGAGCTAATTGCCGTTTCTCTAAGGCCAAAAGTCCACTGTTGCGCGTGCGAATCAAACTCTCTTTGATAGACCCTCACTTGGGGAAAGCGCGAAATGATCTCAATGGTATCGTCATCGCTGAAACTGTCGACGACGACTATGTCACGTGCCCAACGGAGCTGCTCCAGCGTACGCTCGATGTTCGGCGCCTCGTTGTAGGTGAGGATCAACGGTGTGATGTTTTCTAACAACGACTCAACTACTCTTTCGCGCGTCGCAAATCATATTTTTCCATAACCATGGCGCTCGTCCGTATACTCTTTGTAAGTCGCTATCGACATATCGATTGGTCTTCCTGATAGGCGCTGTTTTTATAGAGGTGGGCTGTTCTCTCGCTCAATAGTTCTTTGACTCCAGGATTTCTTCGTACACACCCTGGAGCATTCCAGCAACAGCCGGCCACGCAAACTTGCGCGACAGAATCCTTCCGGCTTCTCCCCGTAGCAATAGCTCTTCTTCGGAAGCCAGCGCACTTGCTAGTGCCGCTGCGAGCGAGGCCTTATCTATGGCCGAAACCCAACCGGCACCAGCTGCCTGGACCTGAGGCGCGAGGTTCACCTGCGGACTAACCAATACCGGCACTCCGCAAGCGAGTGCCTCGAGCACACAAAGACCAAAATTCTCATGATACGAGGGCAGCGCCAGAAGCGATGCCTGGCGTAAGGCCGCTATCTTCCTATCACCTTCAAGCCACCCTGGAAATAAGACTTGTTTTGAAGCGTTTGCCGCCGCGGTCATCTGCTTTAGTCTGGCAACAAATTCAACGGGTCCTTCTCCAGCCAGCACCAAACTCCAATTCTCCAGCTGCTTCTGATCCAGCACTGATAAAAATGCTTCCAGCAGAACATCCAGTCCTTTTGTCGGTAGCAGTCTCGAAAGCACGAGTACATAGCGATGTGAAGATGAAGACTTCTGGGAAAAGTCCTCGGTAGAGAACACCTCGCTTGCAAAGTTCGAGTCTACACCGAGAGGAACGACGATACCGTGATTCAAACCTAGCAATCCTTCCGTCGCCTCTTGTTCAGCTTTCGCCGTGTATTGAACGGCGGCGGCGGAGTTCAGCATTCGCTTGATTCCACCACGCCAGAAAATCTTTTTCCGCCAGCTCTTCTGTTTCATGCTCCAGGGGTCGAGCGAGCCCAGCGGGCGAACGATATAAGGCACGTCGCGCTTTCGACAGGCACGAGCCGCTGCTATGCAAGCATGATTAAAAACAGCATGAATGTGTACCAGGTCATAATTTACAACGTTGCTGTTTAGCCACTGCGCAAACGGTCGCGAGTATTTGAAAGAGCTCCCGATCTGGCTAGGGAAGAATATGGTCGGCTGCCCCTTGTAGTTACTAATTTGCCCATACTGATGCTTTCCATTTCCATTCTCGCCTGACAAACCCTCGTCGGTTGTCGCCAGTAAGAGATCAACGCCCCGCTCACTTAGAGCCCGGCACATCGGAAAGATCGCCTGGCTGGGCCCACCTGACCGGCCGGAAATTGAGGGAATTACCTGAAGGACCTTCATCTGAGGCATGCGGAACTTCTGCCCGGCTTAAGGAGTTTCAGGCGTACTCTGCCCGACCGGAAATTGTGTATCTGATGTCATCTTCGACGGTAACTCAGCCGCAAGAATTTCGTTCAACTTCTGCTTGAAATGCGCGAACGTAAATCTTTCCTGCAAACGCTGGTAACCGGCTGAGCCCAGTCTTATCCTCTTCTCCGGATCAAGGCAGAGTTCTATCAAAGCCTGCGCCAGTTCGTGTTCATTGCCATACTTCACCAGACACCCGGTGACTTGATCTTCCACAACCTCCGGCACACCGCCACTCCTGGCGGCCACAACCACCTTCGCATACTGCATTGCTTCCAGGTACACAAACCCAAACCCTTCCTGGGCGCTTGGCATGACAAACATATCGCATGACTCATAACAATGACGCAGGGTTTGTTGATCTACAGTACCCAAAAAATGCACCCGGTCGGAGACGCCCACCTCCCGCGCCAGGTTTTTATGCCGGTCCAGATCGGTCCCACTGCCAATGATGATGTATTGCACGTCGGCAACTGTCGCGGCAATCGCGGGCAAAGCTCTGATAACCGTATCAAATCCCTTTTGTTGTTCAGCGTTGTCGAGACGTCCTACTGAAAGCAGTTTTGTTCCGAGTGGTAGCGAGAAACAATTTATCTGATCAATAGTCTCGCTGGACTTCCACTCCAAAGCATTAGGTAATACAAGTATCCGCTTCGCGTCCAATCCGTTAATCGCTACGGCTTGTCGCTTGGTGTAATCACTAATTGAGATGATGAAGTCGGCCTTTTGCAAAGCCCAGCGACGCATCGGTGAGAGCCTAACCCAGGCATCCCAACCATAAATAAAAACGCCGAACCGCATTTGCGGTCGTAAAACTTTTAGCAACAAACATAAGGGGGCGTAATTGAGGTGTCCCGCGAGTGTCAGGCTAATGCGGTTACTAACAACACTGCGCAAGGCAGCTATGACGAAGCGAATGCGATTGCCGGCGAATGCCGTTAGGTGCAAATTCGGATGGAACTGAGCCTCTCGCTCCACGCTCTCCTCTTTGTCCATGGCGATGAGAACAGAACTTCTGGAAGGCGAATCGATCTCATCGAGTGCGCGGCAAACCAGCCTGTTGTATGTTGGTATTCCACCATACCTGCCGAAAGTATCAGTCTGGAGGCTGAGAATCACTGATGCTTTCTTAAGATGGAAAAAAGAAACGTACCAAACTTCATTCGATTATTGAGAAATTGACTCACGGAGTTTGGGATTAAAAACATAAGGGCTCTTTTCACGCGACCCGGCGGTAAGGGTACGAGCCCGGTCTTGCTTCCTAAGATCCGAATACTTCTTACTTCAAACAGATCTGAAACAAGGTTCTTCCAGTCAGCGCCGGTATAGAACCGCGCTATCGCGCCGTCTGTCATCAATTGTGAAGTCTTATGAGATGATTTCATCTTCAGCAGATAACCATGAGTAATTCCAGCTATTAATCCCGAGAACACTCGATAGTGCCAAAAGCTGCGGTGGTAAACCATGATCCGTGCTTCTCCACCAGGTCGCAATACACGATGCATTTCCTTCATGATCTGGCGCGTGTTTGCAGAGTGATGAATCACTCCCCAACTCCAGATAAAATCAAAAGACTTGTCAGGAAATTCCATGCGCTCTGCATCCATCTGCCGGATATTGCCGTTCCCGCCCAAGTAGCGCAGTCTTTTCGTTGTGCTCTTCACTGCATAGAAGGTTAGGTCGATTCCGGTGTAGGAATGCGCGTGTTGCACGAGCAACTGCGCATGACTGCCGTTGCCACAGCCAATTTCAAGCACATCCTTGTCCTTTAATGATTCAAAATCTATGAGCGGATCGAAGGGTAATCTGCGCGGCGTGATCATTGTCGCGGCATCAGCAAAGAATCGCCTGTCTATCTCGTCGTAGAATTCCCTGGAGAATTCTTCCACTTCAAGCATCTCGCTAAAGTCGTAACGCATGGGATGCTGCTCCCACCATTCACGATTAGCTTCCTGCCACGCGTGTGCTTCTGCCGGAGTGGACGGCAGCGCTATGGGGTTATCGAACCCGGCGGGAACTCCGCTCTTAAGTTTGGACGTGGACATGCTCGGCTTTACTCGAACGTCCGCTACCTATGCCCGGGCACGGACTCTCGTTAGAAAAACTCCAGGCTTGACCGCGCGCGAAGCAAGTGACAGTCCGCGCAATGCTATGGTGATCCCAATGAGAAATGAAGGCAGTGAAGCCAGGGTCACACTCAGGGCCTGTAGAACCAAAATTGTGGGTGCCACATAGACCATACAAACCAGGGTCGATACCTGCCCTGTTCTTCCGTTGTTGCCAAAAAGAGTGCCCAGAATTAATCCGGCCACAAACAGAAAAGCGAAGACACCGTAAGTGCCATAGTTCCAGTACCCTTCAGCGAAGACGGATATACCCACGGCCGTCTTTCCGACATCTTCGGGAGCAAGATAACCAAAGGTCAGTGCATAGCGGTTGTAGATTAGATCAGTAGTGCTTCCCTTCGAGGGCCAGAGAATTCTCGGAATCCAAAACAACATCGCGTCATCCATGCCGTCGCCTTCGTTGTAGGGAATGATGCTGGGTACCAGGTCGATGGTTTGCGTGAAAGACAATAAATCACTGGCTCTACTGGCAGTCGACATATAGACGGAGCGATCTGCCTTCCCCTCGAGCCACACCTTCTCAAACGAAAGAGACCAGTCTCTTAATCGGTCCTGTACCAGATCCATCGACGACACATCCTGGTTAAGCCAGGACGGAAGCAAACGAAATTCATTCTTTACCGGGTTGATAAGTAGGATTGCCAATACGGCCAGTACTGCCCAACGAAAATCAAAAACTTTTCCCCATACCCAGCGCGCCAGGAAGAGCAGCACGAAAGGTCCGACGATGGCGGTCAGCATTCCTTGTATCAGTCCCACGAATGCCATGCCGATAGCGAGCAAATAGGCAATTACAATTAGTCGTCTTCTGTTAAAGGAATGCCCGATGTACAACAAGACCGCCAACGCCAGATAAACATTGAAGAGCTGCGTCATCAGGTAGCGGATGCTCACGGGAAAGTAACTAACCGTTAAGGCTGCCGTCATGTAAACAATGAGAGCCAGAAAACTATAAATCTTCGTTACCCAGATCCAGTTGAGGTTTGGGGTCTCGGTGATTTGATAAAGCGCGCCGGACAGTCTTTTTGTAAGAATGGCGGCGACGTGATAGGCAAAAATAAAAACCAACTCGCCGCCGACAGTAAGCACCATCGCCAGGGTCACGCCATTCATAGACGGCGCATAGACTTCTCCCATGTTCAGATTCAAGTCTTCCTGACTAAATTGCGGCACGCTAAAGAAGATGTAGATTTGCAGGGCAACAAGGACCAGTATCGGAATACTCTTGTATGGCTGCTGCACATACTGGCGCAGTAGATAGAGAAAAATAACCAGTGGAATCCACGCCAACAGACGGTCGTACCATTGGTAAAGAGGAAGGGCCAACGCCAGATGCAAAACCAGGCCCGTCGCCGCGACTCCATAGTAGAGCCAACGTCCGCGCAATGCGCGCGTGGTGATTGAGCCGACTGCTCCGCGTCTAACCTGACCCAGTTGTAGACCTATTTCCATATTGCTCGCGTCACGCCTCACTTAGGACAATCTTCACGCAATGAACATTTCCTTGTTAAGGTCCACATGACTTCTTAACGATTCATCAGGGCTTGGCGTCGCAGCCAGGGTCACACCTTTTTGTGGTGAGCGTCCCAACAAGCGATACAGATGACGTGTCTTGTCGTTTATTGAATACTCTGTCCCTAACAAACCCCGGAGGAAGAGCCCGCCCAGACGTGGCGAAGGCATGAGAATGGCCAATCCATAATTAAAACCGTTCACTAACCGCGGGAAGGCCTCGAGCAGGCCGGGACGATCGCGCTTCCAAATCGAACTGTAACCAGCGAGGCCGAGCAACCTGGTGAGCGTCGCCTCAGAATAGCTACGGACGTGTGTAATCTCCGGATCGTGCTTGTAAGGAACTGAGAGGAAAAGGAACCCATCACTTTTGAGGACCGTTCTGGCATGACGCAGTGCTGCAAAATCCTCCGGCAAATGTTCAAGAACATCATGCATCACGATCAGATCGTAAGCTTCATTGATCTTTTCCCAGGTTTCCGCGCGGCAGGCGTCTCCAACATACTTACTCTTTCCCCACTCATGGTCTCCAAGATCGAGCACGTCGACTTGATGCCCGAATCCTGTGAGCCAGTGATAGTCTCTGCCCCCGTGAGCTCCTACGATCAGAATTCGGCTCTCTCCCGGCCTGATGTTCATTTCCTCGCAAAACTCAACAATTGATCGACCCACAGAATATGACATCGGAAAAGCCGATACGGTCGGATAGTAGATCTCTGCCACATGATCCCATCGAGGAAGAATAGCTCGCACCGTATGTTTCTTAACTTCCTGCAGCTTCCTCATCATCCTGATTCATACTTAAGGAAACTCTGAATAAGTTGGTGAAGAGTTTGCATTGAGCCCGCGAAGCGGGGC
>WNGB01012779.1_pt1 | contig 11364 bp, 11 predicted proteins | sample 5400681 | NCBI WGS metagenome assembly WNGB01 (sample SAMN13153367, study PRJNA577476) | soil metagenome | isolation source: 115 cm soil or saprolite under grassland replicate 2 | place: USA:California | collected 2016-06-15 | reverse complement strand
CTGGTGGCCAGCAGGCTTCGTCAGCTGATAGGGGCACGGATCGTCGCAATCGCGCTGCCCACCGGCGGCGCGCTCCGCGTCGCCGCCGCCGACGGCGTGGGAGCTGCTGACTTGACCTCAGTCGAGCTGCTCACCCATGACTCCAAGACAGGACGCGTGCTCGAGCGCGGCCGCAGCGAGCGTGTCGACTCTCTGCTCGAGGACCCGGAGGTCAATCAGGACGTCGCACGGCGCCTCGGGGCGACGACCGGCCTGTACGTGCCCCTCCTCGCACGTGAGCGGCCGATCGGCGTCCTCGTCGCCCACGACAAGATCGGACGCGACCAGCGGTTCACGAGCTCCGATCTTCGGCTGGCCGAGCAGTTCGCGCTGAGAGCCTCGATCGCCGTCGACCTTTCGCGCCGCGTCGCACGCGACGCGCTCCGCCGTGTCGTCGCCGGTCAAGAGGTCGAGCGCCGCCGCCTCGCCCGCGAGCTGCACGACGAGACCGGCCAGGCATTGACGTCCATCCTGCTCGGCTTGCGGGCAGTCGACGAAGCCGACGGCGGCGAAGCCGTGACCAAGGCCATGGGCGACCTGCGCGAGCTCGTCGTCGCGACCCTCCAGGACGTTCGACGCCTCGCGGTGCAGCTTCGGCCAAAGGCGCTCGACGACTTCGGCCTCGTGCCCGCGCTGGAGCGCCTCGTCCAGATGTTCTCGGAGTCGAGCGGCATCGCGGTCGATCTCGAAGCACAGCTGGCCGAGACAAGGTTGCCGAGCGAAGTCGAGACAACGCTGTATCGCATCGTCCAGGAAGCGCTCACGAATGTCGTCAAGCACGCCGAAGCGGACAAGGTCAGCATCCTTCTGGTGCGCCGTGACGCAGCGGTGACAGCCGTGCTCGAGGACAACGGCCGCGGCTTCGCGCCCGACACGGTGAAGACGGACAGCCTGGGACTCGAAGGGATGCGCGAGCGGGCGGAGCTTCACGACGGCCGCCTGACGATCGAGACGTCGCCCGGCTCAGGGACGACACTGGTCGTGGAGATCCCGCTGTGATCAGCGTCGTCCTCGTCGACGATCACGCAGTCGTACGCTCCGGCTTGCGTCTCCTGCTCGAGGCGCAAGACGACATCGAGGTCGTCGGCGAGGCCGGAAACGCGAAAGACGCGGTCTTCCGAGCGCGAGCCTTCAAGCCCGACGTCATCCTCCTCGATGTCGTCATGCCGGGAGAGAGCGGAATCGAGGTCCTGCCCAAGCTGCTGAATGAGTCGCCGGAGACCAAGGTGCTCGTGCTCTCGATGCAGGATGACCCGAGCTACGTTCGGGAGGCGTTCGCCGCAGGCGCCCAGGGGTACGTCCTGAAAGAAGCCGCGGACGAGGAGGTCGTGTCGGCGGTGCGCGAGATCGCCGGCGGCGCCCGCTACGTGCACCCGGCGCTCGGCGCGCGCATGGTCGCGGCCGAGGCGCAAGAGCGCGCGGCAGCCGAGTCCGACCCGTTGTCAGAGCGCGAGCGTGAAGTCCTCAGGTTGCTGGCGCTCGGCCACACGAACCAGGAGATAGCGGAGCAGCTCTACATCTCGGTGCGCACCGCGGAGTCGCACCGCTCCCACATCATGCAGAAGCTCCGTCTGACGACGCGTGCTGAGCTCGTACGGTACGCGCTGACACACGGGCTCCTTGCTGAAGAGCCCGGCTAGGTCCCCAACCCCACCCCCAGCTTGTCCTCAGCGCCTGACCAGTAATAGCGCTCATGTGCGAGGCGCGGCGGTCCGTCGATCAGCTTCTGCCACGGATCGAAATATGCGGAGACGGCCGGATCGTCGATCAGGTCGTTGACGACCCACTCGACTTCGGGCGCCTCGAAGACGAAGACGACTTCTCCGGCTGTCAAATATGCGGCATGTCGATTGAGGCCCAGCGTGGCAGGATCGAACGGCGGCCCTTCGCGCAGCAGCACTTCGGCCTCGTCGTGAGCGTCATCCCTGAGTCTGGCAACGATTATCAATCGGTTCATGGCTCCTCCATCCGGTCGCGGTGACTGCAGCGTGCAGGGACGCTGCGGTCGCGGCATCAGGGGCGATTGCGGAACCGCCTACGGGTTTCCCGCAGGCTTGTGCTCGAAGACGACGAGGACGCTCAGGTGCTCGTAGGCGGTGAAGCGGTGGTCCGCGCCGGCCTCGACGAAGACGGCGCTGCCCTCGCGCACAGGTACCTCCTCGCCTTCGACCTGCAGCACACCTGAGCCCTCGAGCACGACGTAGATCTCGTCGTCCTCGTGAGGTTGCTGCCGGTCCGGCTCGGGAGCGACCAGGACGTAGACACCGAGTTCGAGACCGGCGGATTCGTGGACGATCTCATAGCCTCCGCCGGTCTCCGCAAGCCGCTGCTTTGCGGCGGCGATCTCGAATGCGCGCATGGCGTTGACGCTACTTCACGTGCACTGTCAGGTGCAGGACGTAATCCTCGCCGATCGTCTTCATCGAGGAGAAGCGCGGATAGTCCTCGCCCGCCTTCGTCGTGAATCGGTAAACGCCCCTGGTCACGAGCTTGACCGAGGTCGAGGCCGACATGTGGCTCATCGTGGCGTGGCTGAACTTGAGCTTCGGGCCGGCCTGCTGGATCAGCTGGTGCGGCATGACGTCGTTGTCCACGAAGCGGAGCACCGTGCCGGCCTTCAGGGTCACGGAGAGCGTCGCGCGGGGTTTTCCGGTGCCGAGCTGCCACATGTGGCAGCCGCGCATCTGATGGCTGATCGTGATTGTGGCGGTCCCGGCTGCGGATGCGGCCGACGTCGCCACGAGCCCCACGAGCGCTGCGAGCAGGAGTGTTCTGGTCACCGACATGGTTCCTCCTTTGAACGTTCTGCTCAGTGTCAGTGACGCTCGCTGTCAGGCCATCCGGGCAGCGACCCACTCAGCGTGCGGGTTTTCCCGCAACGCCACTGCGCCTCCGTCCGGATGCGGTTCAGGCGCCGATTCCCGATGCTGCGAGCATGAGCAGAACTGGCTACGCAGTTTGGTGGCAGGAGGCCGACGCGCCGCGGCATGCGGGCAAGCTCCTGCTTGGCCGGCTCCATTTGTTGCTCTCCGGAAACGGATCGGGCCGCTTGGCTGTCGCGCTGGACGACATCGTGGCGATCGAATACCGACGCGGCGAGCTCGAGATCGAACGACGACGAGGGCCGATCATCCGCATCGGCAATCTCGACGGCCCCGGCGTTCTGCTGGAACTGAGCGAGGCGCTCGCGGCCTAGCGCCGGCGGAAGCGGCGGCGGCCCGACTGCTCGACGAACCCCGGCTCTTCGGTCTCTTCATCCGGCTCGCCGACCTCGTCTACCTCCGCAGAGACGGGCTCGTCGAAGCCCTGCTCCCACGGATCACTTTCGGCCGGGAGGACGCGCACGTGCCGAGGCTGCTCGGGCTCGGGCTCGGGCTCCGGCTTCTCGTCGGCGCGCCGCTGCCACCAGTGCCGGCGCCCGTCGGGCCCCTCTGCCGCCGGCGGCAGCTCCGGCTCGGGCTCGTCCTCGGGGGGCGGCTCGGACTCCTCCGGAGCCGCTTCCCTGACCTGCTCCCCTTCCTCTTCGCGGGGAGGCGCGCCGATGATGGTCATCGCATCCGACGGTTCCTGAGCCTCCTCGAACGCGGTCCAGCCGAGGGCGTCATGCTCTTCCGTGTCCTCGGCGCGCTGCGCCTCGACGACCGGGTGCACGGGCACCGCGGTCGCCGGACGTGCGAAGGCCAGCTCCTCGCGCCCGGCCACCCATTCGATCGCCCAGACGATCACGAGTGCGCCCGCCATCGCAAGCAAGATCGCCCACCAGGACAGGCTGGCCAGCCCGAGCGCAACGGCGACGGCAATCAGAAAGCCGACCTCGCCGGCAATGCGCCAGACGACAGGCGAAACACCCTCGCGAGGAGCGCGCAGGCCATAGCCGTACGACGGCGGCGGCCCCGACCACGATTGCTGCGTCCACCCCGCCGAGCGCAGGGCGCGCAGATCCGAACGCAGCGCCGACGCGTGGCGGTGGAACGAATCCACGGCCTCCAGCGTGCGCAGCGCCGCGTCGAGCTGCGCCGCATGGCGATAGAAGGAATCGAACGCCGCCTTGACGCTCTCCTGCTCGTATCCCTCTTCCGCGACGGGCAGGTCTTCCACGCGCGGCAGCGGCTCGCGTGCCGGCTGCTGCGGGGTGGGCCAGGCTTCGTGCTCCATTAGTTCAAGATTATGGGTCTATCCAGCAGCTTCCGCACTCCTCAGGCCCCGTACTGCCCAGAGGACGAAGCCAGCAACCAGGCCGAAGACGATCGCGAACGCGACCAGCGTGTGCTCGGGGCGGCCGGAGATCAACCCCCGCCCCGCCTCCATCATCGGCGTGATCGGGTTGATGCTGGCGACCGCGTGGATCCAGCCCTCCAGCAGGTTGAGCGGGACGTACACCGGCGCCAGGAACAGCAGGATGAACACCGGCATCTGCATCACGGGAAACGCCTGCTGCGTGCGTAGCCGCATTGCGACCCCGGCCGACCACAACATCCCGGCGAGGCTGAGTAGAAACCCGAGCGCGTACAGCCCGAACAGGTCGACGCCGTCGCCGCCGATCTTCATCCGGGCCAACAACGCGACCCCGGTCACGAGCACGATCACGGTCACCCAGCGAATCAGCGCTGCGACCGCGTAGCCCAGCAGGATCCCACTGCGGTTCGGCGCGGCCAGCAGCAAGCGGCGCATGAAGCCTCCCTCGAAGTCGCGCGCGATCCCGAAGCCGGTGAAGACGCCAGAGAACGCGGCCGACTGGAGCAGGACGAACACGAACTGGAACGCCGTGTACCCCGTCGGAAAGTCGAACCCCGGCACCTCGCGAATCCGCGACAGGCCGCCCACGAACGCAGTGAAGAAGAAGAGCGGGAACAGAATCGACGGAAGGAAGAACGACGGGTTCGTGAAGAAGTTGTGCGCCTGCCGCCACGCCACGCCCTTCGCGACATCCAGTGCGTCTTTCATGTGCGCGCGAGCCGCCCGACCAGTGCGTGCGTTGCGAGCGCGAACCCGACCAGGCTCAACGCAGCCGCGACGGCGAACCCGAGCCCGATCGTCTGCCAGTGCCAGTCCGCGATCACCAGCGAGCGCACCGCCTCGATCAGATACGAGACAGGATTCGCCGTCGCGACCCAGCGGAACCACGTCGTCTCGATCAGGTTCCGTGGGATGTTCATCGACGACAGGAACAGAAAGACGAAGAAGACCGGGAACAAACCCTGAACGGCCTCCGTCGAGCCGGTGCGCAGCGCCGCCCACGATCCGAACGACGCGAAGGCGAGCGCGATCATCGCCTCGAGCACGAGCAGCAAGCCGGCCCCGGCGAAGCCGGTCTCGAGGCGGACCCCGAACGCCACGGCGACCACGAGATAGAAGACCGCCTGGATCAGCGCGATCGTCAGCAGGCCTCCGAGCTGGCCGACGAGCAGCACCAGCCCGCGTACCGGCGTCAGCGCCAGCCGGTTGAGGAAGCCGGTCTGAATGTCGCGGGCGAACTCGACGTTCGCGTTTACCGTCGCGAGCAGGGCGCCCTGCACGAAGGGCACCGCCAGTGCGAACGCGAGGAACGAGTCGGTCGGAAAGCCGGGGAGGTTCGTCTCCGCCTTCAGGCCGCCGGCGTTCACCGCGAGCAGGAGCATCGGGAAGATCAGCGGAAAGACGACGTTGGCAGGCTGACGGGCGGTGCGCACGACCGCGCGCCGGCCGAGCGTGGCAGCCTGGAGGACCATGGTGTGCATCAGGCGGGCGCCGGTTCCTCCTGCTCCTCTTCCTCGCCGGCGCCTTCGAGATGCCGCCCCGTTTTCGCGAGGAAGACATCGTCAAGCGTCGGCTCGTGGATCTGGAGGTGGGCGATGCGAACCCCCTCGGCGTCGAGGGTGCGCACGATCTGGGCGATGTCTCCGTCACCGGCGGCGAGCTGCACCGCGACGCTGTCGGGGCCGAAGCCCGTCGTCTGCTCGCCGAAGCGCTCGAGCACCGCCACGAGCGCGCCACGTTGCTCGCGCTCGGCGGGCACCGCCTCGACCGTCGACCTGGAGATCTCGGCCTTGAGCTGCTCCGGCGTGCCCTCGGCGACAATGCGGCCGTGGTCGATGATCCCGACGCGGTCCGCGAGCACGTCGGCCTCCTCTAGGTACTGCGTCGTCAGGAACACCGTGACGCCCTCGTCCTTGGCGAGGTGGCCGACCTCCTGCCAGAGCGCGGTGCGGCTCTGGATGTCGAGACCGGTCGTGGGCTCGTCGAGGAAGAGGATCCGCGGGCGATGCACGAGCGCCAGCGCGAGGTCCAGGCGCCGCTTCATGCCGCCGGAGTAGCCGCCGATCTTGCGGTCGGCAGCCTCGGTAAGGCCGACACGGTGGAGGAGCTCGTTACTGCGCTGCTGCCGCTCCTCGCCGGTGATCCCGTGCATCGCGGTCTGCAAGCGCAGGTGCTCGCGACCTGTCAGGTAGGGGTCGAGCGCAGCCTCCTGCAGCGCCGCGCCGATCACCTTGCGAACTTGCGGGCCCTCCTTGACGACGTCGAAGCCGCCGACGGTCGCGGTCCCCGCCGTCGGCGGCAGCAGCGTCGTGAGCATGTGCACGGTCGTCGACTTGCCTGCACCGTTGGGGCCGAGGAAGCCGTAGATCTCGCCAGGATCGACGCGCAGATCGATGCCGTCGACCGCGCGCGGGCCCTTCTTGAAGTCACGGACGAGGCCGTGCGCCTCGATGCTGTTCTCGCGGGGGGCCAACCCCCGCAGGCTACCGGTGTGCCGATTCGCGTCGAAGGACCGACGCGACGGCGGTGAGCGCGACGCGCGTCTCGGCCAGCTCCGGCTCACGCGTCGTCAGACGTTGCAGTCCGAGCCCCGGCAGCAGAACGACGCGCGCGAGTCGCTGCCGGGTCTGCACGAGCAGCCACAGCTCCATCGTCACTGCGAGTGCGAGCACCGACACGACGAGCGGCGTCAGCGCCGTCGCGGGCAAAGGCCAAAGACGTCCGCCGAACACGGCGATCGGCATCAGCAACGCGGCGAAGTTCGTGCCGCAGCGCAACGAGAAGCGCGACGGCCGCACAGCGCCGTTCCAGGTGTCGAGCAGCCGGCGTTGCTCGGCGGCAGCGATAGCCCGGTGCTCGGCACCGTGCAGGTAAAGCGTGCGGCCACGGAGCAACCAGCCGAGCAGCGCAACGGTGGTGAGCCCTCCCAAGATCAGGCCGATCCAGCTGGGGGCGAACACAAGGGCGAGCGGGGCCAGGACCGCGACGGCGAGGAAGAGACGCTCCCGCCCGCGGGCGACCCCTTTCCGGCGAAACAGGGGTGACAAAGACCCGGCCAGCCGCACGAGACCGCGTGCGAGCGGGATCGCGTTCAAAGCGCCCGGTGGCTGCGGCATCCGGCCTTCCTTCAGGCTCCCGTCAACCCCCGCGTAGGCCCAGTAGCGCTTGCTGACGATGACGACACCGCCGGAGCGGGCCATACCGCCAAGGCGCGGCGACCCGGTGGCGAAGTCACCCTGCTCGAGCTCCCTGAGGACGGCGGCGCGGTCCACCTAGCCATGATCGCCGTACAAGGGCCGCCCGGCAAGAGCCGGGCGGCCCATTCTTCACACCTAGGTGGTCCTAGTTGGTCACCAGTACCCGCGCGAGAAGAAGCCGAGCAGCGCGAGCACGAGGATCACGATCAGGATGATCCAGAGAATGCCCATGCTCTTTCCTCCCTTGCCTTGATTGTCGACCTGGCGGAGTGATCTCCGCAGAGGAACAACGAAAAACAGGCGATCTGCGGTACGCGCGAGGAGGCACAAAGTCTTTACCGGACGTTCACCAGCCCTCAGCCCATCGGCGGGGCGAGCCGCGGGAGACTCCGCCGCGATTTCGCAACCAACCGAGGGAGAGGAATGAAGAGGGGAGCTTTGATCGTGGCCGTCCTCACGGCGGCGGTGACTACGTCGATCGCGGCCGCCACACCCGGCGGCAGCGCCGGGCCCAGCAGCTCGACCGATCGGTACCTCGTGCGCTCGCAGCCGGGCGTCGTCCTGAAGTCGATCCTCACCGTCGGCGACTCGGTGCCGAAGGCTGGCGGTGGCGCGTATCGGATGGTCGGAATCCCGGACGGCCTCGGGGCCTTCGATAACGGCGACGGCACGTTCACGCTGCTGATGAACCATGAGCTGCCTGACACGACGGGCATCGCCCGCGCACACGGCGGCAACGGCGCGTTCGTGTCGAAGTGGGTCATCGGCAAGGACGATCTCTCGGTCGTCAACGGCCAGGATCTGATTCAGCAGGTCAATCTCTGGACCGGCGGCGCGTACGTGCCGACGGCGAACGTGAAGTTCAACCGCTTCTGCTCCGCCGATCTCGCGCCGCAGTCCGCCTACTTCGACGCAGCAAGTGGCAAAGGCTTCAACGGTCGGCTGTACCTGAACGGCGAAGAGACCTCCGGCGGCCGCGGCTTCGCGCACGGCCTAGACGGCACGAGCTATGAGCTGCCCTGGCTCGGAAAGATGGCCTTCGAGAACTCGCTCGCGAACTGGGGGACCGGCGATCGCACCATCGTCGCCTCGCAGGACGACCAGGGCGGCGACCGGGGCCAGGTGTACGTCTACGCCGGCGACAAGAAGACGTCGGGATCACCCGTGGAGAAGGCGGGCCTCACCGGCGGCACGCTCTACGGCATCAAGGTGAACAGCTTTCCCTTCGAGAACGTCGCGACCGGCATTCCGGACGGAACGCGCTTCAGCACGTACTCGTTCGGCGACGCCTCGGGCAAGTCGGGCGCAACGCTCGAGTCCGAGAGCAACGCGAACCTGGTGACGCACTTCCAGCGGCCGGAAGACGGCGCCTGGGATCCGAGCAACCCGAACGTCTACTACTTCGTCTCGACCGACCAGTACCCGGGCGTCAGCCGGCTCTGGCGGCTCACGTTCGACAACGCCGCCCATCCGGAGCTCGGCGGCACGATCGACATGCTGCTCGACGGCACCGAAGGGCAGCAGATGCTCGACAACATCACCCCGAACGGTCGCGCCCAGATCGTCGCGCTCGAGGACATCGGCAACCAGCCGGCGCTCGGCAAGGTCTGGCTCTACGACATCGCCAGCGACACGATGACGCAGGTCGCGGAACACGATCCGGCTCTGTTCACTCCGGGCGCACCGTCGTTCCTCACACAGGACGAGGAGTCGTCCGGTGTGATCGACGCGTCGAGCATCCTGGGCGAAGGCTGGTACCTGCTGGATGTCCAGGCGCACTACGGGATCCCCGGTGAGCTCGTCGAGGGTGGACAACTCCTCGCCATGCACATCCCGCCGGGCAAGTTCCCCAAGAACTAGGCATCGCCCCACCCACCCAGACGACGACCCTCGGCGCCCCGGGGGTCGTCGTCGTTGTCACCGACGCAGGACCGTCACAAGCCTGTAACCCACACACGGTCGCGCGTGCGAGAATATGCCCCGTGGCCCGCGCCGAGACGGCTCTCGTGACCGACGAGGCGCGACTACTCAACCGCGAGCTCTCCTGGCTCGACTACAACGCCCGGGTCCTCGCCCGTGCGGCCGATCCGGGGCTGCCCGTGTTGGAGCGGTCGCGCAGCTGCGCCTATTTCTCGTCCAACCTGGACGAGTTCTTCCAGGTGCGCGTCGCCGGGCTGATGGGCCAGGAGGAGTCCGGGTTGCTCGTGCGCTCACCCGACGGCCGGACGCCCCAGCAGACGCTCGCTGCGGTTCGGGAGAAGACGCTCGAGCTGACCGCCGATCAGGCAAAGCTCTGGAAGCGCGATCTCCGTCCCGCGCTGGCGGACGGGGGCGTCGTCGTAGGCGACGTCGACGACGCCAACAAAAAGGAGCTCGAGGAGCTCGAGCGGCGCTTCGAGCGCGACGTCTTTCCGATCCTGACTCCGCTGGCGGTCGGCCCGGGCCAGCCCTTCCCCTACATCTCGCCGCTCTCGCTCAGCCTCGGCATCTTCGTTCGCGATCCCGAGACAGGCGAAGAGCGCTTTGCGCGAGTCAAGGTGCCCGAGCTCCTGCCGCGCTTCCTCGCCATCGGTGACCGGGGCCTGTTTCTGCCGCTCGAGCGGGTCATCCGCCACTTCCTGCCACGTCTCTTCCCGGGCATGGAGATCGTCGAGTGCTGCACCTTCCGCGTGACCCGCGATGCCGACTTCGAAGTGTCGGACGAGGCGGACGACCTGCTCGAGGCGGTTCAGGACGAGCTTCGGCGGCGCCGGTTCGGCGACGTCGTGCGCGTCGAGGTGTCCGGCTCGGTCTCCACCCGCATGCTCGACCGCCTCAAGCGCGGGCTGCGCGCGACGGACGACCAGATCTACCTGATCCAGGGGCTGCTCGATCTCGCAGAGCTGCAGGAGCTCGTGCAGCTCGACCGGCCCGACCTGAAGGACGAGCCGTGGTATCCCGTCGTGCATCCGCGCTTCGCGACGGCGGCGGATGCGCAGGACCTGTTCGCGGAGGTCCAGCGAGGCGACATCCTCGTCCACCACCCCTTCGACTCGTTCGTCTCGAGCTTCGAGGGATTCCTGAAGGCCGCCTCGGAGGATCCCGCGGTCGTCGCGCTCAAGACCGCGCTGTACCGCACGAGCGACGACTCACCGGTCGTTCCTGCGCTGATCGAGGCAGCCGAGCGGGGCAAGCAAAGCGTGTCGCTGATCGAGCTCAAGGCGCGGTTCGACGAATCGCGCAACATCGGGTGGTCGCGCTCGCTCGAGCAGGCCGGCGTGCACGTCGTCTACGGGTTCCCGAACTTGAAGATCCACGCGAAGACGACGCTCGTGGTGCGCAGGGAGGGTGACGAGCTGCGCCGCTACGTGCATCTCGGCACGGGGAACTACAACATCCTCACCGCGCGAACCTACGAGGACTATGGCCTCTTCACGGCCGACCCCGAGATCGGCGCGGACGTCGCCGACCTCTTCAACTACCTGACCGGGTTCGCGCGGCCGCAGTCGTTTCGGAAGTTGCTCGTTGCGCCGTTCAGCCTGCGTGAGGGGCTGATGGAACGGATTCGCGACGTGCGCCGCGCCGCGGCGGACGGCAAGGAAGCGCGTATCCGCATCAAGGTCAACAACCTCAACGACGAAGCAATCATCAACGAGCTCTACCGCGCCTCGCAGGAAGGGGCGAAGATCGACATCGTCACGCGGAGCATCTGCACGCTGCGACCGGGCGTCCCTGGTCTCAGCGAGACGATCCGCGTGCGCAGCATTCTCGGCCGCTTCCTCGAGCACAGCCGGCTGTTCATCTTCGACGCAGGCGACGAGTCGACCTTTTACCTGGGCAGCGCCGACCTGATGCCGCGCAACCTCGACCACCGCATCGAGCTCGTCGCCCCCGTCGAGGACGCGCGGGCGCA
>WNGB01014215.1_pt1 | contig 11365 bp, 5 predicted proteins | sample 5400681 | NCBI WGS metagenome assembly WNGB01 (sample SAMN13153367, study PRJNA577476) | soil metagenome | isolation source: 115 cm soil or saprolite under grassland replicate 2 | place: USA:California | collected 2016-06-15 | reverse complement strand
TTCAAACAGGAAGCAACAGCGGCGGCGGCTCTCAACCATCCGAACATCGCACATATTTACGAGATTGGCGAAAGCGCCGGCACTCACTTTATTGCGATGGAATTCGTCGATGGCCTGACCCTGCGCGAGTTAATTCACAGAAGACAAACTGATCTCGCAAAGCTCTTACGCAACTTGCAACACGTGGCTGATGGATTGGCCAAAGCTCACGCGGCTGGAATTGTTCACCGGGATTTGAAGCCTGACAATATCATGGCGACACGCGAGGGGCATGCGAAGATTCTCGACTTTGGACTCGCGAAGTTGATTGAGCCACAGCAAACCTCTCCAGTATCAGAGGGCTTAAGTCAACTTGCCACTGCAGTAATGCAGCCACACTCCACACCGGGCGCAGTGGTGGGTACGGTCGGTTACATGTCGCCGGAACAAGCACAAGGTAAAGTAAACGAAATCGATCATCGGTCCGATATTTTTTCTTTCGGCTGCATCCTTTACGAAGCGATTACTCACCACAAGCCGTTTGCGGGAAAGGATCCGATCGAAGCGCTCAACAAAATCATCCGCGAGCAACCGCCGCCGATCACAAACTTTAATCCCGACGTGCCGTCCGATCTGCAGCGGGTTGTGCGTCGGTGTCTCGCAAAAGATCCAGAAGAGAGATATCAGACGATCAAGGACGTGTCGATTGAGTTGAAAGACGTGCGGCGCGAATTACAAGCGGGCGCGGGAATAGACACGACGGTTCCGCTGTCGAGTACAGCTTCCCCTCAACCAATCACTGACTCTGATCCTTCCAACGCGGGCGCCGCATCAACCAGTCTTTCATCTGCCGCGCCTTCAACTCAAGTATCGAGCGCCGAGTACATAATCAGCGGAATCAAACAACATCGGGTCGCGGCTGGAATCGTCGGCGGTGTGCTCGTTTTGGTGATTGCGACAATAGGAATCGGGCTTTACAAGTTTATCGGCGGAAAGAAATCTGCTTCATTGCCCATGCTTAAGCTTCAGCGGGTGACGACTTCGGGCAAGGCGTCGGACGCGGCCATCTCGCCCGACGGGAAATACGTCGCGCACGTCAAGAGTGACGCCGGCTAGCAGAGCCTCTGGCTACGGCAGGTGGTGACCACCAGCGATACGCAGATTGTTCCGCCCTCCATACAGGACTATAACGGAATCACCTTCTCGAAAGACGGCGACTACATCTTTTACGTTCTAGGGCAGACTAATAGCCCGGGGCGCACGCTTTACCAGGTACCGGTGCTCGGCGGCGCTTCGCGGAAGGTGCTCGAAAACGTCACCTCTCCCGTCTCTCTTTCGCCGGATGGGACGCGCCTGGCGTTCGTGCGCAATAACTTGCTCCGCGGAGAAACCGCGCTGATCGTGGCGAACGCGGACGGGTCGGGCGAGAGGCAGATCGCCATGCGGAAAGTGCCTGAACCTTTCAGCGATGGCGGGCCGTCCTGGTCGCCTAACGGAAAACTCATCGCGTCGGGCGTTATTAATTTTGATCCGAACACGCAGAGAGCAGCGGCGACGGTGATCGAAGTGCAGGTAGAGGGCGGGGTGGAAAGGCCCGTCACTTCTCACACGTGGCCGCCGGCCGTGGGGCAGGCCGCGTGGCTCGCGGACGGTAGTGGCTTGGCCGTAATCGCGCCCGAGTCAGGCACGCCAACTAATCAGATCTGGCACGTCTCCTATCCGGACGGCGAGGTGCGTAAGATCACCAACGACCTGAATAACTATAGCCGGATGAGCCTGACTGCGGATTCGGGCGCGCTGGTCACAGTCCAGACCGAGGGCGCGTCAAGCGTTTGGGTTTCGCCGCAAGGCGACCCGAGCCGAGCTAAACAGATTTCTTTCGGTAGATACGACGGTCAGAGAGGTCTGTCAGTGATGCCCGACGGCAGAATAGTTTACGGCTTACGAGAGAGCGGCCATAATGACATCTGGATCATGGACGGAGACGGAAAGAATCAGAAGCAGTTGACGGCCAACGCGCGTAATAACGTCCACCCATGGGTCACGCCCGACGGGCGCTACATTGTATTCACTTCCAACCGCGAACTCTTGAGGAGGACCATCTGGCGCATGCACACGGACGGCGGCAATCTCAAACAACTGACCGGAGGGCCGGGAGACATCTACCCGAAATCTTCGCCAGACGGCCGTTGGGTGGTTTTCAATTCCACGCGCTCCGGCTCATTGAGGGCCTGGAAGGTCTCGATCGACGGCGGAGAGCCCGTGCCGTTGACCGATAAATGGACATCAAATCCGACCGTCTCGCCCGACGGCAGCCTCGTCGCCTGCTGGTACCGCGACGATCAACCGAACACGCTCACCAAGGTCGCCATCATCCCCTTCGCGGGCGGCGACCCTGTGAAAGTGCTCGACGTCCCGAGCAGCGTGAACATCTCCGCCGGTCTGCGCTGGACGCCAGACGGCCGCGCCTTGAACTACGTAGACACGACGGGCGGCGTCTCCAACATCTGGTCGCTGCCCCTGGACGGCGGGAAGCCTGTACAGTTGACCGACTTCAAGACCGACCAGATCTTCTGGTTCGACTTCTCGCGCGACGGCAAGCAGCTCGCCCTGTCACGCGGCACCCAGACAAGCGACGTGATTCTGATCCGCGACTTCAAATGACGCTTGCCTCCGGCACAAAACTCGGCCGCTATGAAATCCGCTCCAAACTTGCCGAAGGCGGCATGGGTGAAGTCTACCTGGCGTTGGATACCGAGTTGAATCGGACCGTAGCAGTAAAAATTCTCCACCAAACCGTCGCTGCGAATGAGCAACGGTTGCGTCGGTTCATTCAAGAAGCGCAAGCCGCTTCCGCCTTGAATCACCCACATATTCTGACGATTCATGAGATCGGAACCACCGGAAATAGCAGGTTCATCGCCACGGAGTTTATTGATGGCGACACACTGAGAAAACGCATTAACAGCGGTGCGCAGAGTCTTAATGAGATTCTCGAGATTGCCATCCAAACAACGAGTGCGTTAGCTGCGGCGCACGCGGCGGGAATCATTCACCGCGACATCAAGCCTGAAAACATCATGGTCCGCCGCGATGGGTACGTGAAGGTGCTCGATTTCGGCCTCGCCAAACTCGCGGAGCCAGCTGGTTTTGCCAGCGACGCAGAAGCACCGACGAAAGCGATGGTAAACACTCGTGAAGGAACGGTCATGGGTACTGCAAACTACATGTCGCCTGAACAAGCGCGCGGTATCGATGTAGATGCACGAACTGATCTGTGGAGTCTTGGCGTCGTACTCTACGAGATGATTACCGGTACCGGTCCTTTTGTTGGCGGGACTGCACCTGATTCGATTTCTCTCATCCTACAGAAAGAGCCTGCTCCGCTCACGCGATATGTAAAGGATGTTCCAGCTGAACTAGAGCGTATCGTCGACAAGGCGTTGACGAAAGATCGTGAGGAGCGATACCAAACTGCGAAGGATTTATTAATCGATCTTCGTAACTGGAAACGCAAACTCGAGGTGGATGCCGAATTGGATCGCACAGTGCCTTCAGAGTTGCGTGGTCCCCTCTCTACTGCTTCAGGAACAGCTGCCACTGTTGCGTCTTCGGCGAGCGCGCCTGCTGCATCAAGTGCCGAATATATTTTCTCCGGAATCAAACAACACAAGATTGCTGCCGGCGTTGGAGTGATGGTTCTTCTGGCGGCTGTGGTTGGAATAACCCTTTACGTGCACGCTCGAAACAGTGAAGTCGCGATTGAGTCGATAGCCGTGTTGCCATTCCAGAACAGAAGCTCGGAACCGGACACTGAGTATCTTTCTGATGGGTTAGCAGAGTCGCTTATTTATCGTCTGTCGCAGTTGCCAAACCTGAAGGTTAGTCCTACCAGCTCGGTCTTCAGTTACAAGAACAAAGAAATCGATCCAGTTACGGTTGGAAATAAACTCGGCGTCAACGCAGTCCTCTCGGGTAGAATCGTGCAGCGCGGAGACAATCTCACTATCAGTGCTGAGCTCGTGGACGTGCGGCAGAACAAATTGCTTTGGGGCGAGCATTACGAACGCAAAATGTCAGAGGTGCTGGAAACGCAACAAGACATTGCGCGTGAGATCGTCGACAAGCTGAAGCTAAAAGTATCCGGTGACGAGAAAGGGCTGGCCAAGCACTACACGGAGAACAATGAAGCTTATCAGCTCTACATGAGAGGAAGGTTCTACTGGAACAAACGAACGGCGGAAGCGCTGCATAAATCAGTTGAGTTTTACGAGCAGGCCATTCAGCGTGACCCTGGCTTCGCTCTTGCATACGCGGGTTTGGCCGATACCTACTCACTACTCGGCGGGCCCGAAGCCGGTGGCGACATGCCGCCAATCGAGGCGCTGCCAAAAGCCAAAGCTGCCGCGCTTAGGTCCATTGAACTTGATGGATCGCTCGCAGAACCGCATGTCTCGTTGGGCCATGTTAGCTATTTCTACGATCGGGATTGGGTCGCTGCCGAAAGAGAATTTAAGCGGGCCATCGAACTTAATCCTAACTATGCGGTGGCGCACCATTGGTACGCGATCTTTTTGTCTACTTTCCCCGGCAGGATGCCCGAAGCATTAGCTGAGATCAGACGAGCACTCGAACTTGATCCAACCTCATTGATCATCAACTCGTGGTATGGGCGCATTCTTGGTGTGTCCGGTCAGCTCGATCAGGCTGTCGAACAATTGAAGAAGACAGTTGAGTTAGATCCAAACTTCAATCTTGCTCACTACCGACTGGGCCAGGCGTACGCTGAAAAGCAGATGTATAACGAGTCTATTGAGGAATTCAATAAGGTTCTTAACCTGACTGACGGTAGAGCGATGGGTTTGATGGGACTCGGATATGCTTACGCCGTTGCTGGCAGACGTCTGGAAGCGCAGAAGGCTCTTAACGAACTTCTAGAATTATCCAAGCACCGATATGTGTCGGAAGGCCAAATAGGGATTATCTATATCGCCCTTGGTGAGAAAGATAAGGCCTTTGAAAGGCTTGAAGAAGCCTACAAGGTTTATGATCTAAATCTCATGCGAATCAAAGTTGAGCGAAGGTTCGATCCTATTCGCTCCGATCCGCGCTTCGATGAACTAGCGAAGCGCATCGGTGTCCCGTAGCCCATCACTCCAGGATCAACACTCGGCCGATATGAAATCAACATACCCTGTTAGAGTCGTTGTCAACTGCGCGGCCGGCCTACAGCGATGAGTCTCGGAGCCGGAACAAAACTGGGCCACTATGAAATCCGCTCAATGCTCGGCGAAGGCGGGATGGGCGAGGTGTATTTGGCCCAGGACGCGAAGCTCGATCGGAGAGTCGCATTGAAGATTCTGCCGGCAGACCTAGCGCGCAATCAGAATCGCATGCGTCGATTCACACAGGAAGCAAAGGCAGCAGCCGCCCTAAATCATCCAAACATCGCGCACATTTATGAGATTGGCGAGCACGAAGGGATGCACTTCATCGCCATGGAATACGTGGACGGCTCAACGCTTCGCGAGGCGATTCATCGCGAACGGATCGGGATCCCGAAACTGCTTCGCTATCTTCAGCAGGTAGCCGAGGGTTTGACGAAAGCTCATGCTGCGGGAATCGTGCACCGCGATCTCAAACCGGATAACGTAATGATCACTCGTGATGGCTATCCAAAGATTCTTGACTTCGGTTTGGCGAAGCTCACTGAACCATTAACTCCCAAACCTATGACCTCGCATGAGGAAGCAACGACTGAGGTGTTGTCTCGACCATTGTCTACACCAGGACTCGTGATGGGTACTGTCGGGTACATGTCTCCTGAACAAGCGCAGGGCCATCCGGTTGATCACCGCTCCGATGTTTTCGCGTTTGGCTGTCTGCTTTATGAAGCAGCGACGGGGCAACGCGCCTTCGAAAGTGAATCGACTATCGACACGCTACACAAGATCGTTCACACGCCAGCCCGATTGGTGAGAGATCTAAATCCTTCAGCGCCGGCTGATCTTACCCGTATCGTGCGCCGTTGCCTGGCGAAAGATCCGGACGACCGCTATCAATCAATCAGAGAAGCCGCCATTGAGCTCCGCGACGTGCGGCGCGACCTTGAGGGCGCCGTGGAAGTCGAAACGTCAGTTCCATTAGCAACTGTTACATCGACGGAACGCAACGCGGCTACGGTCACCGGAACTCCACGTTCGCCATCGCCATCAAGCGCCGAATACATCTTTGCCGGAATCAAGCGTCACAAGCTCGCGACAGCCGTAGTATTGGCAACAATCGTTCTGGGAAGCATCGCAATCGCAGCTTATCTGTACTTACGCTCCACGGCAGTCGCCATTGACTCGATTGCAGTCTTACCGTTCGTGAATCAGAATCGCGACCCGGACACCGAGTATCTTTCCGACGGCTTAACCGAAAGTATTACCAACAGTCTTTCTCAGCTCTCTAACTTGCGCGTGATTCCAAGTCCGTCTATCGCTCGTTACAAAACAAAGGAAATCGATGCAATTACGGCGGGGAACGAATTAGGCGTTCGCGCGATCCTTACAGGCAGAATTCTGCAACGCGGGGACAGCCTGACGGTCAATGCTGCGCTGATAGACGTGCGCGACAATAAACAGCTGTGGGGAGAACAGTACAACCGTAAAGTCGCCGACGCGCTGGCTGTCCAACAGGAGATTTCGCGCGAGATATCCGAGCGTCTTCGTACCAGGCTTAGCGGCGAAGAGCAGAAGCAGCTGAAGAAGCGCGATACCAGCAATCCTGAAGCTTATCAGGCGTATATAAGAGGCCGGTATTACTGGAACAAGCGGACCGCGGAAAATGTGAAGAAAGCCATGGAGCAGTTTCAGCAAGCCGCGGACAAGGACCCGAATTACGCCTTGGCTTACGTCGGCCTGGCCGATTGCCTCGTATTGCTGATCGAATACGCGGGGGCTTCTACAACTGACACTGTACCCAAATCCATCGCTTTCGCGGAGCGTGCTCTCCAACTCGATCCTTCATTAGGCGAAGCCCACGCGTCGCTCGGTTGGTGTTATGGCGCTGGTTTGTGGCAATGGGGAAAAGCTGAGAGCGAGTTTAAACGGGCCATCGAGCTAAGTCCGAACTATCCCACAGCGCATCAATGGTACAGTCTTGAACTTCGTGACCAGGGCCGACTTGATGAGGCAAAGTTCGAGATCAAACGCGCTCAAGAGCTCGATCCTCTGTCCCTCATTATCGGCTATAACGTCGCGCAGAGTTATCTCTTCTTTGAAGGTAATAGCACTCGCGCACTCGAGGAAGTCAAAAGAGTCGTGGATCTGGATCCAAACTATCCAAGAGGTCTTGAGGTATTGGGTTGGATCTACCTCAAGCAGGGGCGTAACTCTGAAGCAATCGCAGCGTTACAGAAAGCTGTAGCCGCTGGTGGGGATCGGAAGATTTTCAGCAGTCTGGGATACGTACTGGCAATTTCTGGAAAAAAGGCTGAAGCCTTGAAATTGCTCAAAGAAGTTCAGGCGAAATACGAGAGGCACGAAGCGCTTGGGAAGGATGTCGCTGGTATTTACGCGGGACTCGGGGACAAGGACCAGGTCTTTATCTGGCTTGAAAAAGACTTTCAGGCGCGCGTCGGTCCGTTGTCCAGAATAAGATGGGAGCCGCTTTTCGAATCGGTACGCAGCGACCCACGTTTCGCCGACCTGCTGCGACGCATGGGTCTACAACCATGACGTTTGCGAAATGGTCCAACGAGCTTCCTGCCACCATCAGATGATCGATGACGATTGAAACGGGTGCAAAACTCGGACGTTACGAAATCCGCTCGAAGCTTGGAGCAGGCGGGATGGGAGAAGTGTATCGTGCACGCGATAGCCAACTCGGTCGCGACGTGGCGGTGAAGGTTCTGCCCACGATCGTTTCTACCGATCCTGATCGCTTGCGCAGGTTCGAACAGGAAGCCTGTGCTGCGAGCGCACTCAACCACCCAAACATACTCGTGGTTCACGACATCGGAGCTCATGATGGGACGATCTACGTGGTGTCTGAACTCTTAGAAGGCGAAACACTGCGCAAGCGCATTGGTGGAACTCCCCTGGGCCAACGCCGCGCTATTGATTACGCATTGCAGATCGCGAATGGACTAGCAGCGGCGCACGAGAAAGGAATCATCCATCGTGATCTCAAACCCGACAACATCTTCATCACCAATGATGGCCGGGTAAAGATCCTCGACTTTGGTCTCGCAAAGCTAACTCAACTGGACGGCATTCAGTCGCAAACAGATATTCCAACACGGCGCGTCGACACCGATCCCGGTGTGGTGATGGGCACGGTCGGTTACATGTCTCCGGAGCAGTTGAAAGGACGGGCAGTTGATCAACGTTCTGACGTCTTTTCCTTTGGCGCGATTCTCTATGAGATGCTTTCGGGGCGGCGTGCTTTTCATGGCGAATCAGCAGCGGAGACGATGAGCGCGATCTTGAAAGAAGATCCGCCTGAGTTGTCAGACACGAACAGAAGTGTCTCACCAGCCTTAGAACGATTGGTCAATCATTGTCTCGAGAAGAATCCGGAAGGACGATTTCATTCAGCGCGCGATGTCGCGTTTGCGCTGGAAGCGGTCTCGGGCTCTGCTGTCGCAAGCGAGACAATGACCGCTCAGTCACTTGTCACCACCACTTCCCGAGCGCGCCAGTGGTTGCCGTGGGCGTTGGTGGCAGTAGGACTTCTGCTAGCCGCAATCCTCGCCTGGACATACGTCCGTCGGCAGCGGACGGATGCGGGGCCGAGCGAGGCAATACGTTTCCCCATCGTGATGCCCGAGAAAGCGCTAATAATCGGTCCTCCTACGATCTCCCCGGACGGCCGCTACGTGGTCTTTCGGCTCAACACCGGCGATGGCAAAGACCTTCTCTGGGTGCGTGCGCTCGGATCTTTCGAAGCACGCCCTCTAGTCGGAACCGATGGCGGATTTCAGCCATTCTGGTCGCCTGACAGTCGCGCGGTAGGATTTTTCGCCAAGGGTAAGCTCAAATGGATCGACGTTTCGGGCGGATCGGTGCAAACAGTCTGCGACGCACCTTCGAATTACAGCGGTGCCTGGAGTCACGATGGGACGATTATCTTCTCGCGGGGAGTTGCGAGCGGACTTTACCGTGTGCCAGCCACCGGAGGGACGCCGATCCAACTAACAACGGTTGATGCGTCCCGCAATGAGATCGAGCACATCTGGCCGTACTTTCTGCCAGATGGTCGCCACTTTCTTTTTTTAGCGAGGAACGCGCAGCCGGAGAACAGTGCCATTTATGTCGGCACCCTCGACTCCAAGGAGACCACGCGGCTACTGCAAGCCCATTCAAGCATGGCGTACGCGTCGCCGGGCTACCTGCTCTTCGTTCGTGAGAACACCCTTATGGCGCAAGGTTTTGACGCTGACACGCGCGAACTCAAGGGCGACGCATTTCCCGTCGTCGAACAGATTACACGGAACCCTATTATCGGTCGTGCCATGTTCTCCGTCTCCGAAAACGGTGTACTCGTCTTTCGGGCGGGCGGTATTAATAACAACCAACTTATCTGGTTTGATCGGTCAGGTAAACAACTCGGTACTCTCACGCCGCCGGGCTCCTACAACGCGCCGGCCTTATCACCCGATGAGAAGAAGGTCGCGGTCAGCCGACTAGACCTACAAACTGGGACACCCTCTGACATCTGGTTGATAGATCTTGAGCGTGGTAGTCAGATACGGCTAACCACTGATCCTACCAGCGATTTCTACCCTTCCTGGTCGCCCAATGGCGATCACGTCACCTTCGTCTCGACGCGCGACGGGGTGACGAGCATTTATCAAAAGCTATTGCAAGGCGCCTCGCCGGAGGAGCCGCTTGTTTCCTCCGCAGAGCTGAAGTACAACCCTCAGTGGGCGCCCGATGGGCAATCCATCATCTACTCTCAACTTAACACGAAAACGAACGTTGATCTGCACTTGCTCTCCTTGGCGGGAGAGAAAAAATCGACCAGTTTTCTGCAAACCAATTTTATTGAAGCTCAGGCTCGCTTCTCCCCAAACGGGCGATGGATCGCATACATATCGAACGAGACGGGGCAGTTTGAGGTTTACGTCGAGAGCTTTCCAGCTACCGGTGCCAAGTTGGCGATTTCAATCGGTGGCGGGTCACAACCGCAATGGCGCGCAGATGGGCGGGAGCTTTATTACTATGCCCCTGACCGAAAACTAATGGCGGTGGAAGTGAACGGTGATGAGCCGACATTTAAAGTCGGAGAAGCCCGACCGCTTTTCGAGATTCGCGTCGTCTCGATCGATCAGAGCTTCCCTGGCAACGGATATTACACGGTAACGCACGACGGCAAACGCTTCCTCGTATCTTCTTTGCCGGAAGCACCGGAGCGTCAGCAGATTAACGTGATCGTAAACTGGGTGGCGGACTTCAAGAAGTAACCTTCAAGGTCATCACTATAGCCGCCGTTGGAAATTGGACAGCAGACTTGCACCAAGTCGCCGCGCCCGCCGCCAGTCTGCTGCGCGGCGCGCCTTGAACTACATAGCAAGATTAACGGCAGCGGTTTCTGATTAACTCTTTAATGGAAGAAAGAGGAGCGACACCAATCAACGTCGTGAAGAACTGGACCACGTTACTAAAGCGATGACGATTCCTGTTCAGTAGCCCGAGCAGGCATACGCAAATGGTTAAGTGTTTAGGTCGATCAAAACCTGACGTGAACGTCTGAAGCGGCGACGTTTGCTTCGAGTTGGCTTCTGCTCAATGGAAGCAGGGATTGTTCTTCGTGGCGACGCATCCGCAAATTGACCCGAAGCGCATCGCGGTCATGGGCTTCTCGCGCGGTGTTATAGCGTCGCTATATTCCGGGCTTCGGCGCTTCCAGCGCTTGCATGGCCCGGCGGGTTTGGAATTTGCCGCGCATCTTGCGTTCTATCCGAATTGCACGGTCACCTACATCGACGACGAACGCATGACGGACCGGCCTGTGCGGATCTATCACGGGACGGCCGACGAGAACCTGCCGATCGAGGCGTGCCGGCAGTACGTGAAGCGGTTGCACCGGGCCGGCAAGGACGTTCAGCTGTCGGAGTACCTGGGAGCGCGCCACTCCTTTGACAACTCGGACCTGCCGCCGGCGGTAGTGCAAAGCCGAGGGCTCAACTGGACACGTTGCCGGTTTGCCGAACGAGCGGCCGGCGAGATAGTGAACGCCGGAAACCGTCAAGCCTTCAGCCTGAGTGACTCGTGCTTTTCGCGAGGGCCGACGGTCGGGTACTTACGGAGTGCGCACGTTGAGTCTGTTCGAGCAGTGAAGACCCTGCTCGCTACCGCCTTCAAATTGCATCCGCATTGAGAGGTCGCGAGGAAGCGCA
>WNGB01040746.1_pt1 | contig 11367 bp, 10 predicted proteins | sample 5400681 | NCBI WGS metagenome assembly WNGB01 (sample SAMN13153367, study PRJNA577476) | soil metagenome | isolation source: 115 cm soil or saprolite under grassland replicate 2 | place: USA:California | collected 2016-06-15 | reverse complement strand
GAATACTGGCCGCTCGAGCTCTACAAGCTCTCGCTCGCGCCGCCGGCGCGCGAGCTCCAGGGCTCCGTCGCGCTGATCACGGGCGCGGCCGGCGGGATCGGCAGCGCCGTCGCTCGTGCGCTGGCCGCCGAGGGCGCGTGCATCGTCGTCACCGATCTGGACGCCGACGGCGCGCGCGCGGTCACGGAAGAGCTGGGCGATGTTGCGACCGCGGTGCGTGCAGACGTGCTCGACGAGGCGTCGATCGTCGACACGTATCGTGCAGCCGTGCTCGCGTTCGGCGGCATCGAGCCGTGCTCGCGTTCGGCGGCATCGACGTCGTCGTCTCGAACGCAGGGATCGCGTCGAGCGCACCGCTCGAGGACACGACGCTCGACCTGTGGGACCGCAACAACGACATCCTCGCGCGCGGCTACTTCCTCGTCGCCCGTGAGGCCGCGCGCGTCTTGCGCGAGCAGGGAACGGGCGGCAGCATCGTCTTCATCGGGTCGAAGAACGCGCTCGCACCGGGCAAGAACGCGGCGGCCTATTCCGCTGCGAAGGCGGCGTCGCTCCACCTCGCTCGGTGTCTCGCGGAGGAGCTCGGTTCCGACCGCATCCGCGTCAACACCGTCAACCCCGACGCCGTCCTGGAAGGGTCGCGGATCTGGGACTCGGCCTGGCGCGAGGAGCGGGCACGTGCCTACGGCATCCCGCCCGACGAGCTCGAAGAGCACTACCGCGCGCGCACGACCCTCAAGGTGAACGTCCTCCCGGCGGACATCGCGGAGGCCGTCCTCTACTTCGCGTCGCCGCGGCGGGCCGCGAAGAGCACGGGCAACATCCTCAACGTCGACGGCGGCGTGGCGCTGGCGTACCCGCGCTGACGACGTGCGCATCGGACTCTTTGTCACCTGCCTCGGGGACACGTTGTTCCCCGAGGCGCCGAAGGCGACCGTGACGGTGCTGGAGCGACTCGGGCACGAGGTGGTCTTTCCGCAGGAGCAGACGTGCTGCGGCCAGCTCCACCTGAATAGCGGTTATCGCGACGACGCGCTGGCCCTGGCGGGTCGCTTCGCGCGCATCTTCGACGGGTTCGACGCCGTCGTGTCGCCGTCGTCGTCGTGCGTGGGCGCGGTGCGGGAGCTGAGCCCCGAGGCAGCGCCCCGTGTCTTCGAGCTCTCGGAGTTCCTCGTCGGGAAGCTGGGGGTGGAGGACGTGGGGGCGTACTTCCCGCACCGCGTCACCTACCACCCGACGTGCCATTCGCTGCGGGTTGCGCGCGTCGGCGACGCACCGCTTCGGCTCCTCCGAGCCGTGCGCGGACTCGAGCTCGTCGAGCTCCCGGAGGCGGAGGAGTGCTGCGGCTTCGGCGGCACGTTCGCCGTCAAGAACGCAGACACCTCGACGGCGATGGTCTCCGACAAGTGCCGCGCTGTACTGTCGACGGGCGCCGAGGTCTGCACCGCCGTCGACGGCTCGTGCCTGATGCAGATCGGCGGCTTCCTCTCCCGCCAGCGCACCGGCGTGCGGACGATGCACCTCGCCGAGATCCTCGCCTCGTGACGTCGTTCCCAGAAGCCGCCCGCATCGCGCTCGGCGACAGCCAGCTCCGGCACAACCTGCGCAACGCCACGACGACGATCCGGGACAAACGGGCCCGCGTCGTCGCGGAGGTGCCGGACTGGGAAGAGCTCCGCGACGCCGGGCGCGCGATCAAGGCGGACGTGATGCACCGGCTGGGCGACTACTTGCTCCAGTTCGAGGCGTCGGTACAGGCCGCCGGTGGGCACGTTCACTGGGCGCGTGACGCGGCCGAGGCGAACGCAGTCGTCGCCGCCGTCGCACGCGCACACGGCGCCGACGAGGTCGTGAAGGTGAAGTCGCTGACCACGGACGAGATCGAGCTCAACGAGGCGCTCGAAGCGACCGGCGTGCACGCAATCGAGACCGACTTCGCGGAGCTGATCCTGCAGCTCGACGGCGACTGGTCGTCGCACATCCTCGTCCCGGCAATCCATCGCAATCGCTCCGAGATCCGCGACCTCTTCCTGCGGACGATCGCAATCGGGCGCGAGCTCTCGGACGAGCCGCGCGAGCTCGCCGAGACCGCGCGCGTCTACCTGCGCGAGAAGTTCCTGAATGCGAAGGTCGGTGTGAGCGGCGCGAACTTCGGCGTCGCGGAAACCGGCACGGTCGTCGTCGTCGAGTCGGAGGGGAACGGGCGGATGTGCACGACGCTGCCGCCGGTGCTCGTGACTGTGCTCGGGATCGAGAAGCTCGTCCCGACCTTCGCCGACCTCGAGGTCTTCCTGCAGCTGCTCCCGCGCTCGTCGACGGGTGAGCGCATGAACCCGTACACGTCGCTCTGGACCGGCGTCACCGACGGGGACGGACCCCAGGAGTTCCACCTCGTCCTGCTCGACAACGGCCGGACGAGGGTGCTCGCAGACGAGGTGGGGAGGCAGGCGCTCCATTGCATCCGCTGCAGCGCGTGCCTCAACGTCTGCCCCGTCTACTCCCGCACGGGCGGTCACGCCTACGGCTCCGTCTATCCCGGCCCGATCGGGGCGATCCTCACACCGCAGTTGCGAGGCATCGAGAACGCGAAGTCGCTGCCGTACGCCTCGAGTCTCTGCGGCGCCTGCTACGAGGTCTGTCCCGTCAAGATCGACATCCCGAAGGTCCTCCTGCACCTGCGCGCGCAGGCGGAGAAGACCGTCGCCGAGCGAGCCGTGATGCGCGCGCTCGCGCGCGTGTTCGGGAACGCGCGGCTGTACGAGCGGTCGCAACGGCTCGCGCGTTTCGCGCAGCGCCCCGCCCGGCAGATGCCAGGCCCGCTTGCGCGGTGGACGCAGTCGCGCGACCTCGAGCCGATGGCGAAGGAGACCTTCCGAGAGTGGTGGAGCCGTGAGCGCGGCGCGTGACGAGATCCTCGCGCGGGTCCGCACGGCGATCGGCGCTGCCGAGCCGCCGGAGCCCGTCTCGCGCACGTACCGCCGGGCCGGCGCGCTCGACAGATCCGCGCGCATTGCGCTCCTGACCGAGCGGCTCGTCGACTACCGCGCCCGTGTCGTGCACACGAGGGAGCATCGGGTGCAGGCGGACGTCGAAGCCGCAGCCGGCGGCGGCCGCATCGGCGTCCCGCCGGAGCTGTCGGAGGCCTGGCGGCCCCGCGGCGCAATCGAGGACGACGGATTCAGCACCCACGAGCTGGATGCGCTCGACGGCGTGCTCACCGGCTGCACGGTTGCGATCGCCGAGACGGGAACCCTCGTCCTCTCCGGCGGCGCGAGCGAAGGGCGGCGGGCGCTCACGCTCGTCCCTGACCTGCACATCTGCATCGTCCGGGCGGATCAGATCGTCGAGACGGTGCCCGAGGCGTTCGACGCGCTCCGCGGCTTCGTGCAGCGCCCGCTCACGTTCGTCTCGGGCCCGTCGGCGACCTCGGACATCGAGCTCAAGCGCGTCGAGGGCGTCCACGGCCCGCGGACGCTCGTTGTCCTGATCGTCGAAGAGGAGGCTGAATGACTCAGCGCGCCGGCTTCGTCCTACGTGTGAAGCCAGACAAGGTTGATGAGTACGTGCGAGCCCACCGCGAGGTCTGGCCGGAGTTGCTCGAAGCGCTAAAGGGCGCCGGGATCCGCAACTACACGATCTTCCGCGCCGGAAACGAGATGTTCGGCTACTTCGAGGCCGACGACCTGGCGCAGGCCGAGGAATTCCTGTCCGCGCAGGACGTGAGCGCCCGCTGGCAAGACGCGATGGCCGAGCTCCTGGAGGAGCGCGTGCCGGATCAGGGCCCACCGCCGCTCGAGGAGATCTTTCGGCTGGACTGATCCCTGGACGACGCGGCTCTGCCGCTAACACCCGCGGGCGTTGCCGTTCGGGACTTCCGCGAATCAAAAGAACTCGGCCACGTCGCAACGAATGCGACCTTGGGGGCGCCGTGTTGTCAGAACTGACTTGACGCGGCCCGCGAATTAAGGCATAAGAGAGGAAGCGGCCCTACACACCGGAGGTCTTAATGGCCGCACGGCTAGCTTGACGCTCGGGTGTGCGATCCGTAGCGTCGCCGGGATGCTGGGCCGGAGGCCGTTGCATGCAGATCGGTAAGGCCGGGGCCCCCGTCAGCCACATCGCCCAGGCTTATCCCGACAGGGTCGAGGTGCGCGGCCGTGACCTCTCCGGCGACCTGATGGGCAGGTTGACCTTCACCGAGTACTTCCACCTGCTGGTCACCGGCCGCGAGCCGACCGAGGACCAGCGCTTCTTCCTCGACCTGCTTCTGATCGCGATCGCCGAGCACGGGATGATGCCGACGAACATCGCGGCGCGGATGACGCTCGCTGCCGATCCCGGATCGCTGCAAGGTGCAGTCGCGGCGGGGATCCTGGGCTGCGGTCCGGTCGTGCTCGGCACTTCCGAATCCTGCGCGCGGCTGCTCGAAGAGGCGCAGGAGCAGGTGGTGGCCGGCGGTGCGCCCGCGGCGGTCGCGGACGACCTGGCGCGTGGGATCCACGCTTCCGGCGGCAAGGCGCCCGGGTTCGGCCACCCGGTTCACCGGCCGCTCGACCCGCGCGCCGAACGCATTCTCGAGCTCGCCGATGCGCGCGGCGTGAGCGGACCTCACGTCCTGCTCGCACGTAGCTTCCGCGATGCGGTGGCCAAGGCCTGGGCCAAGCCGCTCACGATGAACGTCTCCATGCCGATCGCGGCAGTGATGCTCGACTTGGGCTTCCCGTCCGCCTCTGTGAAGGCCATACCGGTACTCGCGCGCACGGCCAGCCTGCTCGCTCATCTCGCCGAAGAGGAACAACACCCTCTCGGCTTCCTCATGGCGGGGAAGGCAGAGGAGGCGATCGACTACGAGCCCTGAGGTCGAAAGGCGGCCGTGGGCAGAGCAGCTCGCGGTCGACGATGGGTCCTATCGCACGCAGCTCGTCTGCCTCTTCGACCGCTCGGCCTTCTATCGCGAGAAACTGGCCGAGGCAGGGTTCGCTTCGGCCCGGGACGCCGGCGGGCTCGCGGACATCGCGCGGCTGCCCCTCACCGACAAGTGCGAGCTCAGGAAGACCTGCACGCCCGACAATCCGATCGGCGCGCATCTCTGCGCGGCGCCGTCCGAGATCGTTCGGATCTACTCGACGAGCGGTACGACCGGAACGCCCAGCTACGTCCCGCTGACGGCGAGCGATCTCGACAACTGGGTGACAGCCTCGGCGCGCAGCTACGCGGCCTCGGGCGTCACCGCCGGCCAGCGCATCGTCTCCACCTACAATGCCGGCCCGTTCGTGGCGGGTGCGGCGCTCGCGGCCTTCGACCGCATCGGCCTGTGCCACATTCCGGTCGGCACGGGAAATACCGAGCGTCTGATGCTCGCGGTCCGGCGCCTCAGGCCCGAAGCGGCGGTGCTCACGCCCTCCTATGCCGCCGAGCGTCGAGCGCGTGCTCGTCGCAGGCGAGCCCGGCGGCGGCGAGCCGGCCTTCCGGGCGAAGCTCGAAGAGGGGTGGGGCGCCAGGGTCACCGAGGCGATGGGCATCGGCGACATCGGCGTGTCGCTCTGGGGCGAATGCGAAGAGCAGGACGGCATGCACCTGGGCGCGCGCGGCTTCGTCCACGCCGAGCTGATCGATCCCGAGACGGGCGTCGCCGTCGACCTCGAGGACGGCGCCAGCGGCGAGCTCGTCCTGACGCATCTTCAGCATCGCGCAGCGCCGCTGCTGCGATTCCGCACGCGCGATCACGTTCACGTGCGGATGAGCCCGTGCAGATGCGGCCGCACGAGTCCGCGCGTACGTTGCCTCGGGCGAACCGACGACATGCTGATCGTCCGCGGCGTGTGGGGTAAAGAAACTCGATTCCGCCGGGACGGGTGCTGGTGATCCACGCCGGACCGGTTAAGACTGCGCGTCGTGCTGGCGTGTTTGCCGTACCGGCTGCTGTGCGGCGTCGTTCGCTTGCTCGCCCGCGGCGGGGGTGAGCGTGAGCTTGAGGTCGTGGTCCTGCGCCACCAGCTCGCGATCCTCAGGCGAGGAGGAAAGCGGCCTCGGTACACGACCGCCGACCGCGCCTTGCTCGCTGCCGCGAGCCGGCTGCTCCCGCCCGCACGGTGGTCCTGCTTTGCGGTGAGCCCGCAGACGCTTCGCCGCTGGCACCGCGCACTGCTGCAGGGAGGTCGGAAACGCCGCCGCGTGCCCGGTCGTCCCCCGCTTGCGGCCGAGACGCGCGGCCTGATCCAACGACTGGCGAGAGAGAACCCTCGCTGGGGCTACATACGTATCCAGGGTGAGCTGCTCAAGCTCGGCATCGGCGTCTCCGCCACTACGATCGCCACCGTGCTGCGCAAGTCGGGCATGAGGCCGGCACCGCGGCGCATCGGCCCCACCTGGTCTGAGTTCCTGCGCGCCCAGGCGCACGGGATACCTCGAGGGCGACGCGTCCGAGCGCAGCTGGTCCGCTCAGGATCGGGAGGCCTGCCAGCTGGAAGCTGACGACACCCTCTTCCCGGGCGCTGCTGACGAACGCCGGTTGGCTTCGCGCCCGCTGCCGGGTCAGGGGCCGCTCCGGGGTCAGGGGCCGCTCCGCACTGTCCCGACGGTGCGTTCTCGCTGCGACTCGAGGATCGTGCGCCTACCGCCATCGCATCGATCGCACGCTCGCGACGGACCGAGAGCAGGACGGCGCGCACGTCACCGCTCCACTGTTCTTGCTAGGACGACAAAGCAATCGCCGGTCCGCGCCCAGCCTCCGGGCCAACCACGAGCCGGATCTGCTCGGACCGCTCCCAGGAATCTTCAGCCTCGCGGCGTCACCACAACCGAACGACCAGCAACCTACCTCGCAGCCTGAATCGAGTTTCTTTACCCCACAGGGGCCAACGGCCGAATCCGGTTCAGCGGGGTACCCACCGTGTACCGCGATCGCGTCTAGACGTTCATGGACTCGCGATGGAGGCGATGACGAAGGTTGGGAGGGATCCCCTTCGGCTTCACCGGCGGCGTCTCGAACCAACCCACCTGGTGGGCCAACGCGACGTGCGGCCACGTTTCTACCGAATGACGCGGCGGACGTAGTTGCCGTTGTCGAACATGTACGGGCGTCCCGCATCGGCAGCGAGGAACGAGAGGTCGGCGAGGCGACGAGCGACAGCCGCCGCTCCCTGATCCAGTTCATCGACGTTGCCGTGCCAGGGATCGGTCACGAGAACGTCTTCTTCGATAGGGTGGATGGTCGGTGGTGGAAAGGCTCCGGGCCCCAGGGCCACAGCAAAGCCGCTCACGTTTTCCAGGCGGGCTTCCGCTTCGACAGGTCCGTCGTAGCCGACCAACCGATACACCTGCTGCGCAAGGAGGAGGAAGTCGTGCGTGTACTCAACGATCGCCGCCGACGGAAGCGTCTTTTGGCCGGCGGCTTCGTCCGGAAACATGGGCTCAAGTAGGTCGCCGTACTCCGCGACGCCGTTCCGCCATAACCGGATGAGATATCGGGGATACGTGTCGTCGCGATCGGGCAGCTGTCCGTAGAAGCCCCGCGTCGTTCGCTGCAGGCGAAAGTGGGTTAGGGGAGCCTCCTCCGCGCGCCAGCGGTCAGCGAGTGCGTTGCTCAAGTCGTAAAGCTGCTCGGGGTCGATCCGGATCGGGTCGATGACCGCACCCGCAGCTTCGGTTGGTATCGCGAGAACGGATAGCCATGCCGGATTGCGTCCCGACCCAGTCTCCGCGCGGTAAAGACGAAACTCTCGCTCGAGGAGTTCGCGTTGCTCACGCCTCACCTCATCGGTGCGCCCCGCCGGCTCCTGTCGTTCTGGCACCCCGAGACCCGCTGCCTCTCGAATAAACCGCTCGCGATAGGCGTCAGCGACCTCGGCCTCAGTCATCTCACGCACGAGAAGATTCCTCCGCTCGTAATATCGCCCGTTCGAGCAGCGATGCGGCCTTCGACGAGGGAACACCTCGACGACGAGATACGACCCTCCTCCCTGCGCCGGAATTGAGTGGATGTCGAATGGAAGGCGCGGCTCGCCCCGTGAGTCGAGAACATTGTTCAGGCGTTCGTAAAGAGAGCCATCGGCGATCGGCATCAAATCTACAGCCGCCTTAGCACCCCCCTCGACCTGCCCCTCGACGATCCCATAGATGATGTGCCCGCCCCCGGAGTTGGTCATCCCCTGCGCGTCCCGCTCTGCCTCTAACTTCTGCTCATTCGTATCAAGGTTCAGTTGCTGCTTGAACTCCAGCCGAGCCGACTCGTGCCGCCCTTGTTCACACAGTTCACACAGGTCCGCCTCGTTCCAAAGCGCCGCGGGCTTCTCGTCAATCGACACAGCGTCCGATCTTAGGTCGACGGTGAGCGAAACCCGATCTCGAAGCGCGGCTCCTCGCTCTCAGGCTTGAGCGTCTGCATCGTGACGGCGACGGCGTCGGGCGCGATCAGGACTATGTGGTCGTCGGACGTCGTGAACTGCATGAACGAGCGGAAGGTGCCGATCGTCTTGATGCGGATCGGTCCCGCCGACGTGAGCAGGAACCAGGCGGGTAACTCGGCCTCGGATTTCGCATCGAATGTGAACTGCGCGTGCGCGTGCTCCAAGGCTTGGAGTACGCGCTCGGCGTCCGACGACTGTCCGGGAAAGACCATGGTCGCGGCGAAGAGTGCCCGCGGCGCCGGACGGTGTACGAGGTGGCAGGCGGACCGCGCGAGGCGGGTCGAACACCAACTGGCGCTATCCCGTCGCACGGCCCGCGCCGCAACCTAAGGAGTGTCGCGGTTCAGCAGGGCGCCCCATCGCTGAATCGCGTTCGGCGGGGTGCCGCCGTCGTCAACACGCGATCGGATCGAAGTTTCGATCTAGACGACGATGTCTAGATCCGAATGATCGACAACGCGCGGCTGTTTACCGCTCGTCCGTGACAGGCCGAGGCATAACAAGAACGCGTAGGCCCTAGGAGTTTAGGGACAGGGGCGCAGCCCGAGTGGATAGAGAGCCCAAAGCTAGCTGGGACCGGAGGGACAAGGCGGCGCGGCCCGGCAGTTGCTCGGGGAACGAAGACGCTCGTGCCTCAGGAAGAGTGCGCAATCACGTATTCGACATCTCCTTCCATCAGGTCGGCGGCTTTCGCGGTCACGTGCTTGCCCGACTGTGCGCGGATCTCATGGCGAAGAGCGTCCAGCTGCCCGCGTTGCGCCTTCGTCATCAAGCTGTTGGCCACTCCGTTCGAATCGATCTGACCCAAGCTCGCCAGCTTCTCGATGAGGGCCACCAGGCTCTCGGGCGTGGCGACGAGCTCGAACGAGGCCGAGCCGGTCGCCGTCGATCCGGCCACGTCGCTCCCGGTTGCCGAGAGCACGTGGGTCCCCAAGGGGTACCACAGCAGATCGACGTTCTGGGCGTCCGACACCGGAGTGGTGTCCAGCGTTCCCGCGACGGTCGCTATCCCGGATCCCGGGAAGGGATCGGTCGCGCTGAAGTGAGCCGTGAACGACTGGAGGCGAGTGTACGTGGGCTGATCGACAGAGACCGCAATGACGGGAGCGCGGGTGTCGATCTTGAGCTCCCGGCTCCTGGGCTGCTCTTCATTGAGCGCGTAGTCGCGTGCACGGTAGTAGAGCCTCGTGTCCCCCTCGTCGGAATAGAGGAACGGGCCGCCGTACATCGCCCAGCTCATCAGATCGCGACTCGTCTCGATGGCCGCGATGCCGGTGCCGCTGAAGTCCTGCGCGCTCAGAGTGACGGTGACCGGGGCGAGGAGCCAGCCCATTTTTCCAGGGACGTGGCCGCTCAAGGAGATTGCGGTGACGGGCCGTTCGAACTGGCCGCGCTGAAGCTCCAGGTGGAGCCGCTGCGCGGTCTCGGGCGAGACCTGCACGCCGGCTTGCCGGAGCACCCCGAGCGGAGCGGCCTCGAACTCCCTCCGCAGTTGGGGATCCGACTCAACCCGGGTGCGAAACGCGGCGAGGAGCATCTCTTGCATGGGGGACACGAGCGGTCTCCTTGGGGTTGCGGTCAGGTCACCGGAGAGCGGAAGATCGAACGACCCCAGCTCGCCGCGTAGATGAAGCGCGCGCCGGTCGACTCGCGGACGAAGTCTATTTCGTTCAGGTGAGCGCGGCGAGGCAGCCCCTGGGCCATGAGCTGCCAGCTCTCGCCGCGGTCGGTGCTCATGTACACGCGGCTGTCGGTCGACACGAACATCGTCTTCGGGTCCACGGTCCAGTCGGTGCTGAGCCCCCAGAACATCTCGAGCGGGAGGTTGCGCGCGACCCGCTCCCAGACTCCGCCCTGGTAGCGGAGCACGATGCCATTGGGGCCGCGGTTCGCGATCGCGTAGGCGTAGCTGGCTTCGTGCATCAGCACGCGCACAACCGAGCCCGGGCCATCTTTTCCGGCGTAGATGGTGTGGAAGGTCGAGCTGCCCGCGGTGGTATCGAAGGCGGCGATCCGGCCGTCGCTGAAGCCGGCGAAGATGACGCGCCCGTCGCCGGAGTTGGCGCAGGTGATGGTGGCGCTGTTGGTGACGGTGATCGTGCCCAGGTACTCCCAGTGCAGGTTGCTGCCGTCGTTGCGCGCGAACCCGCCGTACAGGTCGGTACCGTCCGCGCCCACCGCCATGATCTTCTCGCCGGCGGCGTTGGTGTAGGCCGGCTCGTTGACGATGTGCGGGCTGCACGCGAGCCCGTTGACGTCGGCGCTGTTGCCGGGCTTGGCGACGGTGAGCGGGATTTTCGAGCCGCCGCCGCCGTAGCGGAACACCGACACCCGCGGGTCCATGTTGTTGGTGTAGAGGATCTGGCCGGTGCGCAGACACACCGTGATGCCGCCGTCGCTGTTGATGAACTGGCGCCACGGCTCGCCGCGGCCGACCCGGCACGAGATGTTGCCGTTGTCCTGGAGGCCAGCGACCACAAGGCCGTCGACCTGGTATGAGGCGCTGAACGCGACGATGCCGCCGCCGTAGACCTGCAGCGTGTGGAGCAACCGGTTGTGGTTGCTCCGCCAGGTCGCGCCCAGGTCCGAAGTGACGGCCACGCCGCCGTCGGAGCCCGAGTACAGCTGGCTGCCGGTGGGATCGAACAGCACGGCGTGGACGTCGCCATGGCAGTGGCCGACGCTGTCGCCGTCATCGATGCGGCGCCAGTTGTCGCCGGCGTCCGTGCTGAGGTACGGGCCGCCGCGCCAGCCGACGACGACGGTGCCCGCATTTGTTGGCCTCACCGTGACGCAGTTGTTGTACCAACCCTGATTACCGCCCGCGATGTCCATCATGAAGTGGTTGGGACCGCCAGGCAGATACATCGCGCCCGAGACGAAATTGTCGCCGCCGTCGGTGGACCGCAGGAACGTGTAGATCGAGTGGGGCGCGACCCCGGGCCGCAGGGTGCCGCTG
>WNGB01028434.1_pt1 | contig 11367 bp, 12 predicted proteins | sample 5400681 | NCBI WGS metagenome assembly WNGB01 (sample SAMN13153367, study PRJNA577476) | soil metagenome | isolation source: 115 cm soil or saprolite under grassland replicate 2 | place: USA:California | collected 2016-06-15 | reverse complement strand
CGGCCGAAGTGCCGCTCGAGGAAGTACTGGCCGACCATCAGCACGCTGGTCGCGCCCAGGTAGTACAACGTCGCCGCGACCGCGATCGGGAAGGTCTTGTAGTACGTGCTTCCGATCGACTGCAGCTGGTAGAAGGTCTCGCTGATCACCGGTACGGCTAGCAGCAGCGAGGTGTCCTTCAGCATCGCGATGGTCTCGTTGCCGGTCGGCGGGACGATGACCCGCATCGCCTGCGGCAGGACGATGCGCCGCATGGTCTTGCCGCTGCCCATCCCCAGCGCCTGGGCGGCCTCGGCCTGGCCCTTGTCGACGCTGAGGATGCCGGCTCTGGCGATCTCGGCCATGTACGCCGCCTCGGACAGCCCGAGGCCGATCACACCGGCGATGATCCCGGTGAAGATCTGGTTCGCGTCCAGGTTGGCGAACCGCCAGTCACCGGACAGCCCGAGCCAGTCCATGATCTTCCAGTCGAACGGGACACCCAGCGAGATGCCCTGCTGGAACAGGATGCCCAGGGTGCCCATCGTGAACAGCAGGATGTACCGCGGCACGCTGCGGAAGAACCAGGTGAAGACCCAGGACACGCCCGAAAGGATCGGGTTGTCCGACAGCCTCATCACGGCCAGGATGATGCCGCCGACGACGCCGACCAGCATCGACAGCGCCGTGACGAGCAGGGTCCCCTTGATGAACCCGTTGATCACCGGCTGCTGGTTCATCGCCTGGAAGACGAAGTGCCAGTCGAAGGCCTTGTTCGTCACCAGCAGGTGCACGAGCATGCCGGTCAGCACCACGATGATCGCGATGGCGACCCATCGGCCGGGGTGACGGACGGGTACGGCGCGGATCTCGCCCGGCCGGTCGGCTGCCGAGCCGACCGGGCGAGACTCAGTCACGGTGGTCATGTCACGGGTTGACGGCGAAGTTGCTGATGGCGCCGGACTCGTTGCCCCACTTGGCAAGAGCCGCCTTGTAGCTGCCGTCGGCCGCGGTGGCCTTCAGCGCCTCGACGATCGCCGCGGCGAACTGGGTCTCCGCCTTGGGGATCACGTAGCCGTACGGCGCGGCGTCGTAGATCTGGCCGAGCGGCTCGATCTGGCCGTTCGACTGCTTGGCGGCGTACAGCACGATCGGCGAGTCGGCCAGCATCGCGTCGGCCTTGCCGGTGGCGACGTCGGCGTTCGCCTGGTCCTGCTTCTCCCGGATCACCAGGTTGATCTCCGGCTTGCCGGCGTCCTTACAGGCCTTCTGCTTGACCGGTAGGTCGTCCTCGAGCTGGGTCGTGCCCTTCTGCACGGCGACGGTCTTGCCGCAGGCGTTGTTCGGGTCGACGCCCTTCGGGTTCCCCTTCGGGGTCGCCCACTGCGTGCCGGCCTTGAAGTAGCTGACCATGTTCACCTGCTGCTTGCGCTTGGCGTTGATGGTGAACGAGGACACGCCGATGTCGTACTTGCCGCCCTGGACGCCGGTGATGATGGTGTCGAAGAGGGCCGGCTTGTACTCGACGGTGACGCCGAACTTCGCGGCGACGGCGTTGAAGATGTCGACGTCCATGCCGACGACCGTCTTGCCGCCCTGCAGGAACTCGTTCGGCGGATACGTCGAATCGGTGCCGACCACGATCTTGCCGGCGGCCTTGATCTTGGCCGGGAGAGCCGCGCTCAGGTCCGGTCCTGAGGACCCCGCCGTGGTGGGAGCGGTGCTCGTGGGTGCCTCGCTCGACGGCGTGCTGCCGCCCGAGAGCTCGTTCGACCCGCAGCCGGTTGCGGCCAGCAGCAGCGCACCGCACAGTGCGAGCGTCGTACGACGGATTGACATGTTCCGAACCTCCGTAACAGGGGGTGGATTCCCGGTTCAGTGACCGAATCCTGGCACAGCAGGCGACGCGGTGCCGGGTCTCTGCAGGGATGAAATGTGATCGTTGCCGCCCGTCTCCCCGAGGGTGGAGTGTGAGGGGTCCCATACCAGACCAGTGGTGCGTGTGGTTCAATCATGCCCACGGGTGACCCCCGAGCAGCAATGGCGGTGCTCGACCGCACCCGAGTCGATAACCGCCTGCTTGTACGACGTTCACTGCAGAACCGTGGTCCCGCGCGTCGCGGGACGTTGAGAGGGTCACCGATGGTTGCCGAAGCATTGCCGTCCGAGTCCAACGAGAACGATCCGTACGCCGGCGATCCGGTCTTCGACCTGCACGTCGGCGGCAAGATCCACGTGGTGTCGTCGGTGCCGCTGCGCGACACCGACGACCTGTCGAACGCCTACACCCCGGGCGTCGCGCGGGTGTGTACGGCGATCGCCGACCAGCCCGACCTGGTCCGGCGCTACACCTGGAAGGCCAACACCGTCGCGGTCGTCACCGACGGCACGGCCGTGCTCGGCCTGGGTGACATCGGGCCGGAGGCGTCGCTGCCGGTGATGGAGGGCAAGGCGCTGCTGTTCAAGGAGTTCGCCGGTGTGGACGCGATCCCGATCGCGCTGGACTGCACCGACGTGGACGAGATCGTCGAGACCGTCGTCCGGCTGGCGCCGACCTTCGGCGGGATCAACCTGGAGGACATCTCCGCGCCGCGCTGCTTCGAGATCGAGCGCCGGCTGAAGGAGCGGCTGGACATCCCGGTGTTCCACGACGACCAGCACGGTACGGCGGTCGTGGTGCTGGCGGCGCTGCGCAACGCGCTGCGGGTCACGGGCAAGCAGATCGAGGACGTGCGGGTGGTCATCTCCGGCGCGGGTGCGGCCGGGGTCGCGTGCGCCCGCATCCTGCTGTCCGCCGGGGTCGGCGACCTGGCCGTGGTGGACAGCAAGGGTGTGCTGTCACGGGACCGGGCCGACCTGAACCCGGTGAAGCTGTCGCTGGCCGAGGACACCAACGTGAACGGTCTGTCCGGCCGGCTGGTGGACGCGCTCGACGGCGCCGACATGTTCCTCGGCGTGTCCGGCGGGACGGTGCCGGAGGAAGCCATCGCGCGGATGGCCGACGGCGCGATGATCTTCGCGCTGGCGAACCCGAACCCCGAGGTGCACCCGGACATCGCACACCGGCACGCGGCCGTGGTCGCCACCGGGCGGTCGGACTTCCCGAACCAGATCAACAACGTGCTCGCGTTCCCCGGCATCTTCCGCGGCGCCCTCGACGTCAACGCGTCCCGGATCACGGAAGCCATGAAGCTCGCCGCCGCCGAGGCACTGGCCGACCTGATCGACCCGTCCGATCTGCGCCCCGACTACGTCATCCCGTCCCCCTTCGACCCCCGCGTCGGCCCCGCCGTCGCCACAGCCGTAGCCGCCGCCGCCCGCCGCGACGGAGTAGCCCGCGCCTAGCCCCCGCACCTGGGCGTTCATTCGTCGCTTCTCGTGGTGTTTGTGGATAACGCGGTCACGTGGCCGCCGGCGTGCACCTGACCGGTTATCCACAAACACCACGAGAAGCGACGAATGAACGCAGGGGGTTGGGCGGGTGATGTCGGACACTGACTGCGACGGGGTGGCGGGCCTAGGGTGAGGGGCATGCTTGCTGCTTACGCTGCCCGGTTCGCGCCCGAGGATCCGCTGTCCGCGCTGGAGGTGGGGGAGCGGCCGGAGCCGGAGGTGCCGGAGGGGTGGACGACCGTCGACGTCAAGGCGACGGCGCTCAACCACCATGACCTGTGGTCTCTCAAGGGTGTCGGGCTGAGCGAGGACAAGCTGCCGATGATCCTCGGCTGCGACGCCGCCGGGATCGATGCCGAGGGCAACGAGGTCGTCGTGCACGCGGTGATCTCGGACCCGGCATGGAGCGGTGACGAGACGCTGGACCCGAAGCGGTCGCTGCTCAGCGAGCGCTTCCAGGGCACGCTCGCCGAGCGGGTCGCCGTACCCAAGAGGAATGTGGTGCCGAAGCCGGCCGGGTTGTCGTTCGAGGAGGCCGCGTGCCTGCCGACGGCGTGGCTGACGGCGTACCGGATGCTGTTCACCCAGTCCGGCCTCAAGCCGGGTGACACGGTGCTGGTGCAGGGCGCGGGCGGCGGTGTCGCGACCGCGCTGATCACGCTGGCACGCGCGGGCGGCTTCCGGGTCTGGGCAACCAGCCGGGACGAGAGCAAGCGCGCGAGGGCGACCGAGATCGGCGCGCACCAGGCGTTCGAGTCCGGCGCCCGGCTGCCCGAGCGGGTGGACGCGGTGATGGAGACCGTCGGCCAGGCGACCTGGGCGCACTCGCTGAAGTCGCTGAAGCCGGGCGGTGTCGTGGTGATCTCCGGCGCCACCAGCGGCCAGGCGCCGAAGTCGGCCGAGCTGAACCGGATCTTCTTCCTGCAGCTCCAGGTCCGCGGCTCCACGATGGGAAACCGGACCGAGCTCGCCGAGCTGCTCTCGTTCATCGACGTGGCCGGCATCAAGCCGCACATCGACCAGGTGCTGCCGCTCACCAAGGCCCACGACGGCTTCGCGGCGATGAACGCAGGTGACGTCTTCGGCAAGATCGTCTTCACTGTGTAGGTGGAGATCAGGCGAGCGCTGGTCGCCGACGCCGAGGCTGCGGCGCATTGTCACATCGCGTGCTGGCGGGAGGGGTACGGCGACATCGTCGACCCGGCCCGGCTGGCCGAGATGACCGGCGACCCGACCCGCTGGTTCGAGCGCTGGCGGACCGCGATCGAGGACGGCGCCGAGCGCTGGATCGCGATCCACCCCGACGGGCTCGACGCTCCGGTCGCGGACCGCGTGATCGGCTTCGCCGCGCCCGGCATCACCCGGGACCACGACACGCTGTACCCCCTGGAGCTGTACGCGATCTACGTCCGCAAGCCCTGGTGGGGAACGGGTCTCGCCGACCGGCTGCTGGACGTTGCCATCGGCAACCAGCCGGCCAGCCTGTGGGTGTTCGAGACGAACGCGCGGGCGCGGGCGTTCTACGCCAAGCACGGTTTCGTGCCCGACGGCGCCCGCAAGGACGAGCCACGGTTCGGCGTCCCGGAGATCCGGATGGTGCGATAGCCCACGTGTGACAGTGCGCCGCCGATGCCGTAGCAGGCGCGTAACATCGCCGACCCACGCAGGCAACGGCGATCCCTCAGGCTTTCGCCCATGAGGAGACCGATGCTGACGGTGATCGTCGACCCCGAGGACCGTTGGATGGATCGCGCCGCGTGCGTGGGACAAGCCCCCGCGTACGACGAGACCGCGGAAGTCTGGCAGCAGCGCCGCGCGGCGGCCGTCTGCCTGACCCAGTGCCCGGTGATCGACGACTGCCGCGCCTGGGCACGCCGTACCGGATTCACGGGTACGGCGGCCGGCGAGCGCTGGCTGTACGGGCGCAGGCGCGGCCGGCCGGGCCCGGTGCCCAGCAAGAAGGCGAGCTAGGCGACCTCACCCGAGCCGCGACGCCGGCGTCGCGTTCCGCCCGGAACGGAGCGCGCAGCGTCGGCCGGAGGTGAACCCGCCGGGCGATCAGGACCACCGCCGCCAACGCGCCGTACAGGAGGGACAGCCACAGGCGCCCGTGCTCGCCGGGGATCACGAACTGCACGGCGAACAGGGCGAACAGCGCGCCGGCCGCCCAGCGCGGGAAGCGCAGCGAGAGCAGTACCGCCACACCGAGGGCGGTCTGGGTCGCGGTGAGCAGCACCTCCTCGACCTGGCGGCCGTCGAGCGGCAGCCTCGCGGAGCCACCGCCGAGCAGGTAGGCGACAGGCAGGCTGCCGACCAGCAGCGTCCACTGGTTGACCTTGGCCGAGATCAGCAGCGCCAGCGCCGCCGGAGCCTTGCCGCGGAGGGCGAACAGCACCGCGACGATCAGCTCGGGCGCCTCGGACGCCAGCGGCGCCAGCCACTGGACGAGCAGGAACCGGTCCACGCCGAGCACCTCGCCACTGGCCACCAGCGACTCGGCGAACGGCTGGGCGGCGGCCAGGATCACCAGCGCGGCGCCGGCGAACAGCGCGACCGTCAACGGCCGGCGCCGGCGCTTCGGCAACTGCGCGATCCGCGCGGCGGGACCGACCAGGTCGAGCTCGTCCTCGTGCGGAGACGTGGCCGCGCGCCACAGGTAGTACCCGAAGAACACCAGCAGCCCGATTCCCAGAACGAGGTGGATGCGCCCGGTCATCGGCATCACGAACGCGACCGCCGCGGCGATCAGCAGGAACCCGAGCTCGCGACGGTCGTCCAGGACGAGCTCGCGGACGGTCCGGCCGGCCCGGCGGCTCGCGACCAGCAGCCCGATCGCTGCCGTGACGGACCAGCCGACGCCGAGCAGCAGCCGGTTGGAGCCGGTCATGTTCGCCGCCGCGATGGCCGTGTACGACGGGTCGGCGCCGGCGTGGAACGCGAAGTAGAGGTCGACCGCGTACTCGGGCAGTACCGCGATCAGCGCCAGCAGCGCGGTGGCGAGCCCGCCGGAGATGTCGACCTCGGCTGCCTCCGCCGCCCAGGCCAGTACGAACGACGCCGCCACCACGGCCGCGCCGTACCCGACCAGCGCGACGGGTGCCGCCGGGTGCGTGCCGGTCAGCCGCAGCACGAGCGCGGGCAGCGCGACGGCGAGGCAGAGCAGCACCGGCCAATGTGATTCGCCATGGACGAACCGACCAAGCCCCAGCTCGCGGTCGCGGCCGGCACCTTCGCGCTGCTGTCCGCCCCGGTACGGCTGCACCTGGTCTCACTCGCCGCCCAGGGCGAGTACGACGTCGGGACGCTCGCCGAGCGCGTCGGCGTGAGCATCGCCACCGCCAGCCAGCACCTCGGCAAGCTCCGCCTGGCCGGCGTCATCACCGCCCGGCGGGAAGGGCGGCGGCACATCTACACGGTCGACGACCCGCACGTGCTCACCCTGGTCGAGCAGATCTTCCAGCACATCGCCCCCGACGGCACCCTCGCCCCCGACCCACCCCCACGCCCCCACATCGGCTGACCCCGCGTGTCCTCGTCGCGCTCGACGCGTCGTACCGGCAATTGGTCGGACGACTACTCGTCGTCCTCGTCGTCGAGGCGGGCGAGCCAGGTGGCGAAGCGCTCGACGGGGGTTTCGAACTCGGGGTTCAGGTCGACGAACTCGCGGAGCCGCTCCGCGACCCAGGACAGCGACACGTCCTCGTCGCCGCGCCGCCGCTCCAGTTCCTCGATCCCGCGATCGGTGAAGTACATGCTCTGCTCCGAATGCGAGTTGTCAGGCAGATCCCGCGCCGTGGAGCGGGATCTGCCTGACAACTGGGGTCAGCTGAAGGCCTGCTTGACCAGGGTCTGCTGCTCGGCGACGTGGACGCTGTGCGAGCCGACGGACGGGGCCGACATGTCCGGACGGGAGACCCGGTAGAACGGCTTGCCGCCGAGGTGCGGGGTCAGGTTGAGCGCCATGAAGGGCCACGGGCCCTGGTTGGCGGGCTCGTCCTGGACCCAGCGGACCTCCTGGAGGTTCGGGTACTTGGCCAGCTCGGCCTGGATCTCCGCGACCGGCAGCGGGTACAGCTGCTCGAGCCGGATGACCGCCGTGACGACCTTCTCCGCCTCGGCCTTGCGGCGCTCGGCCAGCAGGTCCCAGGTGATCTTGCCGGAGCACAGCACGACCCGCTCGACCGCGTTCGGGTCCGCGACCGAGTCGGCGGTCACCGGGTTGAACGCGCCGCGGGTGAAGTCCTCCGGCTGCGACACCGCGGCCTTGTTCCGCAGCATCGACTTCGGGCTGAAGACGATCAGCGGCCGGTGCTCCTCGCCGAGCGAGTGCCGCCGCAGCAGGTGGAAGTACACCGCCGGCGTCGACGGCTGCGCGACCGTCATCGACTGCTCGGCGCACAGCGCGAGGAACCGCTCGATCCGGGCCGACGAGTGGTCCGGCCCCTGCCCCTCGTACCCGTGCGGCAGCAGCAGGACGACGCCCGAGTGCTGGCCCCACTTGGACTCACCGGACGAGATGTACTCGTCGATCACGGTCTGCGCGCCGTTGACGAAGTCGCCGAACTGCGCCTCCCACAGCACCAGCGCCTCCGGCCGCGCCACGGAGTAGCCGTACTCGAACCCGAGCGCGGCGTACTCGCTGAGCAGCGAGTCGTACACGTAGAAGTTTGCCTGCTTCTCGTCCAGGTGCTGCAGCGGGATGTGGTCCACCCCGGTGACCCGGTCGATGACGGCGGCGAACCGCTGCACGAAGGTGCCGCGGCGGCTGTCCTGGCCGGCCAGCCGGACCGGCCGGCCGTCGAGCAGCAGCGAGCCGAAGGCCATGATCTCCGCCGTACCCCAGTCGATCGGGCCCTGGGTGATCGCGGCGGCCCGGCGCTGCAGCTGCGGCAGCACCTTCGGGTGCGCGGTGAAGCCCTCCGGCAGCGTCGTGTAGGCGTCGGCGATCTTCTTCAGGTTCTCCGGCGTGATGGCGGTAGCGTCCGGGCCCTCGGGCTTCTCCGGGTACTCCGGCACCGTCTCGTACGGCGGCGGCGTCTCCGGCTCGGACTTGGCCTCGCGGACCTCGGTGAACACGCGCTCCAGCCGCTGCTGGTAGTCCCGCATGGCCTGCTCGGCCTCTTCGATCGTGATGTCGCCACGGCCGATCAGCGACTCGGTGTAGAGCTTGCGCACGGACCGCTTCTGCTCGATCAGGTCGTACATCAGCGGCTGCGTGAAGCTCGGGTCGTCCCTCGTTGTGCCCGCGGCGGCGGTAGCAGATCAGGTCGATCACGACGTCGATGTTGAACGCCTGGCGGAACTCGAAGGCCAGGTCCGCGACCCGCATGCAGGCCTCCGGGTCGTCGCCGTTCACGTGGAAGATCGGCGCCTGCACCATCCGGGCCACGTCGGTGCAGTACATCGACGAGCGCGACGACGCCGGCGAGGTGGTGAACCCGACCTGGTTGTTGACGATCACGTGGATCGTGCCGCCGGTGCGGTACCCGCGGAGCTGGGACAGGTTCAGCGTCTCCGCGACCACGCCCTGGCCGGCGAACGCCGCGTCGCCGTGGACCAGCACCGGCAGCACCGGGAACTCGGTGCCGCGGTTCAGCAGGTCCTGCTTGGCCCGGGCGATGCCCTCCACGATCGGGTCGACGGTCTCCAGGTGCGACGGGTTCGCCGCCACCGACACCTTGATCCGGTCGCCGGACTCCGACACGAACTCGCCGTCCGCGCCCAGGTGGTACTTCACGTCACCCGAGCCCTGCACAGTGCGCGGGTCGATGTTGCCGTCGAACTCGCGGAAGATCTGGCTGTAGGACTTGCCGATGATGTTCGCCAGCACGTTCAGCCGGCCGCGGTGCGCCATCCCGATGACGACCTCGTCGAGTCCGGCCGCGGCGGCCTCCTCGCAGAGCTCGTCGAGCAGCGGGATGGTGGTCTCGCCGCCCTCCAGGGAGAACCGCTTCTGGCCGACGTACTTGGTCTGCAGGAAGGTCTCGAACGCCTCGGCCTCGTTCAGCTTGGCCAGGATCCGCAGCTGCTCCTCGCGCGGCGGCTTCACGTGCGGCCGCTCGACCCGCTCCTGGATCCACTTGCGCTGCTCGGGGTCCTGGATGTGCATGTACTCGATACCGGTGGTCCGGCAGTACGAGTCGCGCAGGATGCCGAGGATCTGGCGCAGCTTCATGAACCGCTTGCCGGTCGCGGCGCCGAACGAGCCGGTGGCGAACTCGCGGTCCAGGTCCCACAGCGTCAGGCCGTGCGTGACCACGTCCAGGTCGGGGTGGCTGCGCTGCTTGTACTCCAGCGGGTCGGTGTCGGCCATGATGTGGCCGCGCACCCGGTACGCGTGGATCAGCTCGAGGATGCGCGCCTGCTTGGAGACGTCCTCCTCGTGGCTGTGCGGGAGATCCGCGGCCCAGCGGATCGGCTCGTACGGGATCCGCAGCGCGCGGAAGATCTCGTCGTAGAACGCGTCCTCACCCAGCAGCAGGTGGTGGAGCCGGCGCAGGAACTCACCCGACTGGGCTCCCTGGATGATCCGGTGGTCGTACGTCGAGGTCAGCGTCATCACCTTGCTGACCGCGAGACTGGCCATCGTCTCGTCGGCCGCGCCCTGGTACTCCGGCGCGTACTCCATCGCGCCGACGCCGATGATGCAGCCCTGGCCCTGCATCAGCCGCGGCACCGAGTGCTGGGTGCCGATCGTGCCGGGGTTGGTCAGGCTGATCGTGGTGCCCTGGAAGTCGGGCAGCGCGAGCTTGTTGTCCCGGGCCCGCCGCACGATGTCCTCGTACGCCATCCAGAACTCGGCGAAGTTCATCGACTCGGCGGCCTTGATCGACGGCACCAGCAGCTGCCGGGTGCCGTCCGGCTTCTGCATGTCGATGGCGAGGCCGAGGTTGATGTGCTGCGGCTTCACCAGGGTCGGCTTGCCGCCGGTCTCGGCGTACGACGCATTCATCTCCGGCAGCGACTTGAGCGCCTTCACCAGCGCCCAGCCGACCAGGTGCGTGAAGCTCACCTTGCCGCCGCGAGCGCGCTTGAGGTGGTTGTTGATGACGATCCGGTTGTCGATCAGCAGCTTGACCGGAACCTGCCGGACGCTGGTCGCGGTCGGGACCGTGAGGCTGGTCTCCATGTTCTGCGCGGTCCGCGCCGGGGCGCCGCGCAGGATGACCGTCTCGGCGTCGCCGAGGGTCTCGGGCGCCGCCTTCGGGGTCGCGCTCGGCGGCTGGTTCACGGTGCCGCCGGTCGGCGTGGTGCCGTCGGCCGGCGACGCCGGGGGGACGGCCTTCGCCGCGGCCGGGGTGGTGGTCAGCGACGGGACCTGAGCGGTCGGGTTGGGCGTCGCGGTCGCCTCAGGCGTCGCACGCCGGTAGCTCGCCTGAGCCGCGGCCTGCGGCTCGGCGGCCTGCGGCTGCGCGGTCTGCGGCTGCGCGGTCTGTGGCTGGGCCTGCGCGGCGGGAGCCGCGGCGGCCTGGGGCTGGACGGCCTGGGGCTGTACGGCGGCCGGCTGAGCCGTCGCCTTGGCGTCGTCGGACGTCGACTTGCCCGGCGTGTATCCCTTGAAGAAGTCCCACCAAGCCTTGTCCACCGAGTTCGGGTCTTGGACGTACTTCTCGTACATCTCGTCGACCAGCCAGTCGTTCGCTCCGAACGCCGACAGCGGGTTGGTCTGAGATGGCTCGGTCTGGGATGGCTCGGTGGCCACTTGGCAGTTCGCCTCTTCCGATCGTCAGGTGCCGGGGAAACCGGGTTTGGATCCCGAGGCCAAGGCTAATAGGCGCGGCATGACTTCTACAGCCCAGGACCAAGGAACGGCGCGCCGGACCACCCGATCCGGTGGTCCACGTGTTCGAAGTGCTCTGACCTGACCCTATGAGGGCCGGGCGTGGGGCCGTGCCCCCTTCCCTGCTCAGTCCGGCGAACGTACGTTCCCGGTGTGTTCTGTAACGAGCTCGGGAAGGAGGCCCGGGATGTCTGTCTACGTCGGAATCGACGTGC
>WNGB01029349.1_pt1 | contig 11368 bp, 11 predicted proteins | sample 5400681 | NCBI WGS metagenome assembly WNGB01 (sample SAMN13153367, study PRJNA577476) | soil metagenome | isolation source: 115 cm soil or saprolite under grassland replicate 2 | place: USA:California | collected 2016-06-15 | reverse complement strand
CAAGCCCGGATCATCCCGACGCGGCCGCCAGCACGGCGGACGAGACGGAGCCGTCCGACACCGCCCGCGCGATCGGCCCGGTGCTCGATCGGCTTCCAGTCGGCATCCTGATCTATCGGCTCAATGAGCTGATCTATGCCAACCGCCTGTTTCTGCGCTGGACCGGTTACGCTTCGGTCTCGGCGCTCGCGCGCGCCGGCGGCATCGAGAGCCTGCTCATCGGCTCCGGCTCGGTCGAGCCGGGCGAAGCGCCCTTCACCATTACCAGCAGTCAAGGCGAAAGCGTCCCGGTCGCGGGGCACCTGTTCTCCGTGCCGTGGGAGGGTGACAAGGCGTTCGCCCTGATCACGACGCCCGTCGCAAGCGCCCCGCCACCAGCCGAGCCGCCCGCCGAGAGCACCGCGCTCGCGGACGCGCAAGCCGAGATCGCCGAGCTGCGCGCGATCACCGACATGGTGGATGACGCCATCGTTGTGCTCGACGGGGAATTGCACATCACGTCAGCGAACCGCCGAGCGGCCGCACTGTTCGGCGCCGACGCGCTCGTTGGCGCGCCCTTTGCCTCGTTGTTTGCGCCCGCAAGCTGCGACAGCGCGCTTGCTCAGATCGTCAAGCTCAATGAAGGCGGTGCGGGCGAGGCCGTCGAGGTCAGCGGACGCAGCCGTGAGGGCGCGGAGATCCCCTTGGCGATGACGGTCGGCCGGCTCGGCACCGATCGCCTTGGCATCGTCCTGCGTGATCTCTCGCTGTCGCGGAAGCACGAGAACGAGCTCGTTGCGGCGCGCCTCAAGGCCGAACGGCAGTCGACGGCGAAGTCGGAATTCCTTGCCAAGGTAAGCCACGAGATCAGGAACCCGCTCAACGCCATCATCGGCTTCTCCGAGCTGATGATGGAGGAGCGCTTCGGTGCCATCGGCAACGACCGCTACCGGCAATATCTCAAGGACATCAACTCCTCCGGCGGGCACATCATGTCGCTCGTCAACGATCTGCTTGACCTTTCCAAGATCGAATCCGGCCGGCTCGAGCTCGCGTTCGCCGGCGTTGCGCTCAACGATCTCATCGAGCAATGCGTCGTCCTGATGCAGCCGCAGGCGAACCGCGAAGGCATCATCCTGCGCACGTCGCTCTCCCCGCGCCTGCCGGACGCGATGGCGGATGCGCGCTCGCTGCGGCAGATCGTGCTCAATCTGGTCGCAAGCTCGATCAAGCTCACCGGCGCCGGCGGCCAGGTGATCGTCTCGACCGCGCGCGCCGAGAATGGCGCGCTGATCCTGCGGGTGCGCGACACCGGCGTCGGCATGAGCGCGCAAGAGCTTGCCGACGCGCTCGAGCCGCTGCAGCAGGTCTCGTCGCGCTCCGGCGGCAGCGGGATCGGCCTGCCGCTCGCGAAGGCGCTGGCGGAAGCCAACGGAGCGAGCCTGCGCATCGAGAGCAACCGAGGCTCGGGCACGCTCATCGAGGTGACGTTCCCGCGCGAGCGGGTGGTGGGCTGAAGCGGCGACGGACGCGCCGGGACTTCAGTCTTGGTACCACCGAGGCGGCGCGATTTCCCGACAGCCCTCACCAAACCCTGTATTTGCAGGCGCTTGCCGACCTCTGCAGCAAGGCGACCCGGCCAATCGATCATCCCCCCGGATGATTTATCGCTCGTCGCCGCTCCTCCAAGACTTGCGGCGGGGCTGAAGAGTCGCAGCGCAGGAGGGCCACGTGGCCGAAACTTCAATCACCGCGGATGTCGCATCAGCACGACCAGCCGAGCGGCCGCTTCTGCGCAAGCTCCGGAACCTGGCGTTGCGCCTGCGCGCAGCCCGGCGATCACGCAAGCTTGAGGTGATCGAGCGCATCAGGCGCTCGGGCCTCTCTCATATTGAATAGGTTTGCTTGTGGAATTCGGTATCTCGATTGTGCCAACTGTCTTGAGCGCCATGACATCAGCTCCTTTCGCCATGCGGCTTCTCGCTGTGCAGCCGACACCACGTGTAGAGCGCGTCATAGATGACCATGCCGTGCTTGAGCATCTCGTGGTCATCGCGATGGTTGGCTGACAGACCGTGCGAGATTGCCAGCAGGCCTTCGCATTGCGGCGCGAGGCCTGGCCGCGCGGTATCGGCGCCTCGAACGATCGTCGCCAGATTGTCGAGCGCAGGATCCTTGATTTCAAAGATTCTGATGATGGCGTCGAAGGAGCAACGATCGCCCGCATGACCAAATTCCGCATCTTTGGTGTCGTAGGCCGTCGCGTCTTGCGCCTTGGCAACGGCGATGACCTCAGTTACCGGAACATAGAGGAACTCGGCCAGTGGATTGATAAAGCGGCTGATCAGCCATGGGCATGCGATGCGGTCGATCTTGGGATGTTCGCGGGTGACCCACTTGTTCTCGACGGAGCCAAGGTTCTTGCGCGTCGGCAGCCCGGCTGCTCGCCACGCCGCGATACCGCCCTCGAGATACGAGGCCTTGATGCCCGCCCAATGCAACCTTGCTGCGACGCCTTGGCTCACCTCGTGCCCATGCACGCAATAGGCAACAACAGAGTGATCAGGGGCCAAGTATTTCGACCAGGGCTCAACCTCCTCGGGAGCGCGATGAAACGCGCCAACGATGAGGCCGTTGTCTTTGCTGAACGCTTCGTCACGGCGAACGTCCAAGAGCACGGGTGCTGATGCTGTGCCCAGATGGGCGTAGAGTTCATTGGATGAAACTGAAGGGATTCGTGCGTCCATGCGCAATCTCCTCGGCAAGCGAGCGTTGCGCAGAGCTTGGACGGTGTGCCGTCTGACGGGGAGCCTGCATTTCCCCCGCACGCAGAGCTAACGTAGTCGGTTACGTCACTGAGCCCGCGGCAACGAATGTTCGCCGCGTGGCCATCGCCACCCCGACGAGCCGCATCATTCGTCGTTCAGACGGCGTCTGTCGTGGGCAGCACGTCGCATGTCCAGGGCCTCCTGAAAGGCATCCTGAATTGCGACGATCGTCGCGATGAATGCTGGCCAAAGCAACGCAACGCGCGTTGGCACAGTGAGGGCGACCAGGGAATGGTCGACCGTTCTTGCGCAAGACATCTCTCATCTCCATGGGGAGTGAGACAACGCTTGACTGCCTGGCAGCTGACCGGGCGGCTGTCGAATGCCCGGAACATTCTCAGCTTGCGCCGCCGATCGATGATGAAGGTTGAGAAAATGCACATCCCACCAACAGCTCTCGGCCCGGCGAGCGGGCTAAGTGCAGTGCTTGGGCGGGATGCCTTGGGAAGGCCGGGCGACTGCATTCAAACCCGACGTGGTTTATCTGATACAGAGAGCGCGAAAAGTCAAGAACTAAAAAGCATGACTCGGAACGCCATCGATCACAGTTCGCCCGAAGTTACTAATTCCCGATCTTACTAATTGATGTCGTCGCACTCGTCTGGCCGGTCGTCATAGTACGCGAGACATTCCTGTTTGGTGATCCGGCCACGGCCGATGATGCGCGCCTGCAGATAGACGATTACGGCGTCGATCTCCGCCGGGGTGAGCGTCACTCCGGCCGGATACAAATTGTCCGGTGGAGCGCCCAGTGGCCTCCCATAACAGGCACGCACCTTGTAGGCGCCTTCATCAAAGGCGGGCATTCCGGCGCCGCCTGGCTTGCCGCAACTGATCACCACTTTGAGCTCGGCGGCATCAAGCCTGGCGGTCCGCAGATCGGCGCCGGTGGGCGCTTCATCGCGTTGCTTCTCGCCATTCGCAAAGGAGCCATGGCAATCCGCGCAACCCGTCTTCTTCCAGACTTCCAATCCGGCTTTCACCTTGCCGTCATCTTGCGCAACGGCGGCAGGCGAGTTGGCGAGCATGCCGGCGATGCCAGCCAGAATAACAATCCAGCCACGGGCGCTGCGGAACATTCCATGTAAGCACGCAACCATTGTTTCCTCCAACAGCGAAGGTATTGGCTTCCGCCTTTGAAGTTCCCGGGGAAGGCCGGGCGATTGCCCGCTTCAAAATCAGGTGATACACATGTTTCGTGTTATTGTCATGCCTGATACATGATGCTTTTATGAATGTCGGAGCTGCAAGAACGCTGAGCCTGAGTTGGCTGCTGCTGATCCACCAGCTGCCGGCGAAGCCCGCCTATCTCAGGGTCAAGATCTGGCGCCGGCTGCAGGGGATTGGCGCGATCGCGGTCAAGAATGCCGTGCATGCGCTCCCCATGAGCGAAGGGACCCAGGAGGATTTCGAATGGCTGCTGCGCGAGATCGTCGAAGGTGGCGGTGAGGCGTTCCTGTGCGAGACCCGCCTCATCGACGGGCTTTCGGACGATGAGGTCCGCAAGCTGTTCGATCAAGCCCGAGATGCCGACTATGAGGAGATCGCCCGGGACGCACGCACTATGACCAAGTCGCTGCGTCCCAAGCTGAAGCGAGAAGCGGTCAATGAACGTCGCGCGCAGGCCGCACGGCTGCGCAAGCGCCTCGCCGAGGTCGCCGAGATCGACTTCTTTGGTGCGATCGGCCGCGAATCCGCTGAACGATCGCTCAGAGAATTGGAGGCGCGGCTGACCCAGAATGAGCCCGTGGTGACGAATGTGAAAGCCGATGCGAAGACAGAAGCGCTCGCAGCTCTGCGCAACAGAACCTGGGTCACGCGGCAAGGCGTGCACATCGACCGCATTGCGAGCGCATGGCTGATCCGCCGTTTCATCGACCCGGACGCGCGCTTCAAGTTCGTTTCCGGCAAGGGCTATCGCGCCGCCGAAGGGTTCACACATGAGGGCGACAAGTGCACCTTCGAGGTGCTGCTCGATCGCGTCGCAGCGAAGGACCCGGCGCTGCGCGCCATCGCGGAGATCATTCACGACATCGACCTCAAGGACAATAAATTCGGGCGCGATGAAGCCGTCGGCATCCGGACAATGATCGACGGCATCGCGTTGACGACACCAGATGATCTGGAGCGCATCGCGCGCGGCACTGAAGTGTTCAACAACCTCTATGAAGTGTTCGGGAAGAAGCGCCAATGAGCGAGACCTGTCGGTCAAAGCTGCTCGTCTGACGCCAGCGCAGGAGGATGCTATGGACGGAGCCCTGCCTTCCATGTCTCCGCCTGATCTTGCCAACATCATCGGCACGGCTGCGGCGCCGATCATCGTCGACGTGCGCTCGATGATCGATTTGGCCGTGGTCGATCGACTCATTCCCGGCGCGATCCATCACCCGCAAGACGATGTCGAACACCTGTATCGAGCGCTGCCCGCGAGCCGTCCGATCGTCGTCTGCGATCTATCCGGCAACCATACGAGCTGGACGGTCGTGGAGGCGCTCCGCGGGTTTGGCGTCGATGCTCGCTATCTGATGGATGGCTTTGTCGGCTGGCAGGAGCGCGGCTTACCGACTCGCCGCAACGTCAACATGCCCTTGGACAAATGGGTGACCAGAGAGCGCCCCAAGATCGACCGCATCGCCTGCCCTTGGCTGATCAGCCGCTTCGTCAATCCGCTCGGCGAGTTCATTTATGTTCCCCCGAGCGATGTCCTGGCCGTCGCCAAGCAGGAAGGCGCCATTCCCTACGACATCAAGGGCGTCGAGTTCGGCCATGTAGGCGATCGCTGCTCGTTCGATGCGATCATGCGGGTTCTCGACATCAAGGATCCGGCGCTCGACCATCTTGCCACCATTGTCCGAGGTGCAGACACGTCACGACCGGACCTCGCGCCGCAATGCGATGGCTTGCTCGCGATTTCCTACGGGCTGTCGGCCAACTTCCCCGACGACCACGAGATGCTGAGGCATGGGATGGTCATTTATGACGCGCTCTATACCTGGTGTCGCAATCGGAAAGCATGACGGCCCCCGGCGAACGCACCGCATGAAGGAGATATGAGTGGTTGAGCTGTCAATCGATCAAGCAGATCGAATCGAGCCGAAGCACGGCGTCTCGCTGCGCGAGGCGTTCCGCGTCTGGCTTCGCGTCGCACTGCTCAGCTTCGGTGGTCCTGCCGGCCAGATCGCGGTCATGCATCGCATCCTGGTCGATGAGAAGCGCTGGATTTCCGAGTCTCGTTTTCTGCATGCCCTCAACTACTGCATGCTGCTGCCGGGTCCCGAGGCACAGCAGCTCGCCACCTATATCGGCTGGCTCATGCATCGAACGCTCGGCGGGATCATGGCTGGCGGTCTCTTCATCGTTCCCGGCATCATCGCGATCATGGCGCTCAGCTATATCTATGCTGCCTACGGCAACGTGCCGCTGGTGGTGGCGCTGTTCTTCGGACTGAAGGCAGCGGTGCTGGCGATCGTGCTGGAAGCGGTGGCCCGCGTGGGCAAGCGCGCACTCAAGAACAACGCAATGCTGGCGCTCGCCGCCGCTGCGTTCGTCGGCATCTTCTTCCTGAGCATCCCGTTTCCGATCATCATTCTCGGTGCGGCGGTGATTGGCTTTGTTGGTGCCCGCAGCGAAATTGCGGCGTTTCAAATCGCAGGCGGTCACGGCAGCAAGCAGGATGGCGCCGTCGTCGAAAGCCTCCTCGGCGATGAGCTGCCCGCTCACGCCCGCCCGACCGTTGCGCGGGCGTTGCGTGCATCAGCCATCTGGTTGGCGCTGTGGCTCACGCCGGTGATCGGGCTCCTTCTCATCCTGGGAAGTGGAGACGTCTTCAGCCAGATCGCCGTCTTCTTCAGCAAGATGGCCGTGGTGACGTTCGGCGGCGCCTATGCGGTGCTTGCCTATGTGGCGCAGCAGGCGGTCGAGAGCTACGCCTGGCTCAAGCCCGGCGAGATGCTGGATGGTCTCGGCATGGCGGAGACAACGCCAGGCCCGCTGATCATGGTGCTGCAGTTCGTAGGCTTCATGGCGGCCTTCCGCGACCCGGGCGCGTTGTCACCGATGCTCGCCGGCACGCTCGGCGGACTGCTCGCCACCTGGGTCACGTTCGTCCCCTCGTTCCTCTGGATATTTCTCGGCGCTCCGTTCGTCGAGTCGCTGCGGGGCAACAAGGCTCTCAACGGGGCCTTGTCAGCGATCACCGCGGCGGTGGTGGGCGTCATTCTGAACCTCGCGGTCTGGTTCGCGATCCACACCGTGTTTCGAGCGGTTGATCCGATCCGTCTGTTTCCGCTGTCATTCGACGCGCCGAGATTGAGCAGCGTCGACCCGTGGGCGCTCGTTCTATCGATTGCGGCCATTGTCGCGATCTTCCGCTTCAAGATGGGAATGATTCCAACGTTGATCGGGTGCTGCAGCGCCGGATTGCTTCTCTATTTCGCGGGAGCGCTGTCGTGAGCCGCCGCCTCGCCAGATCCGTTGCAAGGTTTGCTGCCATCATCGGCGTGGCCGCGCCGCTGGCATGGGGCGGCACCGGACTGGCCGCCGAGGACGCCGTCACGACCATCGACTTCGCCAAGAGCGCCATCGGATCACCGCCAGCTGATTTCGAGTTTCAGCGCACCGGGGAAGGCGATCCCGGACAATGGACGCTGGTGCGTGATCCCACGGCTGCCGAGGGCGTTGCGATCGAGCACGTCAGCACCGACCAGCATGACGATCGCTTCCCGCTCGCGATCTACCAGCCGATTGCCGCCGAGAACCTCGAGGTGAAAGTCGGCTTGAAGATCGTGTCAGGGCCATCGCTGACCGCGGGCTTTGCGGTCAGCCTGCGCAATGCGAACAGCTACTACGCGATCAGCGTCAATGCGTTCGAGCAGCGCGTCGATCTCATCCTCTTCGCGGATGGCAAGCACTCGCGCATCGAGAGCACGGAAGCCGATGTCACTCCGGATCGCTGGCATACTTTGGGCGTCACTCTCAAGGACGATCACTTCACGATCGCGCTCGACCAAAAGGTTCTGTTCACCGCCTTCGAGCGCACGCGCAGGAAGGACGGCCATATCGGGCTGTGGACGCAGGAAGACACCATGGCGCGATTTGATCGGATAAACGTTCGCGTGCTGCCTCCAACGGAGTGGCGCTGATGGGTAAGAGCTTTCGAAGACTTGAAACGAAACCAGAGCAACGGAATTGATAACAGGGCATCGGGCCCAAGGTGAAGGAGGTGTAACATGCGTGCTCTCAAGCTAATGGCGATCTGCGCTGCGGTAGCAAGCGCCACGGCAGCGAACGCACAAGACGTCGATTGGCAGAGGGTCGATGCCGCAATGGGGCGAGGCGGAGCCGTTACAGGCGATGTCCATCGCTATGGCTTCCCGCGCAGCGACCTGCAGGTGACGGTCGATGGCGTCACCATCCGGCCATCACTCGCGCTCGGTGGCTGGGCGGCGTTCAAGCCGGCGCACGGAGGCGTCATGGTGATGGGCGATCTTGTGCTGCTCGACACCGAGATCGCTCCAGTCATGAGCAAGCTGATCGAGAACGGGGTCGAGATCACCGCCGTCCACAATCACGTTCTGCGCGGCAACCCGGCGACCTACTACATGCACATCGGCGGACATGGCGACCCGGTCAAGATGGCCACCGCCATTCGCACCGCGCTCGCCGAGAGCAAGACGCCGCTTGCTGCTCCGACGCCTGGAACTCCGCCTGCGATCGATCTCGATACGGCCCAGATCGATCAGATCATAGGGGCGAAGGGAACCAACAACGGCGGCGTCTACGCCATGGGCGTGCCGCGGCGTGACCCGATCACCGAGAGCAGCATGCAGATCGCGCCTGCCGGTCCGATGGGGGTTGCGACCGCTATCAACTTCCAGCCGACCGGCGGCGGCAAGGCTGCGATCACTGGTGATTTTGTTCTGGCCGCCACCGAGGTCGATCCCGTGATCAAGACCTTGCGCGCGAACGGCATCGAGGTCACGGCGATCCACAGTCACATGCTGACCGAGCAGCCGCGCCTGATCTTCATGCACTTCTGGGCCAATGACGATGCCATCAAGCTTGCCAAGGGATTGCGCGCCGCGTTGGACAAGACCGCGAGCGCAATGAACTGAAGCATCGATCGCTGGGGTGTCGGGCCGCGGCCTGCGGTCCGATAGCCACCTTCGGTGAGCTGCAACGGTCGGATGACCGAGATGAACAAGCACTTGGTATTGATGGTCGCCACGGCTCTGTGGGCAGGAACGCTCGGATCACCGGTCGAGTCTGCCGAAAAATTCCAAAAGCTCACCGGCGCGCAAATTCAGGCGAAGGTCGCCGGAATGGAAATCACCGACGAGACGCACTGGGCTGACGTCTTTGCGGCCAACGGGAGTCTCACCAGCTACTCCATGGGCCGCAAGAGCAACGGCAAATGGCGTGTGCAGAAGGATGAGCTCTGCATCGATCGCGGCAAGGATGACGGTGGCTGTTACCAGGTGTGGCTTGCGGGGAAGAAAGTAGAGCTGAGGCGGGAGGGTTCGACGCTGCCGTTGGAGGGCGTTCTTCAGAAGCAGAGCGCTCGTCGATGATTGTATGTGGATGCGCACGTGCAGAAAAGGGAGAGACACGATCATGCGGAAAGAGATGCTGGCAATTCTTGCGCTTTCGACGGCAGCACTAGTCTGCGAAACAGGCCCACTTCAGGCGCAAGCCACAAAATCAACCGCGACTGGCGTCTTTACAGAGGAGCAAGCGAAGAAGGGAGAGGCTGCCTACCAGAGAGTGTGCGCGAGCTGTCACGGGACCGATCTCCATAGCACCGAGGCCGAGGCACCCGATCTTACCGAGGGCCCATTCAAGTTCGGGTGGCAGGGCAAGACCATTGCGGAGAGGTTTGAAATCATCCGGAAGACGATGCCGCCCCAGAAGGAAGGCAGCTTCGACGATCAGACTTATTTGGATATCGTGACCTATATCTTGCGCTTCAACAATGTTCCCTCCGGAAATCAAGCGTTGCAGCCTGACATCAACGTGCTCAAGCAGATCGTCATTTCGGCTCCATAGGTGAATCGGCAGGATCGAGCGATGACCCAAGGCAAGCGTGAGCCAAACTGTCCTCCGGGCGGCCGCATCGTTGGACAGGTGAAAATATGACAATCGCGAGATTGATCACAGGCGTTGCGCTCGCGCTCGCTGCAGGCGCGGCGCTTGCGCAAGACGTTGCCCCCTATTGCGGCGACCTCAAGCGGGTGGCCTCGCTTGCGTCGGCGCGCGATCGCTTCGCGTCCCTCGCCGGCAAGCCGCGTGAGGGCAACTTCAGCGACACCGTTCTGCCGCTCACCAGCTGGAAGGATTGCTCGCTTTACGGATCGGGGATGTACACCTGCGATTCAGCCGCACTCCCGACCAGGAGCGAGGCCGAGAAGGCGCAGGCGCGAGCGACCGATGAGATCCTCTCCTGCTTTGCCGGCAGCTGGCTTGAGATCAAGGATCGCTCCTCGCCCGGCTATGTGGTGTTGCACCCGGCGCGGGGGCCGGCCTCCATCACGCTGAGCATCGATGAAGGAGACAGCAAGGAGTTCATCGTGCGCATGACACTGTTCGTGCGCGGGAGCTAGCCGCATGAGCGTGACGGCCTCCATGGCAAACTCAGTCGTCCAGCGCGCGCCGCCGCTGCTGCGAGTGCTTGGCCTCGCCAAGCGCTATGGCGAGCAGTACGCGCTCGGCGAGATCTCGTTCGATGTCCGTGCCGGCGAGGTGCTCGGGCTCATCGGCCCCAATGGCGCCGGCAAGACCACATTGCTGGAGGCGCTGGCCGGCTTGATCCCGGTCGAGGCGGGCAAGCTCGTGTGGCGCGACACGCCGACGCCAAACGCGGAGCGGCGTGACATCATGTTCTATCTGCCCGACGGGCTGCGGCCCTGGGACGACGAGCTCGTCATGCGCGTGCTCACATTCTTCGCCACGGTTCATGGCAGAACTGCGCGCGAGGTCACCGAGACGATCGGCTCGGTCGGGCTGGCGCCCGTGCTGCGCAAGCGCGTGCATGCACTTTCGAAAGGCTATGCACGGCGGCTGATGCTGGCGCTTTCGCTCCTCACACCGCAGCCGCTTCTGCTGATGGACGAGCCGTTCGATGGTTTCGATCTGCGGCAGACGCGCGACGTGATGGGGCTCATTCGCCGCGTTGCGGCGGCCGGGCGCACGCTCGTTCTCGCGATCCATCAGCTCGCCGATGCCGAACGCGTCTGCGACCGTTTCGTGCTGCTTGCGGATGGCGCGGTGCGCGGCGCTGGGACGCTCGACGAGCTGCGCGCCCAGACCAAGCTGATGCCGGCCAGCCTGGAGGACATCTTCCTTGCGCTCACCTGATGTCATCGCGGTGCGCCGCACGCCGCTGCGTCCCCTGCTCGTCAAGGAGCTGCGGGGCATCGTTAGCGGGCGCGCGCTCTGGACCATGCTGCTGATCATGTGCCCGATCGTCGGATTCAGCTTCTTCCAGGCGGTCTCGCTCTATGGTGAGGCGAGCGCCTCCGCGAGCGATCAGGCCGCGCTCGCGAGCGGGCTGTCGCCGCTCGATG
>WNGB01015041.1_pt1 | contig 11368 bp, 11 predicted proteins | sample 5400681 | NCBI WGS metagenome assembly WNGB01 (sample SAMN13153367, study PRJNA577476) | soil metagenome | isolation source: 115 cm soil or saprolite under grassland replicate 2 | place: USA:California | collected 2016-06-15 | reverse complement strand
CAGCGGCGACGTGACGAAACTGCGCGACGAACTGGACGGCGCAGCGGTCGGCGATGTGGTGATGATCGCCTGTCACAACGACGCCGAACGCAAACGACTGGGCGAGGTGCTGGCGTCGGGCCAACTGGCTCAGTCGGAGCGGCTGCGGCTCGTCGTGGGGCGCGTGCGGGCTGGCTTCCGTCTGCTCCTGCCTTCTCCCCTCTCCCCTGGGGGGAGAGGGGCTGGGGGTGACGGGGATCTCTCCTCCCCGGAGTGGGGATCCCCCTCACCCCCAACCCCTCTCCCTCCAGGGGAGAGGGGAGAAGTCAGGAGCAGACGGAAGCCAGCCCGCACGCGCCCCACCACGAGCCGCAGTCGCTCCGACTGAGCCAGTTGACCCGATGCCAGCACCTCGCCCAGCCGTTTGCGTTCGGCGTCGTTGTGACAGGCGATCATCACCACATCGCCGACCGCTGCGCCGTCCAGTTCGTCGCGCAGTTTCGTCACGTCGCCGCTGAAGCGCTCGATCGACTCGACCTTGAGATGACAGCTCGCCTCAACAGACGGACTCGGCAGCGCCGACACATGGACGCTCGGGAAACGCAGCAGTTGCGCCGTGGCGCCTTCGACCGAGAACAGGCCGCGCACGTCGGCGGTGCGATCGAGATAGTGCTTGCCCTGTTCGTGCAGTTCCTCCGGCTCGACGAGGACCGTCCAGGCATCGGCGGGCAGATAATCGCACAGGTGGCCGCGCGGTGGAGGCAGCGGCTCGCCGTTGTGTGGCTGCGGCGCCGATGCGGTCAGTTCCGCCGTCTGCACATCGCCGAGGCTGCGCTGCGTCTCCGGCGAAAACTGACGAACCGACTCGATTTCGTCGCCAAATAGCTCGATGCGGTAGGGGGCCTCGGCATCGGGCGAGAAGACGTCGAGGATACCGCCGCGGCGGCTGAACTCGCCGGGCAGTTCGACCGCCTCCATGCGCTGGAAGCCGTGCTCGATCAGCCAGCGGCCGAGTTCTTCCAGATCGACGCGGTCGCCGATGCGCAAGCGGCGTCGCCGACTCGACAGTTCCGCGCGATCAGGGACCGGCTGCATGACCGCCTGCAGCGTGGTAACGAGGTAGCGCGGCGGCGCCTCGGACTGGAGCTGCTTGAGGACGCGCAGCCGCTGCCCGGCGACCTCATCCACCGGACGTTCGCCGACGGGCCAGGAGTCCCAGGCGGGGAAGACCGTCGGGCGCGCGCCGGCAAAGCCGAGCACATCCTCGCACCACGGATCGACGTCGCGCGGGTGCGCCAGCACGATGAGGAGCGTGTGCGGCGTGTGCAGGCCGAGCGCGGCGGCGACGAGCGCGGCCGACGAGTTCCAGGCGCCGTCCACCGTGGCGGCGCGTCCTTTCTTCAGCGCGGCGACGAGGGGAGCAAAACCCTCGGTGCGCTGCACGGCGAGCGTCAGATCCTTCAGGCCGGTCAGGGCGGTTTCGTGATCGGCGACCGGCAGCGCGCCGCTGGGTGCTGTCATGAGCGATGGTTCCTCGACAGGGATGAGTCCATGCTTGTATTGTAACAGGAACCGCCGACCGACTTGAGGCCAACTCCGATGCCTGCCTGGGCGGAAGAGAGGCGCCGCAAACCGCCCAGAAAGTATACTCGCGGCGGGAAGATCTGACACAAGCCCGAAGCGCCAGCGAGGGACTGTCCCTCGCTGGCGCTTCGGGCTTGTCTCAAACTGGCCCGCATTGAGTATAGTGCCTAATGTGCATCCCCATCCAGGAGACTGCCATGCTTCGCATCAGTCTAGTTACGCTGGCGAGCGTCGCGCTCCCCTACAGCCTTGTTGCCTGGCCGGTCCAGGAACCGGAGAAGATCCCGGAGGCGAAAGTCTATGCCAAGCTGACCGATGTCCTGCGCTCGGTCGAGTTGCACTTTACGCCCGATAGTAAGCAGCTATTGCTCTTGCGTCATTTCAGCAACAAGAATGAGCCGGTCCTCTCCCTCCATGAGGTTACCCGCAGGGGCTTCGCCGTCCGCGACCTGACCCCCGAAAGCAAGGAACTCTCTCATTCCCTGGTCGGCTCAGATCTGTTTGGCAAAGTGGCGCTTGCCTCGGACCACTATGGTGACCTCCTTCCTGCCTTTCGCAAGGAGGGCGTGCGGGTGGCTTTGAGCCCCACTGGCAAGGTGTTCCTCACGTCCTCCTTGAAGACGGTTCGACTCTGGCACATCACTAACCCCAATAACCCGTGGCTGCTTACTGGTTCCATCAAGCCGCTGGGAGCGCCGTTGGAGCACGCTGGCAGTGTCCTGGCCGCGTTCACCAAGGATGGCAAACACCTGCTGACAGCGACTTTGATTGGCGGCAAGAAACCTACGGACAAGGTTCAATACCAGGTCCAACTCTGGGACGTGGACTCCGGCAAGCAGATCGGTGAACCTGCCACAGGGATTGCCCCACAGCTTCTTGGGAAGTCGCCGGTCATGAGATCGCTTGCCTGGTCGCCGGATGAGCAATTCTTCATCATGTCTTACGGCGTCGGGGTGGGGGCGGAGGCCCGATTTGTTCATTTCTGGAACGCCAAGACACTGCACCCCGTCGGTGAACCCTTCTCCGCCCTTGGCAGCTCTCAGCATTTCAGCCAAGATGGGAAAACATTGCTTGTTTGTTCTAAGAAAGCAGGGCTAAGTCTTTGGGACGTCGCCAACCGCAAACTGATCAGCAGGCTGTCGAATGTGATCTGGAATCCTCACGCTGACAATGCCACAGAAAAACCGCGGTGTGCCTTCCACCCCGATGGGCCCAGAATCCTGGCAATCCACCCCGAGCGCCACCAAGTCCAACTGTGGGATTTCAGCACCAGCCCGCCGCGGAAAAAGCAGGGGCTGGAGCACAGCGGAGGGCGGGTCCACGAGTTCGCGATTTCTCGTGACGGCAAGCAGGCTGCGACGGCGGCTGCAGATCCACACGAACTACTCGTGTGGGATCTCGAAACCGGCAAGCGGCTGCTGAAAGTGCCGTACGGTCCGCAGGATGGCTTTGTCCGCGCGATGGAGTTTTCCCCGGACGGCCGGCTGCTGGCAACGGTCACCGAGCGCGGCGGCGTGCAACTCTGGAACCTCGCCCTCAAGAAGTGAAGCGCGTCCCCGCGGAGGAGCCTACGTTCCCTGCGGATCGCTCAGGCCGGTGCTCCCGCAGGCGCGGCAGCAAGCACCCATTGCCACGCTTCCTCGCTCTGGCTCTTGTCGAAATATCGTATCTTCTGGAAGAACGGCTTCGCCATCTGGGTGCCAATCTCCTGCCAGCGCTTCTCGCCGACGACGGCGCAGCGCTCGACCTCGCCGCCGTGGCGGAGCGCGAACTTCAGGTCATCCCAGACAGCGCGCAGGTTCCAGCCCTCGCAATCCTCCAAGTCGAACAGCATCCGCACTTTGCCGTACTCGCGGATCAACTCCTCCAGTTTCGGGACGAGCTGCTGGTGATCGGCATGCGTCAGCTTCCCCGTCGCCTTGACCCCCAGCACATTCCCCGCGCTCCTGTCGATGTAGCTCAACATGGGACACCTCCCGTCTCAGGATAGGTTGCGGTGTACGGACAGGTTGCCTCTGCCGCGCGTCTGGCCGCGGAGGCGAGAGTTGGCGCGACTCCGGTCAGGCAGGATGCAACTGCGGTGCCGAAACCACAACAAAGGCTGCACGCTCCTGGCTTGCCGCTGACGCCACCGAAGTGTGCGACCCGGCTCATCCTCCGTACCCAATCCGCACACGGAAGGCGACTCAAGATCGCCCTGGCGTCGAGTCGATAACAGTTGTTGCGGTAAGCGGCGAGGGTCGGGTAACTTCAAAAGCCTGCCAGGAGGAAAACCGACATGCTGGACAAGACCGAGGCGATCCGCCGTGCCCTGGAAGAACTCGGAGACGCTCCCATCGAACAGTTGGCGGTGTTCGCACGCAGTCGCTACGGCGTCGCGGTGCCGCTGAACATCATCCCCGTCATCAGGACCACCCTTCGGAACAGGGAGATGCTCGAAGGGGCGCGACAACCCCGCACCGCTGCGCCACGCTGCGGACCGCCGGATCGACCCGGTCAGGCTGCTGCGTGATCGGCTGAACCCGCATTAGGCATTCGGCGGCACGATCAGGAACTGCAAGGCGTCCGACGCCAAGTCGAGCAGGACCACCGTGAACTCGCTGGCGCGGTGCAGTGCTCCCGGGTTGATCCGCCGCGTTGGCCCCACGCGCGCATCCGCGGCGATGTGCGAGTGCCCCGAGAGCAGGTAGTCAGGCTGCGCCGCCAGGAGCCGGCGCACGTCCTTGTGTAGATGTCCGTGGACAATTGCGATCCGTTTATCGGCAAGTGTCACCTCGCCGCCCCACTCCAGGCAGAGCCCGCCGACCTCTTCAATGGCTGCGAGCAGCGCCGGAATGTTGTCGGCATCGTTGTTTCCAAAGACGTAATAGCTCGGCAGCACCCCACAGAGCGCGACGACCTCCGGCCCCGTCAGGTCGCCGCAGTGGATCAAGCGCTCTGCGCCCGCGGCTCGTAACTGTTCCACTGCGGCGGCGGTTCGCTCCAGGCGGTTGTGAGTGTCGGAAAGGATGCCCAGGCGCATGTTGCCTTCGTGCTGTTGCCGGCCAGCAGGCGAGTGCCGGCGAGGATTGAGGGTTGCCGGATGAGGCCCATGCAATTTTACCCTACCCCGCTAAATCACTGTCCACAAATGGGCAAGCAAACGAGCGGCGGGGTTTATCCCCGCCGTCTTCGAGCACGGCGGGGATAAACCCCGCCGCTCGTTCGCCACTTTCCCTCTTGTCGGGAGTTATTTAGGATGAAATGACACAGGGCACAGGAGAGGGTGACAGGCGTCATGGAGCGAACGGTCGAAAGCCTCTGCAACCAGCTGGCGCGCAATCGACTGCTGGAGCCGAACGCCATCCGGGCGATGCGCGGGCGCTGGCGCACCGAGGCGAGCGACGTGGCCGACGATGCGGGACGCTTCAAGGAGTGGATGGTCGGCAACGGCTACCTGACCGACTTCCAACTCGGCATGCTCACGCGCGGCTTTGGCGACCTCCTCTTTGTCGGCGAATACAAGCTGCTCGATCGCATCGGCCAGGGACGCATGGCCGGCGTCTACAAGGCCGTTCACCCGCTCGGCCAGGTCGTCGCCGTCAAGGTACTGCCGCCGTCGAAGGCCCAGCACCCAGAGATTGTGGCCCGCTTCCAGCGCGAGGCGCGCATGGCCCTGCGCCTCAAGCACCCCAATGTCGTTCGCACCTTTCAGGTCGGCAAGACCAAGGGCGATCTACACTTCCTCGTCATGGAGTTTCTCGATGGCGAAACTCTTGAAGACGTGCTCGAACGCCGCAAGCGCCTGCCGCTCGTTGAAGCCATCCATGTCATGCTGCAGGCGCTGCGCGGCTTGCAGCACATCGACGAGGAGAGCCTGATCCATCGCGACCTGAAGCCGGCGAACCTGATGCTGACGCCTGCGCGCGGGAAAGACCAGCCGGATACGGTCCTGCACCAGACGGTCAAGATCCTCGACATCGGCCTGGGCCGTGCCCTGTTCGACGAGGGTACTCCCGGCGCCACCGACCTCGGCGAACTGACCAGCGAGGGCGCCCTGCTCGGCACGCCCGACTACATGGCCCCGGAGCAGGCGCGCAACGCTCACCTGGCCGACATTCGCTCGGATATTTACGGCCTTGGTTGTATTCTGTACGAGATGTTGACCGGTCAGCCGCCGTTTCCGGATACGAGTGTCGTGCGGCAACTCGTGCGGCATGCGACCCAGCCAGCCAAGCCGCTCCGCGAACTGAATCCGAGTTTGCCGGAGGAAGTGCAACCGGTGATCGATCGTCTGCTGGCCAAGGATCCGGCGCAGCGTTTCTCCACGCCGGCGGAGGCCGCCAAGGCGCTGAAGGCGCTGGTGCCGCAACTACCCGATGCACCACCGCAGCCCGAACCGGCACCGCAACTGCGGTCGTTCCTGACCTGGCTGGAAACCAACCCCGCCGACAACGGTGAAACGCCAGCGCCCGCTCCGGCAGTGTCGCCGGTTGCCGCCCTCCTGGCGCGGCCGGTCGCGCCAACGATCCCTCCCGAGTTGGTGCCCGTGTCGATCGTCCCCATGCACAAGCCATTCGCGCGCTCTCTGCCGCGCCCGAATCGCCGAGAGCTGCTGTTCGCCGCGGCTGGCGCCGGGGTGCTGCTCCTGGTGGAGTTGGTTGTTTGGCTCGTGTGGCTGATCGTGCGGTAGCCGAACGTGGGGCAGGCTTCCAGCCTGCCAGGGCAAGGCAGGCTGGAAGCCTGCCCCACGTTCGGCTACGATGAACCGCAGAGACTTCGGCTCAGGATGCTCGCCATGACCAGACGCTCCCGCGCTCGCGAAGTCGCCCTCCAACTTCTGTTTCAGCGCGACCACAACCCCACCGTGGACCGCGCTTCCATCGAACGCTTCGCCCGTGATCGTCTCCGCGACCGCACCCTCGAAACCTTCTGTCTCAGCCTCTACGACGGCGTCGTCGCCAATCTCGCCGAGATCGACCGTCGCCTGACCGAAGCGGCCGAAAACTGGCGCTTGCCGCGCATGGCCACCGTCGATCGCAACGTCCTCCGCCTCGGCGCCCTGGAACTCCTCGCCACCCCGGAAACGCCCGCTGCCGTCGCCTTCGACGAGGCGATCGAACTGGCCCGCCGCTACGGCTCGGCGGACTCCGCCGCCTTCGTCAACGGCGTCCTCGACCGCCTCCGCCGCGACCTACCCACACCCGCGTGATTATGCCCCAGCACCAGCCGTTTACCGCCTTGTGCAGTACCCTCGCGCGGGTGACGCGCACGAGCCGTGCCGACCTGCACATCCACACGACCTGCAGCGACGGCGCCTACACGCCCGCCGAGGTCGTCGATCTGGCCCGGCGCAGCGGTTTGGCGGCGGTGGCGATCACGGATCACGACACCATCGCCGGCATCGCCCCGGCGCAGGCGGCGACACGCGGCCCCCTGGAGATCGTCTCAGGCGTCGAGATCACCGCCGTGTTCGACGGCCGCGGGCTGCACCTGCTGGGCTACTTCTTCAGGTCCGACAATCTGGCCCTGCTCTCGGGCCTCGCGCGGCTACGGCGGCAGCGTGCGGGGCGATTCCGCGAGATGGTCGAGCGATTGCGGGCGCGCGGCATGTCCCTTCAGGAAGAAGAGGTGCGCGCTGCTTTGGAGGTTGGCGTGCCGGGACGGCGTACGCTGGCAGAATTGCTCGTGCGGTCGGGGAAGGTGTCGTCGGTGCGAGCGGCGTTCGCGTCTTACCTTGGCGATGCCGGAGGCGTGACCATTCCCTCGGTCGGACTGCCTGCCGGCGAGGCGATCGCGCTGGTGCGCGGGGCGGGTGGCGTTGCAGCGTGGGCGCATCCATCTTATGATGAGGAAACACCGCGGCGCCTGGCCGCGCTGCGCGACCTGGGCCTGCAGGCGGTCGAGGTGGACTATCCCACTTGTCAGGGCAGCAAACAGCGCCGCTTGCGGGCGTTGGCTGCGGAGTTGGGGTTGGCGGTCACCGGCGGCAGCGATTGCCACGGCCCCGGCATCGTCCGGCGGGCGATCGGCGCCTGTGGCGTCACCGCGCAGGAGTTGGAAACGATCCGCCGACTCGCTTTTTGAGAGGATTACGATGGTTTTTCGAGCCATCTTCAACAAGATCAAGCAGGGCCTGGCCAAGACACGCAGTCTCTTCAGCGGCGTGGCGCAACTGTTCCGTCTCAAGGGGCGCGTCGATAAGCCGTTCCTCGATAAGCTCGAAGAACGCCTCTACCTCGCCGACGTCGGCACCGTCGCGACCACCGAGATCGTCGAGCGCGTCCGCCAGGCGTTCCAGGACAAGGAAATCACCGGCGATGTCGAGGTGTTCGTCAAGGACCAGCTCAAGGCGCTGCTGGCGAACCCCGACGCGGGCCTTCGCTACGCCCCCTCCGGGCCGACGGTTGTGATGGTCGCCGGCGTCAACGGTTCGGGCAAGACAACCTCGATCGCCAAACTCGCTCATCTCTGCCAGCAGGACGGCAAGAAGGTGATGGTCGCGGCGTGCGACACCTTCCGGGCCGCCGCGGTCGAACAACTGACGATCTGGAGCCAACGGCTCGGCTGCGACATCGTTAAGAACGCGCAGGGCAGCGACCCGGCGAGCGTGGCCCACGACGCCTGCGAGAAGGCGAAGGCACGCAACTTTGACGTGCTGATCGTCGATACGGCGGGCCGGCTGCACACGCAGGCTCACCTGATGCGCGAGCTGGAGAAGATTCATCGCATCGTCAAGGGCCGGATCGAGGGAGCGCCGCACGAGGTGCTGCTCGTCCTCGACGCCACCAGCGGGCAGAACGCGATTGCGCAGGCGGAGATGTTCAAGAAGACGATCCAGTGTACCGGCATCGTGTTGGCCAAACTCGACGGCACCGCCAAGGGCGGCGCCATCTTCGGCATCAAGCGCAAGCTCGATCTGCCGGTGAAGTTTGTTGGCGTCGGCGAGAAACTGGAGGATCTGGAGCCGTTCGACCCCGACGCCTACGTCGAGGCGCTCTTCGCCGAATGATTCGACCCTGGCGAGCGGGGGGCGTAAGCCCCCTGATGCTACGTAGCATCAGGGGGCTTACGCCCCCCGCTCGCCGAGTTGCGATATGTGTTTGGTCCCGACCCGTCGGGCGCGGCTACTTCTTCTTCATGCACTCTTCGTAGAGCTTGTCGAACTCGGGGCTGGTGCTCGTCGCCGTCTTCTTCAGCTTCGCCAGGAACTTCTTCTCGTTGTCGTCGATCTTCTTGTCCGCGTAGAGCATCTTCCGCAGCCAGTTGGCCTCCTCGGCGTCGATGCTGAGATCCCCCAGCACGTTGTCCTGGATCGCCTTGAAGAAGAATGTCTCGAACTTCGCGTTGATCTCCGCACCCTTGGCTTTTTTCTGGGCGGCGTTCCGCAGCTCAATGAGAAATTCCACCTCTTCTTTGTCGATTTTGCCGTCGGCGTACAACTCTTTGCGGAGCACCTTGACCTCGTCGTCGTCAATCTTGCCGTCCGCCAGGATCGCCGTCAGCGCCACCTTACGCCAGTCCGCCATGTGTGGTCCCCCTTCGTCAGCGTTCCGCGGCCGGGAGCCTACCGTAAGCCCCGCCGCCGCGCGAAACATCAGGTCGCCACACAACATACCATCACGGGGAGGAAATGCTGCAAGAAAATGTCAGGTAAAGCCGCTTTTCCCCAGGCTCCTCCGACCGACGTCATTTCCCGGACATTTCCTGGCGGAATGACGTGAGGAGCGGCGGCCGTTCGCCGTGAGTGATCGTCATGGGCTGGGTGATGTCGTATACCGCGGCCCTGGCGTTATGCGGTTGGAAGCCGACGTGGAAGTGAACCAGCGTGATGTCCGGACGATAGGTATTCACCCACGGCAGGAAGATCGTGTACCCCCACCCGATGAGATCCTTGCGCAGCAGCCGATCCATGACTTCTTTGGGGAATTGCCAGCGTTCGAGCCGCTTCGGTGGCCCGCCGGTGAGTGTGGGTCGGTCGTCGTACAGATCGACCCACAAATCGCCCTCGCAGGTGATCGGCGTCGCGGCCTCGTTCCCGAACAGATAGAGCCGGCCCTTCAGGCCGCGCAGCGGGGCGCCCTCGTTGGCCGAGTCGCTGACCTGAATCACGCTGTTCTCGAAGGTCGGAGCGATCGAGCAGACGACGCCGGTCGGCGGCTTGGCGTTGTGGCAGAGTGTCAGCAGGCTGCCGCACCCGGCGGACATCATCACGGCGAGAGCAGCGCCGCACAGGGCTGTCAACCGCAGCGCCCCACCGCCGACCTTGGCGGACATCCGTGCCATCATGGCGAAATCCTTCCTTTGGAGATCGGAATTGTGGCCTCGTCGCGGGAAACCCCTCCCCCCAACCCCCTCCCCGAAACGGAGAGGGGGAGCAAACAGGAGCCTGTGTTCTTCTCCCCCTCTCCTTTGGGGGAGGGGGTTGGGGGGAGGGGTTCGAGCCCCACGACTATCTGGGCGTTACTGCGGCCGCGCCGGCGGCATCATCACGTTCACCGGGACATAACCGCCCTGGAACGTCGATGGAGCTGCAGCGGCGGGGACGCTTGAGCATTCCCCGGCATCCGCTGCGGTGGCGGCAACTGGCTGGTGGGCTGCCCGCCGTTCGGAAGCACCCGCGGCACCGGCATCATTTCCGGGCCAGCCGGCATCGGCGGAGCACCCTGAAAGCCTGCTGCCGGCGCCTGATACGACGGATTGCCGATACAACTGCCGTCGGCGCACGAACCACAGCCCCGCAGGCCATCGCCCGGTTGCGGCAGCATCGGCCCCATGCCGCTCGTCCCGTGCGCCCGCAGCACATCGCCCAGCTGGAAGTCCACGCGCCGCGACTCCAGAGCCAGAATCCGGTCGGCGTCCTCCTTGCAACGCACGATGTGCGGCGTCAGGATGACGATCAACTCGGTCCGCGCCTTGCTCTCCGTGCGGTAGCGGAACAGCGACCCCACGCCCGGCAGATCGCCGAACCACGGAATCTTGTTCTCGCTCTTCGTGTTGTTCCTCTGGATCAGACCGCCGATCACCACGGTTTCGCCGTCCTGGGCGATCACCGTCGTCTCCACCGACTGCACGTCGAAGGCCGTCGCGAACACGCCGTTGCTGATCTGGATGGTCGTCGGCGAGGTCTTCGACACCTCCGGAATGACGCGCATGATCACCGTGCCGTCGGGGTTGATCTTCGGCGTCACCTGCAGCGACACACCGATGTCGCGATACAGGACCGTATTGGTGACCGCCGGGATGCCGGTCACCCCGGTGGTGGTCACCGAGCCGTTGATGTAGGGGAAGCTCTGGCCGATCAGGATGCGGGCCGCCTGGTTGTCGGTCGTCATGATCGACGGCCGGCTCAGGATTTCCACCCGACCCTGTGTGGCGAGGGCCCGCACCAACAGGTTGAACGACTGGCTGGCCGCCGAGAACACGAAACCGCCGATGCCGCTGGTGGACGACGCCCGGCCGACGCCGAGGTTGCCCAGCCCCTGGAAGCCGACCGTTTGCGGATTACCGATGCCGGTCGCCGTGGTATTCGGCAGCGGTGCGGTGGTGTTGAAGTTGAAGCCGGGGACCGGCGCCACCGCCGTGTTCACCGTGAAGCCGTCCGACGTCGTCAGGCCGCGGCGGAAGAATACCGGACTTTGCAGACCGATTTCCACGCCGAACTCCTCACTGCCGGTGTAATCGACCTCAAGGATCATCGTGGAGACGAACACCTGCGGCGGCAGCGTGTCCAGGTTCACGATGATATTCATCAGCTCATCGAAGTACTGCGGCGTCGCGCTGATGAGCAGCGTGTTCGTGATCGGCTCGATCGAGATGACGACGT
>WNGB01006949.1_pt2 | contig 11368 bp, 3 predicted proteins | sample 5400681 | NCBI WGS metagenome assembly WNGB01 (sample SAMN13153367, study PRJNA577476) | soil metagenome | isolation source: 115 cm soil or saprolite under grassland replicate 2 | place: USA:California | collected 2016-06-15 | reverse complement strand
CCTCGATATCGCGCTCGATGACCCCTTTACCGACGTGCAAGGCGTCGGGGAGATGGTCCTTCGCCCATTCACTGTCTTCACGGACATCCAAAAGGTGAAATTTCTCTTTTCGGTCGAGCATCGCCTTGACGTCCTCGACGGTCGTTTCGCGGATGCGCTTCTTGGCGTCCTGCACCAGTTGCAGGAATTGCGGAGAGTGCTTGGCCAAGGGAGGTCTCCTTTCAACGGGCGGAAGTCGTTTGCGGCTATTGTATTACCTGGGTTTCAGGCAATACTCGAAGAAGAGGTAGAGCACCTCGTTGGATTCCTCGGTCGGGCTGTGCATCTTGCGATTCGTCATCGCCACGCGATTCTCATAGCCGAGCAAGCGATTGACGGCGACCGTGTGGTTGAGGGCCTTCCAGCGCTCGGGCGGATCCTCCGAGCCGCCGGAGACCAGGAACGGCCGCGGCGCCATCAGGGCGTGTAGCTCGTGCAGGTCGTGGCCCGCCTCGAAGAGTCGTTTGTACGGCCCGGTCCGCGGGTTCTTCTCGCTGGGGATGCCTGCCTTGCGGCGCTGTCCGGCGTCGTGACCCAGATACCACGGCTCCCAGTAGTTGACATTGCCGCGGCGCTCGTCGAAGACGATGCCGGGGTCCGACCAGGCGGCGCAGGCGAAGCGCTCGTACAGGCACGCAGCGAATAGCGCCCATTTGCCCCCGTAAGAGTGGCCGACAATCCCAATGCGGCGTGCATCGACCATTTTCAGGTTCGCCAGGAGGTTGTAGCAGTTCGCGGCGACGTAAGCGTGGAACGACAGCGGTTGCAGCTGGGCCTTGTCCTTGCTGGGGTAGTAGGTCTCCGGTGGACTGCCCACCGAAAGGGCGACGAAGCCCCGTTGCGCCAGTTGCCAGGCGAAGTCGAGGCGCGCCGACTTGCCCTGGCCGATGCCGGTTTTCGCCTCGTAGAAGACCACCACGACCGCCGGGAATGGACCGTCGCCATCGGGGATGAGCAGGTAGGCGTCGTCGGTGAAGCGGCCCGGGGCGATCTCGATGCGGACGCGGTGCTGCGTGACGTTGCCGCGCCGCTCCTTCGCGAGATATTCGATCTTCGGCTTCTCCACGAGCGGCGGCCACTGGCCCAGCGCATGGTGCCAGGTCTTGAGGATCTCCTGACGGCGCTTCGGCCAGTCGGCAGCGCTCTTGACCGGCGTGCCGTCGGCGAACTTCAATGGGGACTTGTAAGAGCCGAAATCGTTGGCGAACTGCGGTGGTGGTCGGAAGAACGGGGCGAGGCGCTCCGGCGGCGGCTGCGTGGGAGGCACCTTTTCGCCCTGGCTTCCCCTGAGGAGGCCGCATAGTGCAAGGACACCAGCGCAGGACGTGAGCAAGCATCGGTTCATCTTCGTGCCCCCGGAGTCTTGATCCGCCAGATTGGCGGAGGAAGGCTTGAGGGTAGCACCCCTGCGGCGCCGTGTCCAGCGCCTCCTATCCCATCAGCCGGAGAAGCTGATAGAATGACCGTAAGGGAGTAGGGTCGCGCAGCCATCTTGTCGTGAATCACCATGCCACGTTATCTGATCGGCATCGACCTCGGGACCACTAACAGCGCCCTCGCCTACGTTGACCTGAAAAAGGTACGGCCGGGGTCGTCGGCACTGCCCGAGGTTCGCCCATTTCCGGTCCCGCAACTCGTTGCTCCGGGCGAGGTCGCCAACCGGCCGCTGCTGCCCTCGTTCCTCTATTTGCCGGGCCAGCACGATCTCCCGCCCGGCGCCACCGCCCTGCCGTGGAACCCCAATCCCGGCTACGTCGTCGGCGAGTTCGCCCGCAATCACGGGGCCAAGGTGCCCGGGCGGCTCGCCACCTCCGCCAAGTCGTGGCTCTGTCACGCGGGCGTCGATCGTTCCGCGCCGCTGCTGCCCTGGAGCGCCCCGCCTGACGTGCCGCGGCTCTCGCCCGTGGAGGTCTCGGCGCGCTTCCTGCGTCACCTCGTCGAGAGCTGGAACTTCGTCATGGCGCGTGCAGCGCCGGAAGATCGCCTCGAACAACAAACCGTCGTGCTGACGGTGCCGGCGTCGTTCGACGACATGGCCCGCACCCTGACCGTGGAGGCCGCACGCAAGGCCGGGCTGGAGGATCTGACGCTGCTGGAGGAGCCGCAAGCCGCGTTCTATTGCTGGCTTCAGGCGCACTCGGCGCGGGAGGCGTCGCAAATTAAGCCGGGGGCATATTGCCTGGTCGTGGATGTCGGCGGCGGCACGAGCGATTTCAGTTTGATCCAGGCGGTCGAGCAGCAGGGGGAACTCGCGTTCGTGCGGCAGGCGGTCGGCGACCATTTGCTCCTCGGCGGCGACAATATGGACCTGGCATTGGCCAAATTCGTCGAGACGAAGTTGCCCGGCGCCGGTCGTCTCGACGCCGCCCAGTACGGGACGCTGACGCAGGCGTGCCGTCAGGGCAAGGAGATCCTGCTTGGTCCCAACCCGCCGGCCTCGTTCGCGGTGACGGTGATGGGACGCGGGCGGGCGGTCATTGGCGGCGCTCTGCACACCTCGCTCACGGCGGACAATGTACGGCAGGTGCTCTTTGACGGTTTCTTTCCGCAAGTGCCGCGCGACGCCGAACCGCAGCGCGGGGCGCGCGTCGGCCTGCACGAGATGGGCCTGCCCTACGTCAGCGACCCGGCGATCACGCGCCACCTGGCCGCCTTCCTCAAGCGCCACATTCATCGGGAAACCCACGGGCCGCGGCCCGTGGGCTTGGCGCCCGATGCGATCCTCTTCAACGGCGGCGTCTTCCAGCCCGTACCGCTGCAAGAACGGCTCCTGGATGTGATGCGTCAGTGGTATGTCACACCCGAGCGTCACTGGCAACCCCTGGTGCTGACCAATCCTTCACTCGACCTGGCGGTGGCGCTCGGCGCGGCACACTACGCCTGGCTGAAGCACACCGGTGGCCGGCGCATCGGCGGCGGCATCGCCCGCTCTTACTACATCGGCGTCGCGACGGGCGAAGACAGCTCGGCGACACCCGAGAAGCGCACGCCGTTGACCGTCGTGTGTGTCGTGCCACAACACCTGGAGGAAGGACAGGAGGTAGCACTCCCGAAGCCGGAGCTGGAGCTGGCGCTGGGCCAGCCGGTCCTCTTCCCGCTGTTCACCTCGACGGTCCGCGCCGACGACAAGGCGGGCGATTTGCTGCAAGTAGCGCCCGAGCAGTTGCTACAGCTGCCGCCGCTGCACACGATCCTCCGCGGCGGCAAGCGCAGCGGCACCCGACGGGTGCCGGTCACGCTGGCGGCGCGCAGCACCGAGATCGGGACATTAGAACTCTACTGCGTCGCGAAAGAGGGCAACAATCGCTGGCGACTGGAGTTCAACGTCCGCGATATCGTCAAGGAGCCGCAACCCGGCGAGACCGGCGACGAGACCGACACGACCGCCCAGCAAGCGCCGACCGACATCTGGCCGGAAACGCAGGTGCAGGAAGCGGCTCGTCTGATCCAGGCCGCCTATGTCGAGGGGGCAGCGACGCCGACAGCCCAGGAGTTGACGAAAGCGCTTGAGACGGCGCTCGACGCTCCGCGGCACGAGTGGCCGACTGGCCTGTGCCGTCGCCTGTGGGACTTTCTCGCGGAAGTCGCGGAGCATCGCCGCCGTTCGCCGGCCCACCTGAGCCGTTGGTATAACCTCGTCGGTTATGCGCTGCGGCCGGGCTTCGGAGATTCGCTCGACAAGTTCCGCGTGGAGCAACTGTGGAAAATGCTGCACGCGCCGCCGAAACAGGAGGCGGGCAAGACGGCCAAGCCCGCACCGCGCCCGGTCGAGGGCGGCGGCGATTTCTGGATCATGTGGCGGCGCGTGGCGGGCGGCCTGAGCGCCCAACTGCAAGCGACCCTCTACAACCGCCTGCGGCCGGTGCTGCTGCCGTCGAAAGGCAAGGCCACGGCGAAACCGGGAGCCAATGAGTTCGCCGAGATGTGGCGAGCCGCCGGCAGTCTGGAACGACTCGACGTCAAGCAGAAGGAGATGCTCGGGCACGCTCTACTCAAGCCGCTGAAGCGCAGCCCGGTGCCGACGTATGCGTTCTTCGCGCTGACACGCCTGGGGGCGCGTGTGCTACTTTACGGACCGCTCAACGCGGTTGTGCATCACGAGGTCGCCGAGGGCTGGCTGGACCACATCCTGAGTTTCGAGCCGGGCCACGAGAGCGAGCGCCTGGCGTGGGCGTTCTGCCTGGTGCAACTGGCGCGGCGCAGCGGTCAGCGCGCCCTCGACATCAATGACAGCCATCGCGACAGTGTGCTCACCGTGCTGCGGTCGCAGTCGGTGCCCGGGCACTGGGTGCGCATGGTCGAGGAGGTGACGGAATTGGAGGGCGAGGAGCAGAGTCAGATGTTCGGCGAATCGCTGCCGATCGGGTTGCGGCTGCTTGCCCCCGCGGATGAAGACTGAGAACCGACGGTGATTTGGCGTGGACACCCCGCGCAACGCAGTGCATCAACTCCAGGCCACTATCAATCCTCTCAGCCGAGGCTCTTGGCGAGTTCCGCCGCCACAAGGTTGATATTCTTGTCGTGGAACATCTCCATGTGCCCGCCGGGGATGGTGTGCTCCTCGACGCCGCCCGTCGCCCAGCGCCCCCAGCCGTACTTCGGATCGTCCAGCTTCGTCGCGTGCCAGTCCTTGAAGCCCTCCGCCGCCTTGAACAGGATCACCTTGCCGTCGAACTGCCGCTGCGGCAGGTAACGCATCTGGGCCGCCGTCAGCGCCACCCACACACGCTGCAGGACGCTCTCCTCGATCCCCTCGACGCCGATCTTCGGCGCAATGCGTTGGCGCTGGCCCGTCCAGGCCAGGATCCGTACCCAGATCTTGTGGAAACGTTCCTTCACGTACCCCCACTTCTTGCGGAAAGGCAAGCGCACGAAGTTCCACAGGTGCAACAGCGCCCGGCGCCAGCCCGGCAACTTTCGCGGATAACCCGGAGCGAACATGTCGAAGACTACGAGCGCCGGCACCTTGTGCCCCAGCGCTCGCAACTGCACCGCCAGTTCATACGCGACGACGGCGCCGATCGAGTAGCCCGAGAGTACGTACGGCCCCTTGAGCCGCTGAGCCGCAATCTCGCGGATGTAATACGCCGCCATTTCCTCGATCGTCTCGGGCGTCTTGTGGACGCCGTCAACGCCGATCGCCTTGAAGCCATAAACGGGCTGGTCGTGGCCGAGCAGGCGGGCGAACTTGTGAAACGTGAACACGTGGCCGCCGACGCCGGCAATCATAAACAACGGCGGCTTGTTGCCCTCTTCCTGCAGCGGCACGATCGAGCTTTCCGTGCCGGCCTCCAGCGACTGCGTCAGGATGTGCGCCAGTTTCTCGATCGTGGGGGCGGTGAAAAGCGTCCCCAGCGGCAAGGTGTGCCCCAGCTGCTGCTTGATCTTGGCAATCAGCACCGCCGCCAGGAACGAATGGCCGCCCAACTCGAAGAAATTGTCCGTGATACTGATCGGCTTGACCTTCAACACCTCTTCCCAGATCGGCAACAGATCGCGCTGAGCGTCGTCGCGCGGGGGTACGATCGTGCGGCCCGCCTTGCCGTCGCCGCCCTGCTGCGGAGCCGGCAGCGCCTTGCGGTCGATCTTGCCGTTGGGCGTCAGGGGGAACGACTCCAGGGTGACGAAGTAACTCGGCACCATGTACTCCGGCAGCCGCGCCTGCAACGCCTTGCGCAGATCGTCGGGACGGCACTCCGTGCCCGGCTGCGGGATGATGTAGGCGGCGAGATAATCGGCGCCGGACTCGTCCTTGCGGGCCACGACGACGTTCGTCTTGACGCCCGGTTGCTGGCCGAGGACCGTTTCGATTTCGCCAAGTTCGATGCGGTAGCCGCGAATCTTGACCTGATGATCGACGCGGCCGAGGCACTCGATCGTGCCGTCGGGCAGATAGCGCGCCAGGTCGCCGGTGCGGTACATGCGTGGCCCTGACCCCTCCCCCCCACCCCCTCCCCGCAGCGGAGAGGGGGAGCTAGACACTGTGTTCTTCTCCCCCTCTCCGCTGCGGGGAGGGGGTGGGGGGGAGGGGGAAACGAACGTATCCGGGATGAACTTTTCCTGGGTCAGTTCGGGACGGTTGAGGTAACCGCGGGCCAGGCCGTCGCCGCCGATCAGCAGCTCGCCAACCACCCCGACCGGCACCGGATTGAGCTGCTTATCGACGAGGTAGATCAGCGTGTTGTCGATGGGCCGGCCGATCGGGACGGGGCCATTGACGGCGCGCACCTGATTGATCGTGGACCAGACCGTCGTCTCCGTCGGGCCATACATGTTCCACAGGCTCGCGAGCCGGGGCAGCAGTTTCTCGGCCAACTCGACCGTCATCGGCTCGCCGCCGCAGAGCGCCTTGAGCTGCTTGCTGCCCTCCCAGCCGGCCGCGAGCAGCAGTCGCCAGGTTGCCGGCGTCGCCTGCAGGACGGTCGCGCCCGACTCCTGGAGCAGGGCCAGCAAACGGACGCCATCCCCCGACACGTCCTTGCTGACCACGATGATCTTCGCGCCGACGCTCAGCGGTAACCACATTTCCAGAGCGTGAATGTCGAAAGAGATCGTCGTCACCGCCAGCAGCACGTCTTTCTCCGTCAGCCCCGGCTGCTGGCGCATCGAGTTGATGAAGTTGGTCAGCGCCCCGTGCAGCACTTGCACGCCCTTCGGCTTGCCCGTCGAGCCGGAGGTGTAAATCACGTACACCAGGTTCTGCGCGGTCGCGGTCGGCGCCGGGTTGTCCTTGCTGTGGCCGGCAACCACGTCCCAGTCGTCCAGGTTGACCACGCGCGCCTTGTGTTCGGGCAGTTTGCCCAGCAGGGACTTCTGTGTGATCAGCACCGGCATGGCGCTGTCTTCCACATAGAAGGCCAGGCGATCTGACGGGAAACCGGGATCGAGCGGCACGTAAGCCCCGCCCGCCTTGAGGATGCCCAGCAGCCCAACGACCATCTCCACCGAGCGCTCCAGGCACAGGCCGACCAGCACCTCGGGGCCGACGTTCAGCGTCTTGAGATAATGGGCCAACTGATTCGCGCGGGCGTTGAGTTCGGCGTAGGTGAGCTGACGTTTCTCAAAGGCCACTGCCACGCGCTCAGGCGTTTTGGCGGCCTGATCCTCGAACAACTGCTGGACGCCGCGATCGCGCGGATAGTCGGCGCGCGTGTCGTTCCACTCGATGAGCGTTTGTTTGCGCTCGGCCTCGGTGAGCAAGGGCAGCTGCGCCAGACGACGGCCAGGGTCGGCGACAAAGCCCTCCAGGAGCGTCAGGAAGTGGCCGGCCATGCGGGCAACGGCTTCGGCATCAAAGAGATCGGTATTGTACTCGAAGGAGGCGCGCAGGCCCGCCGCTTCCTCTTCGATGAGGAGCGTCAGGTCGAACTTCGCGGTGCCGTTGTGCGTCCACGAAGTGGACCACGTCAGGCCGCTGGCGCTCACGGAGGTGTTTTGCAGGTAGTTGAACAGCACCTGGAAGATCGGTTGCTGGGAATTGCTCCGGTCCGGGTGGAGTTCCTGCACCAGCACGTCGAACGGCAGATCCTGATGGGCGAACACGTCGAGCGTGCGCTGGCGAACGCGCTGCAGCAATTCGCGGAAGGTGATGTCGCCCGCAATGTCCACCCTGGCCGGTAGCATATTGACGAAGAAGCCGACGACGTCCTCGATCTCGGCGCGGTTGCGGTTCGCGATGGGAATGCCGACGAGAATGTCCTCCTGGCCGCTGTAGCGATGCAGCAAGGCCATGAAGGCGGCCAGCAACGTCATGAACGACGTCGCCTCCTCCTGCCGGCTCACCTCGCCGATCCCTTCCACCAAGGCGGGCGGCAGTGGGAAGACGTGCAAGGCGCCGCGGAAGGTTTGTGTTGGGGGGCGGGTGCGGCTCATGGGCAGCTGCAGCACCGGAAGGGCCCCGGCCAGAACCTTCTTCCAGTGCAGCAACTGCTTACCCAGCGTGCCCTGTAGCCATTGCCGCTGCCAGCTACTGAAGTCGGTGTACTGCACCGGCAGCGGCGGCAGCTCCACCGGCTTGCCCGTCGCGGCTCGCCCATACAGCTCGCTCAGGTCGCGGAACAGCAGCCCCATCGACCAGCCATCGGTGATGATGTGGTGCATCGTCAAGAACAGCACGTGCTCCTGCGGACCGTGGCGGAGTAGCTTGACCTGCCACAGCGGCCCGCGGGCCAGGTCGAACACCTGCCGCGCCTCGGCCTCGGCCAAGTATTGCGTCTCCGCCTCGCGTTCGGCGGGCGGGCTGCCCGTCAGGTCGATCACCGGCAGGTCCACCGGCAGGGGCGGCCCGACGACCTGCACCGGCTGGCCGACCTCGTCGGCGAAGGTGGTGCGCAAACTGTGGTGACGCTCCACCAAGGCGTCGAAGGCCTGGCGCAGGGCAGCTTCGTTGAGCGGCCCACGGATGCGCACCACGTAGCCGATGATGTAGACGTCGCGATCCTGTCCGAGTTGATCGACGAACCACAGCCGGCGCTGAGCGAACGAGGCGGGGACGCGCGCCCGCTTGATGGCCTCGGCGGTGATGTCGGCGCCGACCAACATGGTCTCATTCCCTTCCTTGGGGAGCGCTGCACAGAGGCCCGCGATGGTCGGCGCCCGGAAGAACGCCTGCAAGGGCAGCTCCACCTTCAGCTCCTGCCGGATCCGCGAAACGACCTGCGTCGCTTTCAAGGAGTGACCGCCCAGAGCAAAGAAGTTGTCGTGAATGCCGACCTGCTCGACGCCGAGGAGCTTGGCCCAGATCTCGGCGACGGCCTTCTCGGTCGCGTTGCGCGGCGCCGCGAAGGTCGCCGTCTCGTCGCGCCGCTCACGACCGGGCGGCGGCAATGCCTTGCGGTCGATCTTGCCGTTGGGATTGAGCGGAAACGCGTCGAGCGTGACGTAGTGCGGCGGCACCATGTGGGCCGGCAGAGTCTGCTGCAGGAACTTGCGGAGATCGCTGGCAGCGGCGGTCTGCCCGGGACGCGGGACGACGTACGCGCACAGGTAGCGATCCCCGGACTCATCCTTGAGCGCGGTGACCAGACACTCGCGGACGGTGGGATGCTGCGCCAGGGCCGCCTCGATCTCGCCGAGTTCGATGCGGAAGCCGCGAATCTTGACCTGGAAATCCATGCGGCCCAGGAATTCGAGGTTGCCATCGGGGAAGTACCGCGCCAGGTCGCCCGTTTTGTAGAGGCGTGGCGTCCACCCCTCCCCCCAGCCCCCTCCCCGCAACGGAGAGGGGGAGCCAGACAAAGCGCTCTTCTCCCCCTCTCCTTTTAGGGGAGGGGGTGGGGGGGAGGGGTCCGCGAACGGGTCGGCGATGAACTTCTCCGCTGTCAACTCCGCCCGGTTGAGGTAGCCGTCCGCCAGGCACAGCCCGCCGATGTGCAGCTCCGCGGTCACTCCCACCGGGACGGGATGGAGGTGCTTGTCGAGGACGTGGTAACGCGCGTTCTTGATCGGCTTGCCGTACGGGATACTCGGCCATTTCGGATCGACTGCACCAATCGGATAGTAATTGGACCAGATGGCGGCCTCGGTGGCGCCGCCGAGGCTGATGACCTGGGCATTCGCAAAGGTGGCCCGGATCGCGTCCGGCAGCGGCACCGGGATCCAGTCGCCGCTGAGGAACACGAGCCGCAGCGCATTCCGCCCCGGTCCTTTGGGGGCGGCGGCGAAGAACGATGCGACCTGCTGCAACTGCGGCGGCGCCGAATCCCAGAAGGTGATCGGCTCCTGACAAAGAACCTGCAAGAGCTTTTCCGGGTCGCGTAACTCTTCTACTGCGGCAACCCGGACGCAACCGCCGGCTCCGAGGATGCCGAAAATGTCATACACCGACAGGTCAAAATTCAGCGAGGTGACGAACAGCAGGCGGTCGCCGGGGCCGACGTTGTAGGTCGTGTTGACCCAGTCGATCAGGTTCACCACCGGGCCGTGGCGCAGGACGACGCCCTTGGGCTGGCCGGTCGAGCCAGAGGTATAAATGATGTAGGCCAGGTCCGTCGGGGCCACGCCACTGACCGGATTGTCTGTGCTCTCGTTGGCGAGGGTCTCGCCCAGCTGATCCAGGCACAGCACGCGGGCCGGCGTTTCGGGCAAGCGTTCGAGGAACTTCTGCTGCGTCAGCAGCACCGCAGCCTGCGTGTCCTTCAGCATGAAGGCCAGGCGCTCTTTCGGATAGGCCGGGTCGAGCGGCACGTAGGCCCCGCCCGCCTTGGTGATGCCGAGCACGCCGACGAGCATGTCCGCGGAACGCTCGATGCAGATGCCGGCCAGCACCCCCGGCCCGACGCCCAGGCCGCGCAGGTGATGCGCGAGGCGGTTGGCGCGCTCATTCAATTCCTGGTAGGTCGTCTCGCGTCCGTCGCTGCTTACCGCGACTGTGTCCGGAACAAGCTCCACCTGCTCCTCAAAGAGTTGATGAAGGCAGCGGTCACGCGGGTAAGCGGCGGCGGTGTCGTTCCATTCATGGATAATTTGACGATATTCGGCCTCCGTCAACACAGGTAAGGCGCTGACGCGTTCGTTGGGGTGTTTGACGAAGCCTTGGAGCAGCGTTTCGAGATGGCTGAACATGCGGTCGATGGTCGCATCGTCGAAGTGGGGCCGATGGTAGAGGGACTTGATGACGAGGTGTTCGCCGCCGTGGACCAGGAGAACCAGGGGATAATTCGTCTCCTCCAACAGCTCGAACTCCCGCTTCGTCCAGTTGCCTCCCTGTGCCCGCAGCGTGTCGCTGAGATCGTAGCTCTCGAAGACGAAGAGGCTCTCAAAAAGAGGGGTGCCGCGGGGAACCTCGCTCCACTCCTGGACGTGGACCAGGGGAGTCTGTTCATAGGGCCGCACGGCCAGACTCGCCGCCCGGAGATCCTTCAAAAAGTCGAGCACAGTGATCTCGGGCCCACAGCGGGCCCGCATGGGGAGGGTGTTGATGAACAGCCCGATCATGTTCTCGGCGTCCGGCACGCTGGAGTGGCGGCAAGCGCGGGTGGCGCCGAAGACCACGTCCTCCTCGCCGCTATAACGGCTGAGGAGGGCGGCGAAGGCCCCCTGGACGAGCGTGTTGAGCGTCAACTGATACTGCTGGGCGAAGGCCTCGAGGGCGGCCGTCAGTTCCGCCGACAAGTGGACGTGCTTTCTGCCGTGGTGGGGCCGCGCAGGAAAGGTCGTGCCGGGGGCCGGCGCCACGGCCAGGAGAGGGGTCGGCGCACGAAAGCCCTTGAGGGTCGCGCGCCAGTACGGTTCGGCCTTGGACCAGTCCTGTCCCCGCAGCCAGGTGATGTGGTCCCGGAACGGGCGCGGCTTGTCGCGTTGCAAATCCTCGCCGCGGCGGTACGCCTCA
>WNGB01045232.1_pt1 | contig 11372 bp, 12 predicted proteins | sample 5400681 | NCBI WGS metagenome assembly WNGB01 (sample SAMN13153367, study PRJNA577476) | soil metagenome | isolation source: 115 cm soil or saprolite under grassland replicate 2 | place: USA:California | collected 2016-06-15 | reverse complement strand
GCGGGCCCACCCCCTGAGCGACCTTCCCCGGCTGCTGGCTGAGGCCGATGTCGTGATCTCCTCCACCGGGTCCACCGAGGAGGTCATCGCCGTTCCGGACGTGGAGGAGGCCATGGCCTCCCGAGCGGACAGGCCCCTGTTCGTCATGGACCTGGCGGTGCCCCGCGACGTGGATCCGTCCGCGGGCGAGGTGGCCGGCGTGACGCTGGCCGACATCGACTCCCTGCGCAGGGTCCTGGGCGACCGTGAGGGCGACGCCGACGTGGCCGCGGTCCGGGCCATGGCCCGCGCTGAGGTGCAGCGGCTGGCCGCGCGCCGGCGGGCCGCCCGGCTGGCGCCCTTGATCCAGTCGCTGCTCGATCGGGCGGAACGCATCCGTTCCGCCGAGCTGGCCCGGCTCGGGTCACGGCTGGCCGGGCTCTCGCCGCGCGAACGGGAAGCGGTCGAGTCCCTCACGAAGGGCATCGTGGCCAAGCTCCTGCACGACCCCGTGGTCCGCGTGAAGGACCTGGCCGCGCAGGGCGACGCTTCGGCCAAGGCCCTGACCGAGCTGTTCGGCCTGGACCGGGGCGACGACACCGGGTAGCCCCGAACGGCGCTCCTTCCCGTGGATCCCCTTCGCATCGGCACGCGCGGGTCGCGGCTCGCCATGGCCCAGGCCGGCGAGGTGGCGGCCCGCCTGGCCGAGCGGGGCGTGGAAGCGAGGTTGGTACCGATCCAGACCGCGGGTGACCGCGGCGCCTCCCCCCGGGAGTCGGCGGCGGGGGCCAAGGGCCTCTTCGTGGCGGAGATCGTGCGCGCGCTGCAGCGGGGAGAGGTCGATCTGGCCGTGCACTCGGCGAAGGACCTGCCGTCGGAGGACCCCGACGACGTGGTGGTGGCGGCCGTGCCCGAGCGGGCCGATCCGCTCGACGTGATGGTCACGCCCGGGCCGGGTGACGTGCCCCGCGGCGCTCGGGTGGGCACGTCGAGCCTGCGGCGCCGCGCCCAGTTGCTCCGCTCCCGCCCCGACCTGCAGGTGGAGGACGTCCGGGGCAACGTCGACTCCCGGCTCCGGCGGCTGTCCGAAGGCGCCTTCGACGGCTTGGTGCTGGCGGCGGCCGGGCTCCGCCGGCTGGGCCTCGAGCCCGAGCACGCCAGCCCCATCCCGCTCGAGGAGATGGTCCCCGCCCCCGGCCAGGGTGCCTTGGCCGTGCATGCCCTCCTGGGGAGCGAGGCGGAAGCGCTGGTGCGCCCCCTCGACCACGGTCGCTCCCGGACCGCCTTCGAAACGGAGCGCCGGCTGGTGGCCCTCCTCGGCGGAGGGTGCCGACTGCCCCTGGGGGCCTACGCCGAGTGGCGCCGCGGGTCCGTCCGGGTGCTGGCCGTCGTGCTCCGGCCCGACGGGAGCGACGTGGCCTGGGCGCAGGTGGAGGCGCGCACGCCGGAACGAGCAGCGGCCGAGGCGGCCGAGGTGCTGCTGGCGGCCGGAGCGGGTGAGGTGCTGGCCGAGTTCGGCGAGGAGGCCCGGTGAGGAACGAGGGCCTGGCCGGGAAGACGGTGCTGGTTACCCGCGCCGCGGATCAGGCCGGCGACCTGTCCGCCCGCCTGGCGGCGGCCGGCGCGGTCCCCATCGAGGCTCCGGCCATCGCCACCCGCTCCGTGCCCACCGGCGGTCCCCTGGACCGGGCCGTGGTCCGGGCGGCCGGGGGAGCGTTCGACTGGGTGGTCTTCACCAGCGCGAACGGCGTTCGCTTCTGGTTCGAGCGGGCGCGGGCGATGTGGTTCGACGCGCGGGCGCTGCGGGCGATGGTCGCCGCCGTCGGCCCGGGCACCGGGGCCGAGCTCGAACGGCACGGCATCGTGGCCAACCTCGTGCCGAAGCGGTTCACCACCGAGGCCCTGGCCCGGGCGTTCCCCCGCGGTCCGGGAGCCGCCCTGCTGGCCCGGACGAACATCGCCACCCCGGAGCTGGAGGACGCGCTCCGGGCGAAGGGTTGGACCGTGCGGAAGGTGATCACGTACCGGACCCTGCGGGTCCGCTCGCTCCCGCCGGAGGCGCGGGACCTGCTCCGCGCCGGACGGATCGACGCCCTCGCCTTCACCTCCGCGTCGACCGTGGAGGGGTTCGTGCGCATGGCCGGGGCGGTGCGGGGAACGAAGGTGGCCTGCATCGGGCCGGTCACGGCGCGGACCGCGCGCGACCTCGGCCTCACCGTCGATGCGGTAGCCTCGCCGCACACGCTCGACGGGCTGGTGGCAGCGATCCGTCGGGCCCTGAGCAGGAGATGACGGTGCCGTTCCCCGCCAACAGACCACGCCGGATGCGGCGGACCGAGGCGCTCCGCCGGCTGATTCGCGAGACAAACCTCGCGCCCCGCCACCTCGTCGCGCCGCTCTTCGTGAAGGAGGGGATCGACGATCCCGTGCCGATCTCCTCCATGCCGGGACAGGTCCAGCACACGCTGGAGTCGCTGCGGAAGGAGGCCCGCGAGATCGCTGGCAAGGGTGTGCTGGCGTTCGTCGTCTTCGGCATCCCCGAGCGGAAGGACGAGGAGGGGTCGGAGGCGTGGAACGAGCGGGGCATCGCCCAGCAGGGGATCCGCGCGCTCCGCGAGGAGCTGGGCGACGACGCGGTCGTCGTGGCCGACCTGTGCCTGGACGAGTACACGGACCATGGCCACTGCGGGGTGCTCACCGCCGAGGGCGAGGTGGACAACGACCGGACCCTGGAGCTGTACCGCCGCATCGCGGTGACGCAGGGCGCCGCCGGCGCGGACATGGTGGCCCCCTCGGGGATGATGGACGGACAGGTGGCGGCCATCCGCGAGGCGCTCGACGGGGAGGGGTCCTGGGGGACCGGCATCCTGGCGTACGCGGCGAAGTTCGCCTCCGCATTCTACGGGCCGTTCCGGGAGGCGGCCGAGTGCGCCCCTCGCTTCGGCGACCGTGCCGGGTACCAGATGGACTCGGCGAACGCCAACGAGGCCCTGCGGGAGATCGGCGCGGACGATCGCTGCCTTCAACGTCTCCGGCGAGTACGCGATGGTGAAGGCGGCCGCCGCGAACGGATGGATCGACGGCACGAAGGCCACGCTCGAGGTTCTCACGTCCATCCGCCGGGCCGGCGCCGACCTCATCCTCACGTACCACGCGAAGGAAGCCGCCGACTGGCTGACGTGACACCCGACGCCACCGGGCCGTGGCCCATCGTGGAGCTCGGTACGGGGCCACCGGCGTACATTGACAGGGTTCTCGGCGACCAGTTGCTCGAGCTGAAGCGGGTCCTCGCACACGGCACGGTCGATGGCGTCGCGTTCAGCCTGACGGCGTTCCGACACCAGCCGGATCCTCCACGAGAAGGGTTCGCGGCCGATCCAGCTGAGGGACGAACGATCCAGCTGTTCCTCGGCGATGAGGGTTCGATGGGAGGCGAGGACCACAGCGCCAGCGTTCCCGCACATCATGAGATCTCCGTCACGTCCATCGTGTATGGCGACGCTCCCGATCTCGTCGCGTACTTCGGGGTCGCATCGGAGGTCGTCGCGACGCTCCGGGTGGAGGCGGACGCCGCCGTGCACGATGTTGCGCTCCTCGATGCTGGTGAGGGCTTCCCCGTCGCGTTCGTTGCCTTCGCACCGGCCGGACTCAGCGGCGAGATCGTCGCCCGCGACCGGTCGGGATCGGTCATCGATCGGGAGCCTTTCGCCGACCCCGGCCACGCGCGTGTCCGCCCGCGTGACCTGGCACGTCGAGTGAGATCAGACGACCTGTTCCAGCGGGCGACCCGCGTCATCCCCGGTGGAGTGAACTCGCCGGTGCGGGCGTTCGGGGCGGTCGGGGGCACGCCGCGGTTCGTCGATCGGGCCGAAGGGGCCCACCTTTTCGATGTCGACGGGAACCGCCTGCTCGACCTGGTGATGTCGTGGGGAGCCCTCCTGCACGGCCACGCGCATCCCGAGGTGCTGGACGCGGCGCTCGCCGCCGCCCGGCGCGGCTCGTCGTTCGGGGCGCCCACCGAAGGCGAGGTCCAGCTGGCGGAGGCCATCGTGGCGGCGGTCCCGAGCGTGGAGCGGGTGCGCCTGGTGTCGTCGGGCACGGAAGCGGCCATGAGCGCGATCCGCCTGACCCGTGGGTTCACCGGACGTTCGAAGCTCCTGAAGTTCGCGGGCTGCTACCACGGACACTCCGACGCGCTGCTGGCCGAGTCCGGCTCCGGGGTGGCCACGTTCGGCATCCCGGGGAGCGCCGGCGTCACGCCAGGGGCGGTGGCGGACACGATCGTGGTGCCGTTCAACGACCTGGAGGCGGTGCGCCAGGCGTTCCAGGCTGCGCGGGACGAGCTCGCCTGCGTCATCGTCGAGCCGGTCGCGGCGAACATGGGGGTGGTCCCGCCCACGCCCGGTTGCCTCGAGGAGCTGCGCGAGCTCTCCTCCGCCCAGGGCGCCCTGCTCGTCCTCGACGAGGTCATCACGGGGTTCCGCCTGGGTCGGGGAGGGGCGCAGGAGCGGTTCGGCATCGAACCCGACCTGACCGTCCTGGGCAAGGTGGTGGGCGGCGGCTACCCACTGGCCGCGTTCGGTGGCCGGGCCGACGTGATGGGGATGCTCTCGCCGGAGGGCCCCGTCTACCAGGCCGGGACGCTCTCGGGGAACCCAGTGGCCGTGGCAGCCGGCCTCGCCGCCCTCCGCATCATCGAGCGCGATCCGCCCTACGAGCGCCTGGAGCGGCTTGCCGCGGCGCTCTCCTCGGGCCTGCAGGACGTCTTCGCGGAGGCGGGCGAGCCCGCCGCGATCGCGCGGGAGGGATCGCTTCTCTCCCTCTTCGTCGGGGCCGAACGCGGGCCGGTGAACCTCGACGACGCCCGGCGAGCCGACCACGCTCGCTACGCCGCGTTCTTCCACGCCATGCTCGATCGGGGTGTGTACCTGCCGCCGTCGGGCTACGAGGCGTGGTTCCTCTCCACGGCCCACACGACGGCGGACGTGGAGCGCACGGTCGAGGCCGCGCGCCAGGCGGTCCGGGCCGGCGCCCTCGCTACTTCGGGATCGTGAGCTTCAGCGTCAGGTAGATCCCGATGATCATCACGGTGAACAGGACGAACGCCCATCCACCGTCCACGACCGGCTCGAAGGCCAGCACGTCCTCTCCTCCCTCGCGCTAGGCGGGCCCCAGGAACGGCGGCGCCGTCCCGCCCGTCAGGATCTCCTTGCGCTTCTTCTCCGCCCGGTCCAGGAACGGCAGGTGCACCGCGAACCCGATGAGGGAGACGATGAGGAAGATCCCTCCCGGGAGCGGCACGCTGCCCTTGTCGAAGACCGCGAACACCTCCACCAGCGGCCCGCCGTTGTTGTAGAAGGCCTGGGCCGCCGCCAGCCGGACCCCGTCCTGTTCCGCGAACCGCACGTCCTGCACCGTGAAGGCGGTGATCGGGATGGCCTGGGCCCCGGTGAGGTTCCCCTCCTCGTTGGCCCGCCGGGAGAGGAACGTCTGGATCGCCGTGTTCACCGCGTCGACGTCCGCCGTCGCGCTCGCGCCGGTCTTCTCCCACGGCGGCCCAGGATACCGATCCACCACGGGGAACTTGGGGGAGCTCACCGTGAGCCCGGCGGCCACGGGATCCCAGCCCGGCTCGCGGCCGCGCGGTCCTCCCGACGGGGGCGTGCTGCCCGGCACCCCGATCACCCAGATGATGGACATGAGGACCATGATCCCGAAGAAGCTCGTCATGGCCACCAGGTAGCCCATGGCCCGCCCGAAGATGGCGGACAGCAGCACGTAGCCGCTGCCGACGAACACGAGGAGCCCCGCCACGACGGCCAGGAGTCCCTTGATCGACTCGAACGTCGAGAGCCGCGGGCCGGCTTCCTGCGCCAGGAAGTCCATCTACGTCGTCCCGCTCGCCGGGTTCAGGCAGACGTTCTCCTTCGTGGGGACCTTCTGGATCGACAGCAGGTACTGCACGATGTCGTTGATCTGCTGGTCGTCCATCGGCCCCGTGAAGCGAACGCTCCACGAGGGCATGTCGGTGTTCGCCCGCCCCTGCATGATCGTGTTCCGCACGTCGTCGAGCTTGGTGATGAGGGCGTGGCCGAACTTCGACCCGCCGCACACCGTGGTCAGGTCGGGGACCTTCACGAAGTTCCCGTTGAAGAAGTTCACCCCGCCGGTGAGGTCGTTCCCGTGGCACCGCACGCAGGCGAAGCCGAACGGGTTCACGCCGGAGACGAACTGCTCGGTGGTGAGCTTCCCCCTCTCGGCCGCGTCGCGGTTCGAGGCCACCTCGTCGGTCAGGTTCTGGCCCGGCTCCCGCAGCCAGAGGATGGGGATGACGATCGCGAAGAGCACCACGCAGAGCAGCGCCCAGGCCTGCAGCTTCTCCAGGTTCCCCTTCTCCAGGGGCTCGTCGGCCGGCCCCGGGGACATGGCCGGCGGGATGTCCGGCCGGTCCGCCCGGCGGCGCCCCAGGACGAGCGGCGTCACCGCGATGGCCAGGAGCACCACGGCCACCGCCAGGAAGGCCAGGATCGACTTGCCGGAGAAGGCCAGCGCGCCCGTCATCCAGCCCTCGCTACACGCACAGCGGCCCCTCCGGGTTCTGGTGGATCGTGTTCGTCCCTCGGGGCGGGGCGACGGCCTGGCCCGGGTCGGTCAGGACCATCACGTTCCCGCCCTCCACCGTGATCGGGAAGTGCTGCAGCCCGGTGGGGGCCGGCCCGGCCTGGTACTCCCCGGCCCGGTTGTACTTCGAGCCGTGGCAGGGACACTCGAACCACTGGCTGGAGCCGCAGAACGGGACCCGGCACCCCAGGTGCACGCACCGCTGGTACAGGGCCATCAGCCCCTCGGCGGCGAACCCCGTGTAGAGCGCGGGGACGGGATCCACGTCGTAGGGCACCACGTAGAACCTCCCCGCGCCCAGGTAGAACGGTGAGCGGTTCTGCTGGATCTGGCGCTTGATGTCGTCGACGCCCCCGGCGTTGATCGTCACGCCGAAGCCCCCGGTGATGTTGGGGTAGAGGAAGGCCAGCGTGGCCCCCCCGAACTGCGCGGCGAACAGTCCCAGCGACCCCAGCAGCGAGCCCCGGAAGAAGTCCCGCCGGGAGAGGGGCTTGGGGGCCTTCCGGGGGGCGGCCTGGGGCCGCCGGCCCCCCTCCCGCTCCTCCTCCAGCACGGCCTTGGCCAGGCGGGCCCGCAGGAAGGCCCCCGCCACCAGCAGCAGGAACAGCAGGGAGAGCGCCCCGACGACGATGAGCGCGAACGTCGACCTGGAGATGGCGAGCATCGTCATAGGTCGAAGAACAGGCCTCCGCTCCAGGGCGCCACGAAGTTCTGCGACGGGCCCCGGAAGAAGGAGCCGGTGATCGTGATGACCGCCCAGAACATGAAGAACATCGTGAACACCACGATGGCCACCTTGCGGTCACCGGGCTTCGTGCTGGGGTTGCGGTCGAGGTACGGGACCACGATCAGCCCGATGATGGCCAGGGTGGGCATCATCACCCCCGCGATCTGCGGGTGGAAGTAGCGCAGCAGCTCCTGCAGACCCAGGAAGTACCAGGGGGCCTTGGAGGGGTTGGGCGTGAGGTTCGGGTTGGCCAGCTCCCTGAGCGGGGCGTTCACGAACGTCGAGAAGATGATGAGGAACGCCGTGACCACGAGGAGGGCCACGAACTCCTCGATCATCAGGTGGGGCCAGGTGTTGATGCGGTCCCCCTGCTCCCGCTCCACGCGCTGCACGCCTTCCGGGGGCACGAGGGCCAGCAGACGGTGCTTCTCGGCCTGGCCGGGCTTGGCCGGCTGCTGCGCGGGCGCCGCCGCCGGGGCCTGCTCGCCGTCGCCCGCCGGCTGCGCCGCCGCGGGAGCCTTGCGCTCCCGCTCCGGCTCGCCGTGGACCTTCCGGTAGGCCAGGACCCCGGCTGAGCGGGCCCGGCCCTCCGCGATGCGCTTGTCGGTTCCCTTGGCGAGCTGCTCCGCCAGGACCCGGTCGTAGACCTCTTGGTCGAGTGGGGTATCGGCTGGACCGGCCACGTCGTCCCTCCTACAGCGGTCCCGAGATCCCGCCGTCCTTGCGGATCCGCCAGAAGTGGACGGCCAGGAAGATGGTCACGAAGAACGGCAACGCCAGGACGTGCAAGACGTAGAAGCGGAGCAGCGTGTCCGGGGACACTTGGACCCCGGCGAAGAGCAGGAACTGCACCTGCTTCGCAACGAGAGGGGAGTACCCGGCGATCCCTTGTCCCACCGTGACCGCCCAGATCGCCAGCTGGTCCCAGGGGAGCAGGTACCCGGTGTAGGAGAGCAGCAGGACGAGCAGCAGGAGGATCACGCCCACCACCCAGTTGAACTCGCGGGGCGGCTTGTAGGCGCCCGTGTAGAACACCCGCCCCATGTGCAGGAACACCGAGATGACCATGAGGTGGGCGGACCACCGGTGGATGTTGCGCACCAGGTCCCCGAACACGACGTTCGTGCGGATGTTCTGCAGGTCCGAGTAGGCCAGGGCCCCGCCGATGTCGGCCGCCGGGCGGTAGAAGAACATCAGGTAGATGCCCGTCACCGTGAGCAGGATGAACAGGAAGAAGGACAGCCCGCCCAAACAGAAGGTGTAGGTCAGCTTCAGCCCGTGCCGCTTGATCTTGACCGGATGCAGGTGGTACAGGACGTTGTTCATCATCGCCAGGGCCCGGTCCCTGGAGGTGTCCTTGTAGCCCTTCCGGAACATCGAGCCGGGCCGGAAGATCGACTTCCAGACCTCGGTCTCGCGGACGTAGTCGAGCATCTCCCCCGGCGGCGGGGGTTTCGGTAGCCGCTGACGGATCCTCTCGCGGAGCGTCACCGGGGCGTCCTCGTCCTTCCCCTCATTCGACGGTGGCGTCCACCTGTTGACTCTTCGGCACGGCGGCCATCTGCCGCCGGCCCTCGCCCCCCTCGGGCAGCCTGGCGTAGTAGAGACAGTCGCTCGGGCATCGCTCCACGCACACGCTGCACCGTGTACAGGCATTGTCGTCGACCACGAAGATCGCGAAGGCGAACTCGACCTCGGCCCTCTCGGCCTCGATCTCGGTCTCCTGCACGATCCCCGGGTCGAGCATGTAGATGCAGTTCCACGGGCAGACGTCCTCGCAGGCCCGGCACAGGATGCAGGGCTCGGGATCGAGCCTCAGGTGCTTGGGCGACCTGACGCCCTCCTGCAGCCACTCGGGGTCGACCGCCTCGAGGACGTAGTCCTCGCGGATGTCGACCTCGGTCTTCTGGAACGGCATGTCCTAGGTCACCCTCCTCATCGGTACCCGCCGGACGGCCGCACGTCGCCGCTCTCCCCGCGGACCTTGCGGCGCTGCTTCTGCAGGAGGTAGACGATGATGATCGCGGTCACCGCCGGCCCCATCACCAGGTTCACCGCGATGAAATCCTTCAGCTTGTCCAGCCAGAAGGACCGGTTCCAGCCGAGCTTCGTCGAGAAATACAGCCAGAACGACGGCAGTCCGGAGGCGGCGGTCAGCAGGAAGAACCAGAAGCCCATGCCGAAGAGGACAGCCTTGGTCCAGGTCCATTCGAACTCTCGAAGGAAGCTGTTCCCCCGCTCCATGAGGGGGGCCAGTCGTCGCTCCAGACCCTTCGGGATGGGCAGTCTCACCGTCGGCTCGCTCGTCCTCCCCGGCGCTGGCGGCGGGATTCTATACCAGCACCCAACACGCAGAAGTTCGTGAAGCCGTTCACAAGCTCCGTGACATTCTATCGAGCGGCCTCCATCACCGCTCTCAGGGAGGGGCCGTCGCTACAGTGAGGCGGTGAGCGGGTTCGTCGAGCACGGGCTGCAGGCGTGGTGGGCCCCGGCCCTCGCTTTCGCCGCCGGGCTCGTCTCGTTCGCCTCGCCGTGCGTGCTCCCGGTGGTCCCGGGCTACCTGTCCTTCGTCTCCGGGACACAGGAGACCGCCGAGGGGAAGCGCGACCGGGCGGTCGTGCCCATGCTCCTGTTCGTCCTGGGCTTCTCGGTCGTGTTCACGGCCCTCGGGGCGGCGAGCGGGGCCCTCGTGCCCCTCCTCCGATCGAGGGCGGCGCTCCGGGTGGCCGGCGCGATCGTGCTCCTGTTCGGCCTGTTCATGGTGGTGTACGCCCTCCGCTTGGGGAGGCCGTCCCTCTACGCGGAGAAGCGGCCCTTCCTCTCCCGTGTGAAGCCTGGCCCGGCGGGGGCCTTCCCGCTGGGCATGGCCTTCGCCACCGGGTGGACGCCCTGCATCGGGCCGGTGCTGGGGGGCATCCTCATCCTGGCCAGCACCGAGGGCGCCGTCCGCGCGGCCGTCCTGCTGTTCGTCTACTCGCTGGGCCTCGGCGTGCCGTTCGTCCTGGTGGGCCTCGGCGTGGGGAGGCTGGTCAGGACGATGGCCTTCCTGAAGCGCAACTACCACTGGGTGGCGGGGGTGAGCGGGGTGCTCATGGTCGGCATCGGGGTGCTGCTGATCACCGGCCTGTGGACGCACCTGCTCGTCCCGCTGCAGCGGTGGGTGAACCGGTTCACGCCGCCGATCTAGCCCGCGGACGGCGGCCGGCACCCTAGCCTGAGCTACCTCCGCAGAAGTAGTAGCAGCCCTCCGTGTCGATGCCGTGCCACGGCGGGACGTCGACCGTGCGCGCTCCGCGCTTGCCCCCGAGGATGATCTTGCGCAGCGTGACGTTGTTGCCGGTCTTCGTCTCGTGCAGGAGGTGCAGCGGGTTCACCGTCACCTCGATGAAGTACGTGCCGTTGGGGACGTTCGTGATGTCGAAGGACTGTCCGGGCACGAACTGCAGGTAGGTGTCGCCCCACCCAAGGGGGAGCGTCTCCCGGACCCAGAGCGACGTCGCGGTGCCGCAGGCCCCCACGAAGCCGGTGATGACGTTCCATGTGGCTCCGGGCAGGCCGAGGTCGATGGCGTCGGTCGGCGCCAGGCAGAAGGACTGCTTCCTGCTGACCACCGCCACCGCCTTCGTCGAGTCGAGCAGGCGGTAGTGGGCGAACTGCTCGAAGTGCCAGTGCTCGTGACCCTTCCGCGAGTCGTAGTGCAGGGTTCCAGCGCGGGCCCGAGCCACCGGCTTCCCGTCCTTGTAGAAGTATTGGTACGCGTCCATGACGTTCGTGCCCTCTCGGCGGAAGCCCTCCACCACCATCGGCCCGTTCCCGCCGATCCACTCCGTGGTGGCGAAGCTCAGCAGGTCACGGTTCCCCGTGTCGCTGAACGAGCCCGGGAAGATCAGCCAGGAGGGCAGGGCGACGAGGTCGGGCAGGGTGCTCGGGTCGGGGTTCGTCACCGTGGGGACGTCCCCGGACCGGCTTCCCTGCTCCGCCCGCGGGGCCTGGACCCCCCCGCAGCAGCTGTTGGGGTCGGTCTTCACCGTGACGTCGATCGCCA
>WNGB01020785.1_pt1 | contig 11374 bp, 12 predicted proteins | sample 5400681 | NCBI WGS metagenome assembly WNGB01 (sample SAMN13153367, study PRJNA577476) | soil metagenome | isolation source: 115 cm soil or saprolite under grassland replicate 2 | place: USA:California | collected 2016-06-15 | reverse complement strand
GCCATCGCGCACGCAGACGATCCGGATTAAGATCAGTCCAATGGCTGCCGATGGCGGAGGCACATTCGGCTTGGCGGCCGTCGATCGGCGCATTACTACTTGGCTGCGTGGACTCGTCCAGTTCATCGCCGCGCACCCAGCGGGGGATGCACGCACACGCGCGCCCCCGGGCTCCTGACACCGCCCATCTGCGGTGCGGGCTTGGCGATTCTGCTGGACGACCGCAATAACGAGGCTTGAATCCTTGCGGTGCTCTCTGCGGTCTTCGCTCGGTCCCCGCACGGAACATGCACGAGAACCTGGTGAAACCGTGGTGAAGCTGACCGGACGCCCACTCGCGCCGCGTCCCGAAAGGTCCGCGAGCGCATCTTCGCGACGCCGGCCGGTAACCCGTCCACGCGTTGGATAGCACTAGCTCCTCGACACCCTACACCCCGTCCTCTCGGAGGAGTAGCCCCTCGGAGTGCTCCTCTGATGCATTTCGACTATCGTTGATGTATACGAAGGCGGTAAGGACTTGATCCCGGGTTGGAAGCTGAAGGAGCACGCGGAAAACGCATTTGCAACAGGTGGCGTCGAAAGGCTCAGGCGGTACTACGAGGCGTGCCTGACTAGTTCGGGCCACCGCGCGAAGACAGCCCTCGAACGTGACCGACGAAAGACTTTGGAATCGGAGCGCGAGCGCTTCATGTCGATTTACCTGGGTGCTGCCCGGTTGTTAGCGCTCACGTTTTTTGACGTCTCGCTGCTCGATTTCGTTGCCGCCAGATAGGACACTGCGGGGCGCATGCCGCGCGATGCGTCCCGGTCGCGCAGTTGTTCTACGGCTCCTGGTCCTGATCGATCGACCACCAAGGCTCGGGCACGAAAGGCTCCTCGTCGAGGAGCTCGGTCATCGCCTCACCGTGGCAGGCCCAGAGCAGGTCATCGAGCGTGTCGAAGAGGTAGGACAGGGTGAGGGCTTCCCGTGGCGTCAGCGGCGGTAGGGTCAGGCGAAGCAGGGTCATACGGTCTCCAAACTCATTGGGGCACGGCCTCTCTGAACTTGGCGTAGACGCCATCGATCAACCGCTCGACGTAGGTCGTGAAACCAAGGAACCAGGAAAGCGGAACCGAAGCGTCTAACTATCCAAGAACACGTCGAAGAGCCGGTGCTTCCTGGGCATCCCCCTCTGACACTACCGCCTCTAACCAGCGATGTCCTCGGTATCTCAGGGCGCGCCATGCTGGAGGCGCTCGTGCAGGGCACGACCGATCCCGCGCTGCTGGCCGAGTTGGCGCGCGGCGGCTGCGCGGCAAACTGCCGGCGTTGCGGCAAGCGCTCCACCTACCGCCGTCAAATTGGGCGCACAGTGTCAACCACTCGGCGTGGAGCGTCGTATCTGTTCGACCACAGATCAGCACTATTCTGGTATCTACCTGATTTGACGCCCTTTGTTCTTTGGCACTGACCATGCAATCCGCCGTGACGCAGGAGGGGGCCAATGGAAACCAACGGGGGACCAATGGACACCTACGTTGTAAAGTGCGCTTGCACGTTCCGAGTTCAAACAGAAAGCGCTGAGGCGGCGCGACAGAGGGCTCTCGCGCAAGTGACCGCAGCCGGGGCGACCAGCATCGAAGTCGATGAGTTTGTCTTTTGCCTGAACGGTCGAGTTCCGGCGAGCCAATCGGCAGGATAGCGGGATAGCGGCCCAACCGAGGCAACACGCGCTCCTGTCGCGGGCTCGTGACGGGCCGGGATGTTCTTCCCGGCCCGTGCCGGGCGGGCTGCTTCTCGTCAGTGTTTCTGGCTCTCTGCCGACACCGCGTCGCGCAGGACCCTCGTCTTCTGGGTCAACCGCTCGATCCCCGGCGATCTTCTCGCAGGTCTGCCATCCTCACCACGAACGTCGCGGACGGATTCGACGTAGAGAGAGTTCGCCGAGGAAAGCGAGCAATTCCGTCAGCATGGTTGATTTCGCGGCATTGCCTAGTTCATCCGGCTGCTCGGTTGTTACCGCCTGGACCGACGACACCCATCCAGTTGCGCCTCTGCCTGCGTCGCGTAGCATCGCTCGGGCTTCACCTCACTGGCTTCACGCCCACCCGGTTACATTCGCGCGGCAGTTGAGCAGGGCAAGTCCCCCTCGTTGTGGGGAGGGACCGACAAGGGACTGACCGAGGCGGACTTCGGGTACCTCGAGCTGGTGCAACTCCACACCCTGGCGGCGGGGAAGCTCGACTACTACATCGTGGACGGGATGAACTTCGGCTGCAACCAGGTCATGGTCGCGCCGGACTCGCCTATGAAGTCCGCGGCCGACCTCAAGGGGAAAACGATCGCCCTCGGTCCGGACTGGGGGACCTCATTCCGGCCCCCGCCGCCTCCCACGTATATCAGAGAGGAGCTCAAGGCCCACGGGGTTGACCCCAAGGACGTAACCGTGACCCTCATTCCCTGGGCCTTCCCAGGCTGGGTGACTACGTTGCCGATGGCCTCAAGACGGGCAAGTTCGACGCGGCGGTCATCGCCGAGCCCGGTTCGCTCACGCTGCGGGAACAGAAGCGCGCCCGGCCGCTCTTGAGCCGGGCATCGGGAAGACGCGACTGCTTCAGGTGCTGAAAGAGCGCATTACCAATGAGCCGCATGTCCGATGGGAATGTCGCTGCTCGCCCTATCACCAAGACAGTGCGTTCGATCCCGTGATTGAGCTGGTGCAGCGCGCGCTCGCAGTCGGTCGCGACGACTCGGCGGCGGAGAAATGCCATAAGATCGCTGCCGGACTTCACCGGCACGGCCTCGCCGATGCGGAAGCGCTCTCACTCTGGGCTTCCCTCCTGTCGGTACCCGTACCGGAAGACCACCCGCCCTTGAATCTCACCCCGCAACGGCAGAAGCAGAAGACGCTGGAAGCGATCCTGGAGTTCCTGCTGGCCGTGGCGACCCGCGAACCATTGCTCTTCATCGTCGAAGACCTGCACTGGGTCGATCCCTCGACGCTCGAGTTGCTCGGTCTCGTCGTCGATCAGGTCGCCACTGCGTCGGTCTTGATGCTCCTCACCGGGCGGCCGGAGTTTCGTCCACCCTGGGCTCCGCGCGCGCACGTGGCTCAGCTGATGGTCAATCGGTTCACGCGCCGCCAGGCTGAGGTGCAGCTCGAGGGTCACGCCGGGCTTGCGCCGCTCGGCGTGCAGGTAGGCGCCGTCGGGGACGGGGCGATGGCGGGTGGGCGGCGTCGGCGGCCCATACACCCGGGCGTGCAGCGCCTCGTCGCTGAGGGCCTCCACCTGGACCCACGCGAGCCCGGCGGCGCGGGCGCGCAGCACCGTGGTGCCAACGGCGCCGCTGCTGATCCCCAGGCTCTGCGCCACCTCCCGGTGGGTGCGCCTGAGGCTCCACTTCTGTCGCAGGATCTCCCGTGTCTGGCGCATGGACAGTCGCTCGGTGGCCATCCCTCCCCCTTTCGGGGGGCGGACGGGCCCGGCCGACGGTCCGCGCCGCTAGGCTTCGGTCAGCGCCCTGATCACGATGCTCCGATCCCGGTGATCACGATGCCGATTTTCTTGATCACGATCGACCGATCCGGCTGATCACGATGCTCCGATCTGAGTGGTCACGATGGGCCGAAACGCGCACTCAGGGCTCGTAAGACAATAAAATGGACGCTCTGTCGTCGGCGAACCCGATGGGAGCCCGACAATCCCAGAGGTTCAGTCGTTCGACTCCGACCCTCCCGATCGCGCAGACTCCATCATTTACTGTCTTACGAGCCCTTAAGGTCGGATTGGCTTCCTGCCGGGTCCCACCGCGCAATGCGCGGCGTGCCCGCACAGGGAAATCTGGCCGATCGTCACTCCGTACGTTCCACCGCGCCGGCGGCCCCAAGAACTCGCTGCACCACCCGGCGGGTCCTCTCGGGATCGAAGGGCTTGTACAGGGTGGGAATGCGCGTCCGCCTCAGGAACTCCTGCGTCGACGGAGTCAGCACGTCGCCCGTGACGAGAATCATCCGCGGGAGCAGTTCCGGGTGGCGGCGCTCCAACTCCCGATAGAGACCTGGCCCGTCGAGCCCGGGCATCCGATTGTCGCTCAGGATGGCGTCATAGACGCGCGCGCGGATCTTCTCCAGGGCCACGGCTCCGTCGGTGGCCGTTTCCACGGCGTGGCCATCCTGGGACAGGAACTCCTTTAAGATCTCCGCCACCTCCGGCTCGTCGTCCACCACGAGGATCGTCTTTCCTTGGATGAGCGGCTCGGCGCCGGCTAACGCGGCCTCCGGCCGCGTCTCGTGCCTCTGCTCGACCGGCAGGTCGATCACGAAGACGGCCCCGTGTCCCGGGGCGCTCTCGACGCGCATCGATCCTCCGTGCGATTCCACGATGCCCCGGCAGATCGCAAGCCCCAACCCTGTGCCTTCGCCCGGGGGCTTCGTCGTGAAGAACGGCTCGAAGATCTGCGCCTGGAGCTCGGGCGGGATCCCCGGGCCGCTGTCGGCGATGTGGAGCACCACTGAGCCCCGAGCCGTGTCGTGCCGGGTGGCGAACACGACCTGCCGGGGCGGAGGCGTCTGCCGTATCGCCTGGTGGGCGTTCGTCAGGAGATTGACTACGACCTGGTGGAGCTGATGAGCGTCGGCCCACACGAACGGGAGCTGGTCCGCCAGGTCCAAGCGGACGTCCACGCTGTCCACGCGAAGCGGGTAGGCCACTAGCTCCACGGCCTCCTGGACGACTTGGTTCAGCTGCACCTGCGCCCGCTCGGGCGGGCGCTGGCGCGCCAGCGCGAGGAAGTTCTTGACGATGCGCCCGCACCGCTCCGCCGCCTGACCGAGCTTCTGCACGTCTGCCGCCAGGGGAGTGTCAGCGAGCTTGCGCGACAGCAGGACCGCCCGACCCAACACCACGGCCAGGGGGTTGTTCAGCTCGTGCGCCACGCCCGCCAGGAGCGAGCCCATGGTCGCGAGCTTCTCGCTCTGGACCAGTTTCTTGGTGCGTTCGCGCACCTCGGTCTCCAGCCGCTCGTTGTGCGTCCGGAGCTCGAGGTACAGGAAGCGGGTCTCGAGGAGATTCTGGATACGCAGGAGTACTTCCATTGCGTCGAACGGCTTGGTGAGAAAGTCCTTGGCGCCGGCGGCCAGAGCTCGTCGGCGGGTCTCCTGGGTCACGTCGGCCGTGAGGGCGAGCACGGGAAGGAAGCTTCCGTCGGCGACGAGGGGCTGCAGCGCTTCCATGACCCGAAAGCCATCGGGCTCCGGCATGCGGATGTCCAGGAGAATCAGGTCGGGTTGGAACTCGGCGTAAAGGGGGAGCACCTGGCGTGAGTCGGTCGTGCTCAGGAGGGTCGTGTAGCCGGCGCGCGCCAGCAGGCGCTCCAGCAGGCGCACGTTGGTCACCTCGTCGTCCACGATCAGGATCCGGGCGTCCTTCAGCGTCAACCTATCCATTGCTCGTGCCGAGGTCGGTCGCCAGCAGCTCGTCCACGATCGCCAGGAACCGCCGTACGTCGATGGGCTTCGTCAGGTAGTCCCGCGCTCCCGCCGCCCGTAGCCGCTCGACCTGCTTCGGTGAGGCATCCGCGCTGATGACAACCACCGGGATGTCGCGCGTGCTCGCATCCTCCCGGAGCCGCCGGAGCACCTCGCTCCCGTGGACGTCGGGTAAGTTCAGGTCGAGCAGGATCAGGGCCGGCCGGTGCTCGCGCGCCAGCTCCAGCCCGAGCCGCCCCTGCATGGCCGACAGGAGCTTAATCCCGGTCCGCCGGGCTAGCAGGCGCTCGATCAGCTTGAGGTTCGACAGATTGTCTTCCACGTAGAGCACGGTGCCCCTCCGGGTTCGAAGCCCTGGGGCCTCGACTTCGTCCGGCGCCTCCAGGTCGGCCTCGGGCGCCTCCGCCGGGCGCAGCTCCACCCAGAAGAGGCTCCCCTGGCCGGGTGTGCTCTCGACGCCGATCGCGCCTCCCATCGCGTCCACGAGGCCCTTGGAGAGCGCCAAGCCGAGCCCCGTGCCGCTGACGCCCGTCGCCTCGGCGCCAAGACGCTCGAACGGCGTAAAGAGTTGGCCGAGCTTGTCCGGCGGAATCCCCAGGCCGGTGTCGCGCACATTGAGCCGGAGGCGCTTCTCCGGCGCCGTGTCGCACCAGACCGTGATGCTCCCCCCCGCACGGTTGTACTTCACCGCGTTCGAGAGGAGGTTCAGGAGTACCTGCTTGAGCCGCTGCCGATCGGCGAGGACGTAGAGATCGCTCGCCGCTGGGCTCTCCGCCCGGACCTCGACGCGCCGTTCCTCGGCCAGCGGGCGGATCAGGCTCCGGACCTCGTCGAGCACCGTCCTCATGTCGACCGGCTCGAGCGAGAGTGTCAGGCGACCAGCCTCAATCCGCGCAATGTCGAGCACCTCGTCGATCAGCCCGAGCAAGTGACGCCCGGCGGCCAGGATGTGCGCGACACTATCGCGCTGCTCTTTGTCCAGGGAGTCCATCTCGAGCACCTGGCCAAAGCCCAGGATGGCGTTGAGCGGCGTCCGGAGTTCGTGGCTCATCCGGGAGAGGAACTCGCTCTTCGCCCTGTTAGCACGATCGGCTTCCTCTTCCGCTAGTCGACGCTCCGTGATCTCTCGCTGTAGGTATTCGTTGGTGGAACTGAGCTCGCGCGTTCGCTCCTGCACTCGCTCCTCGAGCTCCTCGGCGTGGCGCGCGACGCGCTCTTGGAGCCGGGCCTGCGTGATCGCGATAGCGAGCTGGGCGGCCACCTCCTGGGCGATGCGGACTCGCTCAGGTGGGAACTCACCCGTCGGTCCGCCGAAACTGACCGAGCCGATGAGCTCATCACGGGTGATCATGGGCACCACCATGTACACGCGGACGTCCGAGGCAAGCAGGGCCTCGACCTCCGGGCTGGGGGACAACGACTGCACATCGATCACCTGTGGCTCGCCCCTTCGCAGGGCCTCCACATCGCCAGCCAGCCGCAACGAATACCGGATGCCAGCGCCGTGGTGGAAGCGATGCCGTCCAACTGCGGCAAGCCACTCTACTTCACCGTTGGCCAGGTCGAACAGATTCACGATGGCCCGTGGGACGCCGAGCAGATCACGCAACCGCGGGAGGACTGACTCAGCGATCTCCACTGGCGTTTTTGCCGCGATGAGTGCCCGATCGATCTCGTGCAAAATCTGGAGACGCTCAGTGGATGTGGCCAGGGCTGCAGCGACCCGCCGCTCGTTTCGAAGTGCAAGCCCGCCGATTCCGGCGAGCGTCGCGGTCAAGGCGAACGCGACCACCGCGGCGACGAGGACGAGCGTGTGCATACGGTGCAGGACGACGCTCTTCGAATGGTGGACAACCACACCCCACCCCAGCGACGGCAGGGTCCGGTACGCGGTCAACCGGACCTCGCCCTCGACTGGATTCTGTGTCTCCGCGATCCCCGTCTCACCCGCCAGCAGACGCTGGACCACCGGCACGCGCGTGTAATCGGCCACCTGCTCCGGCCGCGTGCGCGTCCGGTGAAATACGAGCTGGCCCTTGCGGTCTACGACGTAGAAGTCGCCCCCAGGAATCTCGATCGGCAGCAGCCACTCACGGATCACTTGGAGACGCTGGCCCACACCGATGATCCCGATCACCCGGCCGTCGGGGTTCCGGACCGGCACCGCGAGAACGACGAGGAGCGCTCGGTCCGCGGCGGCCGACTCGTACAGCTCCGACACGTAAGGCTGCCAGTGCCGGCTCACCCCCTGATACCAGTCGCGGTGGGCGAAGCTCTGTCCGTAGAGCTCGGGCACGTCCGGGTACGCGGCCCAGAGCACGCCGGCCGGATCAGCCAGGAACGGCTGGCCGATCACGGGGAAGGACTCGGAGATCTGCCGGAGGTGGCGGAGTGATTCGGATCGGTCTCGCCGCTCGATCGCCTCACGGAAGCGGAAGCGTCCGGCGTAGGACAGCAGCACGTCGCGGTACCGTTCCTGACGCGCCTCGATGAGATCCCCGACCGCGCGCGCGAGCGCCTGGTTGGTGGCGAGCGCGTCGTCTGCCTCAAGCAGAACCGACCGGCGGTAGAAGCCGCCCGCGACCAGCAGGACCAGCACGAAGACGGCAAGAATGGCCGCGATCGGCCACCAAGTCCCCCGAGCGAACCTCCACCGGGAGGGGTTGGCCTCATCGATCATGTTCACCCATGATTGGGTCGTCGGATCAAGCCCCACGTGCGGAGTGCTTTCACGACATCCCCCTAAACATGATTCAAACATGCCAAAACGGCCACGCCGAAGAAAATGGACTCCTCACGACTTTGCGATCGCTGGTGGCGCCCAGCGATCGCCTCGCTGGCCGGGCATCTGTTCCGGCACGGGGTGGACGCGGCGGTGGTGACGGAGGTCCTGCTGTGCTGGAATCGTGTCCGCTGCCAGCCGCCGCTCATGGACGACGAGGTCGCCTCCGTCGTCGAGAGCATAGAAGACCAGCCCTAGCTCCGCGATCACAAGACCGAAGAACACGAGGCGGTTGCCTACCAGCGTCCTGAGGACGGCGCGCTCGGGGAGGCCCGTCGGCGCGGAGCCGAGGGTTGAGGTGGAAGCGCACCGTGGGCCGCCCCCCGTCCGGGGCCCGGAGCGCCTCCGGGCGAATCCAGCCCAGCTCTTGGAGGCACTCGGGCGCACCCTGCACGACCCGGGGCTCCGTCACGCGCTCCGCCAGCAAGCGCGGGTCGTCGACTGCAAGCCGCCGTTCGCCGGGCCGGAACATGTGCTCGCCTACCTCGGCCGCTACACCCACCGCGTCGCGCTCTCCAACGACCGGCTGCTCGCCGTCGCCGACGGCCGCGTCCGCTTTCGGTGGCGCGACTACGCCGATGGCGATCGCGTGAAGGTCATGGACCTCGAGGTCGAAGAATTTCTTGTCGGCGGTCGGCCTTGACACGCCGGCCGACGCGGCGGTATGTCATCGCCCGTGCGCAGCGTTGAGCGTGGCCTTCTTCCGCTGCTCGTGGAGGGGTGCTCGTGGAGGGTGCTCCTTGCGGTGTGGCGACTTTTCTCCTCGATCTCCCGAAAGTCGCTGCCGTCTTCCGCGGGTCACGGGAGGCCAATGAGGCCCTGCGGGCTCTCGCCGGAGTCATCCGAGGCCACAAGACGCGCCGGCTGTCGCGACGGTGCAACCGGGAAGATAGGTGACAGAGTTAACCGGGAACATGGGTAACACTTGCTGAAACTGAAGTCGGTGCTGTCCCGGGTGCTTTGGAGGGCGATTGGGCGTGATGACGCATCGCGCGCAGCCCCGTAGAGCGACGATGATGAGCGTGGCCATACCCCTGATACCCTCCGAAATCCGATTCGGCCTCGCCCTCACGCGCGGATGACGTAGTCGCGTTCATCGACGCGAGCCAGCAAGACGTTGCAGAAGTAGATGGACCAGACCCCATCATCGACTTCCTCGAGGCCGACGATCTGTTGCTTGAGCGAGTTCGCGATGAAGAGCAGGCGCTGCTTGAGCCGGATCGTCCCCGCGTTTGTCACCCGCTTGGGAATGTAGTGGCCGGGGTACTCGATCGGCGGCAAGGCTCCGGTGTAGGGCCGGGGCGAGGGGCGATACAGCGAGGCGGGCGTCCGGCCCCCGAGAAATTGGTGCGGGCGCTCGTCGTTGTAGAGGACGCGGAACCGGTTGAAGGCGCGTTGCTGGGCGATCAGGCGCCCCCTGGGGAGGCCGGGCGGTCGCGGCCTTGAGGGTGCGATGCATCCGTTCGTGAGCGCCGTTTTGCTGGGGACTGGCCGGGAGGATCCGCTGGTGCTGAATGCCGTGAATCCCGGTGGTCGCGAACGGCACCCCGTTGTCGGTACGAATGACGCGCGGCAGCCCGTACTCGCGGAAGAGGCGCTCGAAGATCGGGCGGACGCCCTGGCCCTGGGTCGAGAGCAGGCCCTGACAGCCGAGCAGGTAGCGCGTGTGCTGATCGGCGACCGTCAGCGGGTAGCAATAGATGCCATCGCGGGTTCGGAAGTGGTCCTTGAAGTCCGCGGTCCAGAGGTCGTTCGCCCGTTCCGTCGTCGGGGGCACCACCCCGGGGTGGCTCAGGAGCAGGGGCGTGCCGACCTTGGGCCGTGGCACGCGGATCTGGCGAGACCGCCAGGCGACGTCGTCGAGATCGAGAGCACGGACCTCGCTCGCGCGCAGGCCGTAGGTGGCGACGAGCACGAACATCGCGTAGTCGCGTCGCCCCTTCGACGTCGTGCGGTCGATCGAGCGCAGGAACGTGCGGACCGTCTCCCACGCCAGTGCACGAGGAAGACGCTCGCCGCGGTAGATGCGGGGCGACTCGTATCTGGGCCATCGGTTCCGCGCTACGCATGCTCGAGAGAACCGCCATAGCTGCCTCACGGAGGGAGGTGCCGGTGGCCAAGGTGACCGAGGTGGGCCAGGTGGGGCACTTTCTCTCTCTGTGTTCAGGACGGAGAAACGGTCGATGTGATCGTTCTGCCAAGGGTTGTGCTGGACCAGCTGCTGACGCAAGACAAGATTGTTCCTGGCACGATAGCCGACCTCGGACAAAGTGGTATGGGTCTGGGCGTCCGCACTGACGAGCCGAAGCCGGATATCGGTTCAGCCGAGGGACTCAAGCGCACCCTCCTCGCCGCCAAATCGATTGTGATTACTGATCCCTGTTGGCGGCGACGCGGGCTTGGCCGCGGAGGGTCTTCATCCTGCGTGATGTGACCGGAGCCTCCGCCCCTCCTTAATTCTGGTGGTCTGTTGCCCAAGAATACCCCTGGTGGGTATATGTCTCCCGCTCCGTCCGCGGCGACGGCCCCACCGGTTCGGCTTCGTGTTCCGCTGTGGGCGAGGATGAGGCGCGCGAGTCCCCGACAAAACCGACAAAATGGTGATGGGCCGATGGCCCACCCTGCACGATGAAAATTCGTGTTGAACGGTGGAGCGCCCGCGGTCGCCCGAGCAACCGTGCGGGGGTTTTGTCAGGTTTGTCGGTGACTCGCGCGCCTTACCTGTAGCGCCCAGCGGGGCGGCGAAACGAAGCCGAACCGGTCACGTTGTTCGGCTCACCTAACCTAGCGTATTATGCTCACCTAACTAACCCAGTCCCGTTGGCTGATAATTCTGCTCAGGATTCAGCGAATTCCTATTGTCTTCTAGGAGGATACGCGAAAAAGGCCACCAGGACCATTCCCATCGTGATGACCAGCGTCGGTGATCCCGTGGGGACCGGGCTCGTGGACAGTCTCGCCCGACCCGGCGGAAACATCACGGGAAACACCACGATCATCGGCGAGATGGCCGGGAAGCGGCTCGAGCTCCTGAAACAGCTCGTCCCGCATCTCTCGCGCGTCGCGGTTCTGGGACATCCGGGCGATCCCATCGTCGCGGTTCAGATGCGACACGCGGAGGCCG
>WNGB01017950.1_pt1 | contig 11374 bp, 13 predicted proteins | sample 5400681 | NCBI WGS metagenome assembly WNGB01 (sample SAMN13153367, study PRJNA577476) | soil metagenome | isolation source: 115 cm soil or saprolite under grassland replicate 2 | place: USA:California | collected 2016-06-15 | reverse complement strand
CTGGACGCGGCCGGGCGCGGCACAATACCAGCACGATGATCATCGACTGCGCCGTCTACCAGCAGGGCAAGCGCCGCCCGGGAACGCTCGCGCTCGAGCAGGCCTACGAGGCCGCCTGCGAGCCCGGCGCCTTCGTCTGGATCGGCCTGTACGAGCCCGACGAGCACGAGTTCGACTCCGTCCGGCGCGAGTTCAGCCTCCACGAGCTGGCCGTGGAGGACGCCATCACCGCCCACCAGCGGCCCAAGCTGGAGGTCTACGACGACACCCTGTTCGCGGTGCTGAAGACGGCCCGATACCTGGAGGCGGAGGAGTCGGTCGAGTTCGGCGAGATCATGCTGTTCATCGGCCCGCAGTTCGTCGTCGCCGTCCGCCACAAGCCGGCCAGCGAGCTGCGCGGGGTCCGCAAGCAGATCGAGGACCGGCCCGACCTGCTGCGGTCCGGCCCTGGCGCGGTGCTGTACGCGGTCATGGACCGGGTGGTGGACGACTACCTGCCGGTGATCGACGGGCTCGACAAGGACATCCAGGAGGTCGAGCGGGAGGTCTTCTCGGAGGCGGGCAGCAACCCGGCCGAACGGATCTACATGCTCAAGCGCGAGGTGATCGAGTTCCACCAGAGCACGGCGCCGCTGGTGGAGCCGCTCGACCGTCTCGCCAGGCGTCCGTTCGCCCTGCTCCACCAGGACATGGGCGAGTACTTCCGCGACGTCGAGGACCACCTGCTGCGGGTGGTGGAACGGGTCGCCGGCTTCCGCGACCTGCTCACCAGCGTGCTGGAGGCCAACCTCACCCAGGTCGGGGTGCGGCAGAACGAGGTCGCCATGCGCCAGAACGCCGACATGCGCAAGATCTCGGCCTGGGTGGCGATCGTGGCCGTGCCGACCATGATCGCCGGGATCTACGGCATGAACTTCGAGTACATGCCGGAACTCAAATGGGTGGTCGGCTATCCGCTGGCGCTGCTGGTGATGCTGGCGGCCAGCTCCTTCCTCTACCGCGCCTTCAAGCGCAACGGCTGGCTCTAACCGTTCTGGGCGACCCGGCGGCGGGCGGCGGCCTTGGCCAGCTCCACCCTCGCCTCCTCGAAGCGGTCCTCCGCGCGCAGCTCCTCGGCCCGCCGCTCGTAGGCGGCCGGCTCCTCCCGGTCCAGCTCCTCCTGGAGCACGGCGTTCTCGGCCAGGACGTCGACCCTGGTCACGCCGTCCTGGCGGGCGACGTGGAGGAAGCCGCCGTCGACCACCACCGCGGTGCGGCTGCCGCCGGCGTGGATGAACACCGGGCCGATGTCAAGGGCGGCCAGCAGGGGCGCGTGGCCCGGCAGCACCCCGAGGTCGCCGTCGACCGCGCGGGCGCTGAGGAAGTCGGCCTCGCCGGTCCACACCTCCCGCTCGGGGGTGACCAGGTGCACCTCGAGGTTGGCCACGGCTACTCCTCGCCGGCGATCGACTTGGCCTTCTCCTCGGCCTCCTCGATGCCGCCGACGTTGAAGAAGGCCTGCTCGGGCAGGTGGTCGTACTCGCCCTCGGCGACCGCCTTGAAGGAGGCGATGGTCTCGTCCATCGGCACGCTCTTGCCCTTGACGCCGGTGAACTGCTCGGCGACGTAGAACGGCTGGGACAGGAAGCGCTGGATGCGCCTTGCCCGGTTGACGGTGACCTTGTCGTCCTCGCTGAGCTCGTCGACCCCGAGGATGGCGATGATGTCCTGCAGCTCGTTGAAGCGCTGCAGGATCTCCTGGATGCGGCGGGCCACCCGGTAGTGCTCCTCGCCGACGTAGCGGGGGTCGAGGATCCGCGAGGTCGAGGCCAGCGGGTCCACCGCCGGGTAGATGCCGAGGGAGACGATGTCGCGGCTGAGCACGGTGGTCGCGTCCAGGTGGGCGAAGGCGGTGTGCGGGGCAGGGTCGGTGATGTCGTCGGCGGGCACGTAGATCGCCTGCAGCGAGGTGATCGAGTGTCCCCGGGTCGAGGTGATCCGCTCCTGCAGCTCGCCCATCTCGTCGGCCAGGGTGGGCTGGTAGCCGACCGCGCTCGGCATCCGCCCCAGCAGGGTGGACACCTCGGAGCCGGCCTGCACGAAGCGGAAGATGTTGTCGATGAACAGCAGCACGTCCTGGTTCATCTCGTCGCGGAAGTACTCGGCGACGGTCAGGGCGGCCAGCCCGACCCGCAGCCGCACCCCTGGCGGCTCGTCCATCTGGCCGAAGACCAGCGCCGTCTTGTCGATGACGCCGGTCTCGTTCATGTCCAGGAACAGGTCGTTGCCCTCGCGGGTCCGCTCCCCCACCCCGGCGAACACCGACACGCCGGCGTGCTCCTCCGCGACCCGGTAGATCATCTCCTGGATGACCACCGTCTTGCCCACCCCGGCGCCGCCGAACATGCCGATCTTGCCGCCGCGCACGTAGGGCTCCAGCAGGTCGATGACCTTGATGCCGGTCTCGAACATCTCGGTCCTCGGCTCGAGCTGGGCGAAGCTGGGGGGGTGGCGGTGGATCGGCCAGCGCTCGTCGATCTCGAAGTCGGGGTCGTCGAGCGACCGGCCGAGGACGTTGAAGACGTGCCCGAGCGTCTTCTCGCCCACCGGCATGGTCATTGGCCCGCCGGTGTCGGTCACCGGGGCGCCCCTGATCAGCCCGTCGGTCGGCTGCATGGCGATGGCCCGCACCAACGAGTCGCCGAGGTGCTGGGCGACCTCGCAGGTGATCACCAGGGTCTCGCCGTCGAGGGTCCGCTCGACGGTGATGGCGTTGTGGATGGCGGGCAGCTCGTCGGGAGCGAACTCGACGTCCACCACGGGGCCGATGATGCGGACGATCCGCCCGGTGGCGCCCTGCCCGTCGCCTCGTGACTCTCGCTCGGTTGCGACCGTCGCCATGTCGTCTCAACTCCCGCGTGTCTGGAGGGCTTCGGCCCCTCCCACGATCTCCATGATCTCCTGGGTGATCTGCGCCTGCCTGGCCTGGTTGTACTCGCGGGTCAGGTCCTCGATCAGCTCCTCGGCGTTGTCGGTGGCGGCCTTCATCGCCCTGCGCCTGGCGGCGTGCTCGGAGGCGGTGGACTCCAGCATGGCCGTGAACACCCTCGCCTGGACGTAGCGGGGCAGCAGCGCGTCCAGCAGCCGCTCCGGGCTCGGCTCGAACAGGTACTGCGGGATCGGCTCGGGTGGACCCTCCTCCACCTCCTCGATCACCAGCGGGACGAACCGGCGGGCCACCGCCCGCTGGGTCCCGGCGGAGACGAAGTCGGTGAACACCGCGTGGATCTGGTCCACGCGGTGGTCCAGGAAGGCCTCGACCAGCGCGTCGACGACGGCCCGCGCGTCCTCGTAGGAGGGCCGGTCGGAGAACCCGGTCCAGGACTGCTCGATCGGGCGCCGGCGGAAGCGGTAGTAGCCGAGGCCCTTGCGGCCGGTGACGTAGAGCTTGGGCTCGACGCCGTCATCGCGCAGCCGCGCCTGCAGCTCCTCGGCGGTGCGGAGCACGTTGGCGTTGTAGGGGCCTGCCAGGCCGCGGTCCGAGGTGATCACCAGCACCGCCGCCGCCCGGGACTCGGCCCGCTGCTCCAGCAGCGGGTGGGACACGGTCGCCTCGGTGCTCACGACGCTCTCCAGGGCGGCGGTGATCTCGTCGGTGTAGGGGCGGGCCTGCGCGACCCGCTCCTGGGCCCGGGCCAGCCGGGAGGCGGAGATGAGCTCCATCGCCCGGGTGATCTTCATGGTCGACTGCACCGACCGGATGCGGCGGCGGACGACCCGAAGCTGCGCTGGCATGGTGTCCTAGGTCTCCCGTGGCCGGCTGGGGCGCTTGTACCGCTTGACGCCCTCCTGCTCGATCTCTTCCGCTTCCATCGCCTCGGCGCCGGCCTCACGCAGCGGCGGCGCGCCCTCGGACGGCCGGAAGCGGCGCCGGAACTGCTTGACCGCGTCGGTGAGCTGCTGCTCGACGGCGTCTGGCAGGTCGCCCTTCTCGCGGATGTGTTCCAGGATCTGGGGGTGGTTGGCCTCGACGTGCTCGAGGAACTCGACCTCGAAGCGGTGCACGTCCCCGACCTGCACGTCGTCCAGGTATCCGCTGGTCCCGGCCCAGATCGAGACGACCTGCTGCTCGATCGGCATCGGCTCGTACTGGCCCTGCTTGAGCAGCTCGACCATGCGGTTGCCCCGCTCGAGCTGGTCCCGTGACGCCTTGTCGAGGTCGGACGCGAACAGCGCGAAGGCCTCGAGGGCGCGGAACTGCGCAAGGTCGATCCGGAGGGTGCCCGCGACCTTGCGCATGGCCTTGATCTGGGCGCTGCCGCCGACCCGGGAGACCGAGGTGCCGACGTTGACGGCCGGTCGCACGCCGGCGTTGAACAGGTCGGGCTCCAGGTAGATCTGGCCGTCGGTGATGGAGATGACGTTGGTGGGGATGTAGGCGGAGATGTCGTTGCCCTTGGTCTCGATGATCGGCAGCCCGGTCAGTGAGCCGCCGCCCAGCTCGTTGGAGAGCTTGGCGCAACGCTCCAGCAGCCGCGAGTGCAGGTAGAAGACGTCGCCCGGGTAGGCCTCGCGGCCGGCCGGCCGGCGCAGCAGCAGCGAGATCTCCCGGTAGGCCTCGGCCTGCTTGGAGAGGTCGTCGAAGACGATCAGGGCGTGCTCGCCCTTGTACATCCAGTGCTGGCCGAGGGCGGAGCCGGCGTAGGGGGCGATGTACTTGAACGACGCCGGCAGCGACGCCGGGGCGCTGACCACCACGGTGTAGTCGAGGGCGCCGTGTTCCTCGAGGGCGCCGACGAACTCGCGCACGGTCGAGTCCTTCTGGCCGATGGCGACGTAGATGCACTTGACCTGCCGGTCGCTGCCCCAGTGCTGGCGCTGGTTGATGATCGTGTCCAGGCAGACGGCGCTCTTGCCGGTCTTCTGGTCGCCGATGATCAGCTCGCGCTGGCCGCGGCCGATGTTGGTCATCGCGTCGATCGCCTTGATGCCGGTCTCCAGCGGCTCCTTGACCGGCTGGCGCTCGACCACCGATGGGGCCTGCAGCTCGAGGGCCCTGGTGGTCTCGGCCTGGATGTCGCCCTTGTCGTCGAGCGGGCGGCCGAGCGGGTCGACCACCCGGCCGAGGAAGCCGTCGCCGACCGGGACCGACAGCACCCGGCCGGTGTGCTTGACCTCGTCGCCCTCCTCGATGCCGGAGGCGTCGCCGAAGACCACGCAGCCGATCTCGCGGACGTCCAGGTTGAGGGCGATGCCGAGCAGGCCGCCGCGGAACTCCAGCAGCTCGAGGGCCATGGTGGAGGGCATCCCCTCGACCCGGGCGATGCCGTCGCCGGTCTCCACCACCCGCCCGACCTCCTCGCGGGTGACCGTCGGCCGGAACGACTCCACGTGGCGCTTCAGCGCCGCTGCGATCTCATCGGGACTGATGCTCAGCTCGGTCACCGTGGTGCCTTTCCTTCCTCGGTCTCGTGCTCGGGGCGGGCCTTGATCGATCGGGGGGCTACGCTGCGCTCCGCCCCCCGAACCCCCCGCGCTTCGCGAGGCTTCTGCAAACCACCCTCCATCCGTACCGTCAGGGGACGCCGAGTTGTTCGCGGGCCTGCTCGAGGCGGCTGCGGATGCTGCCGTCGAACACCTCGTCGCCGATGCGGACGACCACCGAGCCCAAAATAGCCTGGTCGACGGTGACCCGCAGGTCGACCTGCCGGCCGGTGATGCGGCCGAGGACCTCCGTGAGGCGGGCCCGGCGCTGCTGGTCCAGTTCGACGGCGGCGCGCACCTCGGCGACCACCCGGTTGCGGCGCCTGGCCGCCAGCTCGGCCAGCTCCCTGGCCGAGGTGTCCAGGTCGCGGCCTTCCTGCAGCTCCACCAGCAGGTCGGCCAGGGTGGCGGTGCGCTCGCTGGCGCGGCCGCCGAGCAGGTCGGCGACCAGGGCGCGCTTGTTCTCGACCGGCAGGCCGGGGTTGGTCAGGGCCGAGCGCAGCCCTGGCTGGCGGTTGACGAGCGTGGCCAGCTCGAACAGCTCGGCCTCGACGCGCTCCAGCTCGCCGGCCCGTTCGGCGGCGGTGAAGGCGGCCATCGCGGCCAGTTCGGCGACCAGGCCGGGGAACGCCCGCGGCGGCACCCGCTGCCTGCTCGCGATGGTGGCGAGCAGCTCGACGCTGGAGCGGTCCAGCTGGCCCTGCCCGAGCTCCTCGATCAGCGCCCGCTTGGGCTGCGGCGGCAGGCCAGGGTCGCTCAGCGCCTTGCGCAGCCGCACCTGGGGGACCAGCAGGCGGGCGAAGGCGATCAGGTCGGCCTCGACCCGCTCGATCGCCCGCTTGCCGCGGCCGGCCGCGTCGTCCAGCAGCGCCTGGGTGTGGTCGGCCAGCGCCTGGTTAACCAGCGCCACCGCTGCCGTCCTCGCGGCGGCCGGTCAGCGCACCGGCCTGGGTCTGGTCGCCGAGCTCGTCGATGTAGCGGTCGACCAGCCGGAGCTGGCGCTCCCGGTCCAGCGAGTCGCCGACCACCCGGGTGGCCAGCTCGACGGCGAGCGTGCCGACCTCCTGGCGGAGCTGGCGGATCGCGGTGTCCCGCTCGGAGCGGATCGCCTGCCTGGCCCGCTCCAGCTCCCGGCCGGCCTCCGCCTCGGCCTTGGCCCGCAGGTCCCTGCGGACCCGCTCGGCGTTGGCGCGCGCCTCCTCCAGGATGCGCTGGGTCTCGTCCTCGGCGGCGGCCAGCCGCCGGCGGTACTGCTCCAGCAGCGCGTCGGCCTCGGTGCGATCCTTCTCGGCCTGCTCGAGCTTGCCCTCGATGTTGGCTCGCCGGTCCTTGTAGGCCTTGTTCACCTGCGGCCACACCGTCCGGTACATCAGGAACAGCAGGACGAGGAAGGAGACCGTGCCCCAGATCAGCTCGTTGGCCGCCGGCAGGATGGGGTTGCGGCTCTCCTCCTCCGCGGCCTCCTGGGCCAGGAGATAGGCAAGGTGCACGTGCCCCTCCCGCTAGCTGACGACGAACGCGAGGGCGAAGCCGAACAGGGCCAGCGCCTCGACCAGGGCAAGGCCGATGAACATCAGCGGCCGGATGGCGGCCGCCGCCTCCGGCTGGCGGGCGATCCCCTCGACGGTCTTGCCGACCAGGAAGCCGATGCCGATGCCGGGCCCGAGCGTGCCGAGGCCGTAGCCGATGATCGAGACGCTGCCGGAGACGGTGTCCGCTGCGGCCAGGAGGTTGTTGACCAGTGCCAGGCTCATCTCGTGATCTGCTCCTTTGCTAGTGCTCGGGCTCGAGCGCCCCGGCGATGTAGACGGCGGAAAGGATCGTGAACACGTAGGCCTGCAGGGCCGCAACGAACAGCTCGAAGGCGACCAGGGCGACCGAGAACACCAGCGCGCCGACGCCGAACAGCCTGCTGATGTTCATCGAGGTCAGCATGTAGCCGGTGGCCACGAAGAACACCGACAGGATCAGGTGGCCGGCGATCATGTTGGCCACCAGCCGGATGGCCAGGGTGACCGGCCGCACGATGAAGGTGGAGACCAGCTCGATCGGCGTGAGCAGGATGTAGATCGGCGCCGGCACGCCCGGTGGGAACAGCGCGGTCCGGAAGTAGTGGAAGAACCCCTGCTGCGAGATGCCGACGCTGATGAACAGCAGCAGGCTGCAGATGGCCATCACGGTGGGCAGGGCCATCCGCCCGTTCAGCGGGAACTCGACCAGCGGCAGGATGCCGCCGAGGTTGCCGAAAAAGATGAAGACGAACAGGGTCGTCAGGTAGGGCAGGAAGCGGAGCCCCTCCGGCCCGATGTTCTCCAGCACGATCTGGCTGCGAATGAAGTCGACCAGCGACTCCATGACGTTCTGCAGCCCGGCAGGCACCAGCCTCGGGGTGCGGAAGGCGAGCCAGAACAGCAGCCAGACCAGGCCGGCGACCAGGAACGTCTGCAGCACGACCCGGTTGATGCCGAGGTTGACGCCGAACAGCTCGAGGTCGACCAGGTTGGGCCACTCGAACTCCTCGATGCCCGGCGCGTGGAACCCCTCCCGGGCGAGCCCGATCATGGACGCCGTCATCCTCGCCGCTCCGTCAGCCGCTGCCGTACCGCTTGATGATCAGGTAGAACGCGCCCGCCGCCCCGACGAGGATGCCGACCGCGACCAGGAAGCTGGTGCCCAGCCACCGGTCCAGCAGCCAGCCGATCCCGCCCCAGGCGAGGACCCCTGCGACCAGCGTGCCGAGGATCGACCAGACGACGTCGCCGCCGCCGCCGCCCGGGCTGCCCGGTCCTTCGCGTCGACTCATGGGCGCGCGAATCTATCACCGCGACCCCGCCGGCTTCTCGTCGGTCTGCACAGAGGGGACGCGCGCCCGCATCGCGAAGCGGACCTCGGCGGCCAGGTAGACGCAGGTCCCGGCGACCAGCGAGAGGGCGAACGCCCCGCGGTGGAAGGCGGTGGTGTTCCGCAGCAGGAACAGCAGCATGCCGATGGCGGCGATCTTGACCGTGAAGGTGAGCAGCGCCGCCGGCAGCAGCAGGTCGACCGAGACCCGGCCGGCGGCGCCGACCGCCAGCAGGGTGGCGGAGAAGAACGCCACCGCGAGCGCCAGCCCGAAGGCGGCGCCGAGGACGCCCTTGCCGCCGGCGGCGGCGAAGGCGAGGACCAGCACGACCGGGGCGGCCGCCAGGCTGGCGAGCGTGGCCGCACGCGCCATGCGTACCTCGTCGGTCATCGCACTCCCCATCCGGCCCGCTCAGACGCTGCAGCCACGGCAGGGCGGACCCGCCGCCGGCGCGGCACCGTCCCGTCGTGGAAGTGGACGGTTAACCTACCAGCCGCCGCCGCTGTCTCGCCAAGGCGGCCGCCTTCAGTCCCACCTGACCGCTGCCGACAACGCTTGCGTGAAGCGTCCGGTCACCGCCATGGTCCTGGCGTTGTGCCGGCCCTTGCCGGGCGGGCTCCTACCAGGGAGTCTGACACAGAACGTTGCCCGCGTACAGCCGTAGACACCATCGCACCCTACGAGGTCACCCTGCGCCAGGTGGACGCCGCCGGGGGAACGGGCAGGTTCGCGCTCCAGCCGGCCAAGCCGATCATCGACGTCACCCGCGTCGTCGGCCTGATCCGCAGCAGGCTGCGGCCGGCTGCGAGGTCGGCCACGGTCCGCTGCGGGACTGCCAAGGTCAGGGTGGTCGAGGTCGGCGCGACCATCCGCTGCACCGTCTCCCTCGGCGGAGCCGCCAGGAAGGTCGACGCGGTGGTCAAGGACCTGGACGGCACGGTGGTCATCAAGGCCTAGCGGGCGGCCCCCCGACGGGCCGCCGCCAGCGGGGCGAGAGCAGCCCGAACACCCCGCAGGCGACCACCACCGCGAAGAACGGCAGCACCCGGCGCGGGCCGGTGAAGGACAGCGCCACCACCGAGCCGGCCAGCAGCGCGCTCCAGGCGTAGAGGATCAGCACCGCCCTGCGGTGGGAGTGGCCGATCTCCAGCAGCCGGTGGTGCAGGTGCTGCTTGTCGGCGGTCATGATCCCCCTGCCCGACCGCACCCGCCGCCCGACCGCCAGCAGCGTGTCGAGGAACGGCAGGGCGAGCACCAGGATCGGGATGGCGACGGGGATCAGCAGGGCGAACTGGTCGCCGGCCTGCGGCTGGGTGGTGCGGCCGATGCCGGTGATGGTCGCCCCCGACAGCAAGGTGCCCAGCAGCATCGACCCGGTGTCGCCCATGAAGATGCGGGCGGGGTTGAAGTTGTGGGGCAGGAAGCCGATGCAGACGCCGAACAGCAGGGCCGACAGCAGCGGCGCCGGCGAGTCCTCGGCGATCAGCCCGGAGGCGCCGGTGCGGTAGCTGTAGATGAAGTAGGCCAGGGCGCCGATGGCGACCAGCCCGGCGGCCAGCCCGTCGAGGCCGTCGACCAGGTTGACCGCGTTGACCGTGATGATCACCAGCAGCACGGTGAGGGGCACGCCGAGCTCCGGCGCCAGGCTGATGACGCCCTCGTGGATCGGGCCGATCGACGGCAGCCAGAAGAACAGCACCTGCACGCCGGCGAGCGTCATGGTGCTGGCCGCCAGGATCTGCCCGGCCAGCTTGGCCGGCGCGGTCAGGCCCTTCAGGTCGTCGACGATGCCGATGCTGACCATCAGCGCCGCGCCGACGGCGATGCCGAACGCCTCCGAGGAGATGAACAGGCGCGGGAACAGCAGGGAGGAGAGCGCCAGCCCGCCGATGAAGCCGAAGAACAGGGCCAGGCCGCCGAGGGTGGGGGTGGCGGCGGCATGCATCTTGCGGCCTCCCGGCCGGTCGACCGCCCCGAACCTGAGCACCACCGCGCGCACCACCGGGGTCAGGAGATAGGTGAGCACGGCCGCCATGACGGCGACGAGGAGGTAGGACCGCAGGTCGCCCACATTGGCAACCTACCACGAGGGGGAGCGGTCGACCGGGCCGATCGGCAGGGTCTTGGCCAGCGCGGCGATCACCGGGGTGACCAGGGAGTCCAGCCGCTCGGCGCAGGCCTCGTAGCGCTCGGCCAGGTGGCCGAGCGGGTCCTCGACGTCGTCGCCTGGCAGCTCCCTGGCGTGCTTGGCGGCCAGCTCGACCAGCTCGGCGGGCGAGCTGGCCAGCCATTCCCACTGCACGGCGGCGCGGGCGAAGGCGGCGAACAGGAAGGTGCGCGCGGCGGCGGAGCGGTCGTAGGCGAGCACGAACGGCCGGTGCTCTGCGGCCATGCAGAGGACCAGGTTGGCGGCCCGCACCCGGCGCCTGGTCAGCTCGCGGGCGTGGTGCCGCTCCAGGTTGGCGCCCCTGGCGGCCGCGGCCACCACGGACCGGCTGGCCGCCGGGTTGCCCTCCAGCGCGTGGCTGCCCGCCGAGCTGACCCGCAACGCGACCCCGGGGTAGCGGGCCAGCTCGCGGCGGGCGATCGCCTCGGCGGTGGCGGAGCGGCAGATGTTGCCGGTGCAGACGAACAGCAGCCCGAACGGCTCGGCCGGAGGGGGGTTCTCAGGCGCCATCGGCGAGTGGCTCCTCGAGGACGCGTTCGATCTCGGCGGCCGGGATCGCGCCCTCGCGCAGCATCCGCGGCCGCGTGCCGGACAGGTCGACGATGGTGGACGCCGGGCCGTCGCCGGCCGCGCCGGCGTCGAAGAACACCCCGACCTGGTCGCCGAGCTGCTCGACGATGCCGGGCATGGTCCTTGGGCTCGGCTCCCCGGAGCGGTTGGCGCTGCTGACCGCCAGCGGCCCGGTGCGCTGGATGAGGGCGAGGGCGAAGGTCTGCTTGGGCATCCGCACCGCCACCGTCCCCTGGGAGTCGCCGAGGTCCCAGCCGATGCCGGCCGCCTCCCTGAACACCAGGGTCAGCGGCCCCGGCCACCAGGCCGCGATCAGCGCCTGTGCCTGCTCG
>WNGB01016135.1_pt1 | contig 11377 bp, 12 predicted proteins | sample 5400681 | NCBI WGS metagenome assembly WNGB01 (sample SAMN13153367, study PRJNA577476) | soil metagenome | isolation source: 115 cm soil or saprolite under grassland replicate 2 | place: USA:California | collected 2016-06-15 | reverse complement strand
GTGTCCTGGACGGAGACCTGCGCGATCCCGGCGAGCGCGTCCTGCGCTACGTGGGCCGCGACGCGAGCGCGTCCCCTGCGCCGGGCTCGCACAAGGCGCACGTTCTCGAGCAGGAGGCCATCGTCGCCGAAGCGCTGCGCCCCTAAGGCCTGCGCGCGCTCGCCAGAAGCGCCATCGACTCGGGGCCCAGGTACCGGCCCAGGAGGTGGCCCCAGGTCCCCGATCCCTTGAGCATGCGGATGTGCTCGTTGAGCTGGTCGCGCAGGGTGGTGTCGTCCTTCCGGACCGCCCAGGCGTGACGTCCCGGGGGGCCGAGGAACAGGCTCGCGCGCAGCTCGGGGTGCTTCTTCTGGACGAGGGCGAGGGACGAGATCTCCATCACCACCGCGGCGATCTGGCCCGAGAGCAGCGCCTGCACCATGTTGCGGGAGTCGACGAAGGGTACGGTGCGGTTCGCGGGGACGCGGGCCTGGGCGGCCGCCTCGGCCCAGCTCGATCCGGTGACGACGCCCACTCTCTGCATCCGCAACTGCTCCAGGCTCTGGATGGAGCCCCGGGAGGCCAGGGTGGCCACCACGTGGCGCGTGGGCAGCAGCTCCTCGGTGAAAGCCTGCTCCAGGCTCTGGATGGAGCCCCGGGAGGCCAGGGTGGCCACCACGTGGCGCGTGGGCAGCAGCTCCTCGGTGAAAGCCACCAGCTCCCGGCGGGCCTCGGTGTCCACCATGCCGAGGATCACGTCGCCCTGACCCGCCCTGAGGGTGGGAATGATCTGCTCGAAGTTCGTGACGGGCACCACCTCGAGCCGCCGTCCGTGCAGCCGTGCGAAGCTCTCGATCATCTCGCGCTCCAGGCCCGGCGCCGAGCCGGGCTCGAAGGAGAACATCTCCGGCTCCTCGTCGGCGGCGACCAGGACGCGCAGAAGCTTCGCGGAGGGCGCCGCTGCAGCCGGCCGCAGAGCGGTCGTGAGCAGGGCCAATACGAGGCCGGCGGCGCTGGCCGCCCGCCGGATGCGCCTCGGGTCCTCCATCGTGCCTCCTCGTCCCCCTCTCGTGTCCGAAAGGCGGACGTCCGAGGAGTCCTTTTGACCCCCCGGGTCCGTCAAAGCAAGGGCCGGACCAGGGTGCGAAGCGATCGGTCAGCGGCCCACCGCCGAAAGCTCGGACGAGCCTCCACCAGGTCGGCGACCGGGGCCAGGAACGCCTCGGAGAGCTGATCGATCCCTGGGGGGGTGAAATGGCAGGCGTCGATGAAGAGGGCGGGGTCGGTGAGCCGCTGGTGGACGAGCACGCAGTTGATGCCGTGGCGGGTGATGAACTCCACGAGGAGGGCGTTGTGGCGGGCCAGGATGGCCGAGTAGGTCGCCCAGGAGCGGAGTGGGAAGTGCCGGGTCCAGAAAGCGACGCTCGTGTCGAGGTGCTGCCGGAACTCCTCGTTGGCTCGCTGGGCGTCGGGGGCCGCGAAGGTGGCCGTGAGGTAGGCGACGCCCCTCTGTCGACAGCGCCGGTCCATCTCCTCGAAGCGCCGGAGGGTTCCCCGGATGTCGGGCTCCAGCACCCCGGGGTCGAAGCCGAGCAGCCGCTCGAGGAGCAGGCTGTCGTAGAGGCGCCGGCGCCACGGGTGCCGGGCGGCGTAACGGGGGAGGTGGAGCCACGCGATGTCGTTGATGGCCTCGTACTGAACGATCACGTCCGGGTCGAAAGACAGGAGCTTGTCCAGCCACCCCAGCCAATCCTCGCTGTCCACCCCGCTCACCCCGAGGTTCAGGACCTCGAGGGGCAGCCCCGGCCAGCGGCGGCGCAGCTTGGCCTCGAGGAGCGCGGGGTAGGTCTCGTCGTTGGTGCGCCCGGCCACGGTGGTGGAGCCGCCGATGCAGAGGACCCGTACCGTCCCCGCGGGCTTCTCCGGCGAGAACTCCCGGGTGCGGTAGCCGAGGCGGTTGATCGCGATGACGAACCGCTCGCCCCCCGCCTGAAGCTCCACCCGCGCCCCGGGCTCGTACTTGCGCCAGGGCTTGTGCCAGAGGCTCCGGTCGCCCGCGTTCATCTCCGCGCTGTTGGCGAAGAAGACGTTGCCGGTCCGGAAGCTGGCCGAGGCCTTCCAGGCCCGCTCCCACCGGATCCGCAGCCAGAGCTCGCCGGCGAGGCCGAAGATCGCGAGCCCGGCCAGGCCCAGCCAGAGGGCGGCGAGGGCTCGCCGCACCGCGGGCGAGAGACGCGGGCGGGGAGCATCGAGCATTTCCGCATCGTGCCACAACTCAGGGGGACGGAGGCACTCCTCACCCCGGGTGATATAATTCGAGTTTGTCGGCTTTTCTGAGGGCTGGCGAAGGCTCTCCCCAGAGGTACAAGGCCACTCATGGCGACCCTAGAAGCACCCCCGAGGCGAAAGAAGGAAGTCCTCGAGTCCGCCGTCATACGCTTCGCCGGCGATTCCGGCGACGGCATGCAGATCACCGGCAGCCAGTTCACGAACACCACGGCCCTCTTCGGCAACGACCTGGCCACCTTCCCGGATTTCCCGGCCGAGATCCGCGCCCCCGCGGGGACGCTCCCGGGGGTCTCGGGCTTCCAGGTCCACTTCGGAGCCAAGGACGTCTTCACCCCGGGCGACGCCGTCGACGTCCTCGTCGCGATGAACCCGGCCGCGCTCAAGACCAACATCGGCGACCTCAAGCGGGGCGGGATCCTCATCGTCAACGTCGACAACTTCAAGGAAGTCGACCTCAAGAAGGCGCAGGTGGCGGTGAGCCCGCTGGAGGACCGCTCCCTCGAGGGCTACCGGCTCTTTCCGGTGGAGCTGACCAAGCTCACCCGGCTCGCCCTGCGCGACCTCGGCCTCGACGCCAAGAGCATGGACCGGTGCAAGAACTTCTTCGCCCTCGGCATGTGCTACTGGCTCTACAACCGGTCCATGGATCCGACCTACCGGTGGCTGGAGGACAAGTTCTCGAAGAAGCCGGTGCTGGCCGAGGCCAACAAGCTGGCCCTGAAGGCGGGCTACGCCTACTGCGACGCCACCGAGGCCTTCCAGGTCAGCTACGAAGTCCCCCCCGCGAAGCTCGCTCCGGGGGTCTACCGGAACCTCTCGGGGAACACCGCGCTCGCCCTCGGCTTCGTGGCCGCCTCCCAGAAGGCGGGGATCCCGCTCTTCCAGGGCTCCTACCCGATCACCCCCGCCTCGGACATCCTCCACGAGCTCTCGATGTACAAGGAGTTCGGGGTCATGACCTTCCAGGCGGAGGACGAGATCGCGGCCATGACCTCGGCCATCGGGGCCGCCTACGGAGGCGCCCTCGCCATCACCACCACTTCCGGCCCCGGCATGGCCCTCAAGATGGAGGCGATCGGCCTCGCGATCGCGGTCGAGCTGCCGATCGTGATCTGCGACATCCAGCGCGGGGGCCCCTCCACGGGCCTGCCCACCAAGACCGAGCAGGCCGACCTGCTCCAGGCCCTCTTCGGCAGGAACTCCGAGGCCCCGGTGCCGGTGCTCGCCGCCGCCACTCCCGGCGACTGCTTCTGGGTCGCCCTCGAGGCCAGCCGCATCGCGATCAAGTACATGGTCCCGGTGATCGTGCTCTCCGACGGCTACCTGGCGAACGGGGCCGAGCCCTGGCGCATTCCGGAGCTGTCCGAGCTGCCGGAGATCCCGGTCCGGTACCGCACGGAGCCCGAGGGCTTCCTCCCCTACGCCCGCGACCCGCAGACCCTGGCCCGGCCCTGGGCCGTGCCCGGCACCCCCGGCCTCGAGCATCGGGTGGGCGGCCTGGAGAAGCAGGACGGCACCGGCAACGTGAACTACGAGCCGCTGAACCACGAGCGCATGGTCCACCTGCGCGCGGCCAAGGTGGAGGCGGTCGTGCAGGACGTCCCCGACGTGGTCCCCGCGGGCGATCCGGAGGGCGATCTGCTGCTCGTGGGCTGGGGCTCGACCTACGGCTCCATCACCGCGGCCCTGCGCGCCCAGCGCGAGAAGGGCCGCCGCATCGGGCACGTCCACCTGCGCCACCTGCACCCCCTCCCGAAGAACCTGGGCGAGGTGCTGAAGCGCTATCGGAAGGTGGTGGTGCCCGAGATGAACCTGGGCCAGCTCCGGTGGGTGCTGCGCGCGAAGTACCTGGTGGACGCCCAGGGCCTGAACAAGGTGCAGGGCAAGCCTTTCAAGCAGTCCGAGATCGAGGCCAAGATCGAAGAGGTGTTGAGCCGATGACCGCGACCCTTCCCGTCTACACGAAGAAGGACTTCCAGACCGACCAGGAGGTGCGCTGGTGCCCCGGCTGCGGGGATTACGCGATCCTCTCCGCCGTGCAGTCGGTCTTCCCCGAGCTAGGGATTCCGCGGGAGAAGTTCGTGGTGGTCTCGGGGATCGGCTGCTCCAGCCGCTTCCCCTACTACATGAACACGTTCGGCTTCCATACCATCCACGGCCGCGCCCCCGCGGTGGCCACCGGGATCAAGCTCACCCGCCCCGAGCTCGAGGTGTGGGTGGCCACGGGGGACGGCGACGCGCTCTCCATCGGCGGCAACCACACGATCCACATGCTCCGGCGCAACGTGGGGCTCAAGGTCCTGCTCTTCAACAACCGGATCTACGGCCTCACCAAGGGGCAGTACTCGCCGACCTCGGAGCTGGGCAAGAAGGCCAAGTCCACCCCCTACGGCTCGGTGGACCGGCCCTTCAACCCGCTCTCCCTCGCCCTCGGCGCCGAAGCCACGTTCGTGGCCCGCTCGGTCGACGTGTTCCAGCCACACCTCAAGGCCGTGCTCAAGGCGGCGGCTGCCCACCAGGGCTCCGCCTTCGTGGAGATCCTGCAGAACTGCAACATCTTCAACGACGGGGCTTGGGAGAACCTGACCGAGAAGGACCTGCGCGACGACCACACGATCGCGATCGAGCACGGCCGGCCCCTGGTCTTCGGCAAGAACCGCGACAAGGGAATCCGGAGGAACGGCCTCGAGCTGGAGGTGGTGAAGCTGGCGGACGGGGTGACCGAGAACGACCTCATCGTCCACGACGAGAGGAACCCGAACCCCGCCTACGCGTTCCTTCTCTCGCGCATGGACGCCACCCCGGGCTTCCCGACCCCCCTCGGCGTGCTGCGCGCCGTGGACGCCCCGCGCTACGAGGACGGGATGACCGAGCAGATCCGCGCGGTGATGTCGAAGAAGGGCAAGGGCAACCTGGCCGAGCTCCTCCGGGCCGGCGACACCTGGGAAGTGAAGTAGCGAGCCGCGACTTTCGCCTCACTTTTCCTCTTGACACTCGCGGAGCCGGGGATCATCTTAGGGATGCAGTGGGTGTCCGCCGCCCGCCGAACGAGCGGGACGAGGAAGAGTGGGCACCTCGATGGTCGTCGTCGAGGCGTGATCGTCCCCACCCGGAAGCGGTTCCGGCGCATCGGGACGGTCACCTTGAGGCGCTTCGTAGGTTTCCAGGAGGTACCTATGGAAGCCATGGGGACTCCGCCGGGCCACTGAGGGGCCGAAGAGGCCCGTGCTGACCGCAAAAGAGTGAAATGGACGCACCCATGGTGCGTCGGGCAGCATGCCCAAGAAACTCACGACCCGGGAGCGAAGCCTCCCGGGTCTTTTTTTCGGGTGTCTTTTGGAGTCGGCTGGAAAGCGGAGGTTCATTCGCGACTTTCTCCCACCGTGTGCACGGAGCCGGGTTACCTGGAGATGCGGCTGAAGCGCATCACGGCCGCGGGGATCCCGCCACCGGTCGCGGAAGAGCTGAAGGCGCACTGCGCCGCTCTCGCACAGAGGAAGTGACTTCGCGCCCCGCGATTGACCCCCGCCGACGCGGGTACCGCTCGGCCTATCGGCTCAGCGGCGCGAGGGTGTACCGGACCGGGCCCTCGTCGGTCTCGATCACCACGTCCGTGGATTCCACCGACTTGATGATCCCGTCGGCCAGGCGGTCGCCCGGGCGGTAGGCGTTGAGCACGCCGGTCGGGGAGTAAGCGAAGGCGATCCAGCGGTCGCCCGCGGAGGCGACCCCCGCCAGCTCGAACTCCATCACCGCCAGGTCCTGGGGCCCGAGGACGAGCCGCCGCTCCGGGGTCGTCCCCGCCACCGGGGCCAGCGTCTCCTGCGCGACGGTCTTGCGCTCGAGGACGCGACGGCCCTCCTCGATCCGCTCGGAAAGCCCCACCGCCTCCAGCACCGCCGCCCGGAGGTCGAGCACCGGCACGTCGCGCGCCCACAGGCTCACCCGCCCCAGGAAGCCGGGCGGTCCCAGGGCGGCCAGGCTCGGCTCCATGTCGGTCATCACCGCGAGCAGCTCGCGCACCTCGACGCGCTTCAAGGCGAAGCTCGCGGCGGGCGTGCCCCCCGAGGGCGAGGGCCGCACCGGCAGCTTCGCGGACGAGACGCGGCGCACGGGGCCCGAGTCGGCCACGTCCACCCCCGACCTCTCGATCGCGAGGAGCGCCTCCTCGAGGGTGAGCCGCGAGAGGTCGGCGCTCACCCGGCCCGTGACCTCCCCGTCCACCAGGAAGCCCTGGGCGGTCAGGAGGTGCAGGATGCGGAAGACGTCGGCGAAGTCCACCTCGCGCAGCCGGACCGTGAGCGGACCCTTGCCCGGGGCCTTCTGGCTCGGGGCCTTCACGACTACCGCGCGGGCGGGGTCGCGGTCGGCGCGGCAGGGCGCGTCGTCCTGGTCGAAGGGATCCTCGGCCGGCAGAGGCAGCTCCGCGTCGGTCCCGGCCACCGGGCTCCTGCCCCGGACCTCGAACCGGTGGCAGGCCCCCTGGCGCGCCATCAGGAACTCCGCGACCCGGAAGAACCCGCGCTCGAAGCGGCTCTGCAGCACGCGCAGCGGCCCCTCTCCCACCGCCAGGCCGCGCACGAGGAACTCCTCCCCCAGGGATGCGAAGTTGAGGACCACCGGGCGGTCCCGGGTGATCGCCGCGAGCTCGGAAAGGAAGAGACGCGGGTTGCGGCGGGCGCGGCGAAGCTGGACCACCGTGTCCGACTTGGCGAGGGCCAGGGCCTGGTCGCGGTAGTAGGCATCGAGGGCCGGTCGCGGCACGCCCGTGGGCCGGGTGCGGACCTCCGGCGGGGCGGGCAGCGGCGCCTTGGCGGGCCGGAAGGGCAGCCGCAAGACCGCCGCCATCTTGATCACGTCCTCGGTGGTCGCGGACAGGGTCAGGCTCTCCACGTCGATCAGCCGCGCCGACAGCGCGACCCGCCGGAAGAAACGGTCGACGTCGGCGAACCGGCCGAACGCGGCCACGTCCACGATCACGTCGCCGCGGGCGCCCGCTTCCGCCGGCGGCCGGACCAGGAGGGAAACGCGGCCGAGCTTGGCCCCCTCGGCCAGCTCGCGCACCAGCGCCTGGTCGGCGGTGGGGGTCGGCCCGTCGGGGAGGATGCGCCGCAGGGTCTCGAGCCGCCGGTCGAGGAGCAGCCGCTCCTCGTTGAAGGGCCGCGCGGGCTGGGCCGCCAGGAGGGCGAGGACGGCGACCAGCATCAGCGCGCGCGCAGGGACCAGCGGTGGCCCGTGCTCGTGCAGTTTCCGAGGTCGACGTCGTTCTGGAAGACCTGGACCTCGCCGGACATGGTCCCGTCCTGGATTTCGCCCCGGCCCCCGCTCGCTGCCGACACCGTTCCCGTTCCCACGTTCCGCAGGAACAAGGCGAAGGCAGACCCGAACTCCACCGCCTGCTGCTGGGTCGAGATCGAGCCCCGGACCACCCTCGTCGAAGTGAACTGCATGTCCATCGCGAGCCCGGAGTCGCCACCCGGGAGGGTCACGCGCAGGTTGGCGCTCGGTGGGCTGCCGGTCTGTCCGGGCTGCTGGGCCACGACGGCGGTCTGGTAGGGGCCGGCCGGGAAACCGCAGGCCGCCGCCGGGATGATCACGAGGTCGTAGTTGCCGGTGACCGGTCCCGGCGTCGAGTCGGGATTCATGCCGGAGTCCTCACCGCACGCTCCGAGGGCGAGAACGAGCAGCAGGACGGGGGGTTTGTTCATGGCTGCACGTTCAGGATCTCGACCGCGTCGATGTCGGCGCCTTCGCTGTCGGTGCCCCCCGGGCAGGGAAACAGCTCCCCGTCCTCCACCCGGAAGTAGCGTGCCTCCTCCAGCCCGGCCTTGCCCAGGTCGAACGTGCACACGCGCGAGTACTCGCGGGCCGGGGGGCGATTGCCGCAAAACTTCCGCGACTCCACGAGCACGTAAGGCCCGTCGGGGGTGCCCGAGGCGTAGAGCGTGACCGGCTCCCCCGACACCGACTGGAAGACCCGCACGTCGTCACCCGTTCCGTCGACCGCGCAGCCCCCCATGTCCACGGTCACGTGCCCCCCATCCCCCAGGCTCATGAAGCCGTAGTAGGGGCCGCGCGGGGCCAACTGCCCGGCATTTGGCTCGCCCAGCACCTCTTGCGGGTCGTTGTAGTGGTTCTGCGCGAGCGTGCAGGCGGGCAGCCACCAGTCCACCACCGACTTGGCCCAGGGGCTCTGGCCGGTCGCGCAGGAAACCGCGGGCAGGCGGAAGGTCGTGCTGTCGGAGACGACCTCGCTACCGCTCGCGGTCCGCCCGGTTGCGCGCCAGGCAAGCAGCGCCCCTCGCAGCAGCGGCCGGTCGAAGCGGTTAGAGGTGGTGCCACTGCCCGCGGCCACGGTGACGCTCGCCACCTCATGGTCTGTGCTCGCCACCGCCACCCGGAACGTGTACGTCACCCCGCTCCCGTCGAAGCCCTGCGCGTTGCGGACGGTGAAGATGGGAGAGTCGCTCGACACGCGGGCGCCGTTCACCGGCTCGACCGGGACCGGGCGGGGGCCGAGGCCGTCGGTCGAGGAGTCGCAGGAAGCGAGGAGGAAGGCCGCCAGAAGAAGAGGAAGGGTTGCGCCCGCTCGCCGACTCGTGTTCTTCACCGATCCGGAGGGCATGCTACAGTAGCCGTTGCGGACCGGTCAAACCACGGAGACGATTCTTGACCATGACGCTGCGCCGCGTCGCCCTCTCGACCCTGCTCCTCGTGCTCGTGCCCTCGGCGCGGGCCCAGGAGCCGCTCCGCGTGCGGGTGACGCCCGCAGTCGCCCCCTGCGTGACTGCGGCCAGCCCGAGCTGGCCGGGGGCTCGGGTCGCGGTCGAGACCGCGGGCCTGCGCGACCCCGGACCGGCCGACGTCCTCGTGGGAACGGGGGTCGAGATGACGCGGGCCCTCGAAGGCGGGCAGGGCGTGGTCAACAGCGACGTCGAAATCGCCGAGATCCCGTGGGTGCTCTCGGTCGCTTCTGGGAACCCGCTGGGGGTGCGGAGCCTCGCCGAGGCCCGGGAGAAGGGCGTCGAGGTGGTCGTGCTCGGCGGTCCCGCCGCCTACGAGGCCCGGCGGGCGCTCGCCGGTGGCGGGACCTCGCGCGTGCGCGAGAGCACCGACCGCCAAGTCCTGCGCGCCGCCTCGGTCGCGCTCTTGCCGCTGTCCCTGGCGGGGAGCGGCGAGCGCATCGCGGTGCCCGAGGTGCCGGCGCTCCGGGCCACCGCGGCGGTGGCGGTGGGGGCGGCGCAGCCAGAGCGCGCCGAGCAGTTCGTGCGCTTCCTGGGGTCCGAGGCGGGGCAGCGGGCCTTTGCCGCCTGCGGCAGCGCCACCTCGCGCTGAAGGGAACCCCGAGCGTCAGCGAGGCTCAGGCCGAGCCGGTCCTAATAGTCTTCGTCCCCGACGTCGTCCTTGCGGCGGCGCTGGTTGTTCTTCTTCGGGGCGGCCTTGGTCTTGAAGCGCCGGCCCCGTCCCTCGGCCCGGCCGTCGAACTCGGTGCCTGGGGGCGGGAACATCGGGGGGGGACCCGAGTTGCGGTACCCGCCGGGTCCGGAGGGCCGGAAGCCCCCTCCTCCCCCCGAAGGCCGGAAGCCCCCGGGTGCGGATCCCGGCGGCCGGGGCGGCCGGTTCTCCGCCTCGTTCACCCGGAGCGGCCGGCCCTTCAGGTCCTTGCCGTTCAGGAGCGAGATCGACTTCTGGGCGGCCTCCTCGCTCTCGAACTCCACGAACGCAAAACCCCGCGGCCGCCCGGTCTCCCGGTCCGTGGGTACTTTTGCATCCACGACCCGGCCGGCGGCGCTGAAAGCCTGGATGAGCTCGTCGCGGGTGACGTCGAAGCTCAGATTGCCCACGAAAACCTTGTTTGAAATGGTCCTTCTCCTCTGTCTGCAGCCACTCCCGGCCGGACCTCTGGGCGTCCCAACCCCTTTGGTGAGAGGCCGCCAGGATGACCGAGGACTCTACCAGAAACGCATATGACGGCGGATGGCCTCAAGGGACCCCTGGGCCGCCGCGTCCACGGGCTCGTGTTCCGGCCGGCGCGTCTGCCCGGCTGGCGGCGGGTCTGGAACGCATACCGGGAGGAGTGGCAGGGCGGGGTCCTGAACGTCGAGCGCGCCCCGTCCTCGTCCGTGCTGGGCGTCCTCGTCGAGGGCCTCACGGATGGCGACTTCGCCCACCTCGACGCCCAGGAGGCCACCCACCTGCCCCGCGAGACCGTCATGGTGGAGCCGCGGGGAGGCGGCCCGGTGCTCGCGCAGATCTACTGGCTGCGGCAGGGGAACCACAAGGGGGGGCCGTCGCCGCGCTATCAGGCGGTCGTCCTCGAACGAGCCCGGCAGGTGGGGCCGGCCGTATACGAGAACCTGCGCACGGCCTCGGTGGATTCGGCGGGGGAGCCCCTCGTCCTGGCCTGACCGTCCGGCCGGCGCTATGCTGTGCCGATGAGCGAGCGCGTTCCCGCGATCAAGGTGCTGCTGCTCCCGAAGGACACGAACGCCCTGGGGACGATCTTCGGCGGGGTCATCCTGTCCCACATCGACCTCGCCTCGGCGGTGGAGGCCCGGAAAGTGGCGCCCCGCCGCTACGTGACCAAGGCCATGCGCGAGGTGGAGTTCCACGAGCCGGTGTTCCTGGGCGACGTGGTGAACTTCTTCACCGAGACCGTGCGGGTGGGCCGCACCTCGATCACGGTCCGGGTCTCGGTGGAGAGCGAGCGCTGGGGCAGCGGCCAGGGGGAGCGGGTGAAGGTCACCGAGGCCGAGGTGGTCCTGGTGGCGGTCGACGACAAGGGACGTCCGAGGCCGATCCGTGAGGCGGAGGAAGGAAAACGTGGATGAGCGGCCGTCGCGGATCGTCGCGTTCCCGCCCCTGCCGGCGTGCCCGGAGCCTCCGCATTTCCCGCCCGATCCGCGTCAGGATCGCTTCCAAGCCATCGTCGGGAAGATCACGGGTGCCGTCGGAGAAGGGTTCGCTTTTGCGGCAGCCAACACCTCGAACGGCTTCCCGGCTTCGGCCGTCGACGTCGGGCGCTTGAAAACGGCCCTCGAGGGGGGGCTGGCTTCGTTTGACATGGCCCTCGTCCGCGACCGCTGGGACACCGACGTCTTCGACTGGC